>Ga0114129_10010982_pt1 | contig 12902 bp, 11 predicted proteins | sample RhiMetdeltSRZDD1_FD_80071 | JGI IMG/M metagenome (GOLD analysis project Ga0114129, IMG submission 80071) | Populus rhizosphere microbial communities from Tennessee, USA - Rhizosphere MetaG P. deltoides SRZDD1 (version 2) (version 2) | ecosystem: Host-associated > Plants > Roots > Rhizosphere >...
AGCGGGCCGGCGCCGACGTCCACCGCCTCGAGCAGCGCGGGGTCGTAGCTGAGCATCATCTCCATGCCGACCAGGTCCTGCACGTTCAGGAGCACGACCGAGATGCTCGCCGTCTCGCCGACGCGCAGGCTCGCCTCGGCCGGGCTCACCGCCGCCGTCACCGCGCGGCGCTCGCCGGCCGGCACCGACGGCGCGCCGGAGGGCTCCATCACGGTGCCGGGCGGAGCCGGGCGCGCCGGGGGCGTGGGTCCGGCCGGAGGAGCCTCCGGCGAGGGGGTGGGAGACGGGATGGGCGTCGGACCGGGGATCGGCACCGGCGCCATCGGCGGCTCCTCCGGCTGCCCGAAGAGCGGGGGCCGCGCGGTCGGCACGCGCACCTGCTCCGCGGAGCCGACGTAGAGCGAGGCCAGGTCCGCATCCACCAGGCGCGGCGCGCGCACCAGGTGGGGCGTCAGCGAGATCAGGATCTCCTGGTCGTCCCTCTGCTTCTCGGTGGAGGGGAGGATCTTGTTGAGCAACGGAATGCTGGGCAGGCCCAGCGCTCCCTTGAAGGTCTCGGCCTCCCGCGACTGGACGAGCCCGCCCAGAAGGTTCGTCTCGCCGTCGCGCACCCGGAGCACGCCCTCCAGCTTCCGGCTGAGGAACGTCGGGACGTTGATGGGGTTCTGGCCGGTCCCGACGTTGCGGTTGTCCCCCACCTGGGAGAACTCGGCCGACAGCTCCAGCGTGATCTCCCCGCTGGCGTTCACCCGCGGAGTGATCGTCAGGTTGACGCCCACCGTGCGGTAGTTGAAGGACGTGGCGGGAGCGAAGGTGGTCACGCCGGGCTGGGTCGCGGTGAACGTGGTGACGGGGACGGGCACCTCGGTGCCGATGCTGAGCTTGGTGGGCTTTCCCTCCGCCGCCCGCAGGCGGGGGGCGGCCAGGATGCGGACGCTGGAGTCGGTCTGGAAGAAGCGGGCCAGCAGCGTGGACGGGATCTGCACGATGAAGTCGGCCAGGTTGAGGGACGACAGCAGGTGGGCGCGCACGCTCGTCAGGCCGCCGGACACGTCGTTGCCGGCCGGCGAGAACGTCTCGGACACCGTGTAGTTGGACAGCTCGATGCCGTACTGCTTGAGCCGGTTCCGGTTGATCTCCAGGATCTCGACGTCGACGATCACCTCGCCGCGCGCCTTGTCGTTGGCGCCGACCACGCGCTCGGCCAGCGCGAGCTGGTCGACGGTGCCGATGATGGTGATGGAGCCCAGCGTGGGGTTGGAGGCCACCTTGGCCGAGGTCCCGAGCATCTGCTTCAGCACCGTCTCCACGTCCTTCACGTCCGCGTTCTGGAGGTAGAAGGTCTGCAGCAGCACCTCGTCGTAGGTGCGGCGCTTGGCCGGGCTCTCGGGCACGATGATGATCGTGTTCTGGTCGAGGACCTTGTAGAAGAGACGGTTGGTGAAGGTCAGCCGGTCGAGCGCCTCCTGGAAGCTCAGGCCGGAGAGGTCCACGTCGACCCGCTTGTCCCGGTAGTCGAAGTCGAAGAGGACGTTGACGCCGGCCAGCTTGCCCAGCGTCTCGAGCACCTTCTGCAGCGAGGTGTCCGGGAAGTGGAGGCGGATGGGGGCGGTGCTGCGGGGCGACAGCACGGGGACGCCCGGCCGGGCCGCCTGCACCCGCGCCTTCATCGATTCGAAGTCCGAAAGCCGTCGCTTCTCGGATTCCCGCTTCAGGAGGCGGTCCTTCACGGTGGCCAGCTCGTCGACGGCCGCCTTGTTGCTGGGATCGTAGTCGCTGGCGATCTTCAGCTCCTCGGCGGCCTTGTCCAGGTTGTCCGCGGCCAGCGCCTTCCGCGCCTGGTCCTGGTGGTAGCGGCTGGCCTGGATGCGGGCGTTCTCGAGGGTGATCTTGTAGCCGATGTTGGTCGGGTCCTTCTGGAGCGCCTTCGTGAGCCGCGCGACCGCCAGGTCCCAGTTGCCCTTCTTGGCCTCACTCTGCCCCTGCCGGTACGCCCACCTCGCGGCGCAGCCCCCGGAGGCGAGGCTGGCCACGACCAGCAGCGCCGCCGCCCCGCGTCCCAGCGCCCGCCCGTTCATTTCCCCCCCAGCGGCACGCGGCGCGTCTGGTCCGAGCCCACCTCCTGGATGTCGACGGACTCCAAGCCGATGCGGACGATGCGGAAGCGGTTGCCGACGAGCTGTCCCGCCTGGCCGGTGAGGACCTCTTCCTTGTCGGTGAGGAACACGGCGACCTTCAGGCCGCGCTTGTCCTCGATCGCGCCGACGTAGCGCACGGTCAAGGGAGGAAGCGGCGTCGGCGTGGGAGGGGGGGGCGGGAGAGGGGGACCCACCGGCGTGGCGACGATGACCGGAGGTGGTGTCGGGGGCGGGGCGGGCGGCACGCCGAAGTCGAAGAGGTCGCGCCGTCCGGCGCCCGACCTCGACTTGGGCGATTCGAGGCGGGCGAGGTCGATGCGCGGCAGGTCGGGCTCGATCGCCACCGGCCCCGCCGCGCCGCGCGCCGCCCCGTCGGCCGACGCCGTCGAGGGCGTCCCGCCGCGGGCCCAGAAATAGAACGCCGCGGCGAGCCCCAGGGCCGCCACCGCCCCCGCCGCCCCCTGCTGGGTCCGCGTCACCATTCGTTGTACGGCGTGCCCGACAGGGAGGTCGCGGTGGACGCGCTCTTGACGTCGTAGACGCCCGGGATCTCGTTGGGGTTGTCGGGATCCTGCTCCGAGGGCACGGTCTCCCAGTCCGCCGAGCCGGTGATGGGGTCGGGCGGGACCTTGCGCAGGTAGCCCTCGTCCACGAGCGCGTCGAGCGAGGCGGGGTACTTGCCCTTGTCCGCGTAGTACTGGTCGATCACGTCGCGGAAGCGGAACAGGTCCTCCTTCAGCACCGCTTCCCGCGACTGGATGATCGCCGTCTTGAAGTTGGGCAGCGCGATGCCGACGAGGATGCCGATGATGGCGACCACCGTGATCAGCTCGAGGAGCGTGAAGCCCGCGGAGCGCCGCACGCCCCTGTTTACCACGTTTTGCCGGCCCGGCCCGTGCCGCACGGCGTTCACCAGTCCTTGTAGTGCGAGCCGTCGAGCGCCTTGGCGCTGCTCTTCGAGTAGACGTCCCACACGTTCTCGCCGCACCAGCTCGTGCTGTCGGGCTCGTCCTGATAGCAGCGCAGCCCCCACTCGGTCGTGCCCGTCATGGGGTCCTGCGGGATGCGCCGCAGGAACTTCAGCTTCACGTCGATCTTGCCGACCTGGTTCACGCCCTTGACCAGCGTCGGCAGCTCCGGCGGGTATCCCTCGCTGCCGACCTTGACGTCGGTGCCGCCGATCTTGCCGGTGTCCACCGCCTTCTTGTACTCGTCGATGGCCGTGCGCAGGATGCGCAGCGAGCGGCGCAGCTCGATCTCCTTCTGCCGCGTGCGCACCACGCGGGCCATCGGCAGGACGGCCGAGGCCAGGATCATCAGGATGGCCGCGGTGGCCACCATCTCCAGGTAGGTGAAGCCGGCCGGCCGCCTACCGCTCATCGCCGCCCCTCGTCAGCTCGGAGCGGACGTAGGCGCTCAGCGTGACGTCCAGGTCCGCCTCCCCCGAGGCCGCCCGCTTGCGCAGGTTCACCTCGTCCACGGTCAGGAAGTGGGGCGAGCTCTCCATGCGCTCGAGGAACGCGGTGAGCTGCCGGTAGGTCCCGCTCACCGGCATCGTGATCGCATAGCGGGTCAGGGGCAGGCCCTTGACCGGGTTCGGCTCGTACGAGCGGTGGCCAACGCGCAGCCCCAGCTCGCGCGGCGTCCGCTGCAGCTCTTCGATCACGGCCAGGAGCACGTTGCGCGGGCCGAGGACGTCGTAGAAGCGGGCCGTGTCGGCGGCGTTGGCCTGCACCGCCTCGCTGCGCCGGCGCAGGCGGACGACCGCCGCCCGGTCGCGCTCGACCTCCGCCCGCAGCGAGGCGACCCGCACGGCCAGGTTCCGCTCCTGGACGCGCTTGGGAACCGTGTACGCGAAGAAGACCGCGGCGTTGAGCGCCGCCAGCGCTCCCAGGCCGATCCACGACCAGCGGCGCGCGCGGGGGCTCACGGCAGCACCCGGCCCGTCGTCGGCCGCGGCTCGGCGGCCGCCCGCGCGGTCGGGACCGGCGCGGGCAGGGCCCGCGACGGGGACGGCCGGTACTTCATCGTGAACCGCACCTCGCCCCGGTCCCCCTCTTCCCTGAGATAGACGTCGTCGAACTCCTCCCGGCCTTCGAGCCGGCGCACGAATTCGCGGGCGTCCGCCGGCGTGCGGGCCACGGCCCCCACGTCGAGCAGGAGCTCGCCCCTGCGGACGCTGGGGATGATCGACACCAGATGGACGCCGTCGGGAAGCACCGACTCCAGGTGCGCGAACAGCAGCGTCCACGAGAACGCCCGCCGGTCGACGAGGTCCTTGATGAGGGTCCACTCGGCCAGGCCCGCCGGCTCCGGCCGGGGCGCGCGGGCGGCGCGGGCCTCGGACCGCAGGCGCGCCGACTCCGCCTCGAGCGCGGCCGCCTCCTGGCGCGTGGCCGACGTGCGTCCGGGAAGCAGCTCCTGCAGCAGGACCAGGTGCTGCACGGTGAGCGCCAGCACCGCGAGGCCGGCCACGACGAGGGCCAGCACGGGCAGGCGCTCGTTGCGGAACGGCTCGCTGGCGAGGTTCAGCGGCCTCATGGCCGGCTTCCCAGCACGGACGCCGCGGCCCCCGCCAGCGACTGGCCCACGCGGCCCCCGTCGCCCGCGCGCAGGCCCGGCCACGGCTCCAGGATCTCCGGCTTCATCTCGAGCGGGCCTTCGAGCAGGCGCAGCGCCTCGTCGGCGCTCAGCAAGGCGGAGCGCACCATCACCTGGGCGAGGACGGCGCCGCCGAGCCGCTCGCGGTAGTAGAGCAGCGTGTTGCCCACCTCCCGGGCGACCTCGTCCGGCGAGGCCGCGGCCTCCCCGGCGAGCGTGCGCACGAGGATCGGCCAGTCGCCGCGCGCGAGCAGGAGCGTCACGTAGCCCTCGTCCCAGTTGATCAGCAGGCGGTCGGCCGGAGGCCGCGAGCCGAAGGCGGCGTCGAGCAGGGCCAGCCCGGACAGCTCGACCAGCCCCGGCTGCAGGCCGACGGCCCGGCAGGCCTCCTCGTAGCCCTCCAGCACCGGGCGATAGACCGCCGCCACCAGCACCGAGTCGGCGGCGCGCGTTCCGGAGGCGGCGAAGGCCACCCGCGCCTCGCGGACGTCGAACGGGAGCGCCTTGCGCAGCCGGAAGCGGATCAGCTCCTCGGTCTGCCGGCGGCGCTTGGCGGCCACCTCGGAGGCGGGCAGCAGCGCCAGGCGGGCCACCGGGTCGGGGAGCACGAGGGCGATCCGTCCGACGTGCAGCGCCCCCGCCCGCTCGAGCGCCGCGCGCAGCGTCTCGCGGAACGCGGCGGGGTCGGCCACGTTGGCCTGCGTCATCGAGAGGCGAACGACACCCTCGGGAAGGTCGAGGGAGGCCGCCGCGCCCAGGCCCAGGCGGCGGCCCTCCCGCGCGACGCGGACGACACCGATCGAGCGCGAGCGGACCTCGACCGCCGCCAGGGGGCGGGCGGGGTCGAGCAGGTGCCGGCGCAGCCAGCGCTCGCCCCCGCGGGCGACGCGCGCGAGCGAGCCGGGCGTCTCCGGCGGCGCCGCTGGCGACGTGCTCAAGCGACCTCCACGAAGGTCACCTTGTTGATCTCGTGGAGGGTGGTGTGGCCGCTGAGCGCCTTGCCCACCGCCGACTCGCGCAGGAAGACCATGCCGTCCTCGCGGGCGGCGCGCTTGATGTCGGCGCTGCTGCGGCGGGAGAGGATCATCTCCCGCACGCGGTCCGACACGTCGAGCAGCTCGCAGATGGCGGTGCGGCCGGCGTAGCCGGTGCCGCCGCACTCCAGGCAGCCGGCGCCCTCGTAGAACCAGGTCTCGCCGTAGGTGGTCGGGTCGAGGCCCGACTCCGTGAGCAGCGCGGGCGAGGCCTTCACCCGGCGCCGGCAGTGGGTGCAGATCTTGCGCACGAGCCGCTGGGCCATCACGCAGTTGAGGGCGGAGACGAAGTTGTACGGCTCGATCTTCATGTTGAGGAAGCGGCCGAGCACGTCGATGACGTTGTTGGCGTGGACGGTGGTGAAGACCAGGTGGCCGGTCAGCGCGGACTGGATGGCGATGTCCGCCGTCTCCGCGTCGCGGATCTCGCCCACCATGATCTTGTCGGGGTCGTGGCGCAATATCGAGCGGAGGCCGCGGGCGAAGGTCAGGCCCTTCTTCTCGTTCACGGGGATCTGGGTGACGCCCTTGAGCTGGTACTCCACCGGGTCCTCGATGGTGATGATCTTGTCCTCCTCGGACTTGATCTCGGAGATCGCGGCGTAGAGCGTCGTGGTCTTGCCGCTTCCGGTAGGGCCGGTCACCAGCACCATCCCGTAGGGCTCGCGGATGAAGCGGCGGAAGCGGGCCAGCTCCTTGTCGTCGTGGCCGAGGACGTCGAGGCGCAGCGAGGAGAAGGTCTTCGACAGGCTCTCCTTGTCGAGGATGCGGATGACGGCGTCCTCGCCGTGCACGGAGGGCATGATGGAGACGCGGAAGTCGATGGCGCGGCCGCCGAGCTTGACCCGGAAGCGCCCGTCCTGGGGCACGCGCTTCTCGGCGATGTCCAGCTCGGACATGACCTTGATGCGGCTGATGAGGGCGGAGTGGTGCTCCTTGGCGATCGGCTTCATGGCCGGCTGCAGCACGCCGTCGATGCGGTACTTGATCACCACCTCGGCGTCGCGGGTCTCGATGTGGATGTCCGAGGCCCGGCGGTTCAGCGCGTCGAAGATCGCCGAGTCCACGAGCTTGACGAGCGGGGACGCGTCGGCCTGGATCTTGTCGATCGAGAGGACCTCGTCCCCGTTCTCCTCCCCGCGCAGGATCTGGATCTTGAAGGACTCGCCGGCCTCTTCCAGGACGCGGGTCGTGCCCTGGCCCCGCTTGAGGGCCTCCTGGATCGCCGAGGGGGTGCCGACCGCCGGCTGGATGGGCGTCTGGAGGAGCAGGCTCAGCTCGTCCACCACCGGGATGTCGGTGGGATCGGCCATCACCAGCACCAGCCGGGCCCCCTCGCGCCGGTAGGGCAGGAAGTTGTAGCGGAACATCAGGTCGACCGGCACCGACTTCAGGATCTCCGGGTCGGGGGCGAACGAGCCCACGTCCACGTACTCCAGCCGGTAGCGCGTGGCCAGGGCGCGGGCCGCCACCTCCTCGTCGGCCGCGCCGGCAGACGGCGCCGTCAGCGGCGGTGTCAGCTCCTCGGCCACGGTCCTCCCTCCCTCACCGCTGGATGGCGGAGATCGCCTCGAACAGCGGCAGGTAGAAGGCGAGGAGCATCCCCGCCACGATCACGGCCATGCACACGAGCATGACCGGCTCGATGAGCGCGAGCACGGCGGCCATCCGGGTCTCGATCTCCTCGTCGTAGAAGTCGGCCACCGCGTTGAGCATGTCCGCCAGCGCCCCGGTCTGCTCTCCGACCTTGACCATCTCGAGGGCGAGGTTGTCGAGCATCTGCGTCGACTCCAGCGCGCTCGTCAGGCTCCGCCCCTCGCGGATCTGCGGCGTCGCCGCCGCCACCGCCGCCGCCATCGCCCGGTTGCCCACGGAGGCCGACGCCACCTCCATCGCGTTCACCAGGGGCAGCCCGCCGGAGAGAAGCGCCGAGAGCGTCCGCGCGAGCTGGCTGGTGGCGTACATCCGCATCAGCGGGCCCAGGTAGGGCAGGCGGAAGAGGAAGCGGTCCAGGACGACACCCGAGCCTTCCCGCCGCAGCCAGGCCGACGCCGCCAGCAGCAGGCCCACCACGATCAGGAAGATCCACGCGGCGTTTCTCGCCATCGTCGTCGAGAAGGCCATGAGGAGCCGGGTGACGAGGGGCAGCTCGACGTTGAAATCCTTGTAGAAGTCCTGGAACTTCGGGATGACGACGAGCACCAGGATCGAGACCAGGACGAACATCATCGCGAACAGCATCAGCGGGTAGACCGACGCGGAGATGGCCTTCTTCTTGAGGGAGAGGTTCAGCCGCAGGTACTGGGCCAGGCGCCTCAGCACGCCCTCGAGGTTCCCGCTCCGCTCGCCCGCGACCAAGCTGGCCGAGAGCATGGGCGGATACAGGTCGCGCTCGGCCCGGAAGGCCTCGGAAAGCGCGGTGCCCGACTTCACCCGGTCACGCACCGCTTCGAGCGACCGCCGGAACACGGGGTGGCGCTGCCGCTCCAGCATGACGTCGAGCGACTGGACGAGCGGGAGGCCCGCCTTGAGCAGGGCGGCCAGCTCCTGGCAGAAGACCAGCAGGAGATCGGTCGGGACCCGCGGCCGGCCGAACCCCAGCTCCTTGAGCACGAAGCCGCGCCGGACGGAGAAGAGGTAGTACCCCTTCTGCTCCAGCTCCGACCGCAAGGACGTCTCGTCGGGGGCGACGAACGTGCGCTCCACCACCTCCCCCGACGGCATGCCGATCTTGCAGACGTATTCCATCTCTACTTTAGACGGAGCGCCCGGAGGCGGGGCCGTCAGGGGTTCAATGTAGCAGTGACCCGCCCCAAGTTGCAAGTCCTCAAGGACTTAAGACTGGAGAGGGTGTCCTACCGCACCTTCGCCACGACCAGCGTGGCGTCGTCCTCGGCGCCCAGGCCGCCCGACCAGCCCTGGACCTCCCCGAGGATCGAGTAGAGGGCGATGCGAGCGGGGTCCTTCCGGTTGCGCACCGCGGCTTCCTTGAGCCGGTCCGCTCCGTACATCTCCCCTTCTCGGCTGCCGCGGTCGGTCACGCCGTCGGTGTAGAAGACGAGGAGATCGTCGGCGCGGATGCTCAGCCGGCTCGAGAAATAGGAGGACTCCTCCACCAGGCCGAGGAGGGTGCCGCCGTGCTTCAGCTCCTCCACGGCGCCGTCGGCTCGGACCACGAAGGGATAGTGATGGCCGGCGTTGACGTACTCGACCGTTCCCGCCTCGAGGTCGAAGACCGCGAAGAAGAGGCTGGCGAAAAGTCCATTGGGGGTGAGGTCCCAGAAGAGCCGGTTCACCCGCGAGACCAGGTCCCCGGGCGACAGCTCGCCGCTCTGGAGCTGCGCCCGCACCGATGCCTTGAGGTTTGCCGAGAGCAGCGCCGCCGGCACTCCCTTGCCCATGACGTCGCCGATGGCGAGCGCGAGCCGGTGGGGCCCGAGGGTCAGGAAGTCGTAGTAGTCGCCCCCGATCTCGCGGAACGGGATGAACTCCCGGGCCAGCTCGAGCCGGGCGTGCTGGACGGGGGCCGGCAGCAGGCTGCGTTGGACGTTGCCCGCCAGCCGAAGCTCCTCGGCCATCCGGCCGGCCAGCGTCTCCAGCCGGTGGTAGAGGGTTTCCAGCTCGGCGTTCTTGCGGGACAGCTCCTCCACGCACTCACGGAAGCGCAGCGCGCGCCGCAGGCGGGAGAGCAGCTCCTGCTCGCCGGGGGCGGCCGAGAGGACGTCGTCGGCCGCCTCGAGCAGCGCCGCCTCCGGCCGCGGACGCCGCTCCTCGGGGGCGAAGAGCACCACGGCGGGCCGGGAGGCGTCGTCGAGGGCGCCCAGCACCTTCACCACCGGCTCGACGCGCTCCCACTCCACCGACGCGTCGAGCACCAGCGCGTCCGGAGGCGAGGTGGGCAGCAGGCGCAGCACGTCCTCCGGGCTGGCCGTGGTCGTGTCGAGGTTCGCCCGCAGCTCGCGGCCGGCCCGAAGGCCCCGCAGCGGGCCGACCAGCACGAGACGAGGCCGCGCGGGAACCGCCACCTGGGTTTCGGCCATCGCTTCCCCCTTCTCAGTCGCTCCGGTTGTCCGGGTCCACGAACTTGTAGCCCACGCCGTGGATGGTCAGGATGTAGCGCGGCTCCGATCCGCTGTCGCCGATCTTGGCCCGAAGCTTGGCGATGTGCGTGTCCACCGTGCGGGTCGAGGGGTAGCTCTCGTACCCCCACACGTCCTCGAGCAGGCGCTCGCGGGAGACGGTCTCCCCCTTCCGCTCGATCAGGTAGCGCACCAGCTCGAACTCCCGCGGGGACATCTCGAGGGGCTCGCCGCCCTTCTTCGCCCGGTAGGTCTCGAAGTCCAGCTCCACGTCGGAGAACTTGTACCGGCTGAGCTTGCGCTTGGTCCCGTCCGTCCGGCGCAGGATGGCCCGGACCCGCGCCAGCAGCTCGCGGATCGAGAAGGGCTTGGTCACGTAGTCGTCGGCCCCCAGCTCGAGCCCGACCACCTTGTCGATCTCCTGCCCGCGCGCGGTCAGCATGACGATCGGCTTGTCGAAGCCCTCCCCCCGGAGCATCTTGCAGACCTCCAGGCCCGAGAGCTTGGGCAGCATGATGTCCAGGACCACGAGGTCGGGCTTCTGGCTCCGCGCCCGCTCGAGCCCGGTGGCCCCGTCGGCCGCGGTCAGCACCTCGTAGCCCTCGAACTCGAAGTTGTCCTTCAACCCGAGAACCATGTCCGGCTCGTCTTCAACGATGAGGATCTTCGTCATTCGTTCCTCGAGCGGCAGCGCTCAGCGATCAGCATTCAGCAATCAGCGTTCAGCGTCCGGCACGGCACCCGGCCGGGCTGATTGCTGATCGCCGATTGCTGCCGTTCGCGTCAGTTTGCTTCCTATCGGCAGCACGAGCGTGAACGTGCTGCCCTTGCCCGGGGCGCTCTCGACCTCGACCGTCCCTCCGTGGGCCTGCATGATGTGCTGCACGAGCGCGAGGCCGAGCCCGCTGCCCTTGGTCTCGTGCACGAGGCTGTTCTCCGCCCGGTAGAACTTCTCGAAGATCTTCTTCTGCTCGCCCTTGGCCACCCCGATCCCGCGGTCGGTGACGGAGAGCAGGACGCGGCCCCCGTCCCGGCGCACGTCGAGGCGGAGGTACTTCTCGTCGCGGCTGTACTTGATCGCGTTGTTCACGAGGTTGAGGAGCGCCTGGCCGAGGGCCTCCTTGTCGGCGTCGACCTCGGGCAGGTCGTCCGCGACCTGCACCTCGAGCGCGAAGCCCTGCTGCTCGATCTGGAAGCGGTACGAATCGACCACCTCGCTCACGATGCGCCCGATGTCGGTGGGGGCGAAGTGGTACTCCTTGCGGCCCGCTTCGATGCGCGAGAAGTCCAGGATGTTGTTGATGAGCTGGGTGAGGCGCTGGCTCTCCTTGTTGATCACCCGGTAGTACTGGCGCGCCTTGTCCTCGGTGGGCACGCGGCCCAGCTCCAGGGTCTCCGCGAAGAGCCGGATGAGGGCGAGCGGGGTCTTCAGCTCGTGGCTGACGTTGGCCACGAAGTCGCTCTTGAGCCGCGAGAGGTGCAGCTCGCGGCGGACGTTGCTGTACACGAGGAGGAGGCCGGCCCCCAGCATGATGTCGATGAAGCCGATCAGGATCCACGTCCAGAGCTGCCACCGCCGGACCCCCTGCTCGATGGAGAGGTCGCGGTAGCGCAGGGCCAGCTTGAGGCCGCGGAAAGACGCGTTGTCCATCTCCCGCGTCACCTCGAAGTTCACGTCCGAGCGCGTGGGGGCGGTCTCGTACAGGACCTCCCCGTCCGGCTCGGTCACCCGCACGACCAGGGACTGGTCCGCCTTCTGGCGCTTGAACTCGTTCTCGAAGTAGTCGCGGATGAGCTTGTGATGGGCGTACCCGCAGTTGAACTTGAAGCGGAGGACGCCGCCCGTCTGCCCCTCGCGGGCCGGCCACGGGACCGAGTCCTCGCCGGCGCCGTCGGCGAACGAGCCGATGGCGGCCAGCACCTCGGGCGAGACCTCGATCTCGCGGCGGTTCCCCATCCGCAGCGTGCGCAGGATCATGCGCGGCGAGGAGGTCTCCAGCCGCAGCGTCTCGAACATTCCCGCCCCGACCCCCTGCCTGCGCAGGGCGGCGTCGATGGCCGCGGGACGCCCCTCGAGCAGGACCTCCGGCTCCAGCATGCGCGCCGCATCGAGCGCCTTGCTCTGGGCGGTCTGCGCCAGCTCCTTCTCGATGTAGTAGAGGGTTCCCGTCGCGTACTTGATCTCGGTCGCCTTGCGGGCGCTGGCGAGCTGGTGCACGAAGTGCATGGCGACGTAGGAGAGGGCCAGCGAGGGCAGGAGCACGGCCCCCACGAAGATGGCGATGAGCCGCCCCTTCGCCTCGTCGGGCGTGGAAACGAGCTTCCTGACGTCGCCCATGGTGCGAAGGACTCTAACACCTGCCGGCAGCCCCGGTTGTCAGAGCTGGGCAAGGACCGCAAATTGATGTTAAAGCGGCCCGGGCTCAGGGCCGATACCTGAAGGCGACCGCTTCCACGAGTCCCCGCAGTCCCCAGGCCGCCTGCCCGGCCAGGAGCAGCCATGCGGCCGCGGCGCCGGCGCGGCCTCGCTCGCGAAGCCTCACGAGACCCGCCCCCGCGGCGGCGGCCAGCGGCACCGTCAGCGCATAGAGGTACCTGACATCCAGGGGGGAGAAGATGGCCGGCAGGGCGAGGACGGCGCCGGCGGCCCAGTAGGCCACGAGGTCGCGGTCGAGCGACGTCTCGGGCCCGCGCAGCCGGGGACGGCCGATGAAGGCCAGGACCAGGACCGGGAGACCCCACCGCCCGAGAATCCCCGAGAGCTGCAGGCGCAGGGCGTCCAGCGCCCCGCGCGACGCGCCGCGCCCCTGGCCGCCCCCTTCGAAGAGCCGCGGTAGCTGGCCGAGCATCAGAGGGAGGAAGCGCGCGTAGTAGAGAGCCGCCGCTGTCAGTCCGGCGCCGGCGGCGAGGGCCCGCGTGCGATCGACACCCGGCCGCCGTCGAGCCACGAGGAGCGCCGCGAGGAGCACGACCGCAACCACGAGGCTCGAGAAGTGCCCGAGGCAGGCCAGCGCCAGCAGCGTCGCTCCGGTCGGCCACCCGCCGGGGGC
>Ga0114129_10010983_pt1 | contig 12902 bp, 11 predicted proteins | sample RhiMetdeltSRZDD1_FD_80071 | JGI IMG/M metagenome (GOLD analysis project Ga0114129, IMG submission 80071) | Populus rhizosphere microbial communities from Tennessee, USA - Rhizosphere MetaG P. deltoides SRZDD1 (version 2) (version 2) | ecosystem: Host-associated > Plants > Roots > Rhizosphere >...
CGCACTGCGTCCGCGACGTGGGCCCACAGCGTGCGGAAGCGTGCGTCGTCGAAATTGGATCCGGAGCGCAGGAACGTCGCCCCGTCCGCGGCCGAGTGGCCGATCACGTCGAGGTGATCGCCGAGGACCAGGCCCGCCGCGCGGCCGTCCAGGGTCTGCGACCACGCCGGTACGATGCCGTCGTTCGACCTGGGCGTCAGCGCGATGTGACCGCCGCCGATCCAGGGGCCCTGCGGGCTGCGCGCTCCGTCCGATGGCGTGTCGGCGGCGAGCGTCGACGTCACGTCGAACAGCAGCCGCTGCAAGGGAGTCGAGAGGAACGCCCGCGGCGAGAGGCCCGCGCGCGGAGCGACGGACACGAAGCTGACGGGCGCAATGGGGTCGTTGCCGAGGCTTTGGTTCATGCGGCCCATCGCCTCGGGCGTCAGGTCCTGCACCAGCCGGTGATCCCGGGCGACGTCGTCGAGGAATCGGCGGATCTGATGGGCCGTCTCCTCGTCGACGTCCGCGAGCTGTGCGATGACCTCGTCGGTCGGGGTCGGCTTTTGCAAAATGGCCCGTCTTGCAAGATTGAATAGACCGACCAATTGTCCGGCGAGGCGAAGCCGGCGCCGGCTCGCGAGAATGCTGGCGAACCAGAGGGCGGGCGCCGCCAGCCAGGCCGTGTCGCCCAACCTCCGCGCCAGCGGCGTCCCGTGGAACGGCGCCGAAACCGAGATCACCGACGCGACCCGCTCGATCAGCTCTCCGCGCGCGGGCAACGCCTTGTATCCCGGGTGCGCGACGAGCCGCGCATCCACCGCTCCGCTCGAGTGGCCGATCAGATGCAGGCGCCGCGCGCCGTCGCGCAGGACCTCGGTCGCCTTGTCGTACAACGAGCGTGCCCGCTCCGCCACCGAGCCCGCGGGCGGCGGCTCGTGCACGACGAAATGCGCCGGTCGCGCGTGCGCGCGCAGGAGAGCGTCTTCGACGCGCGCGAAGTACTCGATGAACGGCCTGTCGGGATGGCCGAAGCGGCCGAATCCGAAGAAGCCGGGCACGAACAGAAAGACTTCGCCCCCTTCCGCGGACGCCACGCGTGCTCAGCGGACCTTCTTCAACGAGGCGGAGTTGATGCAGTAGCGCTGCCCGCTCGGGGCGGGCCCGTCCTGGAACACGTGGCCCAGGTGACCGCCGCAGCGCCGGCAGTGCACCTCGACCCGTTCCATGCCGTGGCTCGCATCGCGCTCCGAAGCGACGGCGCGCGCATCGGACGGCCGCGTGAAGCTCGGCCAACCGGTGCCGCTATCGAACTTGTCGTCGGCGCGGAAGAGCTCGGCCCCGCACCCGGCGCAGACGAAGCGGCCCGGCTCGTGGTCGTTCCAGAGCGCGCCGGTGAAGGCGCGCTCCGTCCCCTTCTGGCGTAGCACGCGATACTGCTCGGGCGTCAGCTCACGGCGCCACTGCTCGTCCGTCTTCTCCACTCGCTCGTCCATGGCCCCGGGATTGTAATCCCAATCCCGGCGCCGCGACCCGCCCGCGTGCTCACCCGCGCTCGTAGGCGTCCTGCAGCTTCTGGATCTCCAGCTTGTCCATCTGGAGCATCGCCTCCATCACGCGCTTCGCCTTCTTCGCGTCGCTCGACTGGAGCAGCTCGCGCAGCGCCCGCGGGACGACCTGCCAGGAGACGCCGAAGCGGTCCTCTAGCCAGCCGCAGCGGCCGGGCTTCCCGCCTGCGGAAAGCTTGTCCCAGAACCAGTCGACCTCCTCCTGCGTCTGGCAGTCGATCTGGAAGGAGACCGCCGGCGTGAAGTCGAACTGCGGGCCCCCGTTCAATGCTACGAAGTCGTTCCCGTCGAGGTTGAACGCGACCGTCATCACCGATCCCTTCGGGCCGGGTCCGGCGTCGCCGTAGCGGGTGGTGCTGACGATCTTCGAATTCTTGAAGACCGAGGTGTAGAGCTTGGCTGCCTCTTCCGCCTCGGTGTCGAACCACAGGAACGGGGTGATCTTCTGCATGTCGGGCGTCCTCCGTCGTCGCCAGTGATGTCCTGCGCTGCGCGGGTCTACACCAGGACGACGAACGCCGGGGCGCGAGATCGACATGGCGGCAAAAAAAAAGGGCACGCCCGAAGGCGTGCCCCTTTGCTGCGAACTACGCGGTGCGGCTTAGAACCCGGCGAACTGGTAGCCGACGCCGCCGGTGAGCATGAAGAAGTCACCGAAGTTGCCGATGTCCTGCGAGTGCGCGTTCAGGCGGAAGCTCCACTCCTTCCACTGATAGCCGGCGCCAACGCCCACGCCGAACTTCAGCTGCGTGTCGCTGGCCGACGCGCCGCCAGCCGACGCGCTGGCCATCAGGCCGAACGTGCCGACTTCGGCCGCCGCGAACAGGCCCTGGCGGTCGTTCTGCATCACGTAGTACTTCGCGCCGAGCAGCACCGGGATGGCGTGCACGTGCGAGTCCACGCCCGCGATCGGGCTCTTGTCGAGGTGGTACTGGAAGCCAGCGCGGCCGGTCACGCTGAGCTGCTCCATCACCGGGTACTCGATCGTCAGCAGCGCGCCGACGCCGACGCCGTTCGCGTCCGAGTAAGCGCTGCTCAGCGGCAGAGCCGACTCGATCTCCGCGCCGATCAGGACCTGGTGCGAGGTGCTGGCCATGCTGGTCGAGCGCGAGTGCGAGGTCCGGGCGTCACCTGCGTTCGCGGCACCCGCCAGACAGAGGACGACTGCTGCCGTAATGACTTTGTTCATTCTTCCCCTCGGAGCGGGCCGGGCGCGACATGCGACCGTGCGATCGCTCGGTTGGCGACACGCTACGGTTGTTCGATAGCATTGATCAACAATTCAAACCTGTTCTAAACGGAGTGCGCAGGGGGTTACCGAATCCGCTATCGGTGGCCGTCCCACCCCGGAGCACAACAGGGCCCTCCCGCCAGTGGTTCCGTAAACTCTTCGGGGGTTTACGAATGCAGCTACACTGGAACCGATCGCAAAAGACGGCGGCGGGCGATCGCAAATGCGCAGATGCGCGGGACGCGTGGCGCTCGTTCTACCGGTGCGCGCGAGGCGGAGCGCGGCGCGCCGACGGCTCCGCGCTGCGGTCGGCGCCGATGACGAGCCCGAATCCGGCGAACAGCTCGCCCATCAGGTGGGGCGTGCGAGGCGTATCGTGCGCGCTGCGGCGGCGCAGCATCGCGTTGACCGGCTCGCCGGCCGCGTTCCTCGACGAGTGAGGCCGCCGCAGGTTCATCGGCTCGCGAACCACGCCATGGTTGGTCGCGTGCAGCACCAGCGCCGTCCCGTCGGCAAGGACGTCTTCGACGATGCCGACGTGCGTGAGGCGATCGTCGAGCAGCCGGTTGCGGTTGCGGTCGTACGAGTTGTCGAAGAACACCAGCTCGCCCTTCACGGGAGCGCCGCGGCGGTGCAGCCGGCCGTGCCGTCGGACGTAGCGATGGATCGCCTGCACGCCGTTGTCCCGCGACGAGCCCTCCGCATACAGGTCGATCCCGGCCGCGGAGTACGCCGTTCGCACGTACGTGGAACAATCGACGCCCGACGAGCCACCGCGCTTCCCAAGGCCTGCGCGCGCGACCTGCAGCATGCGCTCCACGGGATCGACGGCCTGCGCGGGAGCTGGCCCCGTCTCGACGGGTGCCCGCGGCGCCTCCGCCATCGGCGCGGGCGTTGCCAACGCCACGGGAAGGGTCACCAGTTCGGGCGGCGGTCGTTCCGGTTGTGCTGGAGACGCCTCTCTCTGTCCTGGATGCGACGCCGCGCACGCGGCCGCGAGCGTGAGCAAGGCCCTCGCGGCGATTCGTCCAGATTCGAGCGTACCGAAGCTTCGCATTTGTCCAGGCAACTGCTGCAGAGGGAGTGCCAGGAAGATAGTCTCGGCCACCGGGTCGTGGCGAGGTCCACCTCGCGGCACCCGAGCGTGCAAATCCACACATCCGGCGGTTGATGGCCTACCGGCCGCCCACCCTACGGTCACGACGTGGCTTCTGCAGCGATGCGTGGAGGCGCCGAGCGGCGCGGGTTCTTCGGCCGGATCGCGGATGCCGCTGTCGCGTGGAATCTCGAACGGAAGATCGAGCGGGCGCGGAGGGTCGAGCGGACGGCGCTGCGGATCCTCGGCGGCGCCCTCGCCGGATCGTCGGCGGTGGGCAGGCTCGTCGACGAGGTTCGCAGCCGCGGACACGCCGAGGACCACCTGCAGACCGCGCTGCGCGCGTCCCTCGAGGAGGACCGCGCCGACTACGCGACGGCGTCCGCCTGGACCCGCCCCTTCGTCATCGTCCGCGGCGTCGCCGCGCGCGCGGTGCTCCGGGATCGCGTGCGCACCGCACGCCGCGTCCGCGAAGAGGCGCGCGAGCGTCTCGGGAAGGCGGCGTTGGACGGCACGGCCCACCTCTCCAAGGAGCAGTTCGTCGCCGACGCTGCGGCGCGCGCTCGCGATGCGCGCACCCGGCTGTCGAGACTCGTCGCCGAGCGCACGGCGCTGCTCGCCCCCTACGACGGTTCTCCGCTCCCCGAATGGATGACGGGGTTCGCGCGCGAGGTGTCCGGGTTCGGCGCGGCAATCGTCCGCATGCTGCGCGAGCAGGTCGTGCCGCGGCTGCCGGCGCTGGCGGCGATGGCGGGGGGCTTCTGGGCCGCGAGCGCGTTCACCGACTCCGACCTCTTCGCGACGGTGCACTCGTGGGGCGTCGGACGCGGGCCGCGCTGGGGCGTCAGCACCCAGACCTTCGACGCGCTCCGCTTCTGGGTGCCGATCGGCGCGGCGGCGATCTGCGGGTACCTGGGGAACCGCGTCACGATGCGCATCCGCGCGCGATACGCCCCGCCCGCGCCGCCCCAGGCAAGGCCGTTGGCGGCCGCGGCGACGCATCGCCGCTGACGGCGCCTTACTGCACGACCTTCGCGAGCCGGAGCAGCTGCGCGGAAAACTCGTGCCCCTCGTTCCGGGCGCGCTTCAGGTTGATGACGATGACCGGCTTCCCGTCCGCGCTGTCCAGCGCGATGCTCACCTCGCCGCGCTCGGCCCAGGAAGGAACGCCGGCGATGGTGAGGGCCTTGCGCGAGGCGCACAGCTCCTGCAGCGCCGGCGTGAGCGCGCCCGGCATGAGGTAGACGACCGAGCCGCCGGCGAGCGACGAGCCGAGCTGGGCCGATCTCGTCACCGTGGCTCGAAGGCCGGCGTCGCTGAGCGCGGCCGCGAGGTCGTCCGCGGCGCCCCCGTCCGCGCCGGGGACCACGGACACGGCGACGTCTTCGCGCCCCTCCAGCGTGCGGTCATAGAGGAGGATCTTCTTGAACAACGCCCCCTGGAGCTTGTGCGGCAGGGGCATCTCGCCCGAACGCGCCACGACGGGTGCGAGCAGGATGGAGGCGGCGGCGGCTGCTGCGAGGATCTTGTTCACGGACTCTCTCCCTAGGCGCGATAGCGGCGGCTCGCTTCGGCGACTCGCACGGACACGTCGCGAACGACGCGGATGGCGTCGTTCGTCGACTCGAGACGCTTCACCGTGTCGGCCATCATCGCGTGCAAATCGGTGACGGCGCTGAAGATCTGCGTGATCCCGGCGCCCTGCTGGCTGACGGTGGCGACGATCTGGCGGACGGTGCGCGAGTTCGCGCTCAGGATCGACGCCAGCTCCCGCAGGTTCTCGCCGGAGGCCTGCATGTGCTGCACGCCTCCCTGGATCTGCTGCGCACCCTGCTCGGTGAACTTCACGGCCGCGTGCGCGGCACCGCTCACGTCGCCCAGGATGGTGCGCACGTGCTGGGTGGCCTGGATGCTCTGGTCCGCCAGGCTGCGGATCTCGCGGGCGACCACGGCGAAGCCCTTGCCGTGCTCGCCCGAGCGGACCGCCTCGATCGCGGCGTTGAGCGCGAGCATGTTCGACTGGTCGGCGAGGTCCTTCACGGTGTCGGTGATGCGCGCGATCTGCTGCGTCCGCTCGTTCAGCTCGCCGATGCGCGCCGAGATCTGCCCCACCTGCTGGAGGATGTCCCGCATCCCTTCCAGGCTGCCGCTGATCGCGCTTTCGCCCGACTTGGACACCTCGTCCGCCCGGAGCGCCGCCTGCAGCACCTCCTCGGCTCGCACGGCGGTCTGCTGCGACGTCTGCTTGATCTCCTGCGCCGTGACCTGCGTCTCCTGCAGCGCGGCCGCCTGCCGCGAGACGATCTCGTTCTGCTGGTCGGCCGCGGCGGCCAGGTTCTCGACCGACGCGGTGAGCCGTTCGGCCGACTCGTGCATCACGCGCGTCGTGTCGCCCAGCGCGAGCAGCATGCGCGCGAACGAATGCCCGAGCCGCTTCACCTCGTCGCGCTGGCCCGCCAGCGACTCGTCGGCCTGCGCCGCGACCCTCGAGCTCCCTCCCATCTTCTTCTCCGCCGCGCCCAGATCGCCGGCCGCGATCTCGAGCGCGACGTCCGCCATCCGCGACAGCGGCGCCACCAGCACCTTGGCGAGGAGCAGGACGGCGACGAGTCCCGAGGCGAACAATCCCAGCGCAACCAGAAGGACGGTGGTCACGTGGCTCCGGCGAGCTCTGCGCAGCCGCTCCAACGAAAGGCCGACGGTGAGCGTGCCCGCCGTTCCTTGCTTGGTGCGCACCTCGGTGGTCGCGTGGAGCACGCTGCCGTCGTCGAGGACTTCCCCGGCGGCGGGCCGCTGCGCGGGCACCTTGTCGCCCCGCCAGGCGGCGATGACCCTGCCGTCGGGAGCACGGACCACACCGTAGACGGCGTCCTCGACGGGCTCGAGCGCCGACAGCGCCTTCGTCACCTCGCCGTGGTCGTCGAACTCCACCGCCGCGGCGACGTTGAGCGAAAGCACGGCGGCGAGCTCGCGCCCGCGCGCCTGCAGCGACGCCCGCGCGACCTCGTCCATCCGCGCCGGCAAGTACGCCACCAAGAACGCGGAAGCCGCCGCGAGCACGGCCGCGAAGAGCGTGACCAGCTTGACGCGCAGCGACCACGATCCCGGCGTCCAGCCGAACCCGAGCACACCGAGTCGCGTTCCAGAAGCTTCGATCGAAGACCGATCCGTCACGGCTGTAGACCCCCAAGGCGACTGTTCGACAATCCCGATCTAGATCGATTGGTTGCGCGCGGTCACGGAAACCGACTCCTTACATCGATAGTGGAAGTGGGAGAGTCTGCAAGGACACACTTGGAGAAGCGACGTCCGTCGCCTACCACAACGAACTACCTATCCATTCATTTGCGACCGTTGGTACGTAATACCGAGATGGTGTTTTTGCATTTGGAATGATTTGTGACAGCATGCTTCGCGATCGCAACTGGGGAGGGACGATGAAGCCAGCTCCATGCTTTCGCGCCGCGCTGCTCTGCACGATCCTCGGCGTCGGCGCCGCGCACGCCGGTGGGAACGCGCCCGGACAGCCGGCGAACGGGTCGGTCGACCTGTCCAGCTCGGACCTGGAGGGCGCGTCGCTCGAGGACCTGCTCGACACGGTGGTGACCTCGGGAAGGATCTCGCAGCGAGTCTCGGAGGCGCCGTCGGTGATCACCGTCATCCGCGCCGAGGAGATCGAGACGCGCGGCTACACGTCGCTGGCCGACGTCCTGCGGACGGTGCCCGGCTTCTATGACGTCTACGACATGGCCTTTCACAACGTGGGCATCCGCGGCATCAGCCCCGGCGCGCGCGCCAGCGGCAGCCAGGTGAAGGTCATGATCGACGGTCAGGAGGTCGATTACCGGCCGAGCACCGGCAACTTCTTCGGCGAGGAGCTGGTGCCGATGTCGGCGGTCGAGCGCATCGAGATCTTCCGCGGGCCCGGATCCGCCCTCTATGGAGCCGATGCGTTCCTCGGCGTCATCAACGTCATCACCCGATCGGGCCTGACGCTGAACGGTCTCAAGGCCACGGCGCGCGCCGGTTCGGTGGCGGGCCACGCCGCGGGCGGCGGCGAGGCCGTCGTCGGCGGCACCGAGGGCAAGCTCGACGTGCTCGTCGCCGGCAGCGGGTGGAACATGAACCGCGGCGGCCTGACGCTTCCCGGCTCCTCGCCCGCGCTCGACCGGTCCAGCTTCGGCAGCGGTTCGCTGGTCTCGGACACCGACCTCGCGCGCCCCAAGTCGGGCCTGGCGCGCCTCGCCTTCGGCGATGCGAAGTCCGGCCGGCTGACGCTGTGGGGCTCGGTCCAGCACCTGGAAGCGGGCGGACAGTTCCAGGACTACGGCATCCTCAATTCCGGCTCGCGCATCAGCCGGCTCAACCAGCACTACAGGGCGAGCTTCGACCGCGAGTTCGGCTCCACCGCATCGGTGAAGGTCTCGGGCACCTACTTCTCGTCGGCCACCCTCGACCGCGAACAGGTCGACGTCGGGTACGGCGATCGCGTCCTGCGACCCGACGTCGGATCGACCGGATACGAGCTGCAGGCCGAGACCACGCTGCGGCCGTTCTCGTGGATGACCGTCACGCTGGCCGGCGACTACCGCCGCGAGACGCATGCGCTGCAGGACTACGACACGGTGTACGTGAAGGACGTCTTCCGCTCCGACGGGTCGATGTTCGCCTCGGCAGGCACGGTGGTTCCCGGCGTCAACGGCAGCAAGACCGTCGACTTCACCAACGGCGGAGGGCTGGCGCACGTGCTCATGCAGGCCGGTGACTCGCTCGGCATCACCGTGGGCGCGCGCCTCGACTCCCACAGCGTCTACGGCGTGCAGTTCAGCCCGCGCGTCGGCATCGTCTACTCGCGGCCGCGGCTGCCCTACTACGTGAAGCTCCTGTTCGGCTCGAGCTTCAAGGCGCCCAGCGCCGAGCAGCTCTACACGGCGCCGCTGGGGCGCTTCGACGTGGTCGGCAACGCACAGCTCGCGCCGCAGACGGCGCAGACGTACGAGCTGGCTGGTGGTTATCGACTCGGCAACAAGGGGGAGATCGTCGCGAACGCGTTCATCACCCGCGTGCACGGCCGCGTCGACTACGTGCAGGACGGAATCTACTTCCGCGCCGTCAACGGCGCGCCGGAAACGCTGGCGGGCGGCGAGGCCGAGCTGCGCATGCGCGTCGTCCCTCCGCTCGAGCTCCGCGCCGGCGTCGGCATCGCCACGACGGTCTCGAAGCGGCAGCAGGGCGATCCGTCCACCGGGGGGCTCGTCGTGCAGCAGCCCGTGTTCCCGCCGATGCAGGTCCACCTGCTCGCGGACTACACGCTCGCCGACTGGGGCCTGCACTTCGCGCCCGAAGTCTCCTGGATCTCGCCGCGCTCGGCGTCGCAGACCAACGCGCTCGAGCGGTACACCGACTACACGCTGCCCGGGTACCTGTACACGGCGGTCGCAGTGACGTGGCGGCGGCAGCTGTGGAGCGGCGGCGCGACGGCCGTGCAGCTGCGCTGCAACAACCTTCTCGACCGCCACTACGTCGACCCTGGCTACAACGGCGTGGACCTGCCGGCGCTCGGACGCACGCTCTTCCTCGGAATCTCGCAGACGTTCTGAACCCCAGCCTCGCAGCGGCGGCAATGCCATCGCCGCCGCTGCTCGTATGAGGTGTGACATGAACGCGGTCTCGAAGATTGTCTCCGGCTCGTTGCTCCGGGCGGCGCCGTGCGCGGCGGCCCTGCTGGCCGCGTCGTGCGGCGGCGCCTCGTCCACCCCCCAGCCCGTCACGGTGAACCTCACCGGCTCGACGACTGTGAGCCCGTTCATCAAGACCAACGCGACCAGCTTCGCGGCGCTCTACCCGAACGTGACGATCAACGTCACCGAGATCGCCGACTCCGGCAGCACGGCCGCGATCGCCGGTGTGGGCGCCGGCACGGTGGACATCGGGATGACGTCGCGTGAGCCGACCGCCGACGAGATGGCGCAGCATCCGGACATCGTGCCCGTCGGCGTCGCGCTCGACGCGATCGTCATCGCCGTTCATTCCTCGAACCCGGTCACCACGCTGTCGCTGGCGCAGGTGCGGGACATCTACTCCGGAAAGATCACCAACTGGAGCAGCGTCGGAGGCCCGAACCTGACCATCAAGGTCGACCACCGCAAGGCGCCCTCGGGGACGCGCGACTACTTCCTCGAAGGCGTGATGAAGGGGGTCCCGGTGATCTCGAGCGCGGCGCTGTTGTCGAGCAGCGGGATGGCCACCGCGCTCTCGACCGACCCGCAAGCGATCGGGTACGGGAAGAGCGACGGCATCGGGACGGGGAAGGCGCTCTCGCTGCAGACGGACGAAGGGTTCGTCGTCGCCCCCGATACCTTCAACATCCGCACCGGGGCGTATCCGCTGAACCGGCCGCTGTTCCTCGTCACGCTCGGGGCGCCGCAAGGCGCCGCGAACAGCTTCATCGAGTACGTGCTGAGCGACCAGGGCCAGAAGGCCGTGACCGCGCAGGGGCTCGTCTCGATCCGCTGACGGCTGTCGGGTCAGTAGAGCTCGAACGCACCGCGCGCGACGATCACCGCCGAGCCGGCCACTTCGATAGTCTCGACGCGATCGGCGCTCCCCGTGACCCGCGCGCGCAGGAGCGACGGGCGGCCGATCTCGGCTCCCTGCCGGATCTCGATCTCCTCGCCGAACGCGATGCGGCCGTGCCGCGCGAGGTGCAGCGCGAGGGGTCCTGCCGCCGAGCCGGTCGCGGCGTCCTCGTTCACGCCGTGCGCCGGTGCGAACATGCGCGTCTTCCAACGCTTTCCGGACCCTGCGAAGCAGTTCGCACCCACCTCCGCAAGACCCGCCAGGGCGGCGAAGTCGGGACGGAGCGCGGCCACCTCGCCTTCGCTCTCCAGCTCGACGTACACGTGCAGCGGCCCGTTCTTGTAGCCCTCGATCGGCAGGCGCGAGCCGCGCACGCCGAGCGCGCGCAGCAGCTCGGCCGCGCGCTCGTACGGGGCGCCCGAGGGGATCGGCTGCTGCATGCGACCGGAGACGATCCGGCCGCCTTCGCGCGTCAGCGCGACGGGCACGGGGCCGAGACCGGTCTCGAGCTTCACCGCCGCGTCCGTCAGGCGTTCGCCCACTACGAACGCGGAACCGAGGACCGGGTGGCCCGCGAACGGCAGCTCCCGCGCGGGAGTGAAGATGCGGATGCGCGCGTGTGCTCCCCGCTCGGGAGGCAGGACGAAGGTGCACTCGGCGAAGTTCATCTCGCGCGCGAGCCGCTGCATCTGCTCGCCCGAGAGGCCGTGCGCGTCGGTGAACACGCCGAGCTGGTTGCCCTCGAGTGGACGATCGGTGAACACGTCGACGACGGTGTACTGGAGCGCGGGTTGAGCGGTCATGCCACGCAGCCTACAGCGGATCGCGTCAGCGCACCGCGGCTTCTGCCGGCCACCACGCACACGGCGGCTCGACCCCGGGCACCGCGCGCACGCTGCCGTCGGGCGAAGCGAGCAGCGCGCGCCGTCCGACGCCCGCCGCGGCCCCGTCGATGAGCAACAGTTGCCCGCGGCTGTACGCGACCGCTCCCTTGAAGTCGAGGTCGTGCCCGTCGAAGGTGAGCTTGCGCGCCTTGCCTTCGGATGGGGAGAAGTGCACCAACGATCCCGAAGGAAGATCTCCCTCGCCGGGCTTGGCGGCCGCGACCAGCCGGCCGCCCCACGGCGACGGCTCGTTGAACACCAGCTCGGGCGGCGCACCGCCGTCCCGCGGCGCGAGAGGTGGCGGAACCCGCATGTCCGCCTCGCCGAGCGAGCGCGGCGCAGCCCGGAAGGGGCTGCCGATCTTGCGCGCGGCGGCCGAGTCGTAGCGGCGCACCTCCCCTTTGGCCGTGACGCCGACCGCGCCGGGAATCGTTCCCGGATCGTTGCCGCGCAACCAGATCAACGCGCCCTGCCCGTATCGCGCGTCGATCCGCAGCGGGGTGCTCGAGGACTTCTCGTCGCCGACCGTGGCGACCTCGCGCCACTGGCCGTCGCGGAGTTGCGTCACGGCGCCCTCGGCGCTGACGGCGACTAGCGTCTCCCCGGCCGGCGCAAGCGCGACTGGCGGCGCCGGCGGCTGCGGATCGAGGGGCTTCTTCGCGCCCGTGTCGGGCGAGACGACCACCAGCTTGTCGGCGGACGTGCAGACGAGACGCGTGTCTGGCGCCGCCGCGGCGACAACGACGAGGAGCGCGAGCATCGACGATCAGCCCCCCGTGCTCGACCAGTGCGGCCGATCGCTCTTCAGCTTGATCACTCCGTAGGACTTTCCCACCGCGTGCAGCTCCTCGTTGTCGGCGCCGGTGCGCGGGGTGGTCGTGATCGAGACCTCGGTGTCGTCCGCCTTCTTGATCTTCAGCGTGCCGCTCCAGGAGATGTCCATGTCGACGGCCTTGCCTTGGATGTGCAAGCTCGTCAGCGCCGGCGCATAGGCGATGTCGTACGCGTCGACCATCTCCTGCGCCGCCTTGCGCGACTTGGCGTCGTCGCCGTGGTCCCAGTTGATGTTCACGCCTTCCATCGTGCCGGCCTTCTTCGGACTCACCTCGCCCTTCGCGACTTTGTAGGACCAATGCATCAGGTACGCGCGTTCTTTCGGGCGGCGCGTAGCGTTGATCTTGACCTTGGCGCCAGCCGCCTCGAGCGCCGCGATGAACGCCTTGGCGTTCTTCTTGAAGTCGCCGTCGAGGTCGTCGAGCGACCGGCTCGTCGGGAAGCGATCCACCCACTTCCGGCCGCTCAGCTCGCGCTGATCTCCCGAAGCAGCGGGTTGCGGCTGCGGTTCCTTCGGCTTCTCCTTGTCCGGGCCGGCTTGCTGCTGCGGCTTCTGCTCGCCGGACTCCGGTGGAAGCTCCTCGTCGGCGCCCCCGCCACCCTTCGCTTCCGCTGCGCCGCCGCCGCCCTTCGCTTCCGCTGCGCCACCGCCGCCCTTCGCTTCCGCTGCGCCACCGCCGCCCTCCGCTTCCGCTGCGCCACCGCCGCCCTTCGCTTCCGCTGCGCCGCCG
>Ga0114129_10010984_pt1 | contig 12901 bp, 15 predicted proteins | sample RhiMetdeltSRZDD1_FD_80071 | JGI IMG/M metagenome (GOLD analysis project Ga0114129, IMG submission 80071) | Populus rhizosphere microbial communities from Tennessee, USA - Rhizosphere MetaG P. deltoides SRZDD1 (version 2) (version 2) | ecosystem: Host-associated > Plants > Roots > Rhizosphere >...
CGCGGTGCCGTCGGTCAAGGCGCACCCGGCGCCGCAGGCCCAGCCCGGCTGGTACTGGCACCACGGCGTGCACCACCTCGCCGAGCTGCAGCCGAGCTACACCCGCTGATAACCACCACCGAGGCCCTCCCCCGAGGAATTGGGGGAGGGCCTTGATGCGTTGGGCCACAGTATGCGAATCGGCGTGGTGTTCCCTCAGACAGAGCTGGGCGGTGACGCGTCAGCGGTGCGTGCCTATGGCCAACGCGTCGAGGAGCTTGGTTTCACCCATCTGCTGGCCTATGACCACGTCGTCGGCGCCGACCCTGAGGTGCACGAGGGCTGGGCCGGCCCGTACGACATCCACACCACGTTCCACGAACCGTTGGTGATGTTCGGCTACCTGGCTGCCGTCACCACCACGCTGGAGCTGGTGACCGGGGTGATCATCCTGCCGCAGCGGCAGGCGGTACTGGTCGCCAAGCAGGCCGCCGAGGTCGACCTGCTCAGCGTGGGCCGGCTGCGCCTGGGTGTCGGGCTGGGTTGGAACGCCGTCGAGTACGAGGCGCTCGGCGAGGACTTCACCAACCGCGGCAAGCGGCTGGGTGAACAGGTCGAGGTGATGCGGCGGTTGTGGACCGAACAGTCCGTGACGTTCGCAGGCAAGCACCATCGGGTGACCGGCGCCGGCCTGGCACCGCTGCCCGTGCAACGGCCCATCCCGGTGTGGATCGGTGCCGCGTCGCGGCCTGCGCTGGAGCGCGCGGGCCGACTGGGGGACGGCTGGTTCCCGATGATGGCGCCCGGTCCGCAACTCGACGAAGCGCGCGAGATCGTGGCGCAGTCGGCGACCGCGGCGGGCAGGGACCCGTCCACGCTCGGCATGGAGGGCCGCGTCAACTGGCGCGGCGACCGAGCGCAGGTCGTCGACGAGCTCGCCCTGTGGTCCGCGGCGGGCGCCACCCACGTGTCGGTGAACACGATGGGCGCCGGCCTGCGCACGGTCGACGAGCACCTGGCGGCGTTGGCCGCCGTCGCGGAGAACATCTCCGCCTAGCAACCGCTGTACGCCTTTCCTCCGATCGGGGGACAGGCGGTTCATCCTGTCCAACCTCCGATCACCGGACATACAAACCGTCGGCGGAACGGCACTCTTGAGTCATCGCCGGAACACACCGGCGCACAACACCAAAAGTCAACGCAGACAGGAAAACTCACATGAACACCAACCGCTTCGCACGCATCATCGCCCTACCGATCGCCTCGGCCGGAATCATCGGGGGCGCCGCCCTCGGCCTGGCCGGTGCGGCCAGCGCAGCCACCACCGACGTCCAGCAGCCCAACATCGTCGCGGTGCCGTCGGTCAAGGCGCACCCGGCGCCGCAGGCCCAGCCCGGCTGGTACTGGCACCACGGCGTGCACCACCTCGCCGAGCTGCAGCCGAGCTACACCCGCTGATAACCCCATAGACCGAAGCCCTCCCCTAAGTAGCCCTGGGGAGGGCTTCTCTATGCGCGGCCGGCCGCATATCCCCCGATCGGTGGACACGGGATTCCACCCATTCAACCGCCGATCACCCGACAGACCTAGCCGACCAAACGCGAGAGAGTTATCTCAACGCCGGAGAGACCGGCAGGAGAACCGAAAAGCCCATCCCCACAGGAGAACTCAGATGACCATCACCCGCAGCTTCGCCCGCTACATCGCCCTGCCCGCCATCTCGGCAGGCATCCTCGGTGGCGCCGCCCTCGGCCTGGCAGGCATGGCCAATGCAGGCACCTACTCCTACCAGCCGACCCCGCGCCCAGGCATCGTCGCCACCCCGAACACGATCGCCCGGCCGCCGGTCATCGTGATCCCCCGCCACCGGCACCACGACGGCGGTCTGATCATCAACCTCCCGGCCGGCGAATAGCCAGACCACTCTCCTGAGGCCCTTCCCGACAACCTCCCCGGGGAGGGCCTCTTCACGTCACCACAAAGGAATGTCGAGTCCATACTCCGACTCCGGGCGAGGGCCGAAGTAGCGCCGCTCCGATTCGTCGATCTTCACGTCATTGATGCTGGCTTCACGGCGTGCCATCAGGCCTTCTGGCGTGAATTCCCACAGCTCGTTGCCGTAGCTGCGGTACCACTGCCCGTCGGCGTCATGGGATTCGTATTGAAAACGCACCGCCATCCGGTTCTCCCGAAAGCCCCACAGGCTCTTGCGCAGGACGTAGTCGAGTTCGCGCTGCCACTTGCGAGTGAGAAAGGCGACGATCTGTTCTCGCCCGACGACGTGCTCGTCGCGGTTCCGCCACTGGGAGTCGACGGTGTACGCCAGGCTGACCCGTTCGGGGTCGCGGGTGTTCCAGGCGTCCTCGGCGGCCTGGACCTTCTGCCTCGCGGTCTCGAGGGTGAACGGTGGGAACGGCGGTCGGCTTTCGGTCATGTCATGTTCTTACGCTCGACGGACTGCGGCGATTCCCCTAATCGAAGGGTGTCATATCGTGCAGGCATGGACTTCGCGATGTCGGCCAAGGCGCAGGACTACCACAAGCGGCTGACCGCTTTCATGACCGAGTTCGTCTTCCCCGCCGAGGAGGCGTACGACCGGTATCGCCGGGAAGCTGGCCCCGAGGACCACACGGTGCCGCCGGTCGTCGAAGAACTCAAGAAGCTGGCCAAGGAACGCGGGCTGTGGAACCTGTTTCTGCCCGCCGAGTCGGGACTGACGAATCTGGAGTACGCGCCGCTGGCCGAGCTGACCGGCTGGAGCCTGGAGATCGCCCCCGAGGTCACCAACTGCGCGGCCCCGGACACCGGCAACATGGAGACCCTGCATCTGTTCGCCACCGAAGCACAGCGCAAGCAATGGTTGGAACCGCTGCTGGCCGGCGAGATCCGCAGCGGGTTCTCGATGACCGAGCCCGCGGTGGCCTCCAGCGACGCCCGCAACATCGAAACACTGATCACCCGCGACGGCGGCGACTACGTGATCAACGGCCGCAAGTGGTGGACGACCGGGGCGTCGGACCCGCGCTGCAAGATCCTGATCGTGATGGGTCGCACGAACCCCGACGCGGCCAGTCATCAGCAGCAGTCGATGGTGCTGGTGCCCGTCGATACCCCCGGGGTGAACATTCTGCGGTCGACGCCGGTGTTCGGCTGGCAGGACCAGCACGGGCACTGCGAGATCGTCTACGACAACGTGCGGGTGCCGGTGGAGAACCTGCTCGGGGAGGAAGGTGCGGGGTTCGCGATCGCCCAAGCCCGGCTCGGGCCGGGCCGCATTCATCACTGCATGCGCGCGTTGGGCGCCGCCGAGCGAGCGCTGGCGCTGATGGTCGACCGGGTGCAGAAGCGGGTGGCGTTCGGCAAGCCACTTGCCGAGCAGGGCGTGGTGCGCGAGCAGATTGCGCGTTCGCGCAACGAGATCGACCAGGCCCGGCTGCTGTGCGAGAAGGCGGCGTGGACCATCGACCAGCACGGCAACAAGGAGGCCCACGTGCTGGTCTCTCAGATCAAGGCGGTCGCCCCGCAGGTGGCCTGTGATGTCATCGATCGCGCGATCCAGGTGCACGGCGCGGCGGGGGTGTCCGACGACTTCCCGCTGGCCCGGCTGTACAGCTGGCACCGGGCGATGCGGCTGTTCGACGGCCCCGACGAGGTGCACATGCGCACCATCGCGCGGGCGGAGATCGGTCGCGAGAAGAGCGCCTTCGCCGCGGCGGTGACAAGCTAGTGGCGGTGGACGTCGGGGAACTGTCGGGGGCGTGGAACTTTCGTGATGTCGCCGAGGAGACAGGTGTGCGGCCGGGGCGTTTCTTCCGGTCCAGCGAGCTGAGCCGGCTCGACGACTCGGGCCGCGAGGTCTTTCGCCAGCTGGGGATCACCGATGTCGCCGACCTGCGATCGGCCCGCGAAGTAGAGCGTCACGGGCCGGGTCTGGTGCCCGAGGGCGTGGAAGTACACCTTTTGCACTTCCACGAGGTTGCCGCTGTCAGCGGGGAGGCGCCGCACGAAACGGCGTTCCAGAAGATGATGAGCGAGAAGCCCGACGACGAAGACGTCGCGGTGGCCGCCCACCGGTTCATGACCGAGGAGTACCTCCGATTCCCGACCCTCGGCGGTGCGCAACGTGCTGTGCGGCAAGTCATTTCGCTGCTTGCCGATGGGCGGCCGGTGATCGCCCACTGCTTCGCGGGCAAGGACAGAACTGGCTTCACCGTGGCGACGGTGCTCGATGCCATCGGTGTGGACCGCGACGCCATCATGGCCGATTTCCTGCGAAGCAACGCGGCGGTGCCACGACTGCGCGAACAGATCCTGGAGTCGGTGCGCGACCGTTCCGAGACGGACGAGGTGATCACCTTCGCCGAGGCGAGGCTGACCGACGAGGTGCTGGGCGTGCAGGAGGATTATCTAGATGCCTCTCGTCGCTCGATCGAGCAGAACTACGGCTCGCTGAAGGACTACCTCCACGCGGCAGGTGTGGCAGCGACCGATATTGCCAAGGCGCGCGCGACCCTCCTGGGATAGTTCCCGAATTGCCCGCGTAGCAAGCGACAGCTCGGTTGTCGCTCGGTACGCGGGCAAAAACGAAAGTGCCCTTCCGCGGAGATGGGTAGCGTCCTTACCGACGATGAATCCCGATCCAGCGCACTCGCTTGTACTGACTACCGACTACCGCGTGCCCGATCCGACGCGCGTGTGGCCGCTGCTGCAGCGACGCCGCGATGAACTTGCCGCGCTCGGTGCGCACCACGTGTTCGTCTTCACCTCGACCACCGACCCCGAGCGCGTGCTGGTGACGATCGCACTGCGCACCCGCGAACCGGTCGCCGAACTGTTGCGGTCCCGAGCGTTCTTCGAGTGGTTCGACGAAGTCGGTGTCGACGATCTGCCCGCCGTCTTTGCGGGCGAGCTGATCGAGCGGTTCGATTTCGACGGTGCCGACACCGCTCCGCCCGGCATCGTCATTGCCGGCATCATGGTCGTCGACGACCCCGCCGCCTTCCGTCTTCACGTTCGCGAGACGCGAGACCTGTTCCAGAAAGCGGGAATTCGACGGGTGCGAATCTTCGAAGCCTTCGATGATCCCGACGAAATCATGTTCCTGCACGAGCTGTCCGACGAGGTAAGCGCGCGACGCTGGCTGCGCCGGCCGGACGTCGCCGCCGAGTGGTTCTCCGACGCCGGCGTCGGCGCCTATCCGCCGGTGTTCATCGGCAGGATCGCGCACATGATGCGCATCAGTGACGAGTCCTGATGTATGTATGCCTGTGTCTTGGCGTCACCAGCGACACCATCAGTCGGGCCGTCGCCGCAGGCGCGACGACGTCCAAACAGGTCGCCGACGCGTGCGGCGCCGGATCGGAATGCGGCCGCTGCCGACGGACCGTGCGCGCGATCATCGCCGCTACTGGGTCAGATAGACACCAGCCACCCAGGCCGCCGTAGCGAGCAGCGCGCCACACAGTTCCACGCCCACCGACAGCGCGACACCCTTGAGCGCGTGCTTGGTCGACGTCCACGCCACCCGCTGGTCCCGACGATGCGAAAGTTCCGCCAGGTACACGCCGAGGACAAAGCCGATCACCAGACCCAGCACCGGAATGACGAAAAAGCCGATAATCCCGAGCACCGCACCGGCCGCCAGGCTCATCGTGCGGACGTCGGCCTCCCGCATCCGCCGCATCGGCCACAGATATTTGATCAGCGTCGAGACGGCCACCACCACGGTCACCACGCCGAGTGTCACCCAGGCGGTGACGTTGTGCTCGACGACCGCCCACACTGCGATCGCACCGAACACCAACAACGTGCCTGGCAGCAGCGGTACCACGATTCCCACGATCCCGACCGCAATGGCCAGCGCGACGAGAACGATGCCGCCGGTACTCATGCGCCCAGCTTTCCCGCGAGATCGATGAAATCCGTTGCAGTGAGATCAAACTTGTTGGCGCCTACGGTGTGGGGCTCGCTGCCGGGTCCATGCTCCAGTGGCCGGTCGACGTACGCTGTCCTTAACCCCGCGGCGCTGGCGGCCTTGAGGTCGCTGGGGTGTGCGGCGACGAGCATGAGCTCATCTGGCGCCACCCCGAGCAGGTCGGCGCAGCCGAGGTAGGCCTCCCGGTCCGGCTTGTAGTGGTGGAACAGTTCGGCGGAGATCACGCAGTCCCAGGGCAGCCCGGCGCGCTTGGCCATGTTGGTCAGCAGCGACATGTTGCCGTTGGAAAGCGTTGTGATGACGAATTTTTGCTTCAGCCGGGTCAGCCCCGCCACAGAATCCGGCCACGGGTCGAGTCGGTGCCAGGCCATGTTGAGCTCGTCGACGTCCTCACTGCAGATCGACGTGACGCCGGCCGCGCCCAGCAGTTCCTCGAGAATCAAGCGGTGCAAGTCGTCGATTCTCGTCCACGGAAGATCGCCCTTGCGCACACGATCCATCGCGGGGGCATATCCGGCGCGCCAGTCATCGGCGAAGCTCGGCCAATCCTGTTGCAGGCCATGGCGTTGGCCGAACTGCTGGAGCTCACGAATGACACTGGAGCGCCAATCGACGACGGTGCCGAACACGTCGAACGCCAACGCCTTCGGAGTCACGGCTCGAGCACGACCTTGCCGAGCACGCCGCCGTCGGCCAGAGTCTGTAGCGCTTCTGCACCCTTGGCCAACGGGAACCGCAGCGGCGGCGGCGGACGCAGCCCTGCCTTGACCAATTCGGCGACGCCGAACTCGAACACCGACTGGGACCCCGGCTTGCGGTTGACGTACTCGCCGTATCCGACGCCAATGACACTGATGTTGCGCAGCAACAGTCGATTGACTTTGACCGTCGGGATCCCGCCCGCCGCAAAGCCGATCACCAACAGCCGACCCTCGGTATCCAGCGCCCGAACGGCGTCGTCGAACGCCTCGCCGCCGATGGGGTCCACCACCAGGTCCACCCCGCGGCCACCTGTCGCGTCCTTCACCGCCTGCAGCCAGCCCTCGGTCAACGGCAGCACGACGTCGGCGCCCAACGACTCGACAAACTCTGTTGCGTGCGGCCGGTGCACCATCGCGATTACCTTGGCGCCCAACGCCTTCGCGATCTGCACGGCAGCCGTGCCGACACCGCCCGCCGATCCCAGCACCAACACTGTCTCGCCGTGCCGTAGCGCGCCGCGTTTGGCCAGCGCGAAGTACATCGTCTGGTAATTGCCCAGCAGCGCGACGGCCTCGGCGTCGTCGAGGTCATCCGGAGTGGGCCGAATATTCTCCGCCGGCACCACCACTTGTTCGGCCCACCCACCCAGCATCGCGAGCGCGGTCACCCGTTGGCCCGGCTTGAACGCGGACTCGTAGGGCGCCGACCGCACCACCCCGGCGACCTCCATGCCGGGGATGAACGGCGGCTCCAGACGCAGCTGATACTCGCCGCGCAGGAGCAACAGGTCAGGAAAGCTCACCCCCGCCGCGCCGACGTCGACGACAATTGCGTCCTCGCCGCCGACATCCTCGACGTCGGTGTAGACCAGTCCCGAAGGTCCGGAAAGCTCCTGCGCTACAAGCGCTTTCATCTAGATCTCAGCGGAGGCTGAACGTGGCAGGCTGCGCCGCCGACAGGTCGGTGATCTCGCCCCACTTGCCCGCGACGTCGTCGACGCTCGGGACATCCGGGAACGTGACGCCGTCGGTCTGGAACAGCGCGGCGCGCTGCACCTTGCCGCCACCCACGATGAAGATCGACGCGGTCTCGGGCACCTCTTCGGTGCACAGGTACGCGACGACCGGCGCCACGTATTCCGGCGTCAGCTTCTCCAGCACTTCCTTCGGAAGAATGTCCTCGGTCATGCGGGTGGCAGCGATCGGCGCGACGGCATTGGTCTTGATGTTGTACTTCGCGCCCTCCTGCGCCAGCGTGTTGATCAGGCCGACGAGCCCGAGCTTGGCGGCGCTGTAGTTGGCCTGGCCGAAGTTGCCGAACAGGCCGCTGGTCGAGGTGGCGACGACGACGCGGCCGTAGCTCTGCTCCCGGAAGTGCGGCCACGCCGCGCGGATCACGTTGTAGCCGCCGTACAGGTGCACCTTGAGCACCGCGTCCCAGTTAGCGAACTCCATCTTGTGGAAGGTGCCGTCGCGCAGGATGCCCGCGTTGGAAACCACACCGTCGACCTTGCCGAACTCGTCGACGGCAGTCTTGATGATGTTCGCGGCGCCCTCCGGCTCAGCCACGGAGTCATAGTTGGCCACCGCGCGGCCGCCTGCGTCCTTGATCTCCTTGACGACCTGATCGGCCATCGAATGTCCCTCACCGGTGCCGTCACGCGCACCGCCGAGGTCATTGACGACTACGCTGGCGCCCTCCTTGGCGAGCGTCAACGCATATTCGCGTCCGAGTCCGCCTCCGGCCCCGGTGACGACGATGACACGATCCTGCACTCCTGGCATGAAGGTTCCTTCCTAGAACAGCCGTCTGGCGAGCTTGAAAGCCTTCTCTGTATACGGGGGATAGATGAAGGCGCCGACATCGGGTCGGGTTGGCTTGGTCATCACGGTCTTCTTGTGGCTGAACTGCTCGAAGCCGAACTTGCCGTGATAGGCGCCCATGCCCGACGGCCCGACGCCGCCGAACGGCAGCTTGTTCGTGGAGAACTGGAACAGCAGGTGGTTGATCACCATGCCGCCGGCCGACACCTCTTTGATCACCCGATCGCGAATGCTCTTGGTCTTGGTGAACAGATAGGCCGAAAGGGGCTTCGGTCGCGAGTTCACGAAACCGATTGCGTCGTCCAGGGATTGGACGGTGACCACGGGAAGAATCGGTCCGAAGATCTCGTCGGTCATCAGCGGTTCGGCCGGGTCGGGGTCCACGACGACCGTCGGCTGGATGCTGATCTTCGACGAATCCGAACCGCCGCCGATGACGACATCGCCCTTGGTCGCGGCCAGCGACGCCGTGAGCCGGTCGAAGTGCCGCTGGTTCACGATGCGCCTGCCGCCGGGGTTTTCCGCCTCGAAGGTCGTCACGGCAGCTTTGATTTTGTCGACGAGTTGGTCGCGGATCTTCGCGTCGGCCAGCACGTAGTCCGGCGCGATGCAGATCTGGCCGGAGTTGATGAACTTGGTCCAGGCGATCCGCTTGGCCGCCACGTCGATGTCGGCGTCCGCGGACACGATCACCGGGCTCTTGCCGCCGAGCTCCAGGGTGACCGGCGTCAAATGAGGTGCGGCGCCTTCATATACCTTGCGGCCGATCTCGGTGCCACCCGTGAAGCAGATGTGGTCGAAGCCCTGCGCGATGAGCTCCTGGCTGACCGCTCCGTCGCCTTCGATCACGACGATCGCGTCGTTGTCGAGGTACTTCGGCACCAGCTCGGCCATCAGCGCCGACGATGCCGGGCACACCTCCGAGGGCTTGAGAACCATGGTGTTGCCCGCGGCGATCGCGCCGACAGCAGGTCCCAGCGTCAAGACGAATGGGAAATTCCAGGCGCCGATGACCAGCACGGTGCCGTAGGGCTCGTACTCGATCCATCCGCGCCCGGGCAGCTGCGACATCTCCAGCAGGCGGTACTTGCGTCGCATCCACTTGCGCACGTTCTTTGCGGCGTCCTTGGCCTCGCCTGCGGTGCTGGCGATGTCGGCCAGCCATGCCTCGAACGGGCTGCGGCCCAGGTCCTGTTCGAGCGCCGCGGCGATGGCCGCCTCGTTCTCCGTCATCATCGCCTCGAGAGCCCGCAGCTGCTGTTTGCGCCACTCAACGCTGCGGGTGCGACCGGACTTGAATGTGTCCCGAAGTTTGCCGACGATGGCGGGGATGTCGGTAGCCGGAGCTTTGACGGCTTCAGGCGCGACGGATTCGGTGGTCATGGTGGGTGTCCTTCCTGACCCGAGGAGGAATACCCGATCCTAACCAACCGGTTGGGTCGCCCAGAAGGCCCAACCTCAGCGCGAGCTACCCCTCTAGCCGGGCGTGCACGAACACGCTGTCCAGCGCTTCCTCCACGAGGTTTTCGGTGGTCGGCCGCCCCAGGCGCGTCATCTCCTCGGCGCTGGGCACGGCGGCGACGCGCCAGCCGTGCGCGGCCAGCCATTCGGCGGCGTCGGCCCGCGCGTCGTCGGTGTACATCAATGTGTCGACGTCGACATCCAGTCCCAGGCGCTCGCGCAGCTGGGCGGATCGTTCCCGCCGGGCCGCTCGCTTTTCCGGGGAGTACTGCGACGGTTGAATGTTGAACGCCTCGACCGCGATCTGGCTGCCCGCCGCGCTGTTCGCGGTGATCATCTCGAAGAGCCGGTCCTGGGCGTCGCCGGGGAGATACGGCAGCAGGCCTTCGGCGAGCCAGGCGGTCGGTTGCGCCGGATCGAACCCGGCGGACACAAGTGTTGCGGGCCAGTCGTCGCGCAGGTCCACCGCCACCGGGACGCGTCGCGAGGTGGGCACTGCACCGTGGGCGTCCAGCGTCGACGTCTTGTACTCGAGCACCTTCGGCTGGTCGATCTCGAACACCGTGGTGCCCGCGGGCCAGTCGAGTCGATACGCGCGGGAGTCCAGTCCCGCGGCCAGGATGACGACCTGGCGGATACCGGTGCGAACCGCCGCGGTGAAGTAGCCGTCGAAGTAGTGCGTCCGCACGGCCTGGTAGTCACGCGCCATGGCCTGCATCCGCCGGGCATCCTCGTTGTCACCGAGCCACTCGTCGTCTGCACTGGCCATCTGCGCCCACGCGGGGCCTGCGGAGGCGGTCAACAGATAGGCGAATTCGTCGCGGATCAGCGCGTCCGGGCGAGCGGTTTCCGCGGCCCGCGCAGCGGCGACACCCAAGGCCGTCGCGCCCACGCTTTCGGTGATGTCCCAGCTGTCGCCATCCGTGCGGACCAGCCGCACCTCACTCACATCGGTCATTTAGCAATGCTATCTAAAAACTTAGCAGAGCTATACAGACTGTGGGCTACATCACCGCAGGTTGCGGGTTTATTCGTGCAGGTTCCACAGCTTGTTGGCCATCAACAGCTCGAACTTGTGCACCACCGAATTCAGCTCGTCGTGGCTTCCGACGAAGCCGGCATAGAAGCCCATGCCCCACATCACCGCGACCAGCATTTCGACCAGATGGTTGACGTCGGTGTCGGTGGTGAGTTCGCCGAGTTTGATTGCGTCGTTGACCGCCCACGACATGAATTCGCGGGACGCGGTCAGTGAGTCGTGGTCGTCGCTGGCCAATTCGGGATGCCGTTGCGACTCGAGTACCGAGGTAACGAGAAATGCTGCCGCAGAACGATCTTCGGAGTCCGCCTGCATCGCGACGGAGAAGAACGCCGACAGCCGAGCCAACAAATTGGTTTCGTTTTGGGCCCGTTCCATCCCTGCGCTAACTATCAGGGCGTTGGTTTGCTCGACGACTTCGCGCCAGAGCACCCGTTTGCTCGCGAAGTAATGGTTAATGGCGGGACGGGTGAGGTCGGCGCGGATCGCGATCGCCTGGAAGGTGGCGGCGTCGTAGCCGAGTTCGCTGAAGACTTCTCGAGCCGCTTGTACGATGCGCTCACGCGTTTCAGCTGCCTTCGCTGCGGGTGGGCGACCGGGTCCTCGACTCGCCGTATGTTGCGGCACGGTCAAATTGTGCCACACGTCACTGCCCGGTCTGGCCCGGTGTCCAAACCTCGCCCCATCGGCGGGGCGATCCAGCAAATTCTCAGGGCCCGGCGGGGGCCCCCACCGTCCGTCGGGCTTGCCGATCGCCCTCGGAAGAGTGGGCGTCATCGAACTAGGGTGCTGCCATGGCGAGCGTCGCATCGAGGGAGGCCTATTTCGAAACCGGCCTCGACGTTTTGTCAGACCTGGGATACGGCGGATTGAAGCTGGCCGAGGTCTGCAACCGTCTCGGCGTCACCACCGGCTCCTTCTATCACTACTTCTCCGGCTGGCCCGCCTACACCAAGGAACTGGTCGCGCACTGGATGCAAGGCCGCACCGTGCAGGTGATCGAGGCGGTCCGCGGCGAGCCGGATCCGCGGCGACGCATCGACACGTTGATCAACGTCGGGCTGGCGCTCCCGCACGGCGCCGAGGCCGCGATCCGGGTGTGGAGTTCGGTCGACCCGCAGGTGTACCCCGTCCAGGCGGCGGTGGATCAACAGCGCTTCGACATCATGTACGAGTCGGCCTTCGAGATTCTGCAGAACAAGAGGCAAGCCCAGCTGTTCGCGGCGTGGGGGGTGTATCTGTTGGTCGGCTACGAACAGGCCACCCTGCCACGCGACAGCGATGCGCTGGAATGGATCGCCGGCCAACTGCTCGACGCCCTTGACTCCGGCCGGTTCGCGTCGGTGCCAGACGGTGAGTAGCGCGGCCGGGACGGCCGCGGTGTTGCGACACGTGGGATACCGGTGGCGTGCACGCGATCCCGAATTCGACGCGCTGCGGCGCGCGTCGCGTGCGGCGATCGTGTTGCCCATCGCGGCGGCGGTCAGCTTCACGGTCGGCGGCGGCTCGCAGACGCCGCTCTTCACCATCTTCGGATCGGTGGCGCTGCTGATACTGGTCGACTTCCCGGGTAACCGGCCTGCGCGCGCCCTGGCGTATAGCGGCCTCGGGATCAACGGCGCCATCCTCATCACGCTGGGCACGCTGGTCGCGCCGCATCCCTGGGTGAGCGTCGCGGTGATGTTCGTTCTCGGTGTGGCGGTGATCTTCGCAGGGGTGCTCAGTGAGATCGTTGCCGCCGGTCAGCGCGCCACGCTACTGATGTTCGTGCTCCCCGCCTGCATTCCGGTCGGGCCCCTTCCGGAGCGGCTGCTGGGTTGGCTGATCGCGCTGGCGTTGTGCGTCCCTGCGGCGCTGTTCCTCTTTCCGCCGCGCCATCACGACGAGCTGCGCGCAAACGCGGCACGCGTGTGTAACCGCCTGGCCGGCCGACTGGAGGGCACCGTGTCGGCACGCGATGTC
>Ga0114129_10010985_pt1 | contig 12901 bp, 12 predicted proteins | sample RhiMetdeltSRZDD1_FD_80071 | JGI IMG/M metagenome (GOLD analysis project Ga0114129, IMG submission 80071) | Populus rhizosphere microbial communities from Tennessee, USA - Rhizosphere MetaG P. deltoides SRZDD1 (version 2) (version 2) | ecosystem: Host-associated > Plants > Roots > Rhizosphere >...
AATTCGTGGATCTTTTTTTCGCGCAGAAGAACGATCCACGAAACCACACGAAATAAACACAAAAGCACTCTTGGTCTTACTTCATGTCAGTTCGTGTGAATTCGTGGATCGGAGTGGGTGCGAAGCCTCTCAAGGCCTCTTAGATGAGCGGACCTGAGTTTTGCAAGAGGCTCTAAAGCGTATTGGACATTAAAACGGCTTCGCACCCACCCGCTACCGCGAGGTGGTACTGACTTCATTGGCCGCGACTTGAGACCATGTCGCTGACGATTATGATATGTCATGTCTATTAAACGACTCCCGTCGATTGCCTGTCTTATCCTGATCATTACAACCCCGGTTCTCACTCAACAGACCATCGCTGAACGCGATGGAACTCATAAACCGGTTCTCTACGTCATCGGCACCTCTCATCTCGATTCACAATGGAACTGGACTGTGCAGGATACCATCCGCGAGTTTGTTCCAAATACTTTCTTCCAGAACTTCAAACGTTTTGAGCGGTTCCCAAACTACAGGTTTAATTATGAGGGTGCCATCCATTACATGTGGTTCAAGGAATACCACCCGGAGGCTTGGCCCACGCTGAAGAATTATGTCGCCAGTGGACGCTGGCAACTGTCAGGCTCCTTTATTAATGCCGTTGACGTTAACGTCCCGTCTCCAGAGTCACTAATGCGTCAAGCGTTATATGGGAATTGGTTTTTCCGTCACGAATTCGGAAAGACCAGTCGGGACGTATACCTTCCGGATTGTTTCGGCTTTGGTTTCGCCCTTCCGTCGATTGCTACTCATTGTGGTCTAACCGGATTCACCACGCAGAAGCTTACATGGGGATCATCGTATGGCATTCCGTTTCCGGTGGGACGCTGGAAAGGCGTGGATGGAAGTACCGTTATAGCCGTGCTAAATCCGGGCGACTATGTGACCAAGATAACAAGTGATATCTCAGTGGATCCGAAGTGGTCTAACGATCTCACATCGATTGGTGACGGACGCAAGGTTGGCGTTCGCCTTTTTGGTACAGGCGATATCGGTGGGGCACCAGATGAACAGTCTGTAGAGTGGTTGGAAAAGGCGATAGGGAATCCGGCGGGCACTGTCGAGGTTAGAAATACATCATCCGATCAGGTTTCTCGCGACCTGACTTCGCAAGAGAAGGCCGCATTGCCCGAATATGAAGGCGAGTTAACCATGAAAACTCATGGCGTTGGCTGCTACACATCGCAGGCGGCGATGAAACGCTTCAATCGAGAAAATGAAATACTCGCCGACGCCGCTGAACGCTCCAGCGTTGCTGCGACACTCGTGGCGGGTCTGCCTTATCCGGGCGAGAGACTGCGCGAAGCGTGGATCCGTTTCCTGTGGCATCAGTTTCATGACGACTTGACCGGGACTTCAATTCCTCAGGCATATCAATTCTCATGGAACGATGAACTCGTATCTGCCAACCAGTTCGCCGGCGTGTTGACCAGTTCAGTTTCTGCGGTTGCTGCATCGCTCGACACTCGAACGAATGGCATTCCTCTCGTTGTTTACAATCCAACCTCAATGCAGCGACAGGACGTTGTGGAGGCCACGGTAGAGTTTGCTAATTCTGCGCCTCCTGCGGTCCGTGTGATTGATCGTCGCGGCGGTCGAGATCTACCTGCTCAGGTCCTTTACACCGAAGGAAACAAGGCACGCATTCTATTCCTGGCGGATGTGCCCTCGGTGGGCTTCAAAGTGTTTGAAGTGAAACCAGCAGCATCCGAACAATCTGCAACGTCTTCTCTTCGGGTATCGGAGTCGAGCCTTGAGAATGTGCGATATCGGGTTAAGTTGGATGTTAACGGCGACATTTCTTCTATCTTTGATAAAGAAATTCAACGGGAATTGTTAAAGGAGCCAATCAGACTCGAACTACGCAACGATCCATCACCAGACAAGCCCGCGTGGCGGATTTTGTGGGACACCGTGAATTCAAAACCTCGCGAATACCTTTCTTCACCCACGATTCGTGTGGTGGAGCGTGGACCAGTTCGGGCAGCGATTGAAGTTACAAGGCACGCCGCTGGGTCGACGTTCGTCCAGCGAGTAACGTTGATGGAAGGAGGCGACCGCGTTGATGTTGAGAACTTGATCGACTGGAGGTCACCAAATTCACTACTTAAAGCTTCGTTTCCATTTGTCGCTGCAAATCCGAAGGCGACCTACGATCTCGGACTCGGTACGATCCAACGTGGCAACAACACACCCGAACATTACGAAGTGCCCGCGCAGAAATGGGCGGATCTTACTGACGTTAGTGGCATGTTTGGTGCGGCAATTCTAAATGACAGCAAGTATGGTTGGGACAAACCGCAAGATAATGTTCTTCGCCTTACGCTACTCCACACCGCGAAAGCGCGCGCTTACCCATATCAAAGCAGCAACGATCTGGGGCGGCATCGGTTTGTCTTTTCGGTGGCCGGACATCGGGGAGATTGGCGCGCCGGACGCATACCGCAGCAGGCGGCTAAACTCAATCAACCGCTAGTTGCATTTCAAACGGAAGCTCATGCCGGCACGCTGGGGCGAACGTTTTCTCTGTTGTCGGTCACCGGATCAGACGATCAAATCGGAGTGTCTGCGCTGAAAAGGGCTGAAGATTCCGACGAGATTGTATTGCGAGTTCAGGAACGCTATGGACGACCTGGCAAGACGGTTTTAACGTTTGCTGCTCCAATTAAGACAGTAAGAGAGATAAACGCCGCGGAAGAAGAAGTAGGCGCCCTCGCCGGCGGAAAGAGCTTGGCCATCGAACTGAAACCATATCAGCCCCGTACCTTCGCACTGCGTCTACAATCACGCAACACGCCGGTCCGCATAAGATCGAGTGCGGTGGAGCTACCCTTCAATCTCGATGGAGTTTCCGCGGACGGTGATCGCAGCGATGGTGATTTCGATGGGAAGCGCCAAACCTTCGCTGCTGAACAATTTCCTACGCAGCTACTGCTGGATGGAATTCCGTTCAAGTTTGGTCCAAGCGGTCGATCACAACTCAACGCCCTCGTACCGAAGGGTGAACAATTGCGTTTGCCTCCCAGTCCACATAACCGGATGTATATCGTCGCGGCCGCGGTCAATGGAGATCAGGAAGCCACATTCAAATTAGGGTCGACGTCGAAGAGAATTGTCATTCGTGAATGGCAGGGTCCAGTCGGTCAGTGGGATAGTCGTCTAAAGGAACCCCGGCAATTGCGTGAAGTTTCCATTGCGCCAATGACGCGCGGGCAAACATGGGCTGCGGACGCTATTCAGGCTGATCTTGTTGTTAGTTATGACGCAACAACAGGAGCTGTCAGCGGCATCGATCAGATCAAACCTTCGTTTGTGAAGCGTGATGAAATTGCATTTGTAGGAACGCATCGACATGCGCCCGACGGTAATCAGCCGTACATACCAACGTACCTATTTTTGTATGCTGTCGATCTTCCGGCTGGCGTACACGAGGTCACGCTGCCAGACAACGGGAACGTGCGGATCTTCGCCATAACTATGGTCCAGGATCGATATCACCTCTGGCCGGCTACAACGTTGTATGCGGCAGGCTTTCGACAGTCGCAGTAGCTTCCCTTTAGTAGGTACGTTGATGGAACTGTGTAACGTGATACTGGGAGCGCGGACGTCCTCGTCCGCAATGAGCGAAGCGAATAGATCTGTGCGACTTCGTCGCATTGCGGACGAGGACGTCCGCGCTCCCAGTATCACGTGCACGGTTCCATCAATGTACCTACTAAAGGGAACCACAACGTACCTACTAAAGGGAACCAGGGTAAAACTGCTTCAGCACCTTACGAAGGCGTGAGCTTCACAAAATGAAGGATCCTGTGAGGACATTTGAGCTTCAGCCTACGCGGGTACATCTCGCATCGAGTGAGCGTGCGGGCGTTACGATTTCCGGCTTGCGTTGGTGGATCGCAGGTCTCGTTTTTCTAGCTACGCTAATTAACTTTATTGACCGCCTCACGATCTCCATTCTAGGTCCTGTAATCACCACACAACTCAAATTAACTAATTTGCAGTTTGCCAGTATTACGACCTGGTTTCTTGTCGCGTACACCGCTAGCCAGGGACTTTCCGGGAAACTCTATGATCGAATCGGCCCGCGCCGAGGCTTTACTCTGTCGATTCTCGTCTGGTCGCTTGCTGCTTCTGCTCATGCTTTTGCTAGAGGATTCGTGAGCCTCAGTTTTTTCCGCTTTATTCTTGGTTTGGGTGAAGCCGGGAATTGGCCGGGCGCAGCAAAAGTGATAGCTGAATGGTTTCCTCGTCGACAGCGAGCGTTGGGTATGGGGATCTTCAACAGCGGTGTGTGCATCGGTTCGATCTTGGCCCCTCCACTGATTGTTTGGCTCCAACTGACCTTCGGGTGGCAAGCGACTTTTCTGGCTACGGGTGCCCTTGGTTTTATATGGCTCATGCTTTGGCTTCTCTTTTATGAAAGCCCCGAGAAGCATCGAGCAATCACCGCCGAAGAATACGCATTAATTAAAGAAGGCCAGGGAGAGCAGACGAGTAATGCCACGTTGAGCTGGTTCGAATTGTTGAAATTCCCTCAAACCTGGGCCATCGTTCTCTCGCGCTTCTTAACGGATCCTGTGTGGTGGCTATACATCACGTGGCTTCCGCTATATCTCTATAACGCACGGGGGTTCGACTTAAAGAAGATTGGTATGTTTGCGTGGGTCCCGTTTGTTACGGCCGATGCGGGTAGCCTCGTCGGAGGCTGGTTGTCGGGAAATCTTATAGCCAGGGGTTGGAGTACTAACCGAGCGCGAAAATCTGTTGTGTTGCTAGGAGCATTATTAATGACCGCAGGTATTCCTGCGGCACTTACCACGAACGCGATGGTCGCGCTTGGCTACATAAGTCTTGTAACCTTTGGATTCCAAAGTTGGATTAACAACGTGCAGACGTTGCCAAGTGATCTCTTCCCTGAAGATAGTGTGGCATCGGTCGCTGGCCTCGGCGGAGTCGGCGCTGGTATAGGAGCTGTTCTGTACGTCCTGACGACGGGATGGGTCGTTGATCATTTTTCCTACACTCCTATCCTGATTACCGCGGCCCTCCTTCCATTGTTTGGCACCGCTGTTCTTTTTGTTCTGGGTGGAACTATTCGGCCATTGTCAACGAACCAACATAAATCTTCGGCGTAATCAAATGAAAAATTATTTGGACCTTTCTGGAAGAGTTGCGCTCATCACCGGCGCGTCGTCTGGCATTGGTGCAGCGACTGCAATGGTGTTTGCCGACTTAGGTGCACTGGTAGGGATCGGTTATTACCGCAATCAAGAGGGCGCGGAAACTGTCCGCGATGCCATTGCAGCGAAGGGTGGTAAAACAGCGATCGTCAAAGCTGACGTTCGACAAGCAGCCGATATCGACACGCTTGTGCGACGCACTTCGGATGAGTTGGGTCCATTAGACATTCTGGTTAACAATGCTGGTTCGCTTATCGAGCGGCAGGGCATCAATGAAATTACTGAAGATCGTTGGGACGAGGTGATGAATCTGAACCTGCGGAGTGCCATGCTCTGTTCGCGAGCTGTTGCGCCTTCGATGATCGCACGGAAGTCGGGAGCTATCATAAACGTCGCTTCGATTGCCGGCCGTACGGGCGGAGGTCCGGGCGCGGGCGCTTATTCCGTTGCGAAGGCCGGCGTCATCACGTTCACGAAATCACTTGCGAAAGAACTCGGTCCTCACGGCATACGAGTCAATGCTGTTTCCCCCGGTGTTATCGATACACCGTTTCATGAAGTGTTCTCCACTCCGGAAATGATCAGGAATTTTGTTTCCATGATTCCGCTAGGTCGCGTTGGAACTCCGATGGAATGCGCGACTGTAATAGCATTCTTAGCGTCAGATGCCGCGAGCTATGTTGTGGGAGAGACCATCGAAATTAATGGAGGACAGTTGATGTTGTAGATAGCATCTACTAACTTCATCCGCAAATCTAGAGGGAACAGAGGGGGGAAATTATGACGAACCTTCAACTGACACAACCGCCGATTGCGAAGGTAGGGATGCTCATCCGTAAGCCACCAGCGGAAGTCGTCCAAGCCTTCATCGATCCGACAATCACCCGGAAATTTTGGTTTACGAAGAGTACTGGACGTTTAGAGCCGGGCAAGCACATCGTCTGGACTTGGGAAATATACGACGTCTCTGTTGACGTGGAAGTAAAAGAGATCGATGACAACCGAAGAATCGTCGTCGAATGGTGAAACCATGAAGCAATGACTAAGGTTGAATGGCTTTTCGAGCCCTTTGAAAACAATACTACCTACGTCACGATTATCAACTCTGGCTTTCAGGGAGACGGCGACAAAGTCGTCCATGATGCTTTGGATTCGAAGGGCGGTTTTACCTGGGTGCTTGCGGGATTAAAGGCATGGCTCGAACACGGTACTGAGTTGAATGCGATTGAGGATGCTTTTCCAAAAGGCCTGCGTCGATAAGCCGAAATTCTAAGCGCTATTCAGTAACCGTTCGCCGTAGCAAATGGTCAAGACACAATGCGGCGGGCAATGCTTGGCCATTTGCTACCCGGACACGTCGGAGTACTGAATTGGCAGCCTATCCTATTACTAATGCTCACCACGTTAGCAATCGCAAATTATCGTTCGCTTCGCAATCTGATAGTTCCGCTGAAAGGTCTGAATCTAATCACTGGTCCTAACGGCAGCGGTAAGTCGAGTGTGTATCGAGCACTTCGTCTGTTAGGTGAAACAGCTCAAGGCGGCGTAATAACTTCACTTGCTCGTGAGGGCGGACTACAGTCGACACTTTGGGCCGGACCAGAGTCTTTAGGTCGATCGGTAAAGCGTGGTGAACATCCGGTGCAGGGAACTGTCCGAAAAGAGCCGGTCAATTTGCGGCTTGGGTTCGCTGGAGATACGTTCGGTTACGCGATCGATCTGGGGCTGCCAACTCCCAGTATATCGGCGTTCGCGCTTGATCCAGAGATTAAGCGCGAATGCATCTGGAGTGGTCCTCTGTTGCGGCCAGCCTCAATGTTGGTTGACCGGCATGAAGGCGTCGTCCGAACAAAGGGGGAAGATGGTGAATGGGCGGTAGTGTCATATCAGCTGTCTAGCTTCGACAGCATGATGACCCAATTCGCGGATCCACGAAACGCGCCGGAGATGTTAGCGCTTCGAGAGCAGATCCGCTCATGGCGCTTCTATGATCACTTCCGCACCGATGTGGATGCGCCGGCACGGTTGCCACAAATCGGTACTCACACTCCTGTGCTGAGTAATGACGGCGCGGATCTGGCCGCAGCGTTGCAGACAATCCGCGAGATTGGAAATCCAACGGCATTGGAGCACGCGATCTCTGATGCATTTCCTGGTTCGCAGGTAACCGTCGAAAACACCGAGGGCCGCTTTGAAATCGCGATGACTCAGCACGGCCTTCTTAGACCGCTGAAGGCCGCAGAGCTTTCCGACGGAACGATTCGTTACTTACTGTGGGTTGCCGCTCTATTGACTCCCAGGCCACCCGAATTACTAGTATTGAATGAACCCGAGACAAGTTTGCATCCAGACCTATTACCGGCGCTGGGCCGACTGATTGCGAGCGCTGCTGAGCGATCTCAAGTATTTGTGGTTACGCATGCGCCAAAACTGATTTCCACGCTCCAGAAGAAAAAAGAGTGCAACTTCATCGAACTACAAAAGCAGTTCGGTGAAACAAAGATTGTTGACACTGACGAACTTGATGTGCCGCCGTGGCGCTGGCCGGCACGTTGACGGAGCTACTTAACGTATTCCCAGTGCCATGGTTCGTAGAAGTAGGGGCGGAAGCCAAACCGGGGCGCGTTCTGAACGAGCCATTTGTAAGCAGGCGTGTTGACTTGAACGGCGCGATTTGAGTCGTTGGTATCTACTGGATCGCCACCCACGTAAATATCCAACGCACGACCAGTGAAGTGTGGGCTATTGACCGCGAGTCCAGCACTACCCGCATTCGGCGATTTTCTCCGCAGTTCTTCCTGATAGTCACGAGAACGAAACGCCGAAATGATCTTGAAGTATTTCTCTTCCGGCGCGAATTCACCCGACGCAGTATGTTCAAGTTTCAAGGACGGATCAGCGAGCGCAGCGGCCAGCATCTCTTTATAAGCCGCATAGGTATTGCGCTCAACCTGACGCAATTCAGGTAAGCGCGCGGAATCGTAGAATTCGGAGGCCGACACCGTTAGCAATTGTTCCGGGGTAGCGGGAGCGCGATTTTTGAGGCGGTTATTTTGCCAGTTAGAGATCAACGCCATCATTGTGTCTTCATTAAGCACACCGTCTGAGGTCAAACCCGTTCGTCTTTGCCAGAGCGAGAGCGCGGCGGCGAAATCAGTGGTTGGCGACTCGTTGTCGATATCTAAGGTCTGCCGTATCAACGGATCGTATAGGTACCAACCACGCTGTTGTTTTCCACCAAATATCCAGCTCAGATCATTCTTTAGAATAGCGTTCTGCTCAGCGGCTTCCACAAAAGCTGGCGATAAAGTTGAGATGTTGGCTTTCTCCGTAATGCGGACGGTGGGCTTAACAGTCGACGTGGATGTCGCTGTCGACGATTGTGATTGGCTACGGGCGCCAAACGATACTCCAACTATTACAGCCACTAGCGCAGCCACAACAATAACAATATGAATTCTTCCATTCTCCATGACTGTTCCAATTTCGTCCTTAGGTGAGGCTTGGTGTCGGGGGGCGTTTACTGTGATGCGTCAAAGACGCTCACGGTTCGACGCCCACTTTGAAATATCCTTTTTACTCGTCTCTGCAAATCCCGCAAAGCTCTCCAGATTCAACCTCTCATTCTCCCCAAGCTTTAGAGACTGTTTTAAAACTCGGATTACCATTAGGTTTTTGTTGGTGTGATTTCGTGTGATTTCGTGGATCGTCCGTTATGGCGCGATCCACGAAATCACACGAACTAACACGAATGAAAGACTCCCAAGTAACTATCGGCGGCGGTGCCGCGTTGCCTTCGATTTCGTAGTACGCGTCTTAGTCTTATGCGTCTTGCTCTTTATCTTTGCCGACTTGCCGCGCTTAGGCTCCGCTTTCGCGTGGTGCGCTTCCTGACCCTGCTCGCTCGCCTCATCGAGTGACGCAGCGATCAGTTCGTCAGTCGGTCGACTGCCGTTTACGAAAGCAAACACGTGATAATTCGCGTTGCGTTCGCGAAGGACTTCGATACGTCCTTCATTCTTCAAACGGGAGAGCTCGTTCATTAGGAAGGTTTGTTCGGCAGCGCTCATATAGCGATAGTCGATGTCGAATGCGAGACCCGTCGAGTGAGGCGGCGTCTCAATGAGTATGGCATTGCGATTAATCCGTCGTAAGGTATGTTGATACTGTTCCGGCCTTATGAGCGAGCTTACCGGCAACGGACGCTCAAACTGTTGATGGTAAGCCACCGCTATCTCTTCCATGATTTTCAATGCCTCAGGTCTCAGTGACCGGAGCATATTAACCTTCAATGCTTCGCGGTCAGACGAACTGTCGAGACTGTACGAGCGTCCGGCGAAGCTTCGCGCGAGGATCTGTAGCGACTCATAATCGTGCATTAGCTGCTTACGGTTGTCCGGTTGACCGTAGAAACGATTGAGGCGTGCTTTGTCGTCTTCGGCAGACTTCAACTGTTGCTGAAGCCCACCAATCTCTTTTTGAAGCTCGCTTCGTTTTGTGCGCTGCCGTTTTGTGAGCTTTGCCGTCTGGGATTGTAACGTAGCAATCTGCGACTTCAGCTGCTTTCGATTCTGCTCAAGTCGCTGGTAGGCGTCGCTGAGCTGCGCGTCGCTGTACAATTCGATAGTGTGATCGTCTTCATACATGCTGAACACATCATCATCTGCGTTCTCGCCAACCCCGAGTAGTATGTAGTTCTGCGTGACAGCAGGCACCGGGACTATTTCGCCGCGTTCGAGCATGCCGGCGAGATCCACAAAGTCCTGACATGTCTGAATCTTGTATTTTTCTATTTCGGCGACTTGCGTTGCGAGAAACCAATGCCGATCGCTGTAGTGCTTGAGCTCAGGTGGGACTTCAACACGCGCATTTCCCCCGGCGGGCTCGCCCCGATCCGCTTTAACGCTGGCAACCGCTTCGTCCCATGTAGCGCGGCTTGCATCTGGCATGGCGTATGAATCGGGTTGTACTTGTTGCGCGCGATTGCTTCTCCAGGCGAAATGGTGGACATAGGCCCACACACCGGCCCCTACCCCGGCAATCACAAGGACTAAGAGAAAGATTCGTTTAATCATCGCCTTAACATTGTGCTGGCGCCATCAAAATCTAATCCCGTCATGCAATTAGCGGGAAACAGGCCTGAAATGTCGAAATTACCCAAAGATGACTCATGATTAAGCTAGATGAATTGGGATGTGCAGCGTCGACATTCACTTAGCAAATTGATTGCGTTTCGATTCTGGACAGCTTGCCGTTGACCAAGTCCAACCACCGGGCGTATCGTAATGGTTGTAAATAACTACCGCTTCAATAGCGGCCAGTCTCAGTAACTCCTCCCAAGCCCCGATACGAGTCTGAGTTGTTCCCCCGAGAGGTTTGCGTTTCTAACTTCGAGGGTATCGTGTCGAAATCAATCAACATCGCTTCCATTCTGGCGTTGTTAACCGCCCTGATTCTTGTGACGCCAAACTCAGCGTCCGCCAATGCAAACCGTGATAAGCGCAAACAACGGTCGGCTGGTCGTCAGTTGACTCGAGCAGAGCTGAAAGAGGTAGAAGAGCGTCTATCAGAGATGGGTTATGAGACTGGCCGAGTCGATGGCGTGATTGATGGGGCAACCCGCAAGGGCTTAATCATGTTTCAGAAATGGGAAGGCCGTAGAGTTACCGGGCGCCTCACGCGCGATGACTTCGACGCTATTCTCAATGCCGAAGCGCCGAAACCCAGAGATGACGGTTACCGACACGTCGAAGTAGATCTCGACCGTCAAATCCTCATACTGACTGATGATCAAGGTGCCATAAAGAGGATTCTTCCCGTTTCGACCGGTAGTAACAGACGCTACCACGAAAAGGGAATGCGGGGCTTGGCCTATACGCCACGAGGTCGATTTAGGATCTACGGAAAGCTGTCTGGTTGGAGAAAGTCACCTCTCGGCTTGCTTTATTATCCCAACTACTTCAGCGATGGACTAGCGATTCATGGAAACCCCTCAGTTCCGAGCAGACCAGAGAGTCACGGCTGCATCCGCATTCCAATGTCCGCGGCGGCAGAGATGAGTAAGCTACTGCCGGTCGGAACCATTGTGCTGATCTACGACAACGAATCATTCGTCTCGGCGAAAGACTGGGCCGCAGCAGACCGACTGAAGCAGGAGACGAGTGTTCGATAGAGACGGCGAATGGCCCGAATACCTCACTCGGTTCAACTATTTAGCATACGAGAGATATTGTGCATATGAAATATATTCTATAGTTGACAGATAGCGTTCGTCAGCGTAAGGTCTTTGTGAACCGAGTCTCGCTTACTCTCTTCTCAGCTCCTCTGGAATCTCCCAGACTACCTGAAGTCAACAGCCCACCCGATAGGAGCAACAAGTGGTCAATCTTTATATCAATGAACGTCAGGCTGGGAATGTAACCGTTCTCGATCTAAAGGGCCGCGTCAGAATCGGCGGAGGGTCTCTTGAATTACATAGAGCAATTCGCTGCCTCGTCGACGAAGGAAAGACACAGATTCTTTTGAATCTAGCCGAGGTGACGCACATTGATTCCACAGGTCTGGGCGAGCTGGTCTCGAGCCACATAACGGTTGTCAATAAGGGCGGTGCGATCAAGCTGAGCCACCTTACCGAACGGTTGCGAGACTTAATGACGATTACGAAACTCTTAACGGTGTTCGAAGTTCATGATAACGAATCAGAAGCGCTAGCCAGCTTTACCGGTGAAATTTCGAAGGTCGTCGAGCCGCAGCCCTTCCTTATGTAGACGTCAAACATCGAGAGTTACAACCGTCTCAGCTGGTACTAACCTTAGGACGTGAGATATATGAGAATTGTCATACTGATCGCTTTGATTGAGACTTCTGCTCTTTTCGGATGGATGATCTATAGGTATTACAGCTCTACACGCGCCGCCATTGCAGCTGGTCCTGTCGGGCCATCAAATAGTTCGACCAATCGGACACCTAAGCTCAACCAGCTGCCGTCGCTTCGATCAGCATATTGGCCGTTCACAAACGAACGGCAGTTCGAAGGGCAGCGCGATGACAGACGCCCCATGAGCGGGGCAGTTCCCGTAACGCCCGAGCTGGCAGCGTCCTCTAGCCGCGCGTTTGCGCGAAGGTCGCATCAGCTTATGTATAAGAAATGGTCTCAAGAGAGACGTGACGACCAATAGGGCAGAGGAATAAGTCAACCGACTGTATGAATGTGATGAGCAGGATTGACTCGGAGAAACTCGAATCAATTTGTAATGAGGTCTTTCGTGATCGGTCATCAGTAGTGGAAGGTCGTGGCTTCCTAAGTGTCGAGGCGGCCCTGGCGCGGGCCGTGTACTGGCGCCTGTGCAAGTCGACGGTCTTTCGAAGCAGTAGCAGCGAGAAGTACGGCGCGCAGACATTCTCAACCTATCGGCTGGCCGTGAACTGTCTGATTGAACTAAACGGCCGACCCTCTTTCGACTGTGGTCCGTTTCTTGAGGAGCTCATACAACGCTGCGACAGGCAGGCCCAGCATGATCATGAGAGGACGCTTGATTAGCACTTAGGAGCGATACGCGTTCTAACGAATGAGCAAAACAACCTCTCTGGTACTAAATCAGGGTGCCCGAATTCAAGCTTTACTCGAGTAATAACTGGAGGCAATTGATGAGCTTTGTCCAAAAGAATCTTACTAA
>Ga0114129_10010988_pt1 | contig 12899 bp, 10 predicted proteins | sample RhiMetdeltSRZDD1_FD_80071 | JGI IMG/M metagenome (GOLD analysis project Ga0114129, IMG submission 80071) | Populus rhizosphere microbial communities from Tennessee, USA - Rhizosphere MetaG P. deltoides SRZDD1 (version 2) (version 2) | ecosystem: Host-associated > Plants > Roots > Rhizosphere >...
CGAAAGGGTGAGCAGGAGACATAGTTCATCTTCTGCGCCTCGCAGAAGGCCACCGCACCAGGTTCCCCGCCGTGCTCGCCGCAGATTCCCACCTTCAGATCCGCCCGCGCTTCCCGACCGAGGGTGACCGCCATCGCGATGAGCTTGCCCACCCCGTCGATGTCGAGCTCGATGAATGGATCGAACTCGATGATGTTGCGCTCCAGGTATTCGGGCAGGAAGACCCCCGCGTCGTCGCGGGAGAGCCCCCAGGTGGTCTGGGTGAGGTCGTTGGTCCCGAACGAGAAGAACTGGGCTTCCCGGGCGATCTCATCCGCGGTGAGCGCGGCGCGAGGCAGCTCGATCATGGTGCCGAGCAGGAAGGGGACCGTGATCTGACGCTCGCGGAAGACCTCCTCCGCGATTTGCCGCACGATCAGCGCCTGTTTCCGGAATTCCATCACGTGGGCCACCAGCGGGATCATGACTTCCGGCTGCACCCGTCCCTTTCGCGAGGCGATGGTGCACGCCGCCTCGAAGATCGCCCGGACCTGCATGGCCGTGATCTCGGGGTACATGATGCCCAGCCGGCAGCCGCGGAGCCCCAGCATCGGATTCACTTCCGAGAGCGTGGCAATGGTGCGCTCGACCTCCGCCACCGTCTTTCCCATGTCCGCGGCCAGGGCGGCGATCTCGGCGGACTCCTTGGGCAGAAACTCGTGGAGCGGTGGGTCCAGCAGCCGGATCGTGACGGGGTATCCCTCCATCGCCCGGAAGATTCCCTCGAAATCGGTGCGCTGCATCGGCAGGAGCTTCGCCAGGGCCTTCTTTCGCCCTTCCGTGTCCGAGGCGAGGATCATCTCGCGCATGGCGCCGATCCGTTCGGCATCGAAGAACATGTGTTCGGTGCGGCACAAGCCGATTCCCTCGGCTCCGAAGTCGCGGCCCCGATGGGCATCCGCGGGAGTATCGGCGTTGACGCGCACCCGCAGATGGCGCATCTCGTCGGCCCATCCCATGAGCCGGGCGTAGTGACCTGAAAGCTCCGGCGGGACCAGGCGGGCCCGTCCGGCGTAGACCCGGCCGGTGCTTCCGTCCACGGTAATCCATTCTCCGTCGGACACCCGCCGCCCATTCACGGAAAACGCCAACGCCCGCTCGTCCACGTCGAGGTCGGTGGCGCCGGCCACGCAGGGTTTCCCCATCCCGCGGGCAACCACCGCGGCGTGCGAGGTCATGCCGCCGCGCGCGGTGAGGATGGCCTTGGCGGCCACCATCCCGTGAAAGTCCTCGGGGCTGGTTTCCCGACGAACCAGAATCACCGGCTCCCCTCTCCGGGCCCGCGCCTCGGCCTCGTCGGCGTCGAACACCGCAGCGCCGCTGGCCGCTCCGGGCGAGGCGCTCAAGCCGGTGGTCAGCGGCTCGAGCGCTTCTTTCGGGTCGATGGTGGGATGCAGCAGCTGGTTGAGATCGTTGGGCGGGACCCGGGCAATGGCTTCCTCTTCGGAAATCAGGCCTTCGTCCACCATTTCCACCGCGGTGCGGACCGCCGCCTGACCGGAGCGCTGGGCCCGGCGGGTCTGCAGCATGTACAGGCGGCCTCGCTCAATGGTGAACTCGAGGTCCTGCACGTCTCGGAAATGACGCTCCAGCGTCCGCGCCACCCGCTCCAGGTCGGCGTAGCCCTCGGGCATTCGCTCCTGCAGGGTCGCGATCGGCTCCGGCGTCCGGATGCCGGAAACCACGTCTTCTCCCTGGGCGTTGAGGAGATACTCCCCGTAGAGTTTGCGTTCGCCCGTCGACGGATCCCGGGTAAACGCCACCCCGGTGCCCGAGTCCTCGCCCATGTTTCCGAAGACCATCGCCACAATGCTGACCGCTGTGCCCATCGTGTCGGGGATATCGTGGTGCTTCCGGTAGTCGATGGCGCGCCGCGTGTTCCAGCTCTCGAACACCGCGGCCACCGCCCCCCAGAGCTGTTCCATGGGATCTTCGGGGAACTCCTTCCCCGATTCCTTGAGGATCAGCCCTTTGTACTCCCCGACCAGGTCCCGCAGCGCCTCCCAGGGAAGGTCGATGTCCCGGGCAGCCCCGGCGGACCTCTTGCGCTGGTCGAGCGCTTCGTCGAATACCCGCTTGGGTACTTCGTAGACGACTCCGCCATACATCTGCACGAAGCGGCGATAAGAATCGAACGCGAAATTGGCGTTGCCGGTTCGGACCCGGAGCGCCTCGACCGTCGTGTCGTTCAGGCCGAGATTGAGAATCGTCTCCATCATGCCGGGCATGGAGACCGCGGCGCCGGAGCGCACCGACACCAGCAGCGGGTCGTCCGCGCCGCCAAACTGTCGCTTGGTGGCCGCTTCCAGGTGGCCCAGCGCCGCCTCCAACTGGGGTTTCAGTCGGGGAGGGAAGCCGCCGGTCTCGAGATAGATGTTGCAGAGGTCCGCGGCGAGGGTGAAGCCGGGCGGCACAGGGATGCCGAGGTTGGTCATCTCGGCCAGGCCGGCGCCCTTGCCGCCGAGCGTGTCTTTCATGGCGGCGGTGCCGTCGGCACGCCCCTGCCCGAAAAAGTAGACCAGCGGTTTGGGCGCGGCGGTCCCGGTCACGGCGGCGTGGTTGCGAGAAGGGGGAGTCCGATTGCCGCGGCCTTTTCCCGGGGGGTGACCGGGATCGGGTAGCGGCCCGAGAAGCAGGCGTGACAGAACTCGCTGCGAGCGCCGGCGGCCCGGAGCATGCCCTCGAGGGAGAGGTACCCCAGCGTATCCACCCCGAGGAAATCCCGGATTTCCTCCACCGAATGGGTGGACGCGATCAGTTCTTCCTCGGTCGGCGTGTCGATTCCATAGTGGCACGGGCCGGTGATCGGCGGCGAGGAGAGGCGGAAATGCACCTCGCGGGCGCCGGCGCCCCGGATCATCTGCACCAGTCCCTTGCTCGTGGTGCCCCGCACCAGGCTGTCATCCACCACCACCACCGAGCGCCCGGCGATGACGTCCTTGACCGGGTTGAACTTGATCTTGACCTTGGCCACCCGGAGCGCCTGGGACGGATTGATGAACGTCCGCCCCACATAGTGGTTCCGGATCAGGCCATACTCCAGCTTGAGTCCGCTCTGCTCCGCATACCCGAGCGCCATGGCGTTGCTCGAGTCCGGCACACTGAACACCACTTCCGCGCGCGGGGCCGGGTGCTCCACGGCCAGCTGGCGGCCCAGTTCGCGACGCACCCGGTCCACCGATTCCCCGAACACCGTGCTGTCGGGCCGGGCGAAGTACACCAGCTCGAAGACGCAGCGGCTCACCGGGCTCGGTGCCAGCGAGGTCAGGCTCTTGACGACGCCTTGAGAAATCCGGACGAACTCGCCCGGGAGCAGCTCGCGGAGCAGCGTGGCGCCCACCAGATCGAGAGCGCAGGTCTCCGACGCCACGATGATGCCGTCGCCCAGGCGCCCGAGCACCAGGGGGCGAAAGCCACGCGGGTCGACGACGGCGTACAGCGTCTTACCCGCGGAAATCACCAGGCTGAACGCGCCCTCGATCCGGGAGAGGGCCTCGCGGATCTGGCCTTCCGGCTCCGGCGCCATCGAGCGAGCAATGAGGTGAACGATCACCTCGGAATCCGAGGAGGACTGGAAGATCGCGCCTTGCTCCACCAGCTCCTGCTTGAGCGCCGCGGCATTGGTGAGGTTGCCGTTGTGCGCCAGGGCCAGCGGCCCGCCACGGTAATTGGCCAGACACGGCTGGGCGTTGGCGAGCACCGAGCTGCCGGTGGTCGAATAGCGGGTGTGTCCCACCGACACGTCGCCGGGCAGATCCCGCAGGTCCGTGGTGTTGAAGATCTCTCCGACGAGGCCCATCCCGCGCCGGGAATGAGCCTGGCAATGGGCGTCGACCGTGACGATCCCGGCGCTTTCCTGGCCCCGGTGCTGCAGGGCGTACAGCCCGAGGTACGTCACCCGCGCCGCGTCAGAGACCCCGGAGACTCCGATAATGCCGCACATGGCTAGCGGCCCGCCTCGGCCTGCATGCGCCGGGGGATGGCGTCGAAGTATGCCCGACGGAGATCAGTAGTCTGCCATCGCAGGGTGGTGTGATTATCCCGCAGGTGGATCTCCAGGGTTTCGTTCGGAGCGGCCACGGTTCCGATCGGCTCGATTGGCACTCCGTGCTCCTCGGCCAGAGTCCGGAACGCGGCAGCTTCGCGCGGCCGGCACGATGCCACCACCCTGCCGGCGTCCTCGCCGTACAGCAGAGCGCTCACCGGCAAGCCCGCGGCGTTGGCGAGATTCACCCGTGCGCCGAGCGGCGCCGGCGCATAGGGCTGTCCGATCGCGGCCTCGGCGAGCGCCACGGCCAGCCCCCCATCGGCGCAATCGTGCGCGGACTGGAGCAGTCCCCGCTCCGCGGCCACAATCAGCAGCCGCTGCAGGCGCTTTTCGGCGGCGAGATCGACCCGCGGCGGCGACCCGCCACTGAATCCGTGCACCACTTCCCAGTAGCTCGAGCCGCCCAGGTGTCCCCGGGTTTCACCCAGCAGAAAGATCGTATCGAGCGGGGCGCAAAAGTGACTGGGTACCCGGAGCGACACATCGGGGAGCAGCCCGAGCATCCCGATCGTCGGGGTAGGGTCGATCGCGCCGGAGGGACTTTCATTGTAGAGCGACACATTGCCGCCGGTCACCGGCGTGCCGAAGGCGCGGCACGCGTCGCCGATCCCCCGGCACGCTTCGCGGAATTGAAAGAAGACCTCCGGCTTGTCCGGGTTGCCGAAGTTGAGGCAGTTGGTGATGCCGAGGGGCTCGGCCCCGGTGCAGGCGACGTTTCGCGCCGCTTCGGCGACCGCTGCCTTGCCACCCTCATAGGGGTCCAGCGCCACGTACCGTGGATTGCAATCAACCGACATCGCGAGCCCGAAGCGGGTCCCCGGCACCCGGAGCACTCCCGCGTCGCCGCCGGGGCCGAGCACCGTTTGGGCCTGGACCGTGGAGTCGTACTGTTCGTAGACCCAGCGTTTGCTGGCGATGGTGGGGTCGTCCAGGAGGAGCGGCAACGCACCGAGCGCGTCGGTACGGGGTGCTTCGGCCGGCACCGCCGAGCGCCGAGCGACGGCCGCGGCGGCCTCACGTGCTTCGGGATGGTAGATCGGGCATCCGTCCACCAGACGCTCGCCCGGGATCGCCGCCACCGTAATGCCCTCGTGCACCACGCGAAACAGCCCGTCGTCGGTGACACGGCCGACCGGTACCGCGGTCAGTTCCCACTTCGCGCAGACCGCCTGGATGGCCGGGACCCGGTGCGGCTCCGCCACGACCAGCATGCGCTCCTGACTTTCGGAGAGCATGATCTCGTACGGCGTCATTCCCGCCTCGCGGGTCGGTACCAGGCTGGTGTCCAGCTCGACCCCCACGCCGCCACGCGCGGCCATCTCGGCGGACGAGCTCGTGAGACCCGCCGCGCCCATGTCCTGGATTGCCACAGTGAGCCCCGCTTCGATCAGCTCGAGCGTAGCCTCCAGTAGAAGTTTCTCGGTGAACGGATCGCCGACCTGGACCTGGGGGCGGCGCGCTTCGCTCTTCTCCGAGAGCTCCTCCGAGGCGAAGCTGGCCCCGTGGATCCCGTCCCGGCCGGTTCGGGATCCCATGGCGAGCAGGACGTTGCCGACGCCGTGCGCCTTGGCGCGCATCAGGTCGGTCTCCCGCAACAAGCCGACGCACATCGCGTTGACCAGCGGGTTCCCGCTGTATCCCGGTGCGAAGCCGACCTCACCGCCCAGCGTCGGCACGCCGATGCAATTGCCGTAATCGCCCACACCCTTCACGATCCCCGCGAAGAGGTAACGATTGCGGGCATCGTCCAGCGGGCCGAGGCGGAGCGAGTTGAGCACGGCGACCGGTCTTGCCCCCATGGTGAACACATCGCGCAGGATGCCGCCCACGCCGGTGGCCGCGCCCTGGTAGGGCTCGACTGCACTCGGGTGATTGTGCGACTCGATCTTGAACGCCACCGCCCACCCGTCCGGCAGACGGAGGACGCCGGCGTTCTCCCCCGGCCCCTGGACCACTTGGGGCCCTTCGGTCGGAAAGGCCTTGAGCACCGGCCTGGTGTGCTTGTAGGAGCAGTGCTCCGACCAGAGCGCCGAGAAGATGCCCAGCTCGGTCAGCGTGGGCGTCCGGCTCAGCATGGCGGTGATCTCGCCGTATTCCTGCTCCGTCAGGTTGTGCTCCCGCACGACCTCAGGGGTCACGGCCCGCTCGCCGGGGAACGGATGCGCGTCGGCCGACACGGCGGCGTGGGTCACTTGCGCTTCCGGAGCGAGCCGACGACGTCCCCGAAGACTCGGCGCAGAATGCCGGGGTCCTCTTCCTTCATGAGAAGGTCGATTTCGCCGGCATCCAGCCAGATTCCGCTGTCTTCAGGACAGCGCTCGATCTGCACGCCGTGAAAGGTCTCGGAGTGGAGCGAAGCCCCGCACTTGGGGCACTTGAGCAGGTGCGATTTTCGCTCAGCGGTAATCCGATCGGCGGCCTCCCTGGCGCGCAGCTTGGCCAGGCGCTCGGCCTCCTCGCGGGCGAAATACTCATCCTCATTGCGGCTCGGCTTGTCGGTCGACATAAGACTCAAGAAAGCAGGGGTCAGGGGTCGGAGAACAGGGGTCAGACTACCTCGGCCGAACGGAACTGCATCAGGGAGACGAAGACGCCATGGCCGGCGTCGGAACCCAGCACCCGCTCCGCCAATCGCTCGGGATGCGGCATCATGCCGACGACGGTACCGCTCGGGCTGCAAATGGCCGCGATATCCTGCACCGAGCCGTTCGGGTTTGCCGGCGTGTCCATTCCCGAGAGGGGCGCGTAGCGCAATACCACGCGGCCCTCGGCCTCCAGCAGAGCCAGCTGCGACTCGGGCGCCACGTAGCAGCCGTCTCCGTGCCCGATCGGAATCCGGATCACTTCGCCGGCGCGGTAGGCATTGGTGAAGGGGGTGTCGACCCGCTCGATCCGGACATCGACGGGACGCGAGAGATACTTGAGCCCGGCATTCCGAACCAGCGCACCAGGCAGGAGTCCTGCTTCGCAGAGGATCTGGAACCCGTTGCAGATGCCGAGGACCGGCCCGCCGGCTGCGGCGTGAGCCTTGATCGCCTCCATGACAGGACTGAAGCGGGCGATGGCACCGCTCCGCAGATAGTCGCCGTAGCTGAATCCGCCGGGGAGAATCACGGCATCGGCTCCGGAGAGCGTGGTGTCGCGATGCCAGACATAAAACGCCTGTCCTCCGGCGCGCTCGACGGCGCGGCACGCCTCGGGCTCGCAGTTGCTGCCCGGGAAGCGAACCACGGCCACGCGCATCATGCGGCCGCCCCCGATTCCACCTCGATCTCGTAGTCCTCGGTCACCGGATTGGCGAGGAGCTGGTCGCACATCGTGCGAACCCTCGACTCCGCCTCCGCGGCGGTACCGGCCGCGACATCCAGCGCAATCGCCTTGCCGACATGCACGTTGCTCGCTTCGGGGAAGCGCAGGGCTGCGAGGGCATGCTCCACCGCCTGGCCCTGCGGGTCGAGCAGACCCTTGCGGGGCAGAATACGAACGTGAACCCGCCAGGTCATTCGTCGCCTCCCATCTCGAGGAGCCTCAAGACGACGTGGCGCACCACGCCGAAGGTCATGTAGGTGAGGAAGAACGGAAACACGAACGACGACGGCGCCACGATCGAGCCGACGACGAAGCCGAGCAGCACGAGAAGCACGAGAATCCCGCTGGGTTTCCGGATGTTGACCCCGCCCCGGGGATACTGAACCTTGCTCACCATCAGTGCGGCGAGCAGCAGGAGCAGCACGACCAACCCCTGGTGCTGCAGGTCCATGTATGCCAGCGACGCCCGATACCACTGGGTCTGGCTGAACGCAAAGTAGGAGGCGAGCGTCATGCCCGCGGCCGGGGAGGGCAGGCCGGTAAACCATCCCGGCGTCGGCTTGCCGTGGGAGAGCACGTTGAAGCGGGCCAGCCGGAGCGCCGCCGCCACGACGTAGATGAAGCAGACCACCCACCCGAACCGGCCGGCGGTGGAGAATTCAAGGAAATAGATCAGCAGGGCGGGAGCGACGCCGAAGGAGACCAGGTCCACCAGGGAATCGAGCTCGGCGCCGAACCGGCTGCCGGTTCCCATCCGCCGGGCTACCCGTCCATCGATCGAATCCAGGATACCGGCGTAGACGATGAACCATCCGGCCTGCTTGAAGTTCCCGTTGAAGGCCAGGATGATGGACCAGAAGCCGAAGAAGAGATTGGCGAGCGTGAAGGCGCTCGGAATCACCACGACGACCTTGCGAATGCCCTCGCGGGGTGGTGGCGAGGCGGAGGCCGCGGTCACTTCCACCTGGCGATCACGGTTTGAGCGGCCTTGGTCTTGTCTCCGACCTTCACCAGGATCTCGACCCCGGCTGGCACGAACACGTCGACTCGGGAGCCGAAGCGGATCAGTCCCATGCGCTGCGCCTGGGCTACTTCGGTGCCTTCGGAGTGGTCGGTGACGATCCTCCGCGCCACCGACCCCGCGATCTGGCGGATGAGCACGCGGCCCCGCGGTGTGTCTTCGCCGGTGCTGGATTGCTCATTGTCGGTCGACGCCTTTTCCGGACCCGCGTGGCCGAACTTGCCCTTTACATAGGCGCGGTGGGCTACCACTCCCCGGGACGGGTATCGGTTCACGTGCACGTTGAACACGTTCATGAAGATCGAGACGCGAGTGGCCGGTCCGTTCACAAAGGACGGCTCGTCGATCGGGATCACGCTCACCACCTTGCCGTCCGCCGGGGCGAGAACCAGCTCATCGCCCCGCGGCCCGTCGCGCACCGGGTCGCGAAAGAAAGCGATCACCCATACGGCTACCGGGAGCCAGAGCAGGACGCCTGGCCATACGTGAAACCAGGCCAGGACACCGACCCCGATCCAGGCAATGGCGATGAAGATCAATCCCTCCGGCGCCACGCGCATCATGCGTACTCCGGCAGAGGCGCACCGGTGATGAGCCGGAAGGCCTCGAGGTATCGCGCACTGGTGGCCGCGACGACTTCAGGCGGCAGCGGCGGCGGCGGCGCATTGCCGTTCCAGCCGCCCTGGCTCTTGATTCCGGTCAGATAGTCCCGCAGGGGCTGCTTATCGAAGCTCGGCTGAGCCCGGCCGGGAGCATACCGGTCTTTCGGCCAGAACCGGGACGAATCCGGGGTCAGCACCTCGTCGATCAGCAGCACCTCGCCGGCCGCCGAGACGCCGAACTCGAATTTCGTGTCCGCGATGATGATGCCCCGGCTTTCCGCGTGGGCGCTGCCGGCCTGGAACAGCGCGAGGCTCCTGGCCTTGAGCTCCTCGGTCCGTTGCTCGCCGAGCACCGCCGCCATCGCTGCTTCGGTCACATTCTCGTCGTGGCCACTCTCCGCCTTGGTGGCCGGGGAAAAGACCGGTGCGGGAAACCGCTCGCTTTCAGACAGGCCGGGCGGAAGCCGCTGGCCGGCGAGGGTGCCGCTGGTCCGGTATTCCACCCAGGCGGAGCCGGAGATAAACCCGCGGATCACGCACTCGAACGCCACCGGGGCGGCCCGGCTCACCAGCATCGCGCGGCCCGCTAACTCGTCATGGTGCGGCGCGAGCCGGGGTATTTCGCGCACGATCTCGCCCGCGTCGGCCGTGAGGAAATGGTGTGGTCCGAGGTGCCCCAGCATTCTGAACCAGAAGGCGGAGAGCTGGGTCAGGACGGCGCCCTTTCGGGGAACCGGCTCGGCCATGACCACGTCGAAAGCGCTCACCCGGTCGCTCGCAACCAGGAGCAATCGAGTGTCATCCACCTCGTAGACCTCCCGTACCTTGCCGCGGCGCCAGAGCGGCAGCGGGAGTCGGCTAGCGGTGAGCACGGTCAAACCCGAACCTCCTCCGTGGCCACGGGAGCAGCCATCGCCGCGGCCCGCGCCAGCACCGGGTTCAGATATTCCGTCAGGAATTCGCCCACCTGCGCCTCCGCGCGCCCGGTGTATTGCGCCGGATCCAGCGCGGCGGCAAAGGCGGCCGCGGGAACCCGCGCAAAGGCAGGATGCGACGCCACCCGCTGCTGGAGGTCGTTCTCGCCGCCGATGCTCACTTGGGCCGACACCGCGATGCTCGCGCTCCGAATGACCTCGTGGAGTGCCTGACGGTCGCCCCCCGATTCCACGCCCAGCATCAGCCACCGTTCGGTGGCCATGAAGGGCATTTGCGCAGTGACATTGCGCGCAATCACGGGCTCCCTCACCTCGAGGCCCGCCAGGATGTTGGTGGCCAGCACCAGAATCGCATCGCTGGCAAGAAATGCTTCGGGCAGAACCAGGCGGCGGTTGGCGCTGTCGTCGAGGGTGCGCTCGAGCCACTGGGTGGCCGCGGTCTGGGCGGGATTCTGCTGCAGCGAAATCACGAACCGGGCCAGGCTCCCGATCCGTTCCGCCCGCATGGGATTTCGCTTGTAGGCCATGGCGCTGGAGCCGATCTGTTCCGACTCGAACGGCTCGAGCAGCTCGCCTTCGTGCTGCAGCAGGCGCAGGTCGCCGGCCATCTTCGCGGCCGACTGCGCGATGCCCGACAGAGTGTCGAGCACGGCGCTGTCGGTCTTCCTGGGATAAGTCTGCCCCGACACCGGGAATGGCCGCTCGAAGCCCATGCGCTCGGCAATTCGCCGGTCCAGCTCGCGAACCCTGGCGTCGTCTCCCTTGAAAAGCTCGAGAAACGAGGCCTGGGTCCCGGTAGTGCCCTTACAGCCCAGGAACCGGAGGGTCTCGATCCGGTGGCACAGCTCCTCGGCGTCGAGAGCCAGGTCCTGGGCCCACAGGGTGGCGCGCTTTCCCACCGTGGTCAGCTGGGCCGGTTGGAAATGGGTATAAGCGAGACAGGGCAGGGCCGCCCGCTTCCGGGCGAATGTCGCCAGAATGTTCAGCAACGCGACCAGGCGCCCCAGCAGCAGGCGCATGCCGTCCCGCATGACGATCAGATCGGCGTTGTCGGTGACGAAGGCACTGGTGGCGCCGAGGTGAACAAAGCGACGGGCCGCGGGGGCCAGGTCGCCAAGCGCGTGCACATGAGCCATGACGTCGTGACGGAAGCGTCGCTCGTATTGCGCCGCGGCCGCGAGGTCGATGTCATCGAGATGCGATCGGAGCTGCTCGACCGCCGCCTCCGGGATATCGAGACCCAGCTCCCGCTGGGTCTCCATCAAGGCCAGCCACAGCCGCCGCCAGAGCCCGATGCGGTTGACCTCACCCCAGAGATGCTGCATGGCCGGTGAGGCGTAGCGCGTACCGAGAGGGGACTGGTAGCCCGCCCCGCTCAACGGAATACCAGGTCGGTGAAGATCGTCTGCCCGTTCCGCTCGAAGAAGATCCGGAACATCTGGCGGGAGCCGAACGACTCGATGACATCGGCCACCTGTTTGGCCGTCGTGATCAGGCTCCGGTTGATTGCCAGGATCACGTCCCCCTCCTGCAGGCCGGTGCCCCGGGTGACCTCATCGGTAATGCCGATGATCAGGGCGCCCTTGCTGGTCTGCAGGCTGCGCTCGGTCTGAATCGCCGGGGTCACCGAGACCACCGTGAGGCCGCGCAGCACGGTGACCTTGGTGGCGGTGCTGGTCGGCAGGTCTCCGGTGGTGAGCTCGCGGGTCTCCTCGCGGTTGCCCCGTTTCAGCCGGACCGTCACGGCATCACCGACGTGGAGGTCCAGCTTTACCGCTTCCCAGTCGAGGTAGTTGCGCAGCCGCCGACCGTTGGCCTCCACGAGCACGGTGCCCGGCGTAATGCCGACCCGCGCGGCGGGACCATCGGGCGCCACTCGGGTCACCGAAACGCCGGCTTCCTTCCTTCCGTTCTGGAGGGCCTCCTGACCGCCGACCTCCAGCCCGGTCCACGCCCGCCGCAAGTTCCCGGTGCGAAGGATCTCCTCCTGCACCCGCAGGGCGCGCTCGATGGGAATCGCGAACCCGAGCCCGATGGAGCCGGTGCTGCCGCCGCCGCCCGTGAAGATCGAGGAATTCACCGCGACCACCTCGCCCAGGACGTTGGCCAGCGGCCCCCCGGAATTGCCCGGATTGATGGCGGCATCGGTCTGGATCATGTCCAGGTAGAGTCCGGGCTGGTTGCTGTTGGGCAGAATGTTGCGGTGGGTGGCGCTCACGACGCCGGCGGTGACGGTCGGTTCGTTGTTGCCCAGCAGAAACGCGTAGGGGTTGCCGAGAGCCACCACCCACTCGCCGATCATCAGGTCCGTGCTCTTGCCCAGCGGGGCCACCGGGAGGTTCTGGCGATCAATCCGGATGACCGCGATGTCGGTGGTGGGATCCTCTCCCACCAGCTTGCCTTCGAGGTCGGTTCCATCAGGCAGCGTGACCGTAATGGACTCCGCGCCGGCCACAACATGCTGGTTGGTGATGATCACGCCGTCGGAGCGCACAATGAATCCGGTGCCGGAGGATTGCACCAGCTGATCGCTGCGAGGCGGCAGGAAGAAGAGATCCCAGGGTCCCTGTTCGGCCACCCGGCGGCGGGAGGTGACGCTGACCGAGACCACCGCCGGCGCCACGCGGGTCGCCGCGTCCACGACCGCGGTGCGACGCGAGGTGTTCAGCGCCTGATTCTGGGCGGCCCGCTGGGCGCGTGCCGGGGGCACGATCCCGTCATCGGAGCCCCGGCAGGATATGGCCACGGCACCAAGCAGAACGGCCGTGAACGAACGGCGCATCAGGTGAGCCATTCCTTAGTGTAGTCGGCGGCCACGAAAAAGAGACCCTCGGCGGGGGCGGGAGGGCTGGTTCGCACGCCAGGGTCAAGTGTGAGCAATCGAGTCATGTCGCGAGCCGCGCGTCGTCCCAGACCGATGTCCACCATCGTACCGACCAGCATCC
>Ga0114129_10010989_pt1 | contig 12898 bp, 9 predicted proteins | sample RhiMetdeltSRZDD1_FD_80071 | JGI IMG/M metagenome (GOLD analysis project Ga0114129, IMG submission 80071) | Populus rhizosphere microbial communities from Tennessee, USA - Rhizosphere MetaG P. deltoides SRZDD1 (version 2) (version 2) | ecosystem: Host-associated > Plants > Roots > Rhizosphere >...
AACGAGGTCGGATAACTGCCCGATCGAAGAATTCTTGGATACATTGACGGGTAAACAGGCACAAAAGGTTCTATGGGTCTTACGGCTGATTGAAGAACTGGAGCGGGTTCCCAGCCAATACTTCAAGAAACTCGTTGAGACGGATGATATTTGGGAAGTGCGGATCCAGCTTGGCAACAACATTTTTCGGTTATTGGGTTTCTTTGAGGAACCAACCAGCTTGATCTTGACGAATGGCTTCGCCAAGAAAACTCAAAGAACGCCTCCCCAAGAAATTGCGACGGCAGAAAAACGCAAACAGGATCATTTGTCGAGGAGAAAAGACCTATGAGCGACGTTAAGCGATACATTGAGAAACGCGCCATACGCGACAAGGCTTTCGCAGACGGTTTTGAAACCGGTTATGCCACTTTCAAAATCGGGGTTTTGTTGCGTCAAGCCCGCGAAGCAGCCGGGTTGACGCAAGAAGAAGTCGCCCGGCGCTTACACACGCAGAAGTCGGCTATTTCGCGTATCGAGAACCATGCCGACGATGTGCGCCTATCCACGTTACGTCGCTACGCCGATGCGGTAGGCGCAAATCTGCAAATCAAGTTGGCGCGTCCTTAACGAGTCAGTCATAAATTAGGTCAGCGCGCGGCTTCGGGGCGCCATGTGACGCTGACGTTTAATATTGCGAGTTAAGCGCGCGCGACTGTACGCAACCAAAACTCGTTGAACCTCTCCCCATCCACCCGCATCACCACCCGCGTGGGTTTCCCGCTATCGTCAATCGTCTGACGTAGCCACCCATCCCTGATCTCCGACTTCAATCGAATTTCACGCATCTCCACCCCCTCGTCCCAACCTAACGCAATCGCGCAGGCGAACGGATCGTGCAGGAAGTTGATCAGGTCGTCCGGCAAGCCCGCGCACGTTTGACCGTAGAGGGTCTCGTACTTCTCGTCGCTCGCAAACGCCTCGGCTTGCCTGGCAATTAACTGAGCGACCGGCCCGGCCTGTCTCAATTGGGAAAGATGAGACCGACGGAGCGCGGTTTCGACGGTAACGGACAACGGGATGAGCGTGGGATTTGAGTTTTGCAGAACGGTCTGAGCCGAGGCAACATCCACCTGGACATTCCAGTCCATGTCGTGGCCCCAGCGCGGGAAACCTTCGCGAGGCGGAAACACATAACCACCCATGAGATATAAGTTGGCGCGGCGCAAAATGCCGGGCGAGCGCTTTTCCAGCAGCGCGAGATTCGTGAACGCGCCAATCGCGACGATGATCGCGCCCTGTTCGATGCTGCGCTCTAGCAAAGCCAGCGCTTGATCGAGCGGAGTTGGCGCGGGCGGGACGGGTTCCGGCCAATAAACCGTTTCGTCCGGCAAGCCAGGCCAGACTCGATAACAACCGAGGGAGGCATCCGCGCCCGCGGCCACCGCGACCTGTGCTCGGCCCGCGCGGTCTAAAACGTAGCGCGCATAACCTGCCCGCCGGCCTTGATCGTCTGAGTTCGTCGTGACGGCAAGCAGTTCGACCTCCGGCCAATTCAGCAGCATCGCCAGCGCGCACAGATCGTCAATATCGCCGCCGATATCCGTATCCAGATGCAGTTTGAGCATTTAAAAAATCGAGAATCTTTCCGGTTACCAAATCCGCTTGCGCCAACCACAGGTCGTGCCCGGCTTGAGGAATAATCTCCGTCCTGATCTGAGGCGCAACCCGGTTAAGCCGGCTGACCGCTTTTCGAGCCGAATAAATCTTTTCATTCTCCCCGACTAAAAATAAGCTGGGAACTTTTAAACTCTGTAGAACCTTATCCCCCATCACCCGCGGCAGGACCATCGGGAGCGGCCCAAAACAACGCTCCGCGACCTCCCAATCGGCTACGGCTTCGTCAATGATCGCCTGGCCGTTTTCACCGCTCCGCACCGCATCCTGAAGCAGCCAATAGTAAAATTTTTTACGCGCGTTGATATATGGAATCAGAGTAAGCAACGCCCGAAAGATAAGCGCGAGTGAGGTCGGCAGCACCGTCACCGCCGGAGCCAGCAGCACCACTTTATGCAGGCGCTGAGGAAAGCGGAGCGCATACTCGCCAGCAAGCCACCCCCCATAGGACAAGCCCGCCAGATTCAGCCGACCTTCCGGGACAAGCACCGCCAAGACCTCCTCCAACCAAGTCAGCAAGTCCGCTGGCCGAGTCAGTTTCCGGCGGGGTACGCTAAGCCCGAAATCATAAAGGCTGTCCAGCGCGTAAGTTCGGTAATGCGCCGATAACGCCGCGATGTTGGGAAACCAAGTAAGCGAAGTCCCCCGACTCCCGGGCAGCAAGACCAGGGGCGGATCAGTCGGGCGACCACTGAGGCGCACAAAGGTCTGCCCCGAGGGAGATTCGATGAGCCGGGTTTCTGACGCGACCGGCCATCTCTTAGCCCGGGCGGTATACAGGGCCAGGTACTCCGCTTTGGCTTGGGCCGATCGAAAAGGATGCGCGGCGGATGTTTTCATCGTGACACTTGCTCCAGATATGTGAAGCGCGGCCAAGGAATTTCCTATCTTTGCGATCCCATGCGCCAGGTGACTGTCACCTTGGCCCACCATTTCCACCCGTGGTTAGCAACGGATGGAAGCCACATCCGTTACATCCGTTACATCCGTTACATCCGCTACAAAATCCGCTGCTAATTGAATTACCGAATCCAGGTGACTGTCACGCGGGCGACACAGTGTAGGAAATTCCCGCGCCCTATCGCCCGCGTGACAGTCACCTTGACCCACCAGACTCCTCGCTTTGCATCCGCTGCGCCAACGCCTCCCAGCCCGCGAGACCTTCCGGCATCCCCAATTGCGGCGCGAGGTCTGCCAGCGCCTGCAACCCCTGCGCCAGGTTGATTTGCTTGGCAATCATATACGACGTCACCCACGCGCCGGCCGCCTCCTGCATTTGATTATTCTGCGCGTGAATATGCCCCATATTGAATAAGGTCGTGCATAATCCCGCCCTGTCCCCGATTTGCTGCCGGATGACCAAGGACTGCTTCAGGTAAGCCAGCGCCGTTTCGTAATCGCCCTGCGCGTGATATAGCGCCGAAATGTTGTTGAGCGTTGTGCCTTCGCCCGCCTTGTCCCCGATTTGCTGACAGATCGCCAGGTCTCTCTTGCTATATTCAAGCGCCATCTCGTAATCGTCTTGAGCTTTGAAGATTTGCGAAAGATTATTCAATATAACGCTCTCCCCTTGAATGTTTCCGATCTGCTGCATGATCGCCAGCGCTTGTTTCAGATAGGCCAGCGCCGTCGCGTAATCGCCCTGCGCGTGATAAATACTGCCAATATTGCTGAGCGTCGTGCCTTCGCCCGCCTTGTCCCCGATTTGCTGCCGAATGGTCAGTGACTGTTTCAGGTAGCCCAGCGCCGTCGCGTAATCGCCCTGCGCGTCGTAGATTTGCGAAATATTGTTGAGCGTCGCACCCTCGCCCGCCTTGTCCCCGATTTGCTGACAGATCGCCAAATCTCTTTTGCTATATTCAAGCGCCGTTTCGTAATCGCCCTGCACCTGTAAGATCTGCGAAATATTATTCAGTGTAACGCTCTCCCCTTTGATGTCCCCGATTTGCTGTTGAATAGCAAGCGATTGTTTCAAGCACATGAGCGCCGTCGCGTAATCGCCCTGCGCGTCATAGATTTGCGAAAGGTTGTTGAGCGTCGTGCCTTCGCCCGCCTTGTCCCCGATTTGCTGCCAGATGGTGAGTGATTGTTTCAGATAGGCCAGCGCTGTCTCGTAATCGCCCTGCGCGTGATATAACGTCGAAATGTTGTTGAGCGTCGTGCCTTCGCCCGCCTTGTCCCCGATTTGCTGCCAGATGGTGAGTGATTGTTTCAGATAGGCCAGCGCCGTTTCGTAATCACCCTGCGCGCCATAGATTTGCGAAAGGTTGTTGAGCGTCGTGCCTTCGCCCGCCTTGTCCCCGATTTGCTGTATGAGGGTCAGGGACTGTTGCAGATAGTCCAGCGCCACCTCGTAGTCACCAGTGTGAATCAGGAGTCTGCCCGTTTGGCCAAGCGCTTCACCACGGGTTTGCAGGTTTTCCGAACCGCAAATTCTAGGCAGCCATTCGGTCAAGAGGGTTGCGTAAAAGCCGGCCATCGTCAGCGGCCCCACAATCGCGTCCAGAGTCAGGCGGTCGGCTTCATCATGGCGTCCCGCGCGGCGCAGCGCGTGGTGGGTGACGATGGCTTGACTCACGATGTAACGCTCGTTGTTGAACAAGTAGACGTGATAATCGGCGACGGCGTTGAGCCAGCGAGGGTCTGCATCGGCCAAGTTTTGCTCGCGCAGCCAATCCGTCACCAGCGGCGCGCACTGGTATTCAATGACCTCCCAGGCCGGTTCGGATTGAGCCTCCAAGAGTGAAACTGCTAATAAGCGTTCGAGCAGCGGGCGCGGGTCGTCGGCCAGATCGAGTCCCAATTTGAGCAGGCCTTCGGCGGGTGCGGGCGCGTAATGCGCGGGCAAGCGGGCTAAGAAGGTCTTGGCGGTCGGAGGCAGATGCGCGTAGATCATTTCAATCGCCATGTTCGCCTGCAAGTCGCTTTTAGTTTCCGCCAGCCGGTCGAGGAAGGCTTCTTCTTCGGCGCGTTCTAGTTCGAGCGTGGCCGCGGCAAAAAATTCCAGCCCACGGCTGTTCCCGCCCAACACGTCATACACCTTGCGCAATCGCTCACGTTTTTCCAGGAACGCCGTTTGCAATTGTCCGCGCCGGGCCAACTGCTGCGCCATCTGCAAAAAGTCGCCGTAGTTGGCGTGGGAAAGCGTGAGCAGTTCGCCGTCCCAAGCTGGCCAGCGCCAACGCGAGGTGGCGAGCAGGATCACGCCCGCATTGGATTGCGCCGCGTTCAGCCAAACGTCCACGAGCGCGTCCTGCAACGCCAGCGTCTCCAGGTCTTGCAGGGATTCCAGGTTGTCAAAGAAAAAGACCACGCGCCCATCGAATTGCTCCAGCAACAAACTGAGCAGGTAGCGAGCGCGTTGAGCACCATTTTCAGATCCCAGCCGAAAACGTTCGTACTTATTCACGCGGGCTTCATCGAGCGCCAGCGCCAGGTCACGTTCAAAATCCTGCCACTGATTTTCCGGGCGCGCGCTCCAGGCAAAGACGCGCCAGCCCTGCTTTTGCAAATCCAGCGCGAGCTTGCCGGCCAGCGATGTTTTCCCTTGCCCGCCCGGCCCGGTGATCAGCAATTTTTGCAGCTTGCCGTTGAGCAGGTCGCTTTTATAGCGCCGCATCTCCGCGCGCCGGCCCACAAAGCGCGCGGGCAGGCTCACGGTGTCGAGGCGCTGGTTGAAGACGCGCGCATCGCTCGCTTGCGGCGGAAAATCCCAATCAATCAACGGCTGGTGCGGGTTGGCAGACAGAAGCATGGGCAAACACCACTGCCCCAAACTTAACTCCTCCGCCGCGCCCATCCCCGCCTCGCGGCGTGAAATGTCTTTGAGCGGCGTTTGGATCGCAATCCGCGCGGCTTGCAGCGCGATGTCCATCCGCTCACGCCGGGCCAGTTCGTCGCACAGCGCGCGGGCAAATTGAATCCCAGCCCGATCCAAAATGGACTCGCGCATTCCGATGACGTGCGGAATCCCGAGCGCGCTCAGGCGCTGCGCGAGGCCGTTGGTCAAAGCATCCGAGGCTGCCTTGGAGCTTTCACACGCGGAGAGCACGACCGCCTGCACGCCCATGCCGACCAGCGCTTGCGCGATCTCGTGCTCTTTGATCTTCTGGCCGTTCCCCGTTTCGCTTTCAAAGAAAAACTCGCCATACGGCGCTTCGCCGGTGTGCGGCTCGTGGTGAAAGTTTCCGTGGCCGCTCAAAAAAAGGACGTGCGGCTGAAAGCGTTTGAGCCAGTCTTGCAATGTCGCAAACCGGCCATCGTCGGGCATCTCCAATTGCGCGAGGCCTTTGGAAATCCACGGCAGGAGCGCCTCCTGCACCTGCGCTTGTTCTTCTTCCACGTTCAGGCGTCCGGTTTCAGGATTGACGTCGTCCGGGAGCGAGGTGAACAGCAGCACGCGCAACGGCCCTTTATCGAGTGGCTCCTTCAACTGCCGCTTCGCCCCTTCGACAAGCTCAGGGCTCAGCGTCCGCTCAGGATGCTGCCGGATGCGTCGAGTCAGCGTCAGCCCGGCGTGCTTGCCGATAAATCCCAGCGCGGGATGATAGAGCGTCTCCCACGGCAGGGCTTGCGCGTCCGCCGCATCGCTTTCGATGATGACGGAGAGGATCGCCGCACCCGCCCCGGCGTGCGCGGCGTCGAACGCCTCGTGAACGTTGGGCGGGAGCGCGCCCCACAACGCGCTGCCCATCGCTTGCAAGTCGGCTTCCGTCACCACCTGCCGGCCGGCGTATTTGAGACTGAGCGCGTGGCTGCCTCGTCGCAAATCAGGCCGCTGGCGCACCAAGTCATCGGGCGGCTGGATAATGAACGGGAGGGGGTGAACGTGACGTGGCATAGATTCTCCTACAGCAAATTCCCGGTTGGCTTACGGATTACGCACTACGGAATATCTGGTAACACCACGTAGTGCGTATTCCGTATTCCGTCAATTGATGTGGTTACTCCGGTTTTTGCGTGGGGATCACGTCCGGGAATTGATACTCATACCCCAGGGAGGCTTCGCCATCCCCCTCCCCCCTCACGATGGATTTCTTTTCTTTCTTGTATGGTTCCAGTTTCACGACCGCCTCGGCATTGCAAAACGGGCAGGGGACGATTAAGACCTGTTGGTTGGTGATTTCCTGAAACAGTGAGTAGGGCCGGTGGCAGTTCCAGCATTTGAACGTGCGTCGTTTTTTCATGAGCGTTTATCCCCAAGTGAATAAGGCGCTGACGATCCCGATAAAAAATAAAATGCTCGAAGCGGTCACCCACCGGCGTTTATACGCCGCCGACTGCTCGAAGAAATCTTCCAGGCCCAAGCCTTCGGAGAATTTCTTGGGGTCTTGTTTTAGGATGGTCGGGTCTACCCTCCACTTTTTAGGCGTCAACGCAATGAGCGTCAAAATCAGCGCCAATAGCCAACAAGCCAGCGTGAGGTAAAACGCGCCGTTGATGATCAGCGTGGCTTTATCACCACTGGTCAACTTCAGCGCGGTAGCGTACAAACCGGGAATCGCCAATTCCAGCGTGAGCAAGCGTTCGCTCAGTTTGTCCATCAGATCGCTTTGGGCGGTCAGGCTCTCATAAAATTTATCGCGCATCAATTTTTGATTGTCACTTAAGGGCTGAGTTGAAATAGGGGGTTGACTCATGGTGTCTCCGGGGCGCTATCTATTTAAAAAATTAAAACCCCCTACCTAATGTTTGAGTAAAGTCTGGCTGTTGCGTTGCATAGCTTCGCAAATCACTTCTTTGTCGCGCGGCGTTTTTTCGGCTTGTATGTTTTTGTCGCGTCCGAACCATGTTTCTCTTGGAATTGTTCCAGTGTTATTCCTTTGCCCTCCCGCAAGCTCTGGCGCGCTTCCGCCACACGAGTTTTAAAGCGCGGATCACGCAGCAACAATTCTTCCCACATGGCTTCTTTTACTTGCCTTCTCCGGCTCATATCAGCCTCCAAACTCATTATACTCCTATACATGCCATTGATCCTCGCTTCGCTCAAGGCGTCACGCTCGGGATCGGCGCAGGTGTATCAGTCACCAAGGCAAGCGTCGGAGTCTCGGAGGCAATTGGCGTTTCGCTCACGTCACCGGCCGGGGTGAGGGAGCCGGGAGTGAGTGTGAGTGAGGGGGCAGTCGTGGTGGGCTTCGCCACCTGAGTCGCGGCGAGGTCGGGAATCTGGCAGCGGCGCAGATCGCCCCGCCCCGCGCCGGTGGAGGCCAGCAGGCTGTAATACTTCGTGTAATCCCGCTGCGGGATCGAGCCGCGCGAGACAGGCAAGGCTTGCCCCATCCGCAAATTGACTTGCGTGCCGGAGTTAAACGGTGCCAAGTCTCCCCCAAATTCGGTGCTATAGCTGCACTCGCCCTGAAAACAATTGGCAGTAAAGTTTTGCTCATCCACATAGTTCAGCGCCAGGCAGCCACGCACCTCCACCACCGCGGGCGAATTCGCCAATTGAATTTCCGCGCCCTTAGCATACGGGCCGGTCCACACTAAGACGTCGCTCCCCGGCAGCAGCGTCAAATGCACTTGGCTGTTCGTCACCGCGCCGAATTGCAGTCGGGTCTCGCCCGCGCGCAGATAGATGCGGCCATCATCGGCGTCAGTCCCGTCCGGTGAGTTGTAGCGGAAATACGTCACCGCTAAATAACGGGTCAGGCCATTCACTCCGGTGATCAGTTCGCGGTCGTCTTCCGTGACGACAGAGGCTGGTTGATTGCCGTCAAAGACTTTGGCGATCTCGCCGGGGACCGCGGTCGGCAGCAAAGTGGGGATGGGCGTGCGAGTCGCCGTCGGGGTTGGAGTGTAAGCGGAGGCGGTCTTGGTTTGCGCGGCGATGGCGAGGGTGGCCTGCGCCAAACGAGTGGAGGTGCCCCCGAAGTTGGCGCGCACAGCGAGGAAGAAACCACCAAAGGCGAGGAGCGTGGCAAGCAGCAACAAGCCTAACGGCAACGCGACCGCGAGCGCGACGATAGCGATCCTCCGCCGTTGCGTGCGCTGCCGCTGCGCCGCGATTTGACGTTGATACGCCGCTTGTCGCTCCGCGCGCCGCGGGTCGGTCGTTTGCAGCACGGCGAGCGAGATGTTGTCCACCGACTCGCCCACCGGAATGCGGCCCAACGTCGCGCTCATGATCGCACGCGCGGCCTTCTCGCCCTCTTGCGTCTGCAAAATCCGCACGATCTCTTGCTCGGTGATCAGCGTTTGGCCGGTGGCCGGCGTCTTCTTGATCAAGCCATCCGAGCACAACAAGATCGCGTCCCCAATCTGGAGCTTGAAACCCTGGCGGCCCAGGCGATTGGCTTCGGCGTAATCGTTCGTCGTTTCGTAGAGGCCCACATCCACTTGCAGCCGGTCGTGAATCCCCAAGACGCGCATGACCTTGTTGGCTTCGGGATGAATGGCCGCTTCTTCCGCAGTCAGCTTGCCGGTCCAGACTTGCACGTTGGCGAAGGAATGATCGCGCGTGAGTTGGATGAACTGACCACTGCGGCACAGATAAATTCGGCTGTCGCCCGCGTTGGCGAGGTAGAGTGTGTCGCCGTTTTCGACGGCGGCTGCGACGAGCGTCGCCGCCATCTGTCCCTCTCCCGCGAGGCGGCTGGCTTCGGTGAAGACGGCGAAGTTGGCTTGCTTGACTGCGCGGATGAGGAGTTCGAGCGTGTCCTGAGTATCGTCTTGCGCGAGATGAGTCAGAAAGGTGTCAATGCCAAGTTGCGCGGCGCGCTCGCCTCGCTCTGCGCCGCCGACGCCATCGCACACGACGGCGACATCCAGACGACGACCCGAAGCCGTCGTGACGACCTGAACCGCGCAGCGATCTTCGTTATATTTCCGGCCGCCCGGATTAGAGTCATTCGCGAGGATGATTTCTGGCATAAGCGTTAGACCTCACCCCCTCCGCTTCGCGGTCTCCCCCTCTCCTGACGCAAAGACCTGAGACCTAGTTAAGCGTAGGCGCTTGCGTCAGGAGAGGGGGACGGGGGGTGAGGTTATTTGTCTTCCTCGAACTGATCCGGATTGTCCTTGTCCCAGTCGTCCAGGATGAACGTCCGGTCCAGGCCCTCCTCGGGAGCGGGCTTTGCCGGTTGTTCGGACACCAGGCTCAACTTGAGCTTGACGCCCAACTTGGCCAGATCGCCCAGGAGAATTTCATCGCCATCGCGGAGTTGCACCGGTTCGTTGGGCTTGACCTGCTTGCCGTTGATGCGCGTCCCGTTGCTGGAGTTGTTATCCGTCAAAATAATATATTTGCCGGCGAGGCGGATGGTGCAATGCACCCGGCTGACGGAGGTGGCGTCGGTCGGATAAAAGACGATGTGCGCAGCCTGCGGATTCCGCCCGATGATCGTGACCGGCTTGGACAAGGGGAAGGTCTCGCCGATCAGGCCCGGCGGGCCTTCTAAAACTTTAAGCACCGCCGCGCCTTTCTCTTGCGACGGCGCGACAATCATCGTGTTCTGCACGTCGCTCATGATCTTCTGCGCTTGTTCGCGCGTCTCAACCGGCCGCCGGACGAAGGCAATCACCCCAATCACAATCACGACCAACCCCAAACCGCAGCAAGCGAGCAGGAGCACGCCGCCTATTAGGAGAAGCGTCGTCTGAGACGGTCCGGTCGGGGGCGGAGTCGGAATGTCCAGGTTGATGGTCGTCTCCCCAATCGCCTCCACGTTCAATTCATCTTTCACGCGCAATTCCAGTTTGGCCGACCGTTGACCGGGTTCGATGAGCTTGGAAAGGTCCCACGTCAACTGAACGCTCGAGTCGCTCAACTCCGAGTCCGAGGTCGGCTGCAGCACTCCATCCAAATAAAGTTCCGCGGATTGAATCGCGCGCGGCTGAGTCTTTTCGGGCCAAGTAATATCCGCGGTCACCTTCAACTCATTGTTGTCGTAAGTCAGTACGCCGTCGGAGTCGCGTGTGGCCGTGCGCTGGATAGTGGTGTTCAGCGTCGGCTGGGTGAGACTCACAGTGGGCGGGAGGACGGTGGCCTCATAACTTCCGGCGACGCCGGCGGTGGGCGCTTCGGCGGAGTTGATGGTGATGTGACGCACACCGGAATCGCTCAGCGCGCTGCGGTAACTCACCGTGTAAACGACGCGCTGCGCGTTGAGCGCCTGATACACCGCGCTGACCAGCGTCGGCACGGTAGTCCGCTCCAGCGCAATATATTGGCCGGTGGCGCCGGAAGCGAGCGCTTGCAGCGGCTGCTGATTACTTTTGTCGGTGTGGAAGACGTAGACGGAGATGTATTTTTGCTTGGCGGTGGCGGCGGTGTTTTGGGCGGCGGTGGTCGCCACTTGCACGTTGGGGTCTTGAATGTAACGCGTGACCAGGATGATGGCCGCCGTCTGGCTGCCGGGGACCGGAACCAGTTGCGCCATGGTATTGATCGCCTCGTCCACGCCGAGCAGGCCCTTGGTCGGCCCGCTCCCGCGCGCGAAGTTGAAGTTGGCAGCCCACGTCGTCACGTCGCTCCCCAGATGCGTCGCCGGGAGCAGCGTCACTGTTTGATCGCTATTGATGTTCTGGCGTCCCAACACTTGCACGGTGTCCTTTCCATCTGTGAAGAAACTGCCCGTGATCAGCGTGGTAATCGCCTGGCGCAGGTTGTTCAGCCCGAACGCTTGATAATTATTGATGGAGCCTTGGTCAATGACGAAGATCAGATTGAGTGGCCCGTCAGTGCGCGGCGTGAGTTCGATCTTGGGGACGAGTTGGCCGTTTTCGTAGACGGAGACGTTGGCGCTGTTCAGATTCGTCACGACCTGGTTGTTGAGGTCCACGGCGCGCAGTTCGAACTGAATTTGAGGGAATTGGCCGGCGTCCACACTCGTGACGAAGAAGGTGCTGCCGCCCTGCGCCACCGAGGGGGAAGCCGAGGCCAACAAGCCCAGGCAGAGAAACATGATACCAGCCAAGCGAAGAAGTTTGTGAGTCATAGGCAACCTGTCAATTCGACTTAGACCTGTGAGGTCCGCTACGCGAGACCTCACAGGTCTGATCTCTATAGACAACTCCCAAGTTTAAATTTAACTTTCACCATCGGGCCGAGGCCGATTAACGCGCCATCTTCTAAGGCCATGGGCGTGTTGGCCGCGATTCGTTGACCGTTGACCTGTGTCCCATAAGTGCTCTGATGATCCTCGATGTAAAAGCGTCCATTGGCAAACGTCACACTCGCATGTTTACCGGAGACGCCCCATTTGTTGTCGAGCGTGATGACCCAATCATTGCCCTCCCGGCGGCCAATCGTAAACGGTGAGCCTTTGATCTCGACCGAGAGCGAGAGTTGCGCCGGTTCGGCGATGGAGAGACAGGCCTTCGGAAAAGTTGGAGTCGGTGGTGGTGCGGGAACGGGAATGTTGGCGGGAACATTGCTCGGCGCACTCGAAGCAACGGGCGGTTGCGGTTTGGATGGAGACTCGCGCACCGCCGACCAGCGACCGGAATCGAACGCGGGCGCGGCGCGGTGGACTTTCTCCGGCAAAGCCAGATCAACCGTCGCCGGTCTCGCCGCGCGCTTGGGGAGGATCAGCCAGAGGACGATCATCAAGCCTAGAAATGCGATCCCGCACACCAGCGCAATCGCAACAATCCCGAGCGGATTACTTTTAGCCCACAGCGCTAACAAGTCCAATGGATTCGGGCGATGGTACGTGACCTTGTCCGAGGTCACCTGAACCAATAGCGTATTGTCGCTGTCCAACGCCTGAACCACGGCGCGATACGCGCCGCTGGGCACACTGCCCGCCGGGATCGCGAGCGGCTCACCCACCGGCACCGAAGTCGTGGAGCCCTCAATCGGGGTGGTGTCATCTTCCGGCACCAGCCAAAGCTTAAACGTCGCCACGCCTTCCAGGCTTTCCGAACCCAGCGTGATGAGAAACGTCTTCCGCTCAATTGTCGGCGGCTCGACCGTCGTAATGCGCAGTTCGGGCTTGGCCGGCTCGTAACGGAAGTCGGCAGTGAACTTGGACAACGGCTGGCCTTGATCGTCCAGCGCGGTGACGGACAGTTGGTATTCGTCGCCATTCACTAAGTCGGGAATCTTGAGTTTGTTGGACTCCTCCGCTTTATCAAAACTCTCCGAGTAAACCGCCGAGCCGGTCTTCTTGCTGATGACGCTGATGTCGAGCTGATGGATCAGTTCGGGATTGAGCAAGTCCAAGTTGAACGTCAGACCGTTAAGTGTGGGCTGCACCTGACCCTTGAGTTTGACTTGGGGCGGATGCGTGTACGTTTGATC
>Ga0114129_10010991_pt1 | contig 12897 bp, 10 predicted proteins | sample RhiMetdeltSRZDD1_FD_80071 | JGI IMG/M metagenome (GOLD analysis project Ga0114129, IMG submission 80071) | Populus rhizosphere microbial communities from Tennessee, USA - Rhizosphere MetaG P. deltoides SRZDD1 (version 2) (version 2) | ecosystem: Host-associated > Plants > Roots > Rhizosphere >...
GCTCTCCCCGGCCATTTCGTCGCAATGGCGACATTTGGCTTGAGTCGCCGCGACGATCTTGAAATGGCCGACGGCGCATGCGACCACTGCGGAACGCGCGGACGCGTGATGCGAGTGCGGCGCGTACGCAGCGGCGACGCCATCGTGTACCGAGCGAAGTGCGTTCAGCCTGCCCGTAGAGTCGAGTGACGAAGCCGTGGTTATCGGGCCAGATTTGTTCCACGCGACATGCCGGAAAGTGCTTGATTCTCGAGAGGTGATCCGTGCATCGCGGAAGCTGCAGCGAAACTCGCAACGGCTCATCGACGAGAGTCTCCGGCGGACACGCACGGACGGGCCTCCGAGCGGTTAGTTCCGAGAGCGGCTCTGCGGACGGCGTACCTGTCGCCAGCCGCTACCAAGCTGCTGGCGGAGCAGCGCGCACGCGTCGAAGCCCTGGACCGCGAGGTCGGCCGGATCATCCCCTATGTCTTTGTCCACACTGAAAAACGACCGCTCCAGGGCAAGCGCCAGCAGGAGTTCACGAAGGCGTGGCGGTCGGCCTGCCGCAAGGCCGGTTATACTGGCACCCTGTTGCACGATCTGAGGAGGAGCGGAGTGCGGGCAATGGTGCGGGCTGGTGTGCCTGAGTCGGTGGCACAGCGGATCAGCGGCACAATCAGGCCGCGAACGTCGTGAGGCTGGATCGGCAAGTAGCAAAGAAGTAAAGACGGAAGCGTCTAGGAACCCGGTGGGCCTCCCGGACTTCAAATCCGGCGTCCGGCTCTAGACAAGCTGGAGGTGGGTTCGACTCCCACACGCTTCCGCCACGCGTGAGGGAACGGGATGGCCACTCAGAGTCGCAAGGGAACCAACCGGACGCCGCGCAGGCGCCGGTCGTGGACACTCGGCGCGGGTATTGCCGCGGTCGTTGTCGTCGCCGTGATCGTCGGTTATTTCGCCTATCGCGCGCAGGCCGATCTTCCTGGCCAAAAGTTTCCCGACCAGGGCAACCTCCACGTCCAGACGCTCACCGATCCGCACGAGGCCTACAACTCCACGCCACCGACGTCCGGCCCGCACCTGCCATACATCGCTCCGTGGGGCATTCATACGCGCCCGATCCCCAACGAGCTGCAGGTCCACAATCTCGAAGACGCAGGGGTCATCATCCAGTACAACTGCGACTGCCCCGACGTCGTCGAGAAGCTGTCGGCCCTCGCGCGCAAGTACCCGACGCAGGTCATCCTGGCGCCGTATCCGACGATGCAAAGTCGCATCGCGCTCACAGCCTGGACGCGGCTGGAGACGATGGACAACGTTGACGAGGCGCGCATCGAGCGGTTCATCCGAGCGTACCGTGGCATCGACCACCACCCGCCTGGCGGCCTTCGGTAGGCTAGCGGTGGTGATGACGGTGGCACTGTCGCCACTCGGGTGCGCGCGACCGCACGTATCGCCGCTGGCGCCACCGCCGTATCGGGCGGAGATCGGCGCCGGCTACGACGTCACGTGGATGGCTCTGGTACGCGCGCTCGCCAAACAGAACCTGCCGCTGCGCGCGATCGCACGCGACTCGGGAGTCATCGCCACCGACGATGTCGTGACGCCGATTGGCGTGTACTCGGACTGCGGCCGCAACGGTGACGATCAGCTGGAGGGCGAGGCGCTCGTGACGTTCACGGTGTTCGCTGAGCCCACTGGCGACTCCACGCGGCTGCAGATCAACTCCAGCATGCGCACGCAGGGGCATCGCACGGGGTCGTCGGGTAAGCTAAAGACCAACCCCGTCTACCCCTGCGCCTCCACGGGCCGCTTCGAAGCCAATCTCGTGGACGCCATACGGGAGGCGGTGAAGCACTAGATGGCGTCCCGACTCGCCGACCTCATCCGCAAAGCGCGCCGCCTCGCCGCGGAGCGTGATCGTCTCATCGACGCGCTCGCCGTCGACTGGGCACGTGCGCTCCGCGGTCAGGGACTCACCGCCGATGACCTCGAGGAGCTGTGGGCGGGACTCACCGAGGACGCCGTGCGCCGCGGCACGCCGGAAGGCCGCTGGTCGGCTCAGGCCTGGCGCGCCGAAGCGCAGGAGGTCATCGCACGGCTGCGCGCCAAGGTCGAGGCGGCGCTCAGTGAGCGCTGACCCGGCCGCCGCGCTTCGCAACCTGCCCTCGGTCGACCAGCTCGTGCGACGTCTCGGCGACGATCCTGCGCTCGCGGGCCTGTCCCACGCACGGCTGACCGCGGCGGTGCGGGAAGCGCTGGATGCCGAACGCGTGCGCGTGCGTGAGCAGGGGAGCGCGCCGGCCGATGCCGACGCGCTGGTCGCGCGCATCGCGGACGGCGTCCGGCGCGCCGGCCGCTTCTCACTGCGCCCCGTGATCAACGCCACCGGCGTTGTGTTACACACCAACCTCGGCCGGGCGCTGCTGAGCGATCTCGCGCGCGAGCGGGTGGCGGCCGTCGCCGCCGCCTACTCGAACCTCGAGATGGATCTGGCGAGCAAGGAGCGCGGCTCGCGCTACAGCCACGTGGAGGCATTGCTGCGTCGCCTGACCGGGGCCGAGGACGCGCTCGTCGTCAACAACAACGCGGCGGCGGTGCTGCTGGCCCTCGAGACATTGGCGCACGGCAAAGAGGTGATCGTCTCGCGGGGCGAGCTGATCGAGATCGGCGGCGAGTTTCGAATTCCCGACATCATGCTGCGCAGTGGCGCCGTGCTGCGGGAGGTGGGCGCAACCAACCGGACGCACCTGCGCGACTATGCCGACGCCATCGGGCCCGCGACAGCGCTGCTGCTGAAGGTCCACACGTCCAACTACCGCGTCATCGGCTTCACCGCGGAGGTGTCCAGTCGTGAGCTCGTCGAGCTCGGCCGCGAGCGCGGCGTGCCGGTGATGGAGGATCTCGGCTCGGGCTCGCTCGTCGACCTCCGACCGTGGGGCTTTCCGTACGAGCCCACGGTGCCCGAAGTCGTCGCCTCCGGCGTCGATCTCGTGTCCTTCTCCGGCGACAAGCTGCTCGGCGGCCCCCAGGCCGGCATCGTCGTCGGCAAGAGGGCGGTCGTGTCACGGCTCAAGAAGAACCCATGGAATCGCGCCCTGCGCATCGACAAGTTCACGATCGCGGCGCTGGAGGCCACGCTCACCGCATACGAGGTGGGCAACGCGCGCGACGCGGTGCCGACGCTGCGCCTGCTCACCGAGCCACTCGCCACGGTGACGGCGCGCGCACGCCGCGTGCTGCGCGGTCTCGGCGCCGAGACGGCACAGCGGCTGGCCGCTCGCGTTGAGCAAGGGCGCGCGCAGGTCGGTGGCGGTGCGCTGCCGACAGTCGAGCTGCCGACCGCCGGCGTCGCGCTTGGCGCGACCGACGCCGCTGCGCGCGCGCTGGACGCGGCCCTTCGCGTCGGCGAGCCGCCGGTCGTCGGACGGCTCGTCGAAGATCGGCTGTTCCTCGACTGTCGCACGGTGCTGCCGTCGCAGGTCTCAGCGCTCGTGAAGGCGCTCGTCGCCGCCGCGCGCCGATGAGCTGGTTCCGCGTATGACCGCGGCCAGCCGCCACGTCGTGGTCGGCACCGCCGGACACATCGACCATGGCAAGACGTCGCTGGTCAAGGCGCTGACCGGCACCGACACCGACCGCCTGCCCGAGGAGAAGGCGCGTGGCATCACGATCGATCTCGGCTTTGCGTTCCTCGAGGAGCCCGACGGCCTGACGATCGAGATCGTCGACGTCCCCGGCCACGAGCGGTTCGTCAAGAACATGCTCGCCGGCGTCGGTGGCATCGATCTCGCGATGCTGGTCGTCGCGGCGGACGAAGGCGTGATGCCGCAGACGCGAGAGCATCTCGCCATCTGCTCTCTGCTGCACATTCGTACCGGTCTGGTCGTCCTGACGAAGACGGACATGGTGGACGACGACTGGATCGGCCTGGTCCGCGACGACGTCGCGGGGCTGTTGCGCGGGACGTTTCTCGAGGGCGCGCCGGTGGTGGCCGTATCGGCCAAGACGGGCGCGGGACTCGACGAGCTGCGCGCGACGCTGCGGCGTCTGGCCGAAGCGGTGCCCGCGCGCGGCACCGATCAGCTGCCGCGGCTGCCGATCGATCGCGTGTTCACGATCAAGGGCTTCGGGACCGTCGTGACGGGAACGCTGGCCGCAGGCACGCTCGGCGTCGATGACCGCGTCGAGGTCTTTCCGCGGGGGCTCGTGGCGAAGATCCGCGGGCTGCAAGCGCACGGGCACGCCGTCGAGCGCTCGGTTGCCGGTCAGCGCACTGCGATCAACTTGCAGGGCCTCGAGCGCGCGGCGGTCGAGCGCGGGGACGTCGTCGGCCTGGCCGGGACCTTGTCGGCGACGACGCTCGTGGACGTCGTGCTCGAAATACTCGCCGACGCGCCCCGCGCGCTCGAGAGCCGCGATCGCGTTCGATTGCATGCGGGGACCAGCGAAGTGATGGCGCGCGCCCTGCTGCTCGACGGTTCCGAGCTGGCGCCGGGCCAGCGCGGCTTCGCGCGGCTGCGGCTCGAGGCGCCGCTGGTCGCGCTGGCCGGGGACCGCTTCGTGATCCGCTCGTACTCGCCGATCGTCACGATCGGCGGCGGCACGCTGCTCGACACCGATCCGCCGCGGCTCAAGCGTCCTGCGCGGCTCGCCCATCTGAAGGTGCTCGAGTCTGGGACTCCTGAGGCCGTCGTGGAGGAGCACGTCCGCGGCGCCGGCGTCGCTGGTATTCGTCTGCCCGCACTCGTGGCCCGCGTACCGTTCGGTCCGGGACGCACGCGCCAGCTGCTCGACGCGCTGGCTGCGGCCGGCCGCGTGACGCTCGTCGATCGGGACTGGTCGTTGCACGCCGACGCAGTCGCGCGCCTGCACAGCCTCATCACCGACGCCCTCGCGCGATTCCACCAGGCACAGCCGCTCCGCGGCGGGATGTCGCGCGAGGAGCTCCGTGTGCGGGCGGCGAACGCCGACGAGCGCGTCTTCGCGCACGTGCTCGCCGCGCTCGATGCCGAGGGCGCGGTGCGTGTGGATCGTGACAAGGTCCGCCTGGCCTCGCACGAGCTGCGCTTGTCTGCCGTCCAGCAGACAGCGGTCGATCGGATCGAGCGAGAGTTCCGCGACGCGGCCGCGGCCCCGCCCAGCCCCGAGGAGGCGCTGAGTCGCGCTGGTCTGTCGGGCGACGAGCAGCACGAGCTGTTCCAGCTGCTGCTCGAATCGCGCAAGCTCGTGCGGGTGAAGGAATCGCTCTTCTTCCACTCGGCCGCGCTCGAGGCGATCCAGGACAAGCTGGTCGCGCTGCTGCGCGAGCGCAAGGAGATCGGCCCCGGCGACATCAAGGACCTGCTCGGCATCTCGCGCAAGTATGCGATCCCGCTCCTGGAATACTTCGATGCGCGCCGCGTGACGACGCGAGTGGGCGAGCGCCGTGTGTTGCGCGGAGGATAGAAAACGGTGCTAAGGTAGGGCGTCTGAAAGGAGTATCACTATGTTTGGTCTGGGTTACCAGGAACTGCTCATCATTCTCGTGATCGTGCTGGTGCTGTTCGGCGCGAATCGTCTGCCCGAGCTCGCCCGTTCGCTCGGCTCCAGCGTCAAGGAGTTCAAAAAGGGCGTGACCGAGGCCAACAAGGAGGAGACGACGCCGGCCCGGAAGGACGACGAGAAGAAAGCATAGCTTCCGGCCAGGCCACCCCTCGACCCCGCGCGCAGGTATACTCCACACCCGCAATGCGGGACCGGGCCGACCGCTGGGACTACCTGTTCGCGTGCGCGCTCGGCCTCCTCACCGTGCTCTCCCGACTGCCGTACCGCACGCGCATGCTCTACAACTGGGACGCCGTGCAGTTCGCGCTGGCGCTGCGCGAATACGACGTCGTCAAGCACCAGCCTCATCCGCCGGGCTACATTCTCTACGTCGGCCTCGGCCGCATCGTCAACGCCTGGCTGCGTGACCCCACCGCCGCCTACGTGCTGCTCGCGGTGGCGTTCAGCGGGCTCACAACCTTCGTCGTGTACCTGCTGGCACGCTCGATGTACGAGCGCGCGACGGCGCTGGCGGCGGCGAGCGTGCTCGCCGTCAGCCCGCTGTTCTGGTTCTACGGCTCGGTCGGACTCACGTATGCCGGCGAGGCGCTGTTCGCATCGACCGTTGCGTACTTCGCGTTCCGCGCCCTCGAGGGCAGCGAGAGCGATGCGTGGCTCGCCGCCGCGTACCTGGCACTCGCCGCGGGGATGCGGCAGTCGCTGCTCCTGTTGCTCTTCCCGATGTGGCTCGTCGCCTGCATCCTGGGCACTCGCCGTGCCCGGACGATCCTCATCGGCGGCGCCGTGCTCGGCGTGATCACGCTGCTGTGGTTCGTGCCGATGATCGTGCTGACGGGTGGGCTCGGCCGTTACCTCGTCGCGTCGGCGCACCTCGCGGACACGGTCGTGCTGCCGACGACGATCATCGCCAGTCCGTTCGAGACGACACTGCGCATGTCGCGCTATCTGCTCGAGTCCATGCTGGTCGCGCTCGGTCCGCTGGCGCTGGCCGCGCTGCTGCTGCCGTGGTATGCGCGCCGCCGCCTCTGGGGTCAACGCGAATGGTTGCTGGTCGCCTGGATCGTGCCGCCCGTCCTCGTCTACACGCTCGTGCATTTCGGCCAGGCCGGCTACGTGCTGACGTTCCTGCCCGCGCTGGTGATCTTGTTGGCGCGCGTGCTGGTCAGCGCCTTCACGGAGGCCGCGGCCCTGGCGCGCCGCCGCGCGCTGGGACCGGCGCTCGCCGCGGCGGCGATCGTCCTCGTCGTGCTCGTCAACGGCGCGTTCTTCGTCAACGCGCGCCCGTTGCCGCGCGACTTCGACACGCCGAAGCCCGCGTGGCGGCTGGCCGCCGAGCACGACGCCTTCGACTGGATCTTCAGCCGTACGGCGGCTGCGCTGCGCGAGCACGAAGAGGTCGTCCGGACGTTCGTGGATTCGATTCGTGGGCTCTACTCGCCGGAGGACACCGTCGTCATCACCGAGCTCGGCAACGCGCGCTCGTATCCGTGGCTGCGACACGCGATGTTCTACCTGCCGGAGTACTCGATGTTCGAGCTGCGCGTCGGCGAGATGCCGCCGGGCTATTACGCGCCGCAGCTGGCGTCCGAAATGGTGCCGCAGCCCGACAGCGAGGTGCGGCTGCCCGCGCGCACCCGCCGGCTCGTCTGGTTCGTGGACCATTGGGCGCCGTCGACCGCGCGGCCGCCCGGCCTCGTGGAGATCGAGCTCCCACACGGCCGCTTCCTCTATACGCTGCCGGTGGATCGCCGTCCGATCGCCTATGCGGGCTACACGCTCGTGCGTGACCGCTGACCGGCGCGACGAGCTTCTCCTCCTTCTCGCGACCGCGCTGTCGCTGACGATTTTCCTGGCGCGCGAGCGGCTCGTCGCCGGCGCCGCGGGTTTTCCGCTCGACGACTCGTGGATCCACCTGCACTTCGCGCGCAACCTCGCCGAAGGCGCGGGCTTCGCGTACAACCCAGGCGTTCCCGTCGCAGGCTCCACTGCGCCGCTCTGGACGCTGTTGCTCGCCGCGGGCGCCTGCGTTGTGGGCGCTTCGCTGGTCATGGCGAAGACGCTCGGGATCGTCGCCGCGGTCGGGGCCACGCTGCTGCTGCGCCGCGCGGCGCTGGCGTGGGGCGCGTCGCGGCCGACCGCGCTAACGGCTGCCATTGCGCTGTGCTGGAGCGGCCCGTTCGTATGGGGCGCACTCTCCGGCATGGAAGTGACCCTCGCCGCGCTCCTGGTTACCGTCGCGATGCTGGCGTTGGCCCGCGACCGACTGGTGCCGACGGCACTCGCCGGCGCGCTCGCGACGCTGGCGCGCCCTGAGGCGATCGTCCTGCTTCCGCTGCTCGCCCTGGCCCGCCGACCTACGGCGAAGCGGCTCGCGGTGTTTGCGGCGATCGTCATCGTCGTGCTCGTGCCCTTCATGGCGTTCTGTTGGGCCACGACAGGCACGCCGATTCCGGCCACGGCTTCAGCGAAAGTCGAAGGCGGGCTGGTGGGGCGGCTCATCGGCATCCACGAGCCCGCACGGCTGACGTGGATCGACCGGCCGGTTGCGTTCGCGAGCGAGTGGGTCGTCTGGCTCGCGCGGACCCATCCTGTGCTGCCGCTGGCGCTGCCGATGATCGCGCTCGCGTGGCGCACGAGCCGTGCGCTCGGCATCGTCGGGCTCATCTTGCTCGTACATCCGCTCGCCATGGCGTTGCTCGCGCCGTATCGCGGCCCAGGATTCCAGGAAGGCCGGTACTCGATCCACTTGCTGCCCGTCGCGATCTTGATCCTGTGCGGCGCGTGGACGGCGGTCGCCGCGCACTTCGAGTCGCATCGGAGCGCGCTCGCATCGACGCTGCGCGTGCTCTATCTCGCCGTGGCGCTGGTCACGCTGGTTCCCGCGGCCAATCGCTACGCGTGGGGCGTGCAGAACATCAATGCGATGCAGGTGCATCTCGGGCACTGGGTAGACGAGCATTTGCCGCGCACGGCCACGCTCGCCGTCAACGACATCGGCGCCATCGCGTATTTCTCCCGGCGCCCCGTGATCGATCTGATGGGGCTGGTCACGCCGGAGATCCGTCCGTACCGTCGGGAAGGGGAGATGGGAGTGCTGCGTTTCATCACGGAGCACTGTCCTGACGCCATCATCATTTTCCCCACCTGGTTTCCGCAGATCACCGGGATGCGGGAGCTCCTGATTCCGGTCTATAGCGTGCGGCTGGAACGTAATGAAGTCTCCGGCGGACCGGAGATGGTCGTGTACCGGCTCACGCGCTGTGCGGTTTGAGGTCGGAGTGAGACTAAAGGCTCATGGCATTGCGGCAGGCCCTGTGCGAGGGTCTGGGCTCGCCGTCGGTCAACGAGGCCCGGGGCGCATCGCTCGTCAGGAGGGCGACGACAGCTGCTACGGCGTAGCGCACTCGCTCTGACGACCTGGAGCAGGCTGGCGCTCGGGCTGGCTCTTATAACGCTCACGGCCACCTCGGCTGCCGGGGCCGAGCCCAAGCGCGTCCTCATCGTCCACTCCGCCGGCAGCAGCGCTCCCCCTGACTCGACACACTCGACTGCCTTCCAGATGACGCTGACCAGGGAGATGGGGCAGGGTGTCGACATCGACGAGGTCTCGCTGGACATCACCCGCTACGCGCAGGAGGACATGGAGGGCCCGTTCGTCCAGTTCTTGCTCGCGCGCTTAACGAAGTGGCGGCCGGACCTGGTGGTGCCGATCGGATCGCCTGCCGGCCGGTTCGTGGCGAAGTATCGGCGTCGCCTCTTTCCATCGGCGCCGGTGATCTACACCGGCATGGACCAGCGCACGCTACCTCCGGATGCGCTCCAGAACAACGCCACCTTCGTCGGCGAGTCGTTCAACATCGCCGGCCTGGTCGAGGACATTCTCCAGCTGGCGCCCGACACGAACCACATCGCCGTCGTGATCGGGGCCACCTCGCTCGAGCGATACTGGACGACGATTTTTCAAAAAGAGTTCGAGCGGTACACGAATCGCGTCCACTTCACCTGGTTCAACGATCTGTCGTTCGACGAGATGCTGCACCGGGTGGCCACGCTGCCCCCGCATTCCTTCATCCTGCTCGCGCTGCTCCTCCGCGATGCTGCGGGCGTGAGTCACAACCAGGACGACGCGCTTCAGCAGCTCCGCGCGCTCGCGAATGCGCCCATCAACGGCATCTACCAGAACCAGCTCGGGCTGGGATTCGTCGGTGGCCGCCTCTATCAGGCCGAAGCCGAGGGCGATGAGTCCGCTCGCGTCGCCGTTCGAGTGCTGCGCGGAGAGCCGATCTCCAGATTCCCGCCGGTGCTCATCGGAACGCAGCCACACCCGCGGTACGACTGGCGGGAGCTGCAACGGTGGAATATCAGCGAGGCTCGTCTGCCGGCCGGCAGCGTGATCGAATTCCGGCAGCCGACGGTTTGGCAGCAGTACCGGTGGCATATCGTGGGCGGGGTCACCATCATAGGCGTGCAGGCGGCGCTCATCGTCACGCTGCTCGTTCAGCGCCGACGTCGCCGCGCGGCCCAGGCGGCCCTCACGGAGCGGCTTCGCTTCGAGGTGCTCGTGAGTGAGGTCGTCACGGCGTGCTCGGGCGCGACGATGGATCAACTCAACGAGCGGATCCGCGATAGTTTGCAGCGTGTCGTGACGTTCCTCGGTCTCGATCGCGGGGCCCTGTGGCAACGGGCACAGGGCGACTCTACAGTGTCGCTCACCCACGTCTGGCAAACGCCAGGCGCAGGAGCCCGTCCAGCAACGCTTGACGCCAATCTCTTTCCCTACATCGGTAAGCGCATGAGGGGCGGCGAGATCGTGTGCTTTACCGCTCCTGCCGAGCTTCCGCCGGAGGCATCGGTGGAGCGCGCGCTATTCGAGGGCTCGGGTATTCGTTCCTTCGCCGCGATTCCGTTGCTCGCCGGTGATCGCCCGCTCGGAGCCCTCGCGTTCATCAGCCTACATGCCGAGCGGCAGTGGCCCGTCCACATCGTGCAGCAGCTACGGGCGCTGGCCGAGCCGTTCGCGACCGCGCTGATCCGCGCCCAGAGCGCCGCCGCTGTCGAGAACAGCGCAGCGATGGCCGGCGCCATTCTCGCCGCGCTGCCGGGTGAGACGGCGATCATCGACTCCGCCGGCACGATCGTTCAGGTCAACAAGGCATGGGCCACCGCCGCACGGAGCGGCGCCGCCGCCCAGCTCGCGCTGAAACTCGGCGCGAACTATCTCGACGCGTGCCGAGGCGCGGTCGACATGCTGCCGGACATCGGCCGCATGCTGCGCGCGTCCATCGAATCGATCCTTCGCGGCGAGCGTGATGAGTTCGCCGTGGAATATCCGACGACCCGGCGCGGCGAAGACCGCTGGTTCGAAGTCCGAGTGCGCCGCCTGGCCCATTTCGGTGGGGGCGCGGCGGTGATGCACTTCGACGTGACGGCGCGACGGCAGGCCGAGGCGGCCGCGCAGCTCAACCTGGGTCAGATCGCGCATCTCGACCGCGTCGCCGCCATGGGCCAGCTTGCCTCATCGATCGCGCACGAGCTGAACCAGCCGCTGGCGGGAATCCTCGCAAACGCGCAAGCGGCACGGCTGCTGCTGTCGGACCCGCAGCTCGATCGTGAGGAGCTGCAAGCATGTCTCGCCGACATCATCAGCGACGATCGACGAGCGGGCGAGGTGATCCGCCGCATGCGAGAGCTGCTCAGGAAAGCCGACGCCGTCAGCGTGCCGCTTGCGCTCAACGAGCTTGCGGCGAACACGATTCGCCTCGTGGCGAACGACGCGCTGCTGCATGCGGTCACCATCGATTTCTTGCCCGGGCTCGCGCTGCCGACTGCCTACGGCGATGCCGTGCAGATCCAGCAAGTGATCCTGAACCTGCTCACCAACGCGATCACCGCCGCCGCGCACGGAGATGCCCCGACGCGCAAGGTGACCGTCTGGACTTCGAAGCCGACGACACCGTACGTCGAGCTCGGCGTGCACGACTCGGGAAAGGGCATTGCGGAAGCCGACCTCGGCCGCATCTTCGAGCCGTTCTTCAGCACCAAACCGGATGGGCTCGGTATGGGGTTGACGATCAGCCGCACGATCGTCGAGGCCCACGGTGGTCTCCTCCTGGTCGAGAACGATCCGGCCGGAGGCGCGACGTTTCGAGTCCACTTGCGTACCGACCAGTCCGGGACCGCGTGACTCAAAGCGCTACGCCGAAACGGTCGTCTCGCGCTATGATGCTCATGTGACGCGACTCGTCCTCGCGCTCGCCGCGTTCGCGACGCTCGCGCCACTTCCCGCCGCCGCCGAGATTTTTCGTTATACCGACGCCTCCGGCATCCCGCACTACGTCGAGGGTATCGACAGCGTTCCTCAGGAATTCCGCGCGCGAGCCGTCCCGATGAGGCTGCCTCCTCCCGGAGCGCCCTCGGTAACACCGCCGGGCAGCACAGCGGGACGCCCCACGCCTGTCGCTCCCGGGCCCGTCGCGAGTGCCCCCAAGGGCGGAACTGCGATCAAGTACACGCCGGGCAAGCCGATCATGGTGGACGTGAAGATCAACGGCAGCACGAGCGCCACGCTGTTGCTCGACACGGGGGCCGACACGACGCTGATCAATCCGCGCGTGCTCGTCGCGGCCGGCGCCTCTGTCTCGCGACCCGTCGGCACGACACGCGTCACGGGTGTCGCAGGCAGCGACAACGTCAACTTCGTCACCATCGAGTCGCTCGAGGTCGGCGAGGCGCGCGCGGGCCGAATGCACGTCGCCTCCTATGACGTCACGGGCGCCGGGGATGGGCTCCTCGGCCGCGATTTCCTCGACCGCTTCAGCGTCAACATCGACTCGACGAACGGCATCGTCACGCTCTCGCCGAAGTAAACGGAGCGCGAGCCCGGTTCACGCCCCAGGAGGGCGTGGCTCCGTCACGCCCGTTCAACCGGCTCCTTCAATGCGGCGTGCTACGATAGTCCACTAAATCGATGGACTACAAAGCCACGCTGAATTTGCCGAAAACCGACTTCCCGATGAAGGCGAACCTCGCCCAGGCCGAGCCGCGGATGCTGAAGTGGTGGGACGAGATCGGCATTTACAAGCGCCTGCGCGAGGCCGCCGCCGACCGGCCGCTGTGGATCTTGCACGACGGGCCCCCGTACGCCAACGGCAACATCCACATGGGCCACGTGCTGAACAAGGTCATGAAGGACCTCGTCGTGAAGTCGCGCGGCATGCTCGGCTTCAACGCGGTGTACGTCCCGGGCTGGGATTGCCACGGCCTGCCGATCGAGCATCAGGTCGACAAGGAGCTCGGGCTCGACACGGCCTCGATCGACGTGCGTCGCGCGATGGACCCGCTCGAGAAGATCGGCAAGTGCCGCGCGTA
>Ga0114129_10010992_pt1 | contig 12897 bp, 14 predicted proteins | sample RhiMetdeltSRZDD1_FD_80071 | JGI IMG/M metagenome (GOLD analysis project Ga0114129, IMG submission 80071) | Populus rhizosphere microbial communities from Tennessee, USA - Rhizosphere MetaG P. deltoides SRZDD1 (version 2) (version 2) | ecosystem: Host-associated > Plants > Roots > Rhizosphere >...
CCCTTGTCGTCGGTGAAGCTCGAAGCGAGCCCGCCCACGTGGTCGCTCTTCTCGTAGATGTCCCAATCCGCGTGACCGAGCTCCTGCAGGCGATATGCGGCGCCGAGGCCGGTGGGGCCGGCGCCGAGAATGACGATCCTCGTCATGACCGCGACCTCCTCATGCGCCGGCCGGTCGGCGCGGTAGATATAGCCGGCGGTTGCGATCGATCGGATAGCGCAGGCTCTCTCGGGCACCGTCCAGATACGCGCGCAGGTGCTCCAGCTGCGACGGGCGGCTCCGGTCGACGAGATGACGTGCTTGGCGCACGATCAGCTTCAGGATCGAACGACTGAGGCGAAGCGCTGCCCCTCCGTCGCCACATCGGATGTGCTTGACGTAGAAGGCAGCGTTCCCGATGCAGTACGCGCGCTGGGTCTCGGGCCACTGTTCGGGGGTGCGCAGCCCGTAGTGGTCGACCGTCACCTCGGGGCGGAGCAGTACGACCGCGCCGCAGCGGTACGCGCGGAACTGGAAGTCGAAGTCCTGCGACGAGCGCAGCGGCCCACCGCCCCCAAGGATCTCGTCGAATCCGCCAACGCGCTCGAAGAGCGACCGCCGCATGGCGTAGTTCGCTCCCATGCCATAGATCCGAAACCCGTTCCGCTGGTCAAGCCTCTCGGCGCGCTCGATCGGAAGAACGGGGACGATACCGGCCCGCGTCGCGAGCTCGTTCGGCAGGGCGACCGTCCCGTAGAGCATCGCGGCCGCCGGGTCCGCATCGAACGCGCGCGCGACGCTGGAGATCCAATCTCGAGCCGCGACGCAGTCATCGTCTGTGAAGGCGATGACCGGCGCCGTCGTCAGCCGGATGCCGACGTTGTACGCACGTGACAGACCGGGCGGCAGCGTGTGGACGTATCGAAGCCGGCGATCGCTCTGCGCGAGCGCTCGCACGATCTCGCCGGTACGGTCGTCATCGCTCTGGTCCACAACGACGACCTCGAAGTCGGGGTGGTCGTTCGCCAGCACGGCACGCACCGAGCGTGCGATGAGGTCAGGCCTGCCGCGAGTTGGGATCACCACAGATACGCGAATCATCGGAGCACCTTCACTTGCCGCACCGGCGCCAGCACCGGGCGGGGTGAAGTCCGGTCGATCCGCTCGATCACGCCCAGGATCCCAAGCGCCGTGCCGAGCAGCACCGTGACACGCCCGGACACGAGCCCGAGGTCGACGTAGGCGAACACCACGGTGCCGACGATCGCGACCAGGCAGAAAAGCGCCGCGCAGCGGAGCGTCGGGTCGAGGAGCCGCTTCGCGGCATACGCGGCGCGGCTCAGCGCGCCGCCGATCATGACCCAGAAGAGGACGTAGCCGATCGCGCCCGTCTTCAGCCAGATCCACAGGATGTTGTTGTGCGTCTCGTAGCGGAAGAACGGCCACCACGCCGATAGGTCCGGGAGTGACGTCGCCATGATGAACTGACGGCCGAAGCCGACTCCCATGAGCGGATCGCTGTGGATAGTCACATCGAGGTTGACTGTCTCGAGCACGCGATAGAGGTTCGACTGCGCATCACGCGCGTCGGGCGCGTACAGCGACTTGATCGCACGCGCCGGTTGCCCAAGGACTCCCGAGGCGTTCCAGAACGCACCGAGATAAAGCCCACTGATGAGAACGACCGGGAACGCCGCGAGCATGAACGCCTTGCGTTTCACGACAAGCGTCGTCAGCGCGATGACGATGATGCCGACGAGGAGCACGATGATCCCGGCCCGCCGCTCGGTGGCCAGGAGGGTGAAGAGGAGGAGCGGCGTGAGCAGCATGCCCAGCACCCGGACGCGGCGGAACGCGCCGAACACGAAGGCCGACAGGATGAGCAGCACGAAGGCCACCAGGAACAGCGCGTCCTCGTGCTCGTAAGCGAATTCAGGGATCACGCCGAGCCGCCCCGTGTCGATCAGGGCCAAACGGCGGTACGCGCCCTCGAAGGCGAAGAGTGTGGCGGCGCCGATCCCGACCCGGAGAAGGCCCGCGACGTGCTCGGGAGTCCTCAGGGCGGCCCGCGCCATGAGGTAGCAGGCGGGGATGTACAGGAGATATCGGAGCTCCCACATCCCGATGTACATGTCCCCACCGCCGAGAGCGCCGCGCAGCACACCAACCACGAGCGCGATGCTGAAGAGGAACACGGGCCAGCCGCCCCGAAGGCGCGCCGCGAGTTCGCGCGGTCCGACGCTCGGGTACGACGGGGACATCGCCTCGGACACCAGCGCCGCGGCCACGGCGAAGAGGATCAGCAGTTCGACCGGTGTCAGGAACAGCGGCAGACCGGTCCAGCTCCCGATGCCACGATGTAGATGTGTGCCCAGATCCAGGAGTTTGTCGGCCGTGCTCGCCTCGAAGAGGATGGCAGCACCGAAGACCACCCCGAGCAATAGCCGGGCGACGACCGATCCTTTCTGCAGCGTGACCACATCACGCGATGCCCTGGCGACGCGGACGCGCCCGAGGAGGACGCCTTCAGCGATCACGGCAGATCAGAGGAACCGCGAGAACGTGAACTGGACGAGCGGCAGCAACACCGCGAGTACCGCGATGATCACCTGCTGTCGCGGACCGAATTTGCGCGACACCAAGCCAAGGGTGATGAAGGAAAAGAGCACGGTCAGTGTGAGCTGCACGTCCTACAACCTCGCGAGACGGCGGAGAACGCGCGGCACCGACGATCGAACGTCGTTCAGCACGATGCCTTTGACGTTCGCTTCTCGGAGACGGCCGAGGGCCGCATCCAGCTCTCGTGCCGGCGTGACCCCGGTACGAACAACGAAGACGACCTCCTCCACCATGCGCGCGATCAGCGCAACCTCGCTGTGGACCATCACGGCGGCGGTGTCGACGATGACCACGTCATATGTGTTGCGCAGCGTGTGCATGACGTCCGCCATCCGAGCCGAGCGCAGCAAGCGCTGCGGGCTCGGCACCATGCTTCCGGCGACGAGGAGCGAGAGATTGTCGAGCTCGGTGGCGCGCAGCGTGGTCGCGAGCGGCTGCCGATCGAGAAGGCAGTCGGAGAGTCCGGGCGCCGGGGGCAGGCCGAAGTCCTTGGCCAGGACGGGACGCCACAGATCCGTCTCGACGATCACGACGCGGCGATCCGGGAGATCCTGAGCGATGGCGACCGCTAGGCCTGTGCACATCGTCGACTTTCCTTCGCCGTTCACGGCACTGCAGACCGCCAGGCTTGTCCCGGATCCGACCTCGAAGCCCGTGTAGAGGGAACGGAAGAGCTCGTCCGCGCCGGGGATCGGCCACGACCGCTTTTGCGGCTGTCGATCGCTGCGTGCGCGGAGATCGGCGATGGCGGCGAGCGGTCCGCGCGCCACGCTCGGCGTTCCAGCGTCGCTCATGACGCCTTCCTTTCTGTGGGCTTGAGAGGAAGCGTGGCGCCCGCGATGAATCCCACGCCGCGCCGCGTGACGTCTGGCCCGGCGCGGCGTGCGAGGGACGTCGGCCTCATCGACGGCATGACCCCCAGGATCACGCTGTCGGGCGCGAGATCCGCGAGCGATCGGACCGAGTGATCTGAGAGTGCGAAGAGCATCAGCAATCCCGCGCTCAGGGCGATGCCGCCGATGAGCGCAGCCAGCGGGTAGACCAGCGCCTTCTTCAGCTGACGCGACGGTGAGGCGGACACTCCGGCCGCATCGATGACCCGGAACCCAAGCGCATCGCCCTGAACACTTGATGCGTAGTCGAACTGCGCTGACGAAAGCGCACCCCTGGCGTTGTCGTCATTGCGAAGCGCGGCCTCGACCCGCCGCTGTAGGTCGGCGAAACCAGGATCCAGGCGCGCGTAGTCCAGACCGTTCTTCGCGAGCGCCGCGGCCACGCTGGGATTCGCGTCGAGGTACTTCGCCAGCTCCGAACGCGCGGTGGTCAGCGTTCCGTCAGCGTCGGCTAGCCGACCCTGGTAGAACGAGATCGCGAGCTGCGCCTGCGCGCGGCGATCTTCCGAGGCTCGGTCCCTGAACTGTTCGACGATCGCGTTGACGAGCGTGAGCGCGGTCGCACTGTCCTCCGAGCGGAAGCGGATCACGAGCAAGTGGTCGCCGTTCTGGAAGAGGTCGAAGTCGCGTGCGAAGGTCTGATCGAGGAAGGCCTCGCCGCCCGGCGTCTGCAGGTACTCCGCCAGCTGCGTGCCCTTGACGACGGCGGTGGTGAAGCTGCGAGTCCGCATCAGCTCGGACAGCCGGTCGAGCTGGACCTTCGCCGGCGGCAGGTACCGCGTGAGCTCGTCACCGCTGTAGTTCAGGTACGCGGGGCGCTCCACCCACACGCCGGCCTGGGCCTCGTACTGCGGCGGTGTCGAGAACACCCAAGCGACCACGACGAACGGGATCACGATGATCGGGAGCACGATCAGGACCGCGTGCCGGAAGAACGCCTCGAGGACCTTCTCGATCATGCGACCCTGCGTTGGTGGACGGGCCGGGCGACCCCCGCGACGAGGTCGACGATCCGCTGGTCGTTCTTGTCAGCATCGAACTTGTCGAGCGCGATGTCGCGCGCCCTCACGCCGAGCCGCGTGCGCAGATCCGCGTCGTCGACGATCGCCTCGAGCGCCCCGCGCAGGGCATTCACGTCACCGGTGGGCACGAGAAGCGCGTTCTCGCCCTGTCGGGCGGCCTCACCCAACGCTCCAACGGCGGTGGCCACGATCGGCAGTCCCGACGCGCCCGCTTCCATGAGCGCGACGGACAAACACTCTCCATTGCTCGGGAGCACGAATGCGTCGGCCTCTTTGAACAGGCGGTGGAGCGATGCGCTGTTCGGCAATACGCCGCGGTGCACGATGACGCCCGGCCGCTCCGGAACGGGATGCCCCGTGACGATATGAAGCTCGAAGGGTTGGCGGGTGCTCATCGCGCGGGCTGCCTCGAGCAGGAGCGGTCCACCCTTTCGCTCGAAGTCGCCTCCGACGAACAGAAGCCGGATCGCTCGTCCAGGCGTTGTGCGACGGACACGCTCTGCTCCGATGGCGAAGAAGTACCTGGCGGCGCCGGGTGCGAGGACCGTGACCTTATCAGCGGGTATTCCGTAGTCGGCGACGAGAGACGCCTTGGCCCACTCCGACCAGGTGACAAGGGCGGTCGCGGCCTCGAACGCCTCCTGGTTGAGGCGATGCTTTCGCTCGTCGAGCCACGACCCGGTTGCTGGGCGGTGACCGTACGCCTGAGCGACCGAGTCGTAGTTGATCGGGGTCGCGTCGAGCGATATGACGGTCGGGATCCGGCGCATCAGGCCGACCGAGAACAGCGCAGTGACCTGAGTGTGGAAGAACAGCGCGTCGTGGTGTCGCTGCGCCAGCAGCCGTCCGAGCTCCCGGCGTGCGCGGAAGCTCGCGCGCACCGACCAATTGCTTGCATACCCTGGAATGACGCGTTCGACGCCGTTGGTCCCGAAAGGCACCAACACCCAGGATGGGCGCACGGAGGCCTGCCGCTGGACCGCCATCGCGAGGTTCTGATAGTGGGTGACGTGTCCGAGCGTCTGTTCCATGACGAAGGCGGCCCTCAGCTCGGTCACGCCAGCATGGTCGAGCGCAGGCACTCAGGCAGCGTTCAGCCGAGGTGGAGATTCGGTTGAGCCGAAAGGCTAGTAAGCGCCGCGGTTCGCGACGACGGCTGGGATGGTCCGGAGCATGATCTCGAGGTCGAGCCCGAACGACCAGTTGCGAACGTAGTGCAGATCCAGCCGCACCATGTCGTTGAACGGAACCTCGCTGCGGCCGCTGACCTGCCACAACCCCGTCATCCCCGGGCGCGCCTGGAGACGCCCTAGCTGCCACTCCTCGTACTTGTTCACCTCAGCGGGGAGCGGCGGGCGCGGACCCACCAGCGACATCTCGCCGCGAATGACGTTCCCCAGCTGCGGGAGCTCGTCGAAGCTCAGTCGACGGAGGAGCCGACCGACCGGGGTGATCCTCGGGTCGCGCTTGATCTTGAACAGCGGTCCGGTCGCCTCGTTGCGATCGCGCAGCATCTCGACCATGCCCTCGGCTCCGACACACATCGATCGGAATTTGAGCATCTCGAAGGTCCTTCCGTCCTTTCCGACACGCAGCTGACGGTAGATCACCGGGCCAGGTGAGCTCAGCTTGACCGCGATCGAGATCGCGATGAGGACCGGCGCGAGGAGTAGCACCGCGATCAAAGACAGACACAGGTCGACCGCGCGCTTGATCCAGGTCACGCGGGCCACGGGCGCGTAGCCGATGTACGGACGGGACCCGAAGCGACCGATCTCCAGCCGTCGCGGCAGGTGCTCGCCGACTTCCGGAACGATCTTGACGTCGACCTCGCGGCCGAATCCCCGCTCGATCACTCGAGCGACCTGCTCGCGCCGGTCCTCGGGCAGCGCGACGATGATCTCGTCCACAGCTCGCGCACGAACGATCGACTCGAGCTCGGCGATGGGGGCAAGCAGCGGACGATCGAGCCCTTCCACATCCGTCCCGTTGTCGACATACCCGAGCACATCGAACGTCTTGGAAAGCTCACGTGCGATGTCGATGCCGACCGCGTTCGCGCCGACGACGATCGCACGCGGCCGCGTCACGAGGTAGCGCCGCAGGGTGAAGTAGATGGCGGGGGCGATCGTCAGCCAGGCGACGAGGCCGAGGATGGCGAAGGACCACCCCAGACCCAGCCACAGCCGGGACAGCCGGAGGTCGCCGTCGAAGGCGAAGACCATCGCGATGACCGTGCCCGTCGAGATCGCCGACGTGATCGCGCGGAGGCGGGTCGGCCAGGAGCGGCCGCGTTCGAGATCCGCCAGCCCCTGCAGTGCGAGGAGCGCCATCGATACCAGGCCGACCACGACGCCGGTCCCGAGGTAGTTCTCGAAAGGCAGTGCCGACAGGACGTCCGCGGTGATCTCGAACCGGAGCAAGTACGCGAGAACGAAAGCGCCGAGGACGACGCCGAAGTCGACGACGAGCAACGCCAACACAGAGCCGGCGAAGAGCGCTCGTTGGGCCTGATCGGACGCGGGCGCCGCGGCGTCGGGGACCGCGTCGGCGAGCGTGTGCGAACGGGAGATCATGCCCGGCCGCTACTTCTGCCGAAGCCTTCGCGCACCGCCGCCAGGGCGAGTCCGCCAAGAAGCGGTGCGTCCTGGATGAGATAGCGGCGCCACAGCCGGCCTGGCTCCATGGCGACGCGCCAGACCCACTCCAGGCCCGAGCGCTGCATCCACCGAGGCGCTCGCCGCACCGCGCCGGAGAGGATGTCGAACGCGCAGCCGACGCCCATCGCGACGACGACGTCGAGCTCGCCCAGGTGTCGCGCGATGAACAGGTCCTGCCGGGGCGCGCCGAACGCAACGAAGAGCAAGCAGCGTCCGGCTGTCCGGATCGCCGACACCATGCGCGCGTCTTCCTCGGCCGCGGGCGGTCCGAAGGGCGGGGCGTACGTGCCGGTGACCTGGAGGCCGGCGTGCCTTCTCGCGAGCTCGCGCCCCGCAGCCTCCGCGACGCCGGGAGCGGCTCCAAGCAGGAAGACGCCGACCCCACGCTCTGCCGCGATCCGGCAGCAGTCATCTATCAGGTCGATCCCCGTCACACGCTCGGGGATCGGCGCCCCGCGCAGGCGCGACAACCACACCAGCGGCATGCCATCGGCGACGGCGAGGTCTGCGCGATTGAGTACTTGTCGGAACTCGACGTCCCGGCGCGCTAAACGGATGAAGTCAGCATTTACCGTGACGATCTGGTGCCGCGCGCCGTCCACGAAGAAACGCTCGAGAATCGCGGCGACCGCTCGACGATCGGCCCGATGCACACCGACGCCGGCCAGCTCGACCGTGTCCGGCTGAGTCACGAAATCGCGCGGACTCGTTCCCACTTCCACCCCACTGCGCGCCGCGCAACGTCGCGCGGCCAAGGCGACTGGCCGGAGTTTCGAATGCAGTGGTGGTGCGACCGTCAATCGGCGGTTGGGATGGGGTTGCGTCCGATTTCCGATCAGCCGCGTGACTTCTTCTCAACTCAACCGTACTGAAACTTCTACCTGTTTCGAAAAGGTTGCAGACCTGTTAGTACTACGGTCCTAGCGACTGGTACTTCGTGGTGGGGTGGGACAAGCGTGGTGGTGGGGAGCTCTCGGGCTCGATTCGGCTTTCGCCTGTTCGCGTTTGCGTCGGCGGGTGGCGCATGAGTGCGCTCGCCGTACAGCGACCGGCTGTCCTCGCGACGGTCGCACACGAGCTGCGCGGGCCGCTCAGCGCCCTGCAGACGACGACCGAGCTTCTAGACCGCGATTTCGAGATCCTCGACTCGAAGCAGATCCGCGTGATGGTCACGGCGATGCACCGTCGCACCCTCTGGTTGCGCGATCTCCTGGAGAACCTCCTGTACGCCGCGACAGTCGACGACGGGCAGGTCAAGCTCCACCTGCGACCAGTAGACCTCCGCGAGCTCATGGCTGAGATCGAGGCGGTCGTGGAGCCGACGCTCGCGCGCAAGGATCAACGCCTCCGCATCCGTACACGCGCCGCCCTGCCGATGGTCGCCGCGGATGCGCGCCGGGTGTCACAGGTGTTGCTGAATCTGATCACGAACGCGAGCAAGTATTCGGATGCGCAGACAGCGATCGAGGTGGGTGTGGCGCACACGAGACGTCGCGTGGTACGGATCACCGTGGCGGACCGCGGGCCTGGTGTCTCGGCGGAAGCCGCGCACCAGATCTTCGAGCCTTACCAGCGTGGCGGGCGCACCGACGGGGACGGCCTCGGCATAGGACTCTCCGTGGTCCGTTCGATCGTCGAAGCGCACGGCGGCCGTGTCGGCGTCAAGAAGCGGCGTTCTGGAGGAGCGATCTTTTGGTTCGAGCTCTCGTCGATTGGTGGTGGCCAAACGAATGAGATCTCGACGACTGGCAACGCGCTCAGTGAGGATGTCACGCGAGCTATCGCAAGAGTTGAAGGTGGGATGGTGGGATGAAAGTTCTGTTGGCGGAAGACGACGCGGACCTGCTCGATCTGCTTACGTACGCACTCAGGCGCGAGGGGTACACGGTCCTGTCGGCTATGGATGGACAGCAAGCGCTGAAGCGCTGGGAAGATGACGCGCCCGACATCGTTCTGCTCGATGCGAACCTGCCGAAGACAGATGGATATGAGGTCTGCCGGCGGATCCGCCACGAGGGCACTACTCCGATCATCATGGTCACCGCGCGCGACGAGGAAGAGGATGTCCTTCGCGGCCTGAGGCTCGGAGCCGATGACTACGTCTGCAAGCCGTTCAGCGCGCGGCAGCTCATCGCACGCATGAAGGCGCTGCTCCGCCGCTCGCAGTCGGATCCTTATCGCCAGCCGACGCGCGAGGTGAAGATCGGCGACGTGCTGCTCGATCTGCAGTCGTACAGCGTCAAGGCGCAGGACCGTGAGATCCAGCTGACGCCGCTCGAATTCCGCATCCTCTATCTGCTCGGCGTGAATGAGGGACGCGTGATCCCCTACTCGCGACTTGTCGAATACGCCTGGGGCTACGAGGGCGGCGACTCAAGTCTTCTGAAGACGCACATCTGCCACATCCGCCAGAAGCTGAATCTCTCCGCGGGAAAGAACGGCGGCATCCGCGCGGTGCCCGGAGTTGGCTACAGCCTCGCGCTCACCGCCTAGGGCGCGTCGCGACCTCGGTCATCGACTGGCGGGCCACGAGTGGCCCGCCAGTTCCGTTCTCGGCGGGATCCGCTTCCGGAAATTAAGCTGCGCCCGATGGGGCCTTCGGGTAGTTCACCGATCAGGCGCGCGGGCACGCCGCCGACGAAGGTGTTCGCCGCGACATCCGAGGCGACGAGCGCACCTGCGCCGATGATCGCTCCGCGGCCCACCGTCACACCCGGGAGGATCGTCGCTCCAGTCATGATCACCGCGCCGTCCTCGATGCGGACAGGCCCGGCCATCACATCGCCGTTCAGGCCAACGGCGCGCGGCTCCTCAGTGGCGACGACTCGAACGTATGGCGCGAATCCCACGCGGGCCCCGATGTGGATCGGCGCATCTGCGACGAGCGTGCAGTAGGGCGCGAGGCTGGCGCGGGCGCCGATGGTCACGTTCGCCATCGACGCGGCGCTGGATCCCGCGATCTCTAGCCGGCCGCACAGCTGTGCGGTAGGCCCGATCGCACAACCCGCCATGCGGTAAAGCGCGGCGCGCAGCTCATAGGCGAAGAAGTCCGGGATCACCCTCCCGAGCGCAGAGGCAACGCGCAGCCCAAGAGGCGACGGCGCGCTCTTACCGTTGGACACCGCGGCGAGCCCACGCCGGCTTGCGACGGGAGCCGCTCCCTCGCCAACGATCTTCGCAGGGACGCCGGCGACGACGGCGGCCGGGGGGACGTCGCGGGTCACGACCGCACCGGCGCGGATGACAGCACCGGCTCCCACGGTCACGCCAGGTAGAACGATCGCACCCGTCTCGATCCGAACGCGGTCGCCGATGCTGACGGCGCGCACCAGCACGGTCTCGGAAGACCGCATATCGGAGGATCCGAGCTCGTGCGCGGTCGTGTAGATCTGCACGGACGCCGCGAGGTCGGCATCCGCCCCGATGGCGATCGCACCGTCAACGCCGAACGTGCATTCCGGGCCGCAGACGCTGCGCGCGCCGATGCTGAGGTTGGCTGCCTTGTTCCAGACTGTCCCGTACAACCGAAGCCGGCCACGCACGCGAGCACCGCTCGCCAAGCGGCAGCCGCCGAGTCGATAGAGGTTGGTTCGCAGCCAGAACAGGCGGTCACTCGGCAGCCAACGAGCAAGTGCGTCGATGGCCGTGACCCGCGGTTGCAGGCAGCGGAGATACCAGACGACGCGGTCCTTCGCGACTCGATAGGGTCGGGCGAGACGCCCGCTCGCGGCCCGAGGCGCGACACCCGCCTTCACGTGGGCGTTCGTCCTCACGCTGCCAGCCTGACTTCCACCGAAGGAGGGTGCGTGGCCTGGTAGTTGAGATTCGGTGGAGACACCCCCACCCACACCTTCCAAGCACGCCGGCGGCGGTAGCATCCCGGCCATGGCGGACGCCGAGGACAAGGCGAAGTACGAGCAGACCTTGATGCGCATGGGCCGAAAGCTACAGTCCTTGGGACAGCTGCTGGAGCAGGCGCCATCACATTTGGTCGCAAAGGGCTTTCCGACCGACCCTTCGATCAACGGGAACCGGCCAGTGATCATCGATATGGACGAAATGAAGGCGCTGTTCGACGCCGACGCGGCGCGTAATGTCGGCGACACACTGCGCGAGTATCACGATCTCCTGCGCCGTCTGAGCGGCAAAGGCGGCTGACCGGACCCGAGCCACGCTCGTCAGTGCGAGTTGTACCAGGCCCCGATCGACTGCCCGATCAAGTCCTTGGCCGGGCTCACGAGATGACCGATGTCATCCGCGTAGTCGGCGCAGCTGAAGACCTCTGGTGAGGGACCTCTGACCACCATGCCTCCAACGACCGATGAGATGGCCTGATCGATAAAGGGATGATTCGCGGAAGCGCGCACCGGATCCGCCTGATTCCCTCCGAACGCGCAGACCGAGTTGTTCGGTCCGCCGACTACGGGCTGGAGCCACACCTGTCGCGCGGTCGGGTATTTCGATCGCGCGGTGGCGATCGCCTGGCGTATGTCATTGGCGACGCGTGCCACGTTGAGCGACGGATCGCTGGGCGAGATAAAGAAGTCTTCCGTGACATCGAGCACGATGCGATCGGGGTCGGCCCCGGCCGCGCAGCGTGAGGACACTCCATTCGACCATCCCTCGAAGCCGGGGTCGGCCCACTTCCAGATCGCGCCCCCGAACTGGAAGAGGATCTCGTAATGCGCGCCGTCGGTGGCTGACTCGAATCCGTTGAACCACCAGTTATTCGTCTGGCTGTAACCGATGAACATCGTGCAGGAGAAGCCCGACGGCGCCTGCGTCGGAGCCGGCGTCGGCACAGGCGTGGCCGTTGGCGGGACCAGCGTTGGCGTCGGCGCGGCCGTTGCTGTCGGGGACGGCGTCAGTGTCGGCGCGGCCGTTGGTGCGGGCGTTGGCGGCGGCGCGGCCGTTGCGGTGGGGGCCGGCGTTGGCGTCGGAGCAGGCGTCGGAGCGGCCGTGATCGTGGGCGACGGCGTTGGCGCCGGTGTCGCCGTCGGTGCGATCGCTGGGGTGATCGTCGGGGACGCCGTGGCGACATGCGGAGTCGGCGTGGGGACGGACGGCTGTTGTGTCGGCGTCACCGATGGCGCGGTAGGCGCCGCCGTCGGTGCGGGCGTGGGAGCGGGAATGAATCCCGATCCGGGCACCGAGGCCGTCGGGCCGGGTGGTGCGGCCGTCGGGCTTGCGGCGCTCGCCCTCTGCGCGGTCGTCGCGGTCGCGCCGGAAGCCGACGTGGCGGCCGGCGCACCTGTACGCGGACCGGCCGCATCGACCTTTGCGCTCGCGGGTGAGCTCACGGCGCGAGCTACCACAGCTGCCCCATCGGCCGCGAACGGCGCAGGCGATTCGAGCCTCGATCCCCGATCGCTCGTGAGCCAACGAAGTGGATCGCCCGAGGCGGCGCCGGCCATCGCGACGAGCAGCAGGGTCGTTGCGCCAACGGCTGTGGCGACGGCGACGACGGAATCGACATCGTTCAGCGCGACGCGCACGGCCCCTCCCTGTTTGCCATCAACAGGCAAACACACAGGCGCGTCGCACGGCATTGGAAGCCGACCGGACCTTCGTACTAACCCAGACGTCCGGGGCCATTCCCGCTATCTGTTGCGGTAGAAGGCTCCGACCGTTGTCGCCACCGGTCCCTTGGCATCGTCGGTGAGATGGCCGATGTCATCGGCGTAGTCGGCGCAGCTGCGCACCAACGGGTTGGCGCCCCAGACG
>Ga0114129_10010993_pt1 | contig 12896 bp, 13 predicted proteins | sample RhiMetdeltSRZDD1_FD_80071 | JGI IMG/M metagenome (GOLD analysis project Ga0114129, IMG submission 80071) | Populus rhizosphere microbial communities from Tennessee, USA - Rhizosphere MetaG P. deltoides SRZDD1 (version 2) (version 2) | ecosystem: Host-associated > Plants > Roots > Rhizosphere >...
CGCCGGCCACCATCAGTACGACGCCGGCCGCGAGCGCGACATTGAACAGACGATCGATGTGCTGTTCGCTTTGCCATCGCTCGTGGCGAATGCGACCGATGACGGCAGCCGTGAAACCGGACGGCGCGGTTGCGACGAATCGTGTGGCAAGGCCCTCCTCGACGCGCCGGGCACTGGCTACGGCCGCCGCACATCGCAGACATTCTTCGACGTGGATTCGAAAGGCGTCGGTCGCCGACTCGTCGCCGGCCACTACCGCCTCGATTCGCTCGTCGAACTCGCGGCAGGTCATCACGTCCCTTCCGTCAGAATCTCACGCAGTCGCCGCTTCGCCCTGTGCAAGTGCGTCTTCACGGTGCCGAGCGGAATATCCAGCGCTTCTGCCAGCGCTTCGTACTGGACCCCTTGCAAATGATGGGCGGCAATCAGGAATCGGTACTGTTCGGGCAGTTGCTCGATCGCCTTCTCGAGCCGATCGCGGACCTCGAGATCGGCAAACGCCGCATCGGCCGCCCCGGGCTCGCGTGACGGCCGATCGGGCCCCAGGTCGAATGGCACTTCCACTTTCGGCCGGCTCCGGGCCTGCGAGCACACGTTCGCGATGATCCGGTATATCCACGTCGAGAGCCGCGCTTCGCCTCGAAAGTACGGAAGCCCGCGGTGCACCTTCAGAAACACTTCTTGCGCCAGATCGTCGATCTGCGACCGATCGCCGGTCAGCCGCGCGATCAGTCCGTAAACCAGGTCCTTGTAGCGATCGACGAGCTCGCCGAACGCCCGCTCATCGTCTCCTTTCCGGCAGCGCTCGATAAGCGCGCGTTCATCGAAGTCGGCCATCCGCCACCAGAATTAGAGCGCGCCGCGGCGCAGATTGTTTCAGGTGAAACAATCGCTGTCGGCGGCCAGTCTAATTCAGCCAGACGAGGGAATCAGGAGGATTGTTTGGAATCTGAATTCATGCTGACGACGGTCGTGCTGTCCACGGTGCTCGGTGGCCTGGGTCTCATCGCTTACGCGCTCGCCGCTCGTCAGCGCATGCGAGAGCTCGTGATGAAGGAACGGATTGCGCTGATCGAGAAGGGACTCGTGCCGCCGCCAGAGGTCGATCCGGCCCGCTTCGAGAGTCTCGTCCAGCCCCGACTCGATTCCCTTCAGGCCCGACATGGCAGCATCAGGGGTACTCGCTATCGGTCCGCCGGCATCATGGTGATAGGACTGGGTACTGGACTGTTCCTGCTGCTCGCATTCGCGACGAACGAGGTCGGCGTCGCATTCGGTATTGGCGGCGCATTCGTTGTCCTGGGAGCCGCGTTGTTCCTGAACGGGGTGATGCTCTCGCACGAGCCGCCACCGTTGAATCCCGCGCCCGGGCCTCCTCCAAATACGACTCCGTGAACCTCATCGATATGGAGGTACGTAACGCGCGTTACTGCAGCGGGTATTGACGAGTCACACATGTGCCTCGAGATGCCCATCTCCAAGGCACGTTGACGCAAAGCCCAACGAAATTCATTGGCATCCGCGTTGCTCTAGCTAAGGGCGTCCGGCGGAACGATGCGCCGGGCCCGCCGCTTCGGCGTTCCGCCGGAGCAACAAACTGCCAGAACGGCCTGCCTCAAAGGCTGCAGGGAGCGTCTCTGACCTCCCTGCCCTGTCATGTACGGACGATTGTCACCGGCCTTTGGGCATTGGCTTGGCCGGCGGCATTCGCGTCAGCGTCGCCAGTGTGGCGTGGAACGCGTCGCTGTCGCGGCGGCCTCCGCGCGGGATGTTGCGCAGCTGTGCGCGCAAGTGTTCGACGCGATCCACAGGCGACGGATGTGTCGACAGGAAGACTTCGACGGACGATGGGTCGTGACCCGCTCGCTGTCTGAGGAGCTGCATGAATTCGAGCAACCCGCGCGGATCCCATCCGGCGCGCCGCATGATCTCGACACCCTCGCGATCGGCCTCGCGCTCGTCATCGCGGCTGAACTTCATCATGTAGCCGCCGGCGAGCACCTGCGCTCCCGTCTGCGCAGCCCGGGCGCCACCTGAATTCCCCAGCACGGCGCCGAGCAGGCCGAGGAGGCCATCGGCAATGATGCCTTTCGAGATCTGCTGTGCTGCGTGACGCCGCGCGATGTGCGCGACCTCGTGGGCGAGGATCCCGGCAAGCTGCGCCTCGTTCGACGCCGCCTGGATTGCGCCGCGATGGATCCACACCGGCCCGCCGGGCAGCGCGAATGCGTTGATCTCGCGGTAGTTCGCGATCGAAAAACTATACGGATACCGCGGTCCCCTGGTCTGTGCCGCCAGCTGCCGTCCGATGGATGACACGTAGGCCTTGACCGACCCATCGATCTGCGGCACCTGCGTCTGCACCTGCCGCTGCGCTTCCCGCCCGAGTTTGATCTCGTCGGCCACCGACACCAGGGTCAGCGATGAGACAGAAAGAGCGATTGCCAGAACGCTAGATGCGAGGGGTGGGGGCTGCAGGGATTTCCTCCGGACGGTGCCGTCGCAGCCGCGCGTTTGCGGCCGTGACCTCGGCGCCAAACAAGAGCAGCACGGCTGTGGTGTAGACCCAGACCAGGAACACCACGACCGCCGCGATCGATCCATGAACGTTGCTGAAGCGCGTCATGTCGCGCACGTACCAGGAGAATGCGAAGAGCGCGCCGCGCCACAGCAGGCCGGTCAGGACGGCGCCCACCCAGACGTCACGAAACCGAACTTTCGCGTTCGGCACGAAATAAAAGATGAGACCTACGACGAGAATGAACAGAACCGTGCTGGCCCACTTGACCGCGAGATGTCTCAGGACGGAGAGCCCGGGCGTGCGCACGAGCACGACGGCGAACCACTTCGCCTCGATGACGTTAATCGCGCTGACGAGGAGCAGTCCGCCGAGCAGCAACAGGCTGGCGGCCACGAGCATGATGAACGCGATCAGCTTGTGCTTGAAATAGCTCGGCTGTTTCTCCACGCCCCACGCGTGATTGATCGCCGACGTAATCGCGCTGAACACGCCCATCGCGGCCCAGATCATCAGCAGGCTGCCCGCGATCCCCAGACGCAGCCGCGCCTGCTGAAGCGAATCGAGCTGGGTCGTGACGAACTCGAACTGCCGCGGGAAGTATCGCAGGACGAACTCGAGGATCGCCGCGCGATCCGCGTCGTTCGAGGTGACGCTCCCGAGAATCGCGAACGCGAGAAGAAAGAATGGAAAGAGCGACAGGAGGGCGTAGTAAGCGATGGACGAAGCGAACGTGAGGTCGTTGCTGTTGTAGATGCCCACCAGGCCGCGCCAGATGGCCAGAGCCGTCAACTGGATCTCGGCCCAGGCGCGCATCGCTGCGCGGCGGACGCTGCTCACGGGGTCATGATATCAGGCGCTCCGCGGGTGCCTGCTCTCGTCCCAGGCCCGCCGGATTTCTGTGACGCCCCAGACCGCCAGCGGCCCTGTGACCCACGCGCGCGCGAGTTCCCACGCCGCGCGGCGCCGCGACGGCGTGCGCAGCACGTAATACGCAGCGCACACAGCTGCAGCGGCCATCACGACATTGGCCACGGTCCGCGCGTGTTCCTCGGTCATATTCCAGTCGCTAGTCGCGCTGGTCGACGGTCAGTCGTTAGTCGCTCGTCGCAGTCAGTCGCTGTCTACCAGCGACTGACTAGCGACCGTCGACGAGCGACTACGCTCCGTATGCCCCGCCTGACGTGCTCGTCGAGCCGGGGGTGCTCGAGCCGCTGGTACCGCTCGTTCCGGTCGCGTTCGACGTCATGCTGCTGACGCTCGATCGCGCGCGGTCGTAGGCTTCCCGGCCACGATCCACGATCTGGCTCACCTTTTCCGAAGCCTGATGGACCGACTCCTCCGCCGTCGAACGCAGCTTGGTCGCCGACTCGCTGAGCTGCGAGCGCAGCTCCGAGCCGGCTTTCGGCGCAAATAGCATTCCGAGCCCCGCGCCCAGGACCGTGCCTGCGAGCAGGCCCATCAAGAAGGAGCCGCCTCCTTCTTCCCGTTCCAAGCGATCGTATTCGTACGCCATGCAACCTCCTGATCGTCGTTAGGTAGTTACGCGCGTCCTACGGCCGTCGCAGGCGGCTTGGGACGCGAGTCGTGGTGCATCATCGAGATAATGATCGCGCGCACGCCGCGGACGACGCCGGTCACCTGCGCGACTTTCTCGCGCAGCGTCGACTTGACGCGCTCGGCCGTCTCGTCCACGCGCTCCATGGTTCCATAGATCGCATGATCGACGCGCTCCGTCTGCTGGCTGACGCGCGCCGTTACCGCTTTCACGTCCGACAGGATCGCGTCGACCTGCGCCCGAATCGGTGCGATCTGACGCGTCTCGAGATCGGTGACGACCTGCATGATGCGCCGGTAGATTACGAACCCGCCGATGCTGATGCCAATCAGCGCCAGCGCCTCGAGCACGCTGACCGCGGCCATGATGCCGAGCAGCACGTTCGTCGTATGGAGATCGATCATCGCGCTCCCCCTTTTACGCGGACCACCGGCCCTGCGCTCCTCCGGTAATCTCGTTCAACGAGCGCCATCCTTCATTCGCCGCGCTCCGCGCTTTTTCAACGGTCCCGCGCACGGTCCCGAGCTCTCGAATGAAATCGTCGAGCTTTGGCTCGATCCGGCTACGGACTCGACGGCCGTTTTCCGTCATATACAGCCAACCCCAGACGCCGCCCGCAATGGCTCCAAGGACGGTGGTCAGCAAAACACGCGATCGTTCTTCCACGTGCCCCTCCTTCGACAGGTGCGCCTCAATGACGGTCAATCAAACCCTGTGCCACGGGCTTTGGCGTTGCAAAAACGTCCTTTTGGACGAACATCGCCATGGCAACCCCATCCCACGAACCTCCACGGGGACTGTTGGCTGCTTTAGAGCCCATCGGCATCACCGCCACGGTTCTCGGGTCCAGCCCGAATCTGGAAACTATGTAATCACGAGCGAGCTGGGCGCGGGCGCGACTCGACAGGTACCGTTCATCTTCCGTACCCTGTGTCGCATAACCCTCCACAATCAGCGGACTCGTCTTCGGATATCGGACGAACTGCGCCATCGCTGAATCGAGCCGCGACCGCCCGTCATCGGTAAGGACTTCCCGGCCGGTCGCGTCGGTGGTGAACAGAACGCCGTCCTTGAGCCAGATGCGTAAAGGTACCCGGCCCGCCTCGAGCGCGCCGGCACGATACTGCTGGACCGTCAGATCGTTCAGGTCGAAGTAGCCGCGCTTGTTGAAGAATCCGCGGAACAGGAAGTTGTGCTTCAGCGCTTCCGTGTTGTCCGCCAGATCCGCCATGGCGTTGCGGGCGTAGTTCAACGTCTGGGTCAGATCGCCGGCGAGTCCCTTCATCGGTCCGCCTTCGCCTCGGAACTCGTCGATCGCCTGCTTGGCCCGCTCGGATGCCTCGCGCAGGTTGGCGACCGCACGTTCGGTCTGCTCTGAAATCTCCCGCACCTGCCGATACAGCCCATCGTCGGTCATCAGCTTTCCCATGGTGCCGCGCCCGGCCTTGACGCCGGCAACGATGTCGTTGACATTTCCCGTCAGCCTCCGGCCCGACTCCGCGATGGCGCGAACGTCCGTGCTTGCAGCAGCGACGAGCTCCTGTGTGGTCTGCGCGGTGTCGGTGATCGCGGTGAGCGCCTCGCCTACCTGTCCTTGGACCTGGTCGATCGTGGCGTTGATGATGTCGATCGAGTCGCTCATCTTCTTCATCAGGTCGGCAATATCGAACGGTTCTACTCCCTGGATGGTCCCCTTGTCCGCAAGCACCGGCGCAGCGTCGGTACCCGCTTCGATCTGCACGAACTTGTTGCCAACCAACCCGTCGTTCTGTATCGACGCCGCTGAATCCGTGCGAACCACCGCGTTGAGATCTTTCCGCACGCTCATGATCACGGTGAACTTCCCGGACGGTCCGGTCGGCACGTGAATCTCTTTCACTTCCCCGGCGTCCATGCCAGCTACCCTGACTTTGGCCCCAACTTGAAGCCCCGCGATTCTCGCGAACTGCGCACGAACCTCGAAATGCTCCGTGAACAGCATCCTTCGGTTCCCGATCATGAACAGACCGATCGAGAACAGCAGCAGCCCGCCGATTACGAAGGCGCCAACCGCGATCGCGCGTGTTGAAGGCACCGCCATGTCAGCCCGCGTGCTCCGACGCAAGGAACGCGCGCACGAGCGGATCGTCGCTCCGCTCGAATTCCTGCAGCGTCCCGTCCGCAATCACGTGACCGTCATGAAGCATGACGAGCTTGTCGGCCAACTTGCGCGCGCTCGCGATGTTGTGTGTCACCACGACGAGCGTCGTGCCGGCCTCCTTCTTCTGCGAGAGGAGCAGATCGTCAATCTCCTCCGCGGTAATGGGGTCCAGTCCAGCGCTCGGCTCGTCAACGAGCAGGAGCGGCGGATCGAGCGCCATCGCCCGCGCGAGCCCCGCGCGCTTCTGCATGCCGCCGGACAGCGCGGCAGGCATCTTGTCGAAGTCCATCTCCAGTCCGACCTTCGCGAGCTTTTCCCTCGCCCGTGACCTGATGTCGCTCTCCGGCAGCCGGGTGTGGCGCCGCAGCGGGAAGGCCACGTTCTCGCCGACCGAAATGGAGTCGAACAGCGCAGCGTTCTGAAACAGGAACCCGATCCGGCGTCTCGCGTTCGTCAGCCCTTCCCTGGACATCGTACAGATGTCTTTCCCTTCCACGAGGACGCTGCCGCGATCGGGACGCACGAGCCCGACGATGTGGCGGAGGGTGACGCTCTTGCCGGTTCCGCTTCGCCCGAGAATGATCGTCGCCGCGCCTTTCGGCACGCCGAACGAAACCTCGTCCAGCACCTTCTTGCTGTCGTAGGTTTTCGTTACACGCTGGAGCTCCACCATCATGCGCCCATTTGCGGAAAGAGAAAGAAGATGATCCGCACCAGGATGACGTTCGACACGATGATCAGGATTGAGGAGAGGACGACGGCGCGCGTGGATGCGCGCCCGACGCCTTCCGTGCCCCTCGATGTCGTAAAGCCGAGATACGACGAGGTCACTGCGATGATGAAGCCGAACACCATCGTCTTCACGGTCGCCGGGACGTAGTCCGTCATGTCGATCAGCGAAAACGCGCGATTGAAATAAAGCCGGAGGGACATGCCGGAGGCCGCCTGCTCGGCGAGAAAACCGCCGAGCATGCCGCAGAAGTTCATGATCGTGGTCAGGATTGGAAGCGCGATCACGCACGCGACGGTCCGCGTGACGACCAGGTATTTGAACGCATCGACGGCTGAGGCCTCGAGCGCGTCGATCTGTTCCGTGACGCGCATCGCCCCCAGCTCTGCGCCGATGCCGGCGCCAATCCGGCCCGACAGGAGAAGCGCGGCGGTCAACGGTCCGGTTTCGCGCACCAGCGCAAGCGCGAGACCAGCCGGGATCATCGATTCGGCACCGAAGCGTTCGAGCGACGCCCGCGTATGCATGGACAGGACGATGCCCACGGCCACGCCGGAGACCGCGATCAGCGGTGCCGACCGGAGTCCCAGCTCGTGCAATTGACGGATGGTTTCTTGGAATTCGTAAGGGGGACGAAAGAGATCGCGCAGGGCACGGAAGCCGAACAGGAACAACTCGCCCGCACCGCCCAAGGCGCCCGCCGTGGCACGCCCGACCTGGTCCAACACGGTTGTAGAGGTTGCAAGGGTTGAGCCAGGGCTGAGGCGGCCAACTACAGCGGCGCGACTCGACGCGCGCCCGCCTTCCCGCTGTCCTGGATGTCGTGCTTCTTCATCTTGCTGTAGAGCGTCGGCCGGTACAGGCCGAGAATCTGCGCCGCTTCCTGCTTGTTCCAGTTCGTGCGCTGAAGCGTCTGCAGAATCGCCATCTTCTCGATCTCCGCAAGCGTGCGGTGCGGCGGAATCACGAACTCGGTCGTCGCGGCGCTTTCCGTGCGCAGCGATTCCGGCAGATCGTTCACCGTGATCTCGGCTCCCTTTGCCACCAGCACTCCGCGCTCGATGACGTTCTCCAGCTCACGCACGTTGCCCGGCCACCGATGACGGATCAACACGTGATACGCCGCAGGCGCAATCGACTTCACGTTGCGCTGATGGCGCTGACGGTACTTCTCGAGAAAGTGCTCGCACAGCAGCGGAATATCCTCGGTCCGTTCTCTGAGCGGCGGCACGCGCAACGTGATCGTGTTGATCCGGAAATAGAGATCCTCCCGGAGCTTGCCATCACGGAGCGCCGCGTCGAGATCGATGTTGGTCGCGCAAATGAGCCGGAAGTCCACGCGCACGATGCGGTCGCTGCCGATCGGACGATACTCGCGCTCCTGCAGGACGCGCAGCAGCTTGGTCTGCAGATACGGCGGCATCTCCCCGATTTCGTCGAGCAGGAGCGACCCCCCTTCGGCGCTTTCGAAAAGCCCTTCCTTGTCGGTTGCCGCGCCGGTAAACGCACCCTTCTTGTATCCGAACAGCTCCGACTCGATCAGATCCTTGGGAATGGCAGCACAGTTGATCTTGATGAAGGGAGCCTTGGCCCGCTTGCTGTTGTAGTGGATCGCGTTGGCGATCAGTTCCTTGCCGGTACCGTTCTCTCCCTGGATCAGGATGTTCGCATCGCTGCCCGCGACGCTCTCCACCAGCTCGAGCACCTCGTGCATCTTCTTGCTCTTGCCGATGATGTTGCCGAATCGGAACTGCCCTTCGAGCTTCTGCTTGAGCAGGAGGTTCTCGCCCACCAGGTCCCGCCGCTCGATGGCGCGTTCCAGCACCGCCAACAGCGTGTCCGGCTCGATGGGCTTCTCGACGAAGCTGTGGGCTCCCGCCTTCATGGCCTCGACGGCCTTGGGAACGCTCCCGTGACCGGTGACGACGATGACCTCCGTGTCCCCGTGGGTTTGCTTGAACTTTCGAAGCAACTCCAGGCCGTCGGCGTCGGGCAGGAGCATGTCGGTCACCACGACGTCGGGCTTCCAGGTCCGGAAAATCTCTTCTCCCCGGGTGCCGATCATGGCCGTCCGAACCTCGTAGCCCTCGTGTTCGAGGAGGATCTTCAGCCACTCGATCATGGCCGGCTCATCATCGATGGCCAGCACACGATACTTTTTCTTCATCGTCATGCGCGCCCTCGCTGGATGCGTGACGTCTGATAAGACAATCCGGTACGCAGGGTCACCGGGAAATTATACAGTTGCCGTGCGATGTGACCAATATGCGGACATTCGTTTTGATTTCATACGCTAAAGTGCCGCGTTTCAAGCCCTTCCAGCGCATACACCGCGGTACCGCTATAATTCCGGCCCGATGTCCGAGCCCACCCAGCCAGTTCCACGACCCACCCCACCCAACCGCCAGCCCCCGGCGAACGACAAGGTCCTCTGCGAACGATGCGGGGAGGAGATGTTCCGGATGCACGCCGTCTGGCGGTGTCCCGCGTGCGGCTACAAAACAGATTGCTGCGGCTGGTAAAGGGGCCGCATGGATCGTCTAGAGACGCACATCGATCCGGCGAGCGAGGAGTTCGCGCGCAATCGGGATCGCATGGCGGCGCTCGTCGCCGAGCTGCGCGAACGAACGGCGGCCGTGCGGCAGGGTGGCGGCGAGCGCTATCTTCAGCGTCATCGCCAACAGGGCAAGCTTCCCGTCAGGGAACGGATTGAGAAACTGCTCGATCCCGGATCGCCTTTCCTCGAGCTGTCGCCGCTGGCCGCATGGGATTTGTACGACAACGATGCTCCCTCCGCCGGAATCGTGACCGGTATCGGACGAGTCTCGGGTCGTGAGGTGGTCATCGTCGCCAACGACGCAACCGTCAAAGGGTGCACCTACTATCCGATGACGGTCAGGAAGCACGTCAGGGCGCAGGAGATTGCCCTTCAGAACCGGTTGCCGTGTGTGTATCTGGTGGATTCGGGAGGAGCGTTTCTCCCGCTTCAGGCCGAGGTCTTTCCCGATCGCGATCATTTCGGGCGGATCTTCTTCAATCAGGCGCGCATGTCCGCCGAGCGCATCCCGCAGATCGCTGTCGTCATGGGCTCGTGCACCGCCGGCGGTGCGTACGTCCCGGCGATGTCCGACGAAGCGATCATCGTCAAGGGGACGGGGACGATCTTTCTCGGCGGTCCGCCGCTCGTGAAAGCCGCGACGGGCGAAGAAGTGACCGCGGAAGAGCTCGGAGGCGCTGACGTCCATACCCGGCTGTCCGGCGTCGCAGACTACCAGGCCGAAGATGACGAGCATGCCCTGCACATCGCGAGGACGGTAGTAGAGACGCTGCACAGCGCAAAGCACCTGCCGACGGACGTCGCGCGGCCGGAGGATCCGGCGTACGACGCGCGGGAAATCTACGGGATCGTGAACGTGGACACGCGGAAGCCGTACGAGGTGCGGGAGATCATCGCGCGAATCGTGGACGGATCGCGGTTCGATGAATTCAAGGAACGCTACGGCACCACGCTCGTGACGGGCTTTGCGAGACTCCACGGTTTTCTCGTTGGAATCATTGCGAACAACGGCGTCCTGTTCTCGGAATCAGCGCTCAAAGCGACGCACTTCATCGAGCTGTGCAACCTCCGCGGTGTGCCGCTCGTGTTTCTGCAGAACATCACGGGCTTCATCGTTGGGCGGCACTACGAACGGGCTGGGATTGCGAAGGACGGCGCGAAGATGGTCCATGCCGTCGCCAACTCGGTCGTCCCGAAGTTCACGGTCATCATCGGCGGATCGTTCGGCGCCGGGAACTACGGCATGTGCGGCCGTGCGTACGAACCGCGACTGCTCTGGATGTGGCCGAACGCACGGATCTCGGTGATGGGCGGAGAACAGGCCGCAGGCGTCCTGACGACCATCAAGCGCGACCAGCTCGGCCGAGAGGGAAAAACGTTGAGCGCGGAGGAAGAAGCCGCGATCCGCGACCCCATTCTCGAAAAGTACGAGCACGAAGGCTCCCCGTACTATTCGACTGCCCGCCTGTGGGACGACGGAATTCTGGATCCGGCAGAGACCCGTCAGGCGCTCGCGCTGGGACTGTCGGCCGGCTTCAACGCCCCGATCCCGGCGGCAAAGTTTGGCGTCTTTCGAATGTAACGCCGTGATCGACATTCACCACGACGGCCCGGTCGTTCGCGTCACGCTCGATCGCCCGGAGGTTCGCAATGCCTTCAACGAGGAGCTGATCGCGGAGCTGACGGCGTGGGCGGAGTCGGTGACGCCCGCGACGGGTGAGCGGGTCGCGATCCTGGCGGGAGCCGGGCGGGTGTTCTGCGCGGGAGCGGATGTCGCGTGGATGGCGCGGATGGTGGGCTATTCGCACGACGAGAACATTCGCGACGCGCGGGCGCTCGGGCGGATGTTCGCGGCGCTGAACGCGCTGCCGGTGCCTCTCATCGGCCGCATCCACGGGGCGGCGCTCGGCGGCGGCGCCGGACTCGCGGCGATCTGCGACATCGTCGTCGCTGCGGAAGATACGATGTTCGGCTTCACCGAGGTCAAGCTGGGGATCCTGCCGGCCGTGATTTCCCCGTATGCGATCGCGAAGATCGGACAGTCGGCGGCCCGCGAGCTGTTTCTGACGGGGGCTCGCTTTTCGGCGGCGCGCGCGCGGGAGATCGGGCTGGTTCATGCGATTGGGGACGAAGCGGACATCGACCGCATCATTGCGAAGTACGTCAACGACCTGCTCACGGCCGGTCCGCAAGCGGTCGCGACCTCCAAACGGCTGATCGCATCGATCGCGAACCGGGCGCCCGAGGACGTGCTGGATCTGACCGTCGAGACGATTGCGCGCCAGCGCGTGTCGGCCGAAGGTCAGGAAGGCCTTCACGCCTTTCTCGAAAAACGGAAACCATCGTGGACAGACGGCCTCGAGTAATCCGGCGTCTGCTCGTCGCGAACCGTGGAGAGATCGCGCTCAGGATCATCCGCGCGTGCCGCGAGATGGGCATAGAGACGACCGCCGTGTATTCGGACGTCGACGCCGGTGCGCGTCACGCCCGCGCGGCGGATTTTGCCGTCCATCTTCGAGAGGGCTACCTCAACGTCGGCGCGCTCATCGATGCGGCGCGCGCGACCGGCGCGGACGCGGTGCATCCAGGCTACGGCTTTCTCTCCGAAAACGCCGGCTTTGCCGACGCGTGTGCGCGTGCCGGGCTCGTGTTCGTCGGTCCGCCGGCCGAGGCCATCGCCCGCATGGGATCGAAGATTGAGGCGCGGCAGCTGATGGAAAAGGCCGGAGTGCCGGTCGTTCCGGGCCGAACGCCCGAGGATCAAAGCGATCGTGGAATTGAAGCAGCTGCGCGCGCGCTGGGCTTTCCGGTACTGGTGAAAGCATCCGCCGGTGGTGGCGGAAAGGGCATGCGGATCGCGACCGAACCGGATGTCCTTCGCGAGGCGGTGCCCGCCGCAAGACGCGAGGCGGTTGCCGCGTTTGGCGACGGCACGTTGTATGTGGAGCGGCTCATCGCGCGCCCGCGCCACATCGAGGTCCAGATTTTCGCGGACGCGCATGGCAACGTGATCCATTTGTTCGAGCGCGAGTGCTCGCTGCAGCGGCGGCATCAGAAGATCGTCGAGGAATCTCCCTCGCCGGCGCTGACCGAATCCGTCCGGCGTCGAATGGGCGAAGCGGCAGTTGCGGCCGCGCGCACCGCCGGCTATCAGAACGCCGGAACGATCGAGTTCCTCGTTGAAGGGATTGGCGATCAGGCGAAGTTCTATTTCCTCGAGATGAACACGCGGCTGCAGGTCGAACATCCCGTCACCGAAGCGGTGACCGGAACGGATCTGGTCCGCGCCCAACTGCGCGTGGCCATGGGCGAGACGCTCCCATGGTCGCAGGATGCGCTGTCGCAGCGCGGACATGCGATTGAATGCCGAATCTACGCCGAGGATCCCGCTCA
>Ga0114129_10010994_pt1 | contig 12896 bp, 11 predicted proteins | sample RhiMetdeltSRZDD1_FD_80071 | JGI IMG/M metagenome (GOLD analysis project Ga0114129, IMG submission 80071) | Populus rhizosphere microbial communities from Tennessee, USA - Rhizosphere MetaG P. deltoides SRZDD1 (version 2) (version 2) | ecosystem: Host-associated > Plants > Roots > Rhizosphere >...
CGATGTGGTTTCGCTCAGCGTGGCTCTCTTCAATGTTGGAGCGATTGATTTCCACCCGTAACGGGAAAATCAAGTATTGCAGCGCATGGCAGACCTGCAGGAGCAACAAACCCGCATAGCCGCGGGTAAACACCAGATACCCAAAGTAGAGAAGTGGGATCGGCACCAACGCTGAGAGCGGTGGTACTCGTTTGGTTCGGTATCCCATGCGAACGAAGACCGCAATCGCGACCACCATCGCGACGTGTGCGAAGGGCGTGATGACCTCGAACAGGGTATCCAAAAAAGGCTTCAGCTCCGGTACGAACAGTGTGTATTTCGGCACTAGGTGGTTTGCGATCGCGACGTGCCAGGCCACGAACACGAGAAGAACGGTGCGTAGCACCTGCCGTTCGATCTTCTGAATCTGTACGCCGCCGAGGTAGGCGAAGGAGGCGACCATTCCCCAGGTTTGTCCAGCGTAGTGGGCGGCCAGATACATACCGGAGATCAAGTCAGCCAGCTCCGAGTACTTATCGTTGACCGGCTCGCGGAACACAACCGGATGAATTAATGAAAACAGCAAATATGAAACGAGCACGATCGGTAGGTAGATCGAGGCCCACTTGTAGCGATAGACGATCTCTTTGGATTGGTAGAGCAGGCGATAGGAGGCGATGAAGTGCGGGAAGTTGAACAGGATCTGGAGACCTAGGATCGTGGCGGGCCAGTAGGCGTAGGACGCAAAGTCCGTGGAACTCAGAGCGATCGCCGCCAGGGCACAAATGCCAATGCCGCCTACGCATAAGAAATCGAGCGTAGGCGAAAAGATTGCCCGTACCCCGGCCACTGTGGGTGCCTCCGTTGCGATCGCATTCGGCGCGGCCTTTTTCGCTCTTTCTAATCGACGCGCCATGCCTCACCCCACCCGACCAATGGGAATGTCCGAGTAGCAGTTAAACATTCGAGAGCGCGGCCTCACAACAGGAGTCGCGATGAGAAGTCTCGCATAGCCTCGCCGGTTCCCTACCCAGAATCGTACCTGCATCATCTGCCGCTCGTCGATCTGCTCGTCGACACCAAGACCGAGCGCACCACTTACCAGCCCGGCACACACCTGTCGTTGATCCAGCCTATGGGTTAACATGGCCGACGCTCGCCAATGGTGATCTGATGCGGTCAGTGCCGGACACTATGAAACCGTTCATCAACGTCCCGAAAGTGCTTGGAGAAGGCGAGGGTGCATGAGGCGAATCTTGATCGGCCTCCTCGTGGCGACAACGCTGCTGGTCCCGGCTTGTAAGAAGAAGACCGAGGGGGGCAACGTCGTGCAACTCGGCGCGGACGACCCGGGCCTTGTGGCCGCGGCGGCTGAAGCCAAGCGCCGCTGGCCCGAGTTCGTTGCGGCGGTCAACGAGCACCGGCCAGGGCGAAAGTGCGCTGTGAAATACTCTGCGCCCATCAAGGGCGGGGGCTACGAGCACATCTGGATCATGGTAACGGCCTTGGGCAGCGGCACGATTTCCGGCACACTCGGGAACAAGCCCGTCGAGGACATCGGGCTGAATCTCGGCGATGCCGTGACGATCCAGACGAGCGACGTCAAGGACTGGCTGTTCACCGACGGACAGTCCATGACCGGCGGATTCTCAATCGCGACTCTCCGGAACGTCGCCGACAAGCGAGAGCGGTTCACCGAGGGACAGTCCATGACCGGCGGAGTTTCGATCTCGACTCTCAAGAACGCCGCGGGCAAGGGAGACGGCAAATGAACGCGGGCCGTTGGTATCGACGCGCCAGATGTGGGAATGGGGCCTCAAGGACCGGACGTCACCGACCGGCTGCGGCCTCCCGCTGCGTCTCTGTGACGAGCCCGATCTTGGCACCTGCGCCCACCCCTGCGTCGATGATGTCCACGATCTCCTGATACCTCAGGGTCGGTGCGCCGATGATGAACATCGTCTTGTCCGTGCGGCTCTCGAACAGGTTACGCAAGTATTCCGACAGGTTCGCCATCGGCAGCGACACCTTGTTGACGGCCAGCTTGCGGTCGGCGGTCAGTTCCACGATCACCTGGGTCTGATCGCTTCGCGGCTGCTGCGTCTTGGTCTCTAGCGGGAGGTTGATGTCCACACCCCTCTGCGTCAGTGGCAGCGTGGACATGAAAATAATAAGCAGCACGAGCAGCACGTCGATGAGCGGCGTGACGTTCATGTCGCACGACACCGAATCCAGCCGCCTGCGCGGTGCCCCGGCGTCCTCGGCGTCCAGTTCGTCGTGATGCTTGTGTTTCTTTATCATCGTACCCGCCAGCCAGATTGTACTTCGGTCTGTGGGCGGTCTGTCGTGGTCAATATGATGCTGCAGGAAGTCAGGCTGTCACGGTACCCGGAGTAGACCAAGTACAAGCGCCGCACGGGATCCCGGCTTCAAAAACTAAGGCTTCCCTCCACTATTCGGACTATCATCCGCCTGCAGATCACCAATCACGTACTGGGGGACTATGATCCGCATTCCAACCGTCGTCGGGTGGGTTGTCCTGGTCGTCGTCTGTGCATTGACCGCGGGTTCGGCGGCGCGTGCGGTCGTGGCAAAACGCGTCAGCGGCAATCTCGTGTTCTGGGATCAGGCGCGCGGTTTCAATTCGATCGTCGCCAATGCCGACGTGTTTTCCGAGATCAGCCCCTTCTGGTACCGAGTGCTCGCCGACGGCCGGATCGTGCCCTACACCACGAGCTCGGGGGCGAGTTACGTGGACCCTACCATCCTGTCATTTCTCCGCTCGCGCGGCATTCTGGTCATTCCGACGGTCGCCAACATCATCGGCGGCGTCTGGGATGGAGCGCTGGTCAGCAGGATCATTGCGGATCCGCAGCTTCTCGCCGGTCACGTCAACGCGCTGGTCAACCTTGCGGTGGCAGGAAGCTACGACGGCATCGATCTGGACTACGAGAACCTTCGCGCCTCGGACCGCGCCGCGTTCACTTCGTTCGTTGAGCAAATCGCCAGCGCGCTCCACGCGCAGGGCAAGCTGCTGACGGTGAACGTCTACGCGAAGACCAGTGAACCCGGTACGTGGGACGGACCGCAAGCGCAGGACTGGTGGGCGATCGGCCGCGCGGCGGATCAGGTCCGGATCATGACCTATGAATACTCGTGGTCCACCTCGTCACCGGGTCCGATCGCCCCAGTGAACTGGGTGAATGACGTCATCGGCTACGCGACCTCGCAGATTGCGCCCGGCAAGATTCTGCAGGGAATCCCCTTCTACGGATACGACTGGGTCGGCCAGCGCGGTACCGATCTGGTTTGGACGCAGGCCATCGACGTCGCAACTCGATTTGGCGTACCGGTGATGTGGGACAGCGTGAGCGCATCTTCCTGGTTCGAGTACGTTTCGAGCGGCGCACGGCACACGGTGTGGTTCGAAGATGGTTCGAGCGTCGACGCCAAGCTCGATGTGACTCGCGTTCACGACGTCGGCGGGATTACGATATGGCGGCTCGGCGGCGAGGACCCGGGCAACTGGTCGGCGGTGCGGGCGCAGCTCGGGGATGGCACACCGCCGCCGGCTGACGTCACAGCGCCGAGTGTCACAATCACCTCGCCAGCCGACGGCGCGTTGCTCGCGAAGAAGCAGCGCATTGACGCGCAGGCCATCGACGACGTTCGCGTGGCCAGAGTTGAGTTCTACGTAAACGGTTCCTTACTGGGAACGGATACGTCGTCGCCGTACTCGGTCACGTGGAATACGCAGTCGGCGAAACGGGGCGCCAACTTGATTGAAGCGGTCGCTTACGATTCGAGCGGACATTCTGCCAGCGCGCGGGTGACCGCCTACACTCGCCGCTGACGGCGCACGACGGATCCCGACTTCAGAAGATGTTTACGGCTTTCCTCCACCACTCGGACTATCATCCGCCGGCAGATCCCCAATCACGTACTGCATACCGGCCAGAATGTGCGCGAGCATCGACGGCATCTTGTAGATCGACTCGTCGTGTCCGAGGACCTCGACGAACACGCGCCCTTTCCCTTCACGCTGGATGTAGCTGAGCGCGTAATCATGATCGGCGCGTTGCGGCGCCGGCTCCTGCGCCTTCACGTCGGCCGGCATCTTCGAGTAATCGATGCTCGTCAGCACATGAGCGCGAGCGCGTGACCATGACGCCTCGTTGAACGTGTAGATCTCGTCGACCACCGAAAAGGATCGGGGCATTCGCACGCCGGTTGTTGCGTTCAACGAGGTAAACGCCGCATTGACGGGATTATCGGGATCCTCGATCTTTACCGCAATCTGCGTCGGATAGAGCCAGTGGTACTTGAAATACCCGCCGATCAGACGATTGAAATCCGGCCACAGTGGCGCGCCGCCATCGACTGGCGCTCTTCCGCCGGACGCCGCAGACGAGGCCGTGCCGCCGTGATACGAATCGGTGGCCGCATGAATACCGGCAATCCCTTTGCCGCGGCGCACGAAGTCGAGGAGCGCCCTGCGCCGCGCCTCGGTAACCGCCGCTTCCTTCGGATCGTCCAGGAACGTACCCGTCGTACTGGCGAGAAAGATCGCGTCATACTGCTGCAGGTTCTGCTCGGTGATATCCGCGACGGTGTAGGTGATGACGGTTGTCCATGCACCGGTCTTCTGACCGAGCGCTTCGATCGTGCGCGCGGCGAGCGGGATCGATGAATGCACGAATCCCGCAGCTTTTGCGAGCACCAGCACGCGCCGCGGTCGTGCCGGCTTGGCCGGCGCGCTGTCGGGAAGCGCCGACATCATCTGCATCAAATCAGACACCCGCGCGACCTGATTTTGCGGCGGCGGCCCTGATGCAGCGCCCTGCGCCGGTGCCGCACCGCGTCCTGTTTGATTCGGTGTGGCGCTCGCGGCGCCGCCTTTCGTCGCTCGCCCGGCCATCTCCATCTGTCCATCGAGGATCGAAATCGTCATGAGCATGTCCTGGCCGTCGGGAGTCAGCGCGATCAGACCGGGAATCGACATGCCCTGGAAGTTGCTCGCATACTTCACGAACAGGTTCTTGCCGGACAGGTAGACATCGGACGCGGTCGCCGGCGGAAACATTCCGCCTCCGACCGTCGCGACCACCTTGCCGCCGTCAACCTTTACCGACACCTTGTAGGTTGCCGGACCCATCTGTGATGTGACTGAAGCGCTCCAGTCGCCGACAAATGGAGCGGCTTGTGCCGGTGTCACCGCTGAGGCCGTGCCCTGAGACGCCAGGAGCGCCGGGATTCGACCTCCCACAAGCACGCCACACAGCGTGAGTGCGATCGACAACAGGAGAGCGATCGAGGTGCGGTCGATTCGAAACATGAAAATCTCCTCTGACAACGGCGAGCGAATTTGCCGACTCTATCGCCATGCGTCGCCTTTAGCGGATCGTCATCGTGCGTGATAATAACAGCCTCACATTTGACCGCCGAAACGCACCCGTATCGCTGATGTCGTCGACAAGAGCCCGGTACACCCTGCTTTACTTCGCTTGCGTCCTCTCGGTGATCACCTACATCGATCGCGTCTGCATCGCCTCGTCTGCTCCAGCGATTCGAACGGAGCTCGGGTTGGATGCCGTGCACATGGGCTGGATCTTCAGTGCGTTTACGTTCGCTTATGCACTGTTCGAGATTCCCAGCGGCTGGATGGGTGATGTGCTCGGGCCGCGCAAAACGCTGATGAGAATCGTCCTCTGGTGGTCGGCATTTACCGCCGCCAGTGGGCTGGCCTGGAATTTCACGTCGCTGCTGACCGCGCGCTTCCTCTTTGGCGCCGGCGAGGCCGGCGCCTATCCAAATATCTCTCGCAGCTTCTCCCGGTGGTTTCCGGTGACCGAGCGCGGCGCGGCGCACGGCGCAGTGTTCATGAGCAGCCGCATCGGCGCAGCCGCGGCACCACTCTTCGTCATTCCGATTGTCGCCGCGGCGGGATGGCGAGCTTCCTTCTGGATTTTCGGCGCCCTCGGTGTGGTCTGGAGTGTGTTCTGGTGGCGCTGGTTCCGCGACGATCCGTCGATGCATCCATCGGTCACCGGCGAAGAGCTCGCTCTGATTGCCGCCGGCACTGCGGCGAACGCAGACGCACGCGTCGAATGGCGCGATCTCGTCGATGCGAATCTGATCTGCATCTGTCTGATGTATTTCTGCATCGGCTACGGGCTGTACTTCTACCTCACGTGGTTGCCGACGTATTTCAAGGAGGCACGTGGGTTCAGCACGCAACAGGCATCGTGGTTGGCGAGCGCCGTGCTGTTCACCGGAGGGGCGGCAACGCTCGCCGGCGGGTGGCTCACCGATAAACTGACGAAGCGGTATGGCTTGAAAGTCGGGCGATCGATCGGCGCCGTCGCAATGCCGTTGAGTGCGTCGTTCATTCTCGCCGGCGCGATCGTGCCGCACCCACTCCTCGCCGCCGTGCTCATGGCCGCAGCTTTTTTCTTCGCCGAGTTGTCGCTGACGCCGAGCTGGGCGATGTGCCACGACATCGGCGGCGAAGCCACAGGAACAATCACCGGCGCAATGAATACCCTCGGTAACCTCGGCGGCTCACTTAGCCCGCTCGTCGTCGGCTACTCGGTGCAGCTGTGGGACTCGTGGTCGACGCCGCTCGTGATCATGGCCTGTGTCTATCTCGCCGGGGCGACGCTGACGTTGCTTGTCAACCCTCGTCGGCAGATGGTGTTTCGACGTACTCAGGAAGTCCCTCCGCACGTTCTGCCTGGTTGATCCGCACCGTCCATCGTTCAATCTCGATGGTTACCGAACGACGACGGAGCCGACCATGTCGGGGTGGATCGAGCAGTGATAACGGAACGTGCCGGCAGTAGAAAACGTGGTAGAGAACTGCGCTCGGGGCTGCAACGTTCCCGAGTTCCACCCAGCTCCGTCCGAGGTTGTTGTGTGAGCAGTGGAATCGCTGTTCGTCCAGGTGACAGTCGTGCCCACCGCCACATCGAGTTCAGCCGGATTGAACGCTCTATTGCCGAGAGTCGACGCGCCGGTAGGAATTGTGATCGGCGTTGCACCCGCCGGCGGGGTTGGTGATGGCGCCGGCACTGGCGTCGGTGCTGAATAACCGCCCCCGCATGCGCTCGCCAGCAGCATGACTGCGAACACTAAAGCAAACCGAAATGACAACATGGAACCTCCCAATTAATCGCTGGCATCGACGCGGCATCAATGACCGCGTCGGTGACGGGCTATCAGCCACCCATCAACGTAGGACCGTCGCGTTAAAATGTTTCGCGGAAACGGCTGAAACTACGAGGCCGGCCAAGATCAGATACGCTTGGGGAGACCGACTACCACTTTCATCATGTCAACGCTTGCCACGCGACTCATTTTGCTCACGGCGATTGTCGCCACTATCAGTTGCGACCGGCTTACCAAGCATGTCGCGACCAAAGCGCTGGCGGGTGCTCCGGGCCTGTCGTTCGTTGCCGACACCATTCGATTTGAGTACGCCGAAAACACAGGGGCTTTTCTCAGCCTCGGCGCCGAGTGGCCGGGTTGGATGCGCACCGGCATCTTCGGGATCGGAAACGCGCTCCTCCTCTGCGGGTTGGTCGCAACGGCGATTCGGCTTCGCTGGAGGAGGCCGGCGTTGCTTGGTGTAAGCCTGTTTGCCGCCGGTGGAGCGTCCAACCTGCTCGACAGAATCATTTACGGAAATGTCATTGATTTCATGAACGTCGGTGTCGGATCACTTCGGACAGGCATCTTCAACGTTGCCGACATGGCGATCATGCTCGGAGCTGCGATTGTGTTGTGGGCAAGCTATCGGGCTGACGGCGACATCAGTGGGGACGGACACGAGCAAACGACCAACTGAGCGTAAAATGCGCCCGAATCGACCATCAATGCCGCGCTGGAGCTGGATCTTCGCCATCGCCACGATACTCGCACTCTCGTCGACGCTCCAGGCGGCGCGCATGACCGCGCTCGGCATCCGGCCTCCGACGTCGCTGCCGATCGGCCGGTTGCTGGCGCTGAATTTCACGCTCTGGTGGATTCCGGCAGCTCTCGCTCCCTCGATCTTCCGCCTCGTCGAGTGGCTCTCCCGTACCGGCGCGTCGTGGACACGCTCAGCGCTCTACCACGTTGGCGCGCTATTCGGATTTTCGATCATCCATTTCATCGCGTTCTTTCTGCTCTATGGGTCGTTCTGGTGGCTCGATGGGCGATGGCAGAAGATCCCGCTGCTTTCCTCGGCACAGACGATCTATCTCGACAACATCAATTGGACCATCGCGACCTATAGTTCGATAGCGATACTTGGATACGCGCTCAATCTTCGCCGCCGAAACCATGATCGAGCCCTCCAGGTGGCCAAGCTCGAGACCGAACTCGTCGAGGCGCGTTTAGGCGCGCTCGCGGGGGAATTGCAGCCGGAATTCCTCTACGGCGCGCTCGATACCGTCGCGAAACTTGTTCATGTCAATCCAGATCGGGCCGACCGCGTCATCAGCAAGCTCGCCGACTTTCTGCGGCTTGTGCTCAACCGCACCGGGATTATCGTCGGCCCCCTGCAGGACGAATTGGAGTGTGTCGAACGCTATATCGAAATCGAGCAGCTCCGTCTCGGTACAGGAGTGTCAATGACGCTGGAGATTGATCCGGACACGCTCGACGCCGAGTTCCCGCCAATGACGCTTCATAACATCGTCGAACTCCTCCTCGATCATCCGACTGGCCAGCAGCTCATGGCCGCGATCACCATCGAATCGAGGCACGACGACACCAGACTGCATGTTCGAATCAGCCGCATGGCCGGCGCATCGACTGCATCAGCGACGACTCAGTCGCATTGGACACGACGACTGGCGGCTGTTCGGGAACGTCTTCGCGATCTATATGGTGACAGGCAGGAAGTCGGACTCACTCTGGACGAACAAGCGTCAGCCGTCTCGATCAGCGTGCCATTCCGCACCGTGATGGTCGCGGAGTAAAAAGGTAAAAGGTACACCTTTTACCTTTTGCCTTTTACCTTTCTAACAGACCAACCACCAATTGGCCCTCCGTGTCGTAATTGCTTTCGAAATCACGATCCTTCTTTACAAAGAGCGTAACGACTCGCCTTGGAATTTTCTGCCCCGCGCCACGGTTATTGGACATGCGGGGCGTGGTGTGTGTGATTCCCGCATCTGAAGCGACGTAACCGCTTAGTACTTTCGATTTCCACGGTCGTCATGTGTCTTGCATGGAAGCGTGCATCTCACTCACTCACGCGAGTGTTTAACAAAGAGCGAAGAAGCGCCCATGAGTGTCGTTACGCTTGATCGTCGTGATTCGGGAACTTCGGGAACCTCGTTTACACGGTTGTTGCGCTGGCTCGATGATGGCGTCGACTCGAAAGGCGAGCGGTATCTCGAGATTCGTCGACGCCTCGTCGCCTACTTCGATCGCCGCAATCGATCGGCACCGGACATCCTCGCCGACGAAACGCTCGACCGCGTCAGCCGCACGCTGGAGGAATCTGGACGGATCAAGGTCACCCCGCCCGCTCGCTACTGTTACGTCGTCGCGCGATTTGTCTTGCTCGAGGACATCCGTCGAAGTCAACGCGAGATCCCATTCGATGAAACACGGCCTGCGTCGCAGCAGGGTCCGTCGGCGAACCGGGCGGATACAGACGACGCTGCTGAGCGATCGCTCCAGTGCCTCACGCACTGTTTGAACAGGCTCAAACCTGAGGACCGTAACCTGATCGTCGAGTACTATCGCGACGCGAAGCGACAGCGAATCGACCGGCGGCGAGAACTTGCGCGCGGCCTCGGAATCACGATGAACGCCCTTGCGATTCGTACGTGGCGGCTCAGAGCAAACCTCGAGGCGTGTGTCGCCGCATGCCGGAATCGGCGATGAAAGATTTCGCAGTCTCGCATCCTATAGACACCAGAATGGCCATGCCGCCGACGCCGCCGATTTCCGACGACCACCTGGTTCGATATCTCCTCGGTGCTTTGCCGGCCGACGAAGTGGAGCGGCTCGACGAGCGAACCTTCGTGGACGATGAGCTGGCGGAAAGGCTGCGGGTGGTCGAGGACGATCTCGTCGATTCGTACGCGGCAGGGACACTCACGGGCGAGCGGCTGCAACGATTCGAGACTTTCTACCTCGCATCACCTCGTCGCCGAAGCAAAGCGGCGTTTGCGAAGGGCTTGCAAGGAGCCATCGAGCGATCGACGCATCAGCCACGACCTGCTCAGAACACCACGACGCAACCGTCGCGTCGCATCTGGGCCCCATCCTGGTGGCCGCTTGCCGCAGCGGCGGTATTGATTCTGACGGTGGGAGTGCTGGCCCTTCAGAATTTTTCGTTGCGGCGCGACTTGCGCGAGACGGCACGTCAAGTCACCGATAGCAACCAGCGAGCAGCAGCGGCCTCGCAACAGCTCGTGATGGAGCAGAAAGCTGCCGCAGCCGCGAAACAGGCGCTCGTTGATGCACGCACGGCCCCGGCGCCCATGGCTGTCGCACTGGTCCTGTCCCCACAAACACGGGGTGTCACGTCAGTGCCGATTCTCGCCGTGCCATCAGGAGCATCCGCAGTGCCGCTGAGCCTGGCGCTGGAAGCCTCAGGCGGGACGTCGTATGACGTCGCGCTCAGAGATCCAGCCAGCAATCGCGCCGTGTGGCGGAGTCCACCGCTCGCGCCGCAGCGTGCGCGAAAGCTTCCGATGGTGCCGGTGTCACTGCCGGGTGGACTGCTGAAGGCGCAGCATTACGTCGTCGATCTTTTCGAACTCCGATCCGGCCGTGCGCCAGAGTTCGTGAGCAGCTACGCATTCGAGGTAGTGCGGCAATAATGCACCGCGGTTTGCTGTTGCACCACCTCATCGTCCCGCCGTTGACGGCACTCATCATCTCGAACGCAGCAGGCCAGGATCTCGAGGGCGTTCTCAGTTCCGAAGAGCCAATCCAGCGTCACCTCGCCCGCGGCGAAGAGCACCGTTACCTGATCGTTCTCGGTGACGGCGAGTTCGCGAGTGTCGTTGTCGAGCAGCGTGGCATCGACGTCGGGGTGGCGGTTCGGGACGGCAGCAACGCGCTGGTCGAGAACGTTCAGGACGAGATCAGGCGCGACGGTGAAGAGCACATCGAGATCGTCGCGGAGAGAGCTGGCTCGTACACGCTGTCAATTACGCCGGCCGACGGAACCGTGGACGATGGCGACTATGTGGTTCGTATCGAGACCAGGCGCGGGGCCACCGTGCTCGACCGGCGCCTGCAGGAATCACGTGTTCTGCGCACGCGCGCGCGACAGCTCGAACGCACCGGACAGTATGCGGCGGCCAGATCCCTGTTCGAGCAATCACTCGCCACCGCAGAATCGGTGCGCGGTTGCGACGACCCTTATGTTGCGCTCGTCGCCTTCGACCTCGCCGGCAACGCGCTGGAACGACAGGACAACGCTCGATCTCGGGAGGTCTACGAACGCGCGGTCCGTACGTTCGAGAGGCAATTGGGACCAGCCCATCCCTACCCTGCCATGGCGCGGTCGCGTCTCGCGCTGCTCGATGAACGCGGCGGCGAGCGACAAAAAGCGGAAGCCGGCCTACGGGACGTGTTGCCGCTCCTCGAGCGCGCCCTCGGGCCGGAGCATCCGTGGTATCTGCGTTCGCTCGCTACCCTGGCCAATCTCCGTCAGGATGCTGGCGACCTGCAGCAGGCTGAGCGGATCGATCGCGACGCGCTGATCGTCATCGAAAAGACCGGACAAACAGGGACGCTGCTGCACGCGACGCTTTTGAACAATCTTGCCGAGGTGCTGCGAGCGACGAATCGCTACGCTGATGCCAAGTCGCTGTTCGAGCAATCGCTCGCGATCGGTGAGTCCATCCTGGGCTCCGACAGCCTGTTCGTGGCGACGGCGTTTCAGAATCTCGGCATCATCGCGCGCGAACGGAAGGATTACGTTACGGCACTGGCGTCCTATGATCGCGCGTTATCGATCCGCCGGCGGCTTCTGGGTCCGGATCATCCCAGTCTCGCAGGCGTCCTCACGAACCTTGCGAACGTTTACCGCGCCACCCGCGACTACCAGAGGGCGCTCGATACACAATTCGAGGCCCTGCGCATGTGGGAGACGACCGTAGGCCCGTACGGCCGTGAAACACTCCTGATCATCGGCAACATTGCCCGAACCTATGCGGCGGCTGGTGATGTCGAGAACGCACTGGCCTTTCAACGTCGCGCCGATGCCATTCTTGAAGCGCAACTGACGCTGTATGTCGCAACCGGATCGGAAAAGCAGAAACTGGCCTTTGTTCGCAACGACGCCGACCGCACCGATCGAACGATTTCGCTGCATTTGATGCAGGCGCCCAATCGGACCGACGCCGCTTCGCTCGCGGCGCTCGTGATCCTGCAGCGCAAGGGGCGCGTCCAGGACGCAATGACCGACGTATTCGCCTCGGTGCGTCAGCGCGTGTCCGATCCCCGCGATCGCGCGGTGATGGACGAATTGAGAGAGACGACATCAGGCCTGGCTCGGATCGTGTTCGGCAATCCGGCGGCCGCCGCCGCCGACCTTCGCGCGTCAATTTCGCAACTCGAATCGCGCAAGGAAGAACTCGAAGCCACACTGAGCGAACGGAGCGCCGAGTTTCGCGCCGAGCTGAACCCGGTGACCCTCGAAGCGGTGCAGGCGGCAATGCCGGCCGATGCCGCGCTCGTCGAGTTCGCCGTGTTCCGTCCGTTCAATCCCGTCGCCGAACGAAATGACGAAGCGTATAGTCCGCCGCACTATGCCGGCTACGTCGTCACTAAAGGCGGCACGCCCGTGGGTGTCGATCTTGGCGCCGTCGCCGACATCGATCCCCTGATCGTTCGCATGCGCGATGCGCTTCGCAACCCGGCTGATCCGACCGTCAGGAGGCAGGCCCGCACGCTCGATGAAA
>Ga0114129_10010995_pt1 | contig 12896 bp, 14 predicted proteins | sample RhiMetdeltSRZDD1_FD_80071 | JGI IMG/M metagenome (GOLD analysis project Ga0114129, IMG submission 80071) | Populus rhizosphere microbial communities from Tennessee, USA - Rhizosphere MetaG P. deltoides SRZDD1 (version 2) (version 2) | ecosystem: Host-associated > Plants > Roots > Rhizosphere >...
AAGCAACCCTCCGGCTGCCCACAGAGCGCCTCGTGAAGTAATGCGTCCTCTTAACTCCAAGACTGGACCGATGAAAAGTGGCTCCTCAGGCTGGACTCGAACCAGCAACCCTCCGGTTAACAGCTTAATGCCAGTCTTCGGCCTCGCGGGTTCTTCGTGGGTGTGGCTCGGGTGGGAGCCTCTTGTTACTTGGTGTTCGGGACAAAATTGTTCACTGATTGTTCACTGTCCTGAAGTCAGGTCGGACTCGCGGATGATCGCCAGACGGCCCGCCGCCTGCCCGGACAGACCCTAGCGGAGGACACCAAGTATGATGTATTATCATACTACGATGCCTAAAGCGAAGGTCGCCCTCACGCTGGACGCCGACCTCTTGGATCAGGTGGACGAACTCGTTGCGAAGCATAAATTCCGCAATCGTAGCCAGGCCGTGGAAGCGGCCCTAGCCGACAAGCTGCAGCGCATGGCACGAACGCGGCTCGCGCGCGAGGCAGCGAAGCTGAATCCCGCGGAAGAGAAACGCCTCGCCGACGAAGGCCTCGTTGACGTGCTGGATTCATGGCCCGAATACTGAGAGGCGAAGTGCGGTGGGCCGACCTGAACCCCGTGCGCGGCCATGAACAAGCCGGTAAGAGGCCAGTACTCATCCTGAGCCATGACGTGTTCAACGATCGATCTGGAACAGTGATCGCTGTCGCCATGACCAGTCAGGAGCCCCGCGCGGGATTCCCCCTCACGCTCGAAAGCAAGGCCGCGGGTCTCAATAGGCGATCTTGGATCAAGATTAGCCAGATTCGTACACTCTCCGTCGATCGAATCGGCAAACGGTTGGCGAGGGCCACAGACGAGGAACTCGGACGAGTCCTCGACGGCCTGAACGAAATTCTCGGATAGCTTCGGCCAGTCGTAGGGGTGTTGCTAGCGTAGCTAGTGGCTTGCGGAAAGCTCGCAAAGGCCAAGAAAACCGGGCGATCGAGTTTTTGGTAGCTACAGGTGCCATTCATGGGCGACGATCGCGTCGCTCGCCTGCGCTTCCCGCGGCCGCGTTACCCCGAGTGCTGGAACGACGGCCGCTTGTTTGCGGCTCCGTTCCGACGAACGATCGCCGATCCTTTCGAGGAGCGAGACGCGGCCGTTTCCATGATTCGATCGGGTGGGGATGTCGCTGCGGCGATCGTGGTCTTCGATGATTGCGTGACCGTATATGATCTGCAGCGTCGATGCGACGCCGCAGATCCACTCTCGCCGGCGATCCTGACATGACATGGCCCTCATCGTAACCATCCTGTGCGTGTCGGCACTGGCAGGCTGGGTCGTTGCCTACCAGCTGCTGCTGCAGAACGGCAGGATGCTGGTGCGGATGAAACGCCTCGAACGCCGGCTCGATATCCCCGAAACTGAATCCGACGATCCGTTCGTCACCGGGCTGCCTGTCGGATCTGTTCTGAATGATTTCGAGCTGCCGGCGCTGTCTGGCGGAACGCGAACGTTGTCGTCCTGGAGAGGACGCAAGCTGCTGCTGATTTTCTTCAGCCCGCGGTGCTCCTTCTGCCGCGACATGCTTCCGCAGCTCGCCGCCCTCGATCCCTCCGATAATTCCGATCGCCCACTGCCCGTAATCATCTCAACGGGCGACGTGGACGAGAACCGCCGTCTTTTCGAGGAGCATCGCGTGCGGCTTTCCGTGCTGCTTCAGGAGGAAGCTGAGCTCGCGACGTTGTACCGCGTTAACGGCACGCCCATGGGTTACCTGGTCGACGAGCACGGCGCCACGGAAACGGCGCTCGTAACCGGGGCGAAGGCGCTGCTTGATCTGATCGATACATCCTCCGCCGCGGCCAACACCGGAACTTCGAAGTCGCTCTCACGAAGCCGCCTCGTGCGCAATGGCCTCAAGGCGGGAACGCGTGCGCCGGACTTTGCGTTGCCGCAGCTCGACGGCACGGTGCTTCGATTGGACAGCTATCGCGGCAGCACCGTACTGCTGGTGTTTTCCGATCCGAACTGCGGTCCGTGCATGAAGCTGGCGCCGAAGATTCAAAAGCTGCACGCCGACCGAAGCGACCTGCAGGTGATCATGATCAGCCGCGGCAACGTGAGCGCGAACCGCGAGAAGATAGCGCGGTACGGCCTCACGTTCCCGATCGTGCTGCAGCGGCACTGGGAGGTCTCGCGCGATTACGGAATGTTTGCGACCCCGATTGCCTATGTGATCGATCATGAAGGCGTGCTGGCGTCGGATGTGGCCGTCGGCGCGGACGCGATCCTGCGGCTGACCTCCATTGCCGAGGCGACAAAAAAAGTTACGCGCGACGCGACGACTGTTGGTTTATAGTCTTCGCGCGTAGATGGACGCTCACTCTGGAGGTAGGTCATGAAACAAGCCTTCGATGAGTTGGCCGAGAATCTTGCGAGTGGAATCTCCCGCCGCAAGGCATTGCAGCGATTTGCGACAGGTGTCGGGGCGGCGCTGGCTGCCCTGTTCACGGGCCGCTCGGCGGCGGCGCAGGGCAAAAGCGTGTGCCGTGAGTTCTGCAGGTCGCTGGGGCTGAGTGGTCCCGCGCTTATCGCATGCGTCGCGCTATCAGCGCACTGCCCGCCAGGCGAATGCGCCAATATTCTTCAGGGCAATCTGCAATGTGTACCCGTGGCTGAGGATTGACCGTGCCCGCGCCGGGTGACGGCGCAGTCGCGACGCCGACCCCGCTGGTCTCGGTCGTGCTCGCCACCCGAGACCGGCCTCGGTTTCTTCCGTTGGCGCTCGCGTGCTATCAGCACCAAACCTACCGTCCCCGTGAGCTCATCGTTATCGACGACGGCGAGGAATTCCCGGTAGATGCGCGGTCGGTGGAGGCCGTCGGCGGCCGACTGATTCGGTCGCATCCAGGGACGTCGCTCGGCGTCAAGCTCAACGAAGGACTCCAGTTGGCGCGCGGTGTCCTCTGCCACAAGATGGACGACGACGACTGGTACGGTTCGCGCTTTCTCGAAATCCTCGTGACGTCAGTTCTCGGACGTCAGGCAACGGTTTGCCGTCCGACGGTCGGCTTCCTTTCCGGGTATCTATTCTTCGATCTCGCCAGGTGGGAAATCCGGCGTGCCGAGGCCAATAGCGCTCCGGGCGGTACATTCCTGTTCGCCTGGGAGGATTGGGCACATCGCCCGTTCCGCGCGCTCTCGAAGGACGAGGATGCGTGGTTTCTGATCGATCAGACCCGCTCAGGCGCCGCGGCCGTACGCGTGCACGCGCCAGAGACATTCCTCGTCGTTCGGCACGCCGGCGTCGATCGCGGGCATACGTGGACGCACCAATCCGCGACGACGAAAGTCGAAGACGATCTTCGTCAGCGGCCGCTGTACCATCGGCGCCCCGAGGATCTCCTGCCACTGTGGGCGGTGACCGCCTATCGAGCCCTGCAGCGGGATTCGGTCGCGGCACGGTGAAGCCGAAGCTCCTGTATCTCACCCCCGTCGTGCCAGCGACAACTGGCAATGGGCTGTCGATGCGCGCCGGCACGATCCTCGAAGCGCTGGCCTCCCATTACACGGTTACGCTGCTCGTCATCCCGCGCTATCCGCCGACTGACGCGGCCGTGCCGGCGCGGTTCGAGCAACTCTGCGAGTCTTGCATCGTGAGCCGTGACACGGCCGTGTCGCGCGCTGGATTCTGGCCGGTGCTGCGCGCGATCTGCAGTGGGCTTCGGCGACCGGGCGGGTCGCCCTGGTCGGGCAGCCTCCTCGACGGCGAACGATTCGACGTCGTCCATGTGTTTCGGATGGCCATGATGCCGTTCGCCCGACGATTGCTGAGCGGGTGGCGTCGCTCGCCTCAACTGCATCTGGATCTCGACGACATCGAACCACTCACGCACCGTCGGGTAGCGGCATTGTGCCATTTGAATGGCGATCACGCGCACGCCGCAATTGAGGAAGCGGAAGCGCGGCGGTACGAAGGGATGGAGGCGGACGTCTTCGCCGCGTGCGATCGCATCTATGTCTGCTCCGAGGGCGATCGCCACGTGCTGACGGGGAAAGCACGTGGAGACATCGCGGTCGTTCCCAATGCCGTCCGTATTCCAGAGTCTGTTCGACCTCGCAAGGCAGGACTACCGTTCTCGTTTCTGTTCGTAGGAACCCTTGGCTACTATCCGAACGAAGACGCCGTCCGCTATCTTGCCGCAGAGATCCTGCCATGGATGCGAGCCAGGACGGCGACCGCGTTTCGATTCGATATCGTAGGATCAGGCGCGACCAGCCGACTTGAACAGCTGGCCGGCCCGGAACTGCGGCTGATCGGCGCCGTCGCCGACGTGGGACCGTCGTACCGGGACGCCGCCGCGGTTGTCGCGCCGATGCGCGCAGGTGGGGGCACGCGCATCAAGATTCTCGAGGCCTTCAGCTACCAGAGGCCCGTGGTCAGCACGTCGATTGGGATGGAAGGGATCAAGGCGCAGGATGAGGAGCAGATCCTGATCGGCGACACGCCCGACGCATTTGCGGGACGCTGCGTCCGCTTGATGAACGACTGGAATCTGGGAGAGCGTCTGGCCGAACGCGCCTACGCTACGGTGGTGCAGGCTTATTCGTTCAAAGCCGTGGAAAACACCATCGCTGCCTTCTGTCGCTCTCAACGGCTTGCAGGAGGGCGATCAGCTGCGACGTCGCCGTCTTCCACGTAAAGTCACATGGGATCCGTTCCGGCGCCGACGCATGGACTTGATCGCGGCATGACGATGCAGCCTGGAGCAAAAAACCCGACTGAAAGCAGGCGGTCGGTGAAGTACGTGTCGCACGGCGACGCCGGCGGCTATGGTTTGTCGGGTATTGCCTACCTGCATGGCCTCCGTGGGGCAGGCGTGCCTGTCTCATGGACGCCGCTCTTTCCCGCCGTAGGAGGCTACGCCGCGGAGGCGTCTCCTGATGCGGCGTTGCGGCGGTTGCGCGATCCCGCGCTCCCGCCGGAAACGGCGGATCTGTACGAGGCCGTCACGCGCGACGCTGCGTGCGACACCTGCGTTCTGCACACCGTTCCCGAATTGTGGGCCGCTCATCGTCAACCACGCTGCCGTCATATCGGCTACACGGTATGGGAACTGACGACCGTTCCGCCTCACTGGCCGGCTCTGCTCGCGTCGATGGAACAATTGTTGACGCCGAGCCGGCTTTCCGCGGACGCCCTCGCGAATGCCGGCGTGCCGGCACCGATCGAAATCGTGCCGCACCTCTTTCGGCCACCGGCGGCGACAGCTGACGGCGCGCGGTTCCGCGCGCTGCACGGCATTCCACGGGAGCACACGCTGTTCTACACGGTCAACACCTGGATTGCCCGCAAGGCTGTGTGGCGCACGCTGCACGCGTATTGCTCGGCGTTCTCCGCCGCTGACCCAACGACCCTCGTTGTGAAGACGTCGGCGTTCGGTCCCGCGCACGAAGGCGACGCCCGGCAGCATCCGGTTCAGCAGCTCGTGCGCGCGCTGATCGCCAATTACCCGGCCGCGCCACATGTCTGTCTGATCGTGCGGCATCTCACGCAGGCGGAAATGGACGACCTGCATGCGGCCGGCGACTGCTATGTGTCGCTCACTCACGCCGAGGGCTGGGGGCTCGGCGCGTTTGACGCGGCTTGCGCCGGCCGTCCAGTGGTGATGACAGGGTGGGGCGGCCATCTCGACTATCTATCCGCAAGCGATGCTCTACTGGTGGACTATCAACTCGTGCCAGTGCACGATCGACTGGGCGCTTCGTCGTACCGTTCCGATCAGCTATGGGCCCTCGCAGATTTAGACGACGCCGTCGCGCGGATGCAGTGGGTGCACAATCACCGGACCGATTCGGGCGCGCTCGGCGAGCGGCTGGGCGCACGGCTGCGACAGCGGTACGCGCGTGACGGGATCATCGCCCACCTCGCAGAGATCCTTGGCGCCTGAGATCCCACGACGGTTTCATTTCGTGTTTGGCCTGCGGCCGCAGACCACGCCGTTTCATCTCGCGCACTTCCTGTGCCTCGAGTCGTGCCGCCAGGTGAACGAGCCGGAGGAGATCGTCTTCCATTACCATCACGAGCCGTGGGGCCCGTACTGGGAGCGGATCAGACCGCATCTGACCCTGTCGCGCGTCGAGCCCGAGGCCTTCGTCGTCGAGAGCCGCCGATATTTCGAACATCCAGAGGGGCGCTTCATCCGTCTGCACGCGCTCGAGTACGCGCACCAGAGCGATTTTCTGCGACTGAAGCTGCTCATCGCGCACGGCGGCGTGTACGCCGACATCGACACGCTTTTCGTCAATCCGCTGCCGGCCGGACTCTACCGTCAGCCCTTCGTGATCGGGGAAGAGGATCCGATTGCGCCGCAGGGCACCGGCGAGCTGGAGGCGTCTTTGTGCAACGCGCTCCTCATGGCGGCCCGTGCATCCCGATTCGCACGCGTCTGGCTCGAGCGCATGTACGACGTGTTCGACGGAACCTGGAGCCGCCACTCGTGCACCGAGGCGGCCCGACTCGCGCGCGTCATGTCGGGCGAGGTCCACGTCGTGCCGTCGCGGTTCTTTTATCGTCACATGTGGACGCGCGAAGGTCTGGCCAATCTCTTTGAGCGGCTCGATCCGGACACGGACGGGATCTACAGCCTGCACCTCTGGAGCCATCTCTGGTGGAGTCGGCAAAGAACAGACTTCTCTCATTTCCACGGCGGACTTCTCACAGAGGAATACGTGCGCGCCGGGCACACGACGTACGCGGCGCTCGCACGCCGTTTCCTGCCCAACTGAGCGGCAGCGCGGATGATAGAATCCGTTCGCTCTCGTCTCACGACGCCATGACTGCGGACCGCATTCCCGCACGAATCTAGAGGTTTTGCCTCGAGCGGCTCGAATGACGAAGTGCTGCTCTATCACGCCAGCCTGGCGATGGCCATGTCTTTGATCGAGCGGCACAACGAGTCTGTCACTTCACGGTACGTCGATGATAGACGGAACGTTTGAGGGGCATGCCGAGAGAATTCACGCCCTTTCCTGGACGCTTTCTGCCGAGATGGGACGTCGGCGACTACTGCCATCCCGGGTTCCTTCGACACATCGACCGCAGCTCCGTGCACACAATTGTAGAGGCAGGATGTGCGGACGGGACGGACACCCATCGCTTGATTCGCCAGTTTCCCGGAATCGTGCACGCGTTCGAAGCCAATCCCGACGTGCTAATCGAGACACGAAGGAACTGCGCAGGCGAGCCTCGGATCAAACTGGTGGAAAAGGCTGTGTGGGACACCAATGGGACGATTCCTTTTTTCCCGGTGGTGTCGGCCGATGACCACAATACCGGTACCAATCCAGGCGCTTCATCATGCTTTCAGGCGCGGCCCGAGTATATCGGTCGCTACGTCCAGAAGTGCGTGACAGTCGAATCGATTCGCTTGGACACCTATTGTTCCTCACAGGAGATCACGTCGATCGATCTCCTCTGCCTGGATGTCCAGGGTGCGGCGCTTCATGCCCTCAAGGGGTTGGGCGATCTGATCGAGCACGTGCAACACGTCATCGTCGAAATTGAAGTCAGACGGATCTACTACGGACAGGCGCTCTATCCCGAGGTGCACGCCTACCTGAGATCGAAGGGATTTCGTCAGGCGGCGGAAGTTGTTCGCGGCGGCTGGTTCAGTGATTACCTGTACACGCGGCCTGGAAGCCAAGAGAGTTCGGACAGCAGATTACTGTAGAATGGCAAGCAGCAGACCACTTTACCGTCAGCTTTTATTGCTTCAGACGATTACAAAGTGATTGTCGAGGCAAAAGAACACTTTCCGGAGTGGACGATATACACGTTGTGCGTGCGATGAAACTGCGACGGGGCATGTCCAGAAGATATTCGACCGGAGGACAAAGCAAGCTTGTACAAAGCCATCATAAGAGTTTTGGCAGATATTGAAATCTTGTACGATGCCAGAGTGCGTTTGTTACCTACAGTTCCAATGTCGGCATGTTTCTGGGTATGCGTAGGGACATGCGGCCTACCCACAAAATCTATTCTATGGACCTTCCACAGTGGCAGATATGGGAAACACTGGTCCGGTAAATGTTCGATAAGTTGGCCGACCGCAGACGCGTCACAGTTGGAACTATGCGGCACGATAGTAGTAGTTGAGAAGACCTCCAACGCGCTTCCGACGCCGAACGGAGCCGTCGTGACGCGGGCCCCTGTCAAGGTCGAGCCAATTCATTGCCCAAACCCTGATGATTACGTTCGCGATGATAGGGCACGCGGAACTCGGTCAGCGTACGCCGGAATTGCTGCTCACCAGGAATCAGTCGGTCTAGGAGCCCGACCGAGTAATCGCCATGATAGTCACGCTCGCTCGTGATGCGCGCCCACGATCGCAGTCGCCACTCCTGGCGATGGCTGCGTCGCCGCCTGGTGCCCGATCGCGCGTGAAGAGCGCATCATCGCTCGGCTTACAGGCAGAGGCGATAGAGCTTGAGAATATTGTGCGTCGTGCAGACCAGCGACCATTCGCCTTGCACCTTCTCAAATCCCCGCAACACGAATTGCCGGAAGCCACGGGCCTGCTTGATCTGGCCAATCACCGGTTCGACGATCGATTTGCGGGCGGCATAGACGGCCGCGCCGGCCTTGGTGTGCAGCTTCCGAGACATTCGGTCGACGATCGTGGCGCCCGTCGGCAGCGGCCCCCGCGGACAGTGACCGGGGCGCTCGCCATGTTTCTGCTTCCGCGTCGAAATGTACGCATCGATAGTCGTGTCGGCGATCGCGGTGAGGTTCTCGTCCGAGCAATAGCCGGCGTCCGCGAGCACCTGCGTGGGCGTGTCACCAGACTGTCGATGGCGGTGATCATCGGCAGCAGCTGCTTCTTGTCGTTCGTCTCCTGCGTCACCGCCTGGCCCACAATCAATTGCAGGTCGTCCACCGCCACCTGCACGTTGTAGGCCTGGACGAAGCCGTCGGGCCCCTTCATGATCCGCGATTCCGGATCGGTGAAGTTGTATTGCATCTTCGAATCCGGCTTCGCCGACTCCCCGGGTTGGCCCGTCGCGGCGGCCTCCGCTTTCGCTCGCGCCTCCAGCGCCCGTTTGGCGTCGCGAATCCGCTGCAACCGACTCTCGCGCCGCTGCAGTTCCGCCGGCAGCTCGTCGCCGCGTTGATCGGCACCGTACTCCGCGTCCTCCGCCGCATCGGCCGCCTCCGCCTGGGCGAGCAGCTGCGTGACTTCCTCGCGCAGCTGCGTCTGCTTGTCCCGCATCCGGCTGTAACTCATCGCTTTATGCTTCGACGCGTTCGCCTTGATGTTGCTCCCGTCGAGCGCCACGCGGCCGACCCGCGGCGCACCCAGTTCGCGCGCCACGCGCAGCACCTGCTCGGAGAAGCCGCGCAAGGCGGCCAAGTGCCGCTTGCGAAAATCCGCGATCGTGCGAAAGTCCGGTTCGTTGCCGGCCGCCAGGACCCGGAAGGGCACATCCTCGATCAGCCGGCGCTGAATCTTTCGCGACGAGAAGACGCCCACACAGTAGGCGTACACCAACACCTTCGTCAGCATCACCGGGTGGTACGGCGGATAGCCGCGCTCTTCGTCTTCATACACCGCGGTGATCGCCGACAGGTCCAACTGGTCGATCAGATCGCTGACGAAGTACGCGAGGTGATCCTCCGGCAACCAGTCCCGCAGGCTCGGCGGCAGCAGCAGATCCTGCTCGGGCACATACGGACGATACGTTTTGGCCATCGCACGCAGTGTAAGACAGCTGACGCGGCGCGCAGAACAAGAATTCACGTGTCAGAGGTGATTACTCGGACACGCTCCTAGGCGATGGTCGACCGCCCCACGCAATGCCCCAGATTCGTCAACGCGCCCTGAATGCGAGTGTAGCCTGTGTATGCCAGAAAGTCGGTTCTCGCTGTGTGCGTTGATGTTATCGAGGTCTCCGTGTAGGTTCTCGCCCGATGTGGTCTGTCTTCGTCTCGCTCGTCGTCGCCCTCCGGGCGTGGGGCCTGTCCCTCGCCAAAACCAGATCTCCTGAGGATTGTTGACGTTCGCGTGGCCTGGTCGGAACGGGAGCATGCTCGAGATCCTCGCCGCCAGCCGTCTCGGCGCTACCCTCCTCCGCCGTCTGTCTGTGAAAATGATGAGGTGGCGCCTCCGGCGGCTGGCGACGCCAAGCATGGTTCAGTTTGGGTGCAACCTCTTGCAGGCCTCAGCGATTATTTGCACGATCCAATTTTGGCGAGGGACAGGGGACACGAGTACGTCGACAAGGGTCTGCACTACTACGACGAGCGGCATCGCCTTCGGCAGATCCACTCGCTCAAGAAGCGAGCCGCCAAGCTCGGGCTACAAATCATCGAACCGCAGACTGCTTAATTGCGACAGGTTTCTGGAGAGATTGATGCAGGTTGTCTATCCTGTTGGTTCTCCGATGGTTTGCCTCATGCCTCTTACTCGGTTTTCCCCGGTGTTCGGGAGCACATTGTTCACTGATTGTTCATTGTTCTTTGTCCAGGCCAGGTACGGCAACCGTGCACGGACGGGCGTGAAACTCGTCGCAGCCTCTCAGGATTCTGACCGGACGGAGTATTTGCGGAGCACAGCCATCACCCAGAAGCGGCGGCCAGTCATCACGTGACCTCCCCGCGATCCGGCGATTATCCACAACTACCATGTCATTCGCGCCCCGCCTCCGGATTGCCGGACCGTCCGATAGGCCAGATTCGCCGCCACCATGTCTTCCATTGCGATGCCCATTGCCTTGTAGACAGTGACGTCCGAGTCGTTCGTCCGTCCCTTCCGCGGATCGTTGACCACGTCGCCAAGCGTCGTTCCGCGTGCGGCCTCTACGCCGCTCAGTTCGGCACATCCGACCGGCGGTGTCGCAAAAGCGTCCCGCGTTTCGACAAAGAGACGATGATCGCGCGGCAGCGCGCGCGGAAGCTCTCCCTCCGGCGGATGGTAGCCGACCGACGACACATGTGTGCCTCGTTGCACCCACTCGGCTTCGATAACCGGCGCTGCCGAATGTGTGGCCAGGCACACGACGTGCGAGCGTTCGATCGCCGTCCGCATATCTCGCACAGCGCAGGCCTTCGGATGCAGAGAAGCCAGGCGCTCGGCGTGCTCGAACTCCAGCGAGCAAATCTGGATTTCGTCGAAATCGCGAACGAGCGGCAGGAGTCGGAGATGCTCTCGCGCTTGAACGCCGGCACCGACAATGGTGGCGATCCGGCTGTCGGGCCGCGAGAGCAGCTTATGCGACAGGACCGCGGCGGCGGCCGTGCGGATGCCGGTGATATAGGTCGCGTCCATCACGCACGTGGCTGCACCAGTTTCCGGATCGAAGAGGTTAATGAGTGCAAGGCGATTGGGCAGACCACGAGCGAGATTACCGTCGAACACGTTGACGATCTTCACGCAGATCTGCATGCCGGGCTGCCACGCCGACATGGCCAGCGAAAAACTGCGGCCGGGAATGGAGATCTCGGGTCGCGGCGGGCACTGCACCTCACCACGCGCGAGCGCGCCAAACGACGCTTCCAACTCCCGAACGAGCTCCGCCGGCTCGAGGTACCGCGCCACGTCGGCCTCGCTCAGGCTGATCACCTCGTGCGTGCCCTTCCCTACTTCGAACGCAGCCTTTGTCATGCGAGCGATCCTATGCGATTCGCAGCGTGGCAGATGATGTCGTCGCTATCACAAACTTGCAGCGACGCAATCGTGCGGTACTGGCGGGTCGTGCGTGACGTCATCTGGCGGTAGCTCTGCCCATACGCCTTGCGTCGGTGCAACCGCCGCCACAACCGTTAGAGAAATGTGACGAGCCGATCACACGACAGCTCAGCGCCGTAAACCGACACGTTTCAACTGCGACTGTCTTTATCCTGTAACGACCGCATGCGTTCGCAAGGGTCGAAAGCACCGGCCCCTGCGAACCGTTACTCGCCAAAAACTCGATTCCGTGAGGTTCACGGCACTTTTGCGGAATCGTCGAAGGTGATGCTGACCTTAACAGTGTTTCCAGGAACAACGTCAATCGGGTCCGGCTTGGGAGGATTCTTGCTGTACATCCCAAGCGAGGAACCCGACGGAGGTGGGGATTGCGCGTCCCAGGCACCCGTCGGATCGTACGCTGTGGTTACGTAGGCGGGAACTCTCTGAACATCTGAAAACGTGACGGTCCCCTTCTTCGAATCTAAGGATTTTACGGCAGCCGGCGGGCCGCTGCTAAAATCAGTCGAATCCCACAGGGCGACATAGATCTTGTGGCTGGCGTTCACCGTTCCTGACCCCGTGTAGTTGATTTCGACTTGAATCGTCCTGTCCGCGTTTGTTTGTGCCACGGCACATGCTGCGAACATTACGAACAGTCCTAGCGTGGCACAAAGGCGCTTGCTCATTGCCCCCTCCTTTCGACCGCCGGAGATGTTGAGGATACCGTGTGATCGGCAAAAATCAACAGCGACCAATTTCTCGGCCGGCTTCACGAAACCGATTCCAATCGGTACTCATGATGCAGCCCGGCCAACACCGGCTTCAAAGCGACTCGACAGCCGACCGGCAGACGATGACCATGTGTCAGCTCAGGGGCTTCTGGCCCTGCGGGTCTGGGATGCCGGGTCCCAAGCTCGAACGCGGACGTCCGCGGTTGTAGAAGTCGACAATCCAACACCCCATACTGTCCGAAATCGAGCATGAAAGAGCTCCACTTCTTCGGTTCCCAGCAGAGCCTTGACTGAAATTCCCAACAAACATCGGCGGATGATGTTTTGGCGAAGGACAACGTCTTCCAGAGAAGCTTCCCATCGTTCGCGTTCAAAGCCACCACACTGCCTCGAAAAGTGCAGCATTCAAATAAGGGATTCCCTGCCGCCACCTCTTCCAAGCCGCCGGAAACTGGAACAT
>Ga0114129_10010999_pt1 | contig 12894 bp, 8 predicted proteins | sample RhiMetdeltSRZDD1_FD_80071 | JGI IMG/M metagenome (GOLD analysis project Ga0114129, IMG submission 80071) | Populus rhizosphere microbial communities from Tennessee, USA - Rhizosphere MetaG P. deltoides SRZDD1 (version 2) (version 2) | ecosystem: Host-associated > Plants > Roots > Rhizosphere >...
CTCCTGGTTCGTGTTCATCGTGCCGAGCTGGGCCGCGAAGGCGGCGCCGGTCCGGCCCGACATCACGATGGCCGTCATGATGCAGCCGATCTCGCGGGTCATCGCGATGGCGACCAGGTTGGCCACGAAGATCGACGCGCCGAACTGCTGAAGCTGGACCGCGCCGACGAAGGCCAGGATCAGTCCGATCAGGAAGCTGATCAGCGTGACGATCCCGAGCGCGCGCGGGCCACAGTCCTGAACGACGACGAGTAGATCCGAGACGCGAAAGTGCGCGCGTCCCCGCACGAACGCGCCGAACGCCAGCACGCTCTCGCCGAGGAACGCGAGTCCGGCCGAGAAGGCGTTCGCGGTCGCGATCGTGGTGACTCCGATTCGGGCCAGCCACGGCGGCTGCGCGTCGTTGCGTCCAGTCTGCCGTTCGGGAACGGCTTCCGCCAGCGCGACCAATCGCTGGACCCCGTCGGGAAGTCCAGTCCGGTCCACGTCGATACCCAGATTCGCCGCCTCGCGGAGCACCTTGAGCACGAACGTGACCAGCCCCGAATCCCACGCGGTGATCCCGGCGGCATCGAACGCGACGCGACGGATGGCGCGTGAGCGCAGCTCATCGAGCGCACTGGTTGGCTCGGCCAGTCCGAGCTGGCTCTGCCACGGACCGGCAAGCTCCAGCACGGCGCCGTCGGATGCGTCGTGGCGGACCGCCAACGTCGGAGCGGCGAGAGCAACGGTGGCTCTGCTCACGCCGAGGAGCGGGGGCAACGGTCGTGCCAAGCGCGGCGGCCATCAAACGTCGCCGATTCCCTGGAGACACAATCACTTGGGGCGCGGCCTGAACGCGAGAGAACCGACGTGCCGCACAAGTCTGCTAGCCGGCCAGCACCTGCCCACCGGTTGGCATCAGGCGCTCGGGCGATCGCGTCAATCCAGACTACTTCGTGGCCGGTTTGCTCGGTTGCTCCACAGGCGCGGCCAGCGTGGACTGAATCAACCGCGCCCGCGACACATCCACGTTCGTCTTCAAGACGGTCCCACCCAGCCCGCGAATTCCGTGCAGGACCACGTCCATGTCGCCCTCCCTGTCCAGGACGAAAACGGCGGAGGTCCCGGGCTTCATCAGCGCTTGAACCTCCTGGATGAAGCTGTCATCGATCCCGGTCGACGCCATGACGGCGGCCGTTCCGGCGCCCGCCACCGCGGCCCCGATCGCCGCGCCGACAAGGGGCACGCCGAGCACCAGGCCCGCGAGGAAGCCGACCGCTGACATGCCCAGGACGTTGGGCGCGGCGTCGAGTCCCTCGCGCTCGAGCGTGAACGATCCATCGGGGTGTCGCACAGCCACCGCCACGTCGTCGAGCAGGAGGTAATTCTGCGCCCGACCGAGCCGGACGATTTCGTCGCGGACCCGACCGGCCTGCTTTACGTCGTCGAACCCCACTGCCCACAGATGACTGGGCGTCGCCATCGCCGATCCTCCCGGTGCTTTCATGCCGCGGCTGGACGAAGCTGAGGTACGCCGGCCGAGGCGACCCGCTTCATCGCGACGGCCAGCTCTCCGTAGAGCCAGAGCGTCCCCGCGTGTGCCTGGTCCGGCCCGACCGCTGTGGCCTGCACGGCGATCGACCGATCCAGCGCGGCCAGTGAGCCCTCGCGGGCGATCGCATGTGTCGCTCCGCCGTGCTGGAGGCGATCGGCGAGCTCCTCGAGAATCGCCGCCGCGTTCTCGTCGACGCGGATCGTCACGGCTCGTACAGCATCTGGACGCATAGGCGCGGATTCGGCGTCGCGGGCGATCGCGAGCAGGACGAGAAACACGGTCTGAGCATCGGCGGTCAGGCGCTGGACGGCCTGCGCATCGGCGGCGGCCGCGCCCGGCTCGAACTTGGAGGACTCGATGAAGCCCTGCACGTCGGTCACCTGCTGCGAGATCAAACTACGCCGCGCATTCACGTCACCCTCGACGTCGCGCGGCCGCGAGGCGACGCGGGCGAGGGCGGCGAGCGAGCGAAGCGCGTCGGCCAGCCGCGCATGCATGCGATCCGCCGCGCGCACCGGCCACAGCAGATGCTCCACGATGGCGAACACGATCAGGCCGAAGGCGACCCCGATGAGGCGATCACGAACCACGGTGGCGCTCGTCGCGGCCGCGACAGTCTGGAGCGTCGCTTTGTAAAAGGCAAGCCCGGTCTGATAGCCGCCGTAGGAGACCCGCGGCGAGCCGAAGTTGATCCAGGCGGCCACCGCGGTGCCGCTCGCGAAGACGAGCCAGAACCCTCCGATGCCATCGATATTGGGAAACGCATAGACGAGGGCGAACAAGCCCATCACGCCGCCCAGGGCCGCGCCCCCGAAGCGCAGGAGCCCCTTCTGGTTGCTGGACCCAATCGTCGACAGCGACACGACGAAGCAGGTGATCAGGGACGTGTAGATCTCCGGATAGTCGAAGCCGATGAAGAGGATGTAGCAGATCAGCCCGGCCAGAGCCCCCTTCGCAGAGAACTGCACGTACTCGGGATTCGTCGTCGCGTCCGGCAGGACCTGGCGCGGCCGGGCCTCTTTCCCTGCCCGATCCGGCGATTCCATGCTGGCCACGACAGCGAGTTGCTCGAACGTGCGCGCCATGTCGGCGAGGGGCGGCGGCGCGGCCACTGTCGGGTCGACGGAGCTCGACCGGATCACACTTTCCACCGGCTCGGGCCAGCGCGGTTCTGCCAGCACCTGCCGTGCGTGGGCGCAGCGGTCGGCGATGTTCGAGAGCAGCTCGCGCGACGACGCGGCGGGCGCCGACGACAGGAGAGTCCGAAGCGCGCCGGCGTCGGTCACGAGCCGGTCGACCAGAGTGATGGTGGCGGCGAGCGCCTCGTGGCGTTGGCGTGCTCGGGAGTTCGTCAGAGAGGCCGTCTTGAGCAGCGCGAGTGGACGCGACATGCCGGCCGTAGCGAGCGACTCCAGGGACGGCGACGAAACAGCGGGCGTGCTCCCACCGCCGAGCCCCCGCACGACGTCCTCGACGACGCGCAGGCGCGTCTCGAGCTCACGCCGGAGCAACGTCAGCGGGTCGCCCGGTGCGAGCAGGAGCAGCACACCGAGGTTGACCGCGAGTCCCAGGGCGACGCACAACCACAGCCACAGCACGAACTCGACGAAGCCCTCCGGCGGCAGCGGTGCCACGTCTGGAAGCGCCATCACGAGCGCAGCCGGCAAGCCGATCGCTGACCCGAGCGCACCGATGACCAGCACGCGCTTCAAGAACAGGCCGACGAACATGAAGGCCACGAAGAACACGATGCGCAGCCAGGCGATATCGATGGCCACCTTCAAGGCCAGAAGCGCTGCTCCCAGCCCGAGCGTGACGCCCGCCAGGCCAAGGATCGAGCCCAGCAAGGTGGCGGCCGTATCCTCCTGCGTGAGGAGGTACATCACGATCATCACGACGAGGGCATGCGGGATGTGATGCGTCAAGATCGGGATCGTCGCGATCACGCACGCCAGGGTCAGCCGGAAGGTCGCGCCGCCCCGTCCGGGTGTCGGCGCGAGCTCCCGGCGGAGGAACTCGACGAGCGAGGCCGCCGTCACTGGCTCACGCGCGTAACCGAGCCCTGCACGGTGGCGACGGCGGAGGCGCCGATACGGAACGAGTCGTCTGGGTCCTCGATCCTGATCCGGACTGGAAAGCGCGCCGCGAGCCGGATCCAATCGAGCGAGCGCTCGACGCGAGGCAGCCCGTTGACGCTGGTGCCGTTTTCGGGCAGCACGGCCCAGCCGAGCCCGACGACGGTGCCTCGGAAGTGGCGGCCGGGATGTGATTGCAGGTAGACGTCGACGGGAGCGCCCGCTGGAATGTGACGCAGCTGCGTCTCGCGGAAGTTCGCCATCACGTACCAGTTGCCGGTATCCACGAGCGTGAACACCTCGACCCCGGTCCGCGCGAAGGCGCCGGGCGAGATGTTGAGGTTGACGACCCGCCCGCTGAACGGCGCGCGCACGCGCGTGAACTCGAGATCGAGCTCGGCGGAGTGTACCGCCGCCTCAGCGGCCGCGATGCGCGCGTTCATGTCGGCGGCGACCTGACCCACCGCCTCTTCGGCCCGCGCGCGCTCGCTCTTGGACTGCTGCAGTGCGGCCTCGGCCGCAATGTGCTGAGCGCGGGTGGACGCCAGGGTCGCGTCGGCCGCCCGCTTCTTCGCGCGAGCTTCGTCGAGCGCCGCATCGGCGGCCACCACCGAGGTTCGCGCCTGCTCCGCGGACATCGCCGCCGAGATTCGCTTCGTGCGGGCCTCCTCGACCTTGTCCTCGGTCACGAATTGCTGCGGCAGCAGCGGCTCGACACGCGCTAGATAGTCCTCCGCGCGCCGGAGCTCCGCCTGGGCACGCTGGAGCGACGCCTCCGAAGCGACCCGCTGCGCCTGGAGGCGAGCGATTTCGGCGTCCGCGACAACGGGATCCGCCTCCCGACGCACGACGTCCGCCGCCGACGCGTTGAGCTTCGCGCCCGCGCCCGTGATCGCGGCGTCAGCGGTCGCGACGGCGCGCCGGTACCCCTCGACCTCTTTACGCGTCAGCGCCAGCGCCGCCCGAGAGCGGGCGAGCGCGATCTCGTACGGCCTCGGGTCGACGACGAAGAGCACGTCGCCTTCGCGGACCTGCTGGTTGTCGCGGACTCGCAGCTCGACGATGTGCCCGCTTACCTGGGGTGCGATGCCGACGAAGTTCGCGCGCACCGTGGCGTCGTCCGTTTGCGGGCGCGTGGTCCACTGCATCAAGGTGACGACGACGGCGATCGCGGCGCCGGCGACGATGACACCGCCGATTAGGCGGCCCGCGAGGCGTCGTGCTCCTTCGTTCGCGAGGCTGTGCGGCTCCATCGGCCTAGATCCTGAACCACGTCACCCACAGAACCAGGGTGACGAGCAGCGCGAGGCTCGGATAGACGAGCGCCCGCGGGCCGACGTAGGGATCGACGCCGACGCGGAGGAAGATCTGGCGCGCGATGGCCGCGACCACGATGCCGATCGCCGCGCAGAGCATCCAGGAGGGGAAGAACGAGCCGATCACGTTGATTTGTGGTCCCATGGCCTCCCGCCTATCGATCCGGAACCGGAGCTTCGCCGGTGCTCAATGCCAGTGTCGCCGCGGATTGTAGCAGCTGGACCTTCGTGTCGAGCTCCACGAACCGAGCGCGGCTGAGCTCGCGACGCGCCGCCAGGAGGTCGGTGAGCGTACCGAGCCCCATGCGATACGAGGCCAGTGAATCGTCGTACGCCTGCTGCGAGGCTTCGAGGAGGGCGGCGGCGACGTCGAGGCGCCGGTAGGCGAGCTTGACGTCGGTGTACGCCTTCCAGACTTCGCTCACCGCGCGGTCGCGCGTCGCCGTGATCTCGTCCTCGGCGGTTCGGCGCGCCGACTCGGCCAGCTCGACCCGGCGCTGCCGCGCGCCGCCGTCGAACACCTCCCACGCGAACGAGAGCCCGATGCCGTAGCTCGGCTGGGTCGCGCCGAACCACTTGGTCGATTTGTCGTCCGCGGTGATCCGCGCATTGCCGAGGATCGACCCGACGTCGCCGACGAGCGACAAGGTCGGCCAGTACGCGGCACGCGCCCGGCGGACGTCGGCCTCGGACGCGCGGAGCCCGGCCACCCGGGCGAGAAGATCCGGCCGCTTTTCGAGCGCGCGGTCGATGGTCTTCTCGACCGATTCTTGCAAATCGCTGCCCGCCGGAAGATTCGAGAAATCCGTGACCTGGATCGGGGTCGTCGGCGTGATGCCGATGCTCTCGGCGAGCGTCACCTGCGCGTCGCGCTCCTTCGCGAGCACGTCCTCGAGGTCGAACATGGCCTGTGCCGCCTGCTGCCGCGCGAGCGCCACTTCGGGGCGAGTGGCGAGCCCCGTCCGCAGCCGGCTTTCGGTCGCCTCCTGCACGGTACGCGCCGCATCGAGCGAGCTATGGGCAACCGCGATCCGCGCGCGAATGCTCGTGAGCCCGTAGAACGCGCGCTGCACGGCGAACGCCACCTGCTGGTGCTGGCGATTGAATCCGAGATTCGCCGCGAGGAGCCGTTCCTTCGCGGCATCCCACGCGTTGCCGCGACGGCCGAAGTCGAGCAGCAGCCAGCGTAGATTCAAGGCGGGCACCGCCTGGAGCAGCTCGAGACGGAAGAACCCGTCCGACGCGACGGTCGTCGGCACCGGCACCGCCGTGTTCTGATAGCCGCCCAGCACCGAGATGGCCAGCACCGGGAAGTACTCGCTCTCCACGAGCCCGACGGCGAGCGCGGCTCGACGCGCCCCCTCCCACGCTACCCGCGTCTCGGGATTCGTGCGCTGCGCGAGATCGATGAGCTCCGGCAGCGCGTAGCGTCTCTCCGGATCGATCCGGGCCGCCTCGGTCGACTTGAGCACGTCGACGTAGCGACCGAGATTGGGGGCCCGCCAGTAGCTGCTCGGCGCCGGCGAGACCTGGCGGCCGTAACGCTCCGGCATGCCCCCGGCCGGCGGCGGCTCCGGGCGGGGCTCCTGCGCCGTGGAGGATTGGGCGATGCACACGAGGAGAACGATGCCGATGGTCGCGGCCAGTTTTGCGGAGGTCGTCATGGGCGAACCCTACATCATCCTCGGGCGCACGATGCCGAGCTTCTTCATCTTGAACTGCAGGGTTGACCGGTTCATGCCCAGGCGCACCGCCGCACCGCGCGCGCCGGCCACCACCCAGTTCGTGTCGGTCAGCGTCGCGACGATGTGCGCGCGTTCCGCCTCCTCCAGGGTCTGCGCCGGCCCCCGCGGTTGACCGGCGGCTGCGCGCACATCGAGATCACCGAGGGGCACGCGGAGCATGGGACCGGGCGACAGGATGACCGCGCGCTCCATGAGATTCTGCAGCTCCCGAACGTTCCCGGGCCACGCGTAGCGCGTCAGCACCTCCATCGTCTCCGACGGGATCGTCTCGATCATCCGCTTCATCCGGCGCGCGTAGCGCTCGACGAAATGGCGAACGAGCACCGGAATGTCTTCCGGCCGCTCGCGTAGCGGCGGCATGTGAATGGGAAACACGTTGAGGCGATAGAACAGGTCGGCCCGGAACTCCTTCTCCTCGACGAGCGCCGCGAGATCACGATTGGTGGCCGCGATCAGTCTCGCGTCGGTGCGCAGCGTGCGCGCGCTGCCCAGCCTCTCGAACTCGCGCTCCTGGAGCACCCGCAGGAGCTTCGTCTGCAGCTCGAGAGGAATCTCTCCCACCTCGTCCAGGAAGATCGTCCCGCCGTCGGCCAGCTCGAAGCGGCCGATACGCTGCGCGATCGCGCCGGTGAACGCGCCCTTCTCGTGACCGAACAGCTCGCTCTCCAGCAGTCCCGTCGGGATCGCCGCACAGTTCAGCTTCACGAACGCCTTGGAGCGGCGTGGGCTCAGATCGTGGATCGCGCGCGCGATCAGCTCTTTGCCCGTCCCCGTCTCGCCGCAGATCAGCACCGTCGAATCCGTGGGCGCGACGGTCTCGGCGTTCCGCAGCACCCGGCGCAGCGCCGCGCTCTGGCCGACGACGTCTTCGAAATTGCGGTCGGTGCGGACTTCATCCTGAAGATACACGCGCTCCTCGGCGAGCTTGTCCTTCAGGCTGCGAATCTCGCCGTAGGCCAGCGTGTTGTCGACAGCGATGGCGATCTGGTTGGCGATGTGCATCAGGAAGCCGACTTCGTCGTCCGTGTAGGCCGTATCATCGTGGCGTCGCAGGCCGAGCGTGCCGAGAATGCGGTCGCGGCTGGCCAGCGGAAGGATACAGCCGACGACGAAGCCCCGATCGAGCCACCTGGGATTGAGCTCGAAGCCATCCTCGCGCGCGTCCGCCGACGAGCCCACCCATGGCTTTCCGGTGCGAAACACGTGCGTGCTGATAGTTCCCTCCCCGTAGATCCGCTCGTGCCCCTCGCGGGCGTCCCGGCTCCCCGGGTCATCCAACGCGTAGGCGCGAAGATGCCGCCCGTCGGCGTCCGGCAGCGCGACCACCGCCGAATCCGATCGCATCACTCGCCGCGCGCTGCCCATCACCGTGTTCAGAACCTCACGCAGCTCGAGGTCGGAGACCAGGGAATTCGTCAGCTCCAGCACGAGCGCCAGCCGATCGTGCCCCTCGCGCAACTCCTCGTGGCTAAGCGCGTTGTCCAGCGGGACCGCGATCTCCTCGGCGATGGCCGCCAGGAGCCGAGCGTCCTCCTGGGAGTAGGCATGAGCGTGGCGCGAGGCAATTTCCAGCGTCCCAAGAGTGCGGTGCGGTGCGGTCAACGGCGCCGCGCAGGCGGACTCGAGCCCCTCCGCGACGAGATCGGGCCCGGCGTCTTCCTCGAGCACGACGCGACGTGGCCCGCCGTGGGCGCCTCGATCCAGCGAGAGGGTCAGACGATCGAAGACGAGAAACGGGCGCACGGCGTTGGGAATGGCGCGGAAGAGGTCGTCGACGTTGCGCTGGCCTTTCATGGCCTGGACGACACCCGACGTCATGACCTGACCTCCGGCTCCCGGGGGAGCAGCTGTGGTTCCGGCGTGCGTCGTAACCGTACGCTCCGCGGAGGCCGGAGTCGTGTTCGTTCGGTGGTCTTTCGATAGCGCGTCGGTCTCCATGCCGATCGGGCCGTGGGTAGGGAGCAAAAGGGCCCGTATTGGATCGAAAGCTATTGAAACTGAACGCATCTTGTTCCCTCCCGAACGGCCTGGACTCCGCCACCGCTGGCCCTTTAGAGGGCGGTGGGGACCGACGGGGTTACGCAGACATCGTTTCGTCGGTAGGGCTACAACTTGGCATGCCGTCGGCAGCGGTCGGCCGACGAGCGGTTGGTCTTGACCCCCGAGGCGACGAGTGCCACGCCGCCGCGCTACTGACTCCCGCGAAGACCGCGCGTCCCTACATCTGCTCCAGCGTCTTGCCGCGCGTCTCGCGCACCAGGCCCCACACGAACGGCAGGGAGCACATCGCGGCCAGGGCGTAAAACCCATACGCGCCGCCGAGGCCGACCGCGTTCTGCAACGGCAAGAAGGTGACGGTGATGGCGAAATTCGCCACCCAGTTGGTCGCGCCGGATAGGGCCAGTGCCGCGCCACGCATCCGATTGGGGAACATCTCGCCGAGCAACACCCACATCACCGGGCCCCACGAGATCGCGAACGCGATGACGTACAGGTTGGCGGCCGCCAGGCCCGTGACGGCGGCCGCATGCCCGAGCAGCGGGTGCCCGTCGGGGCCGACTGCCGCGGTGGCGAAGACGGCGGCCACGACGGCCAGCGTCACGGCCATGCCGGCGGAGCCCACGAGCAGCAGGGGCTTGCGGCCCGCGCGGTCGATGAGTGCGATCGCCGGAATCGTGGCGAGGATGTTGACGAGCCCGGTGAGGAGGTTGATCCGCAGGGCCCACTGCTCGGTCGCCCCGGCCGCCTTCCACAGGACCTCACCGTAATAGAAGATGATGTTGATTCCGACGAGCTGCTGGAACACCGCCAGTCCGATGCCGATCCAGACCACCGGGTCGAGCCGATTCGTGCCTTGCACGATCAGGTCCGAGAAGCGCGGACGCTGCTCGCCGCGCAAGCTCCGCTCGACCTGCCGGACCAGCGCGTCCGCGTCACCGCCGATGCGAGCAAACACGCGACGCGCGTCGTTCAGCCGGCCGTGAGCGACGAGAAAGCGCGGCGACTCGGGGATCAGGCATACGCCGGCCAGAAACGCGATCGAGGGAACCGCTTCCATCCAGAACATCCAGCGCCAGGCCGGCAAGCCCAGCCACAAGGTCGCGCTGGCCCCGCCGGCGACCCGGGCGATGACGTCATTGCTCAAGAAGGCGGCGAACAGGCCGCACACGATCGCCATCTGCTGCAGCGAGGCGAGTCGACCGCGCATGTGCGACGGCGCGACCTCCGCGATGTACATCGGCGCCAGCACGCTCGCGGCGCCGATGGCCAGGCCGCCCCCGAGCCGCGCGACAATGAACGCGCCGGCCGAGGCCGCCAGGCCGGTCGCGACGGCGCTGATCAGAAACAGGACGGCATTCAGCAGCATCGTGGGGCGCCGGCCATACCGGTCGGCGACGGTCGCCGCGACGAAGGCGCCGACGGCGCAGCCCAGGAGAACCGACGCGACGGCAAAGCCGGTGGTCGCCGCCCGCGTGCCGAAGGCGTGAGCCAGCGCGTCGACGGTCCCGTTGATGACGCCGCTGTCGAATCCGAAGAGAAACCCACCGAGCGCGGCGACGGCGCTCAGCGCAATGACGTAGGTGGAGCTCTCCTTTGTGCCCGGCATCGCGGTTGTCGCGCCCGCGGGCTGCAGGGCACGGCTGGGCACGTCAGCGCCGACGCTTCGTACCGGTTCGTTCACGGCCACACTCCTTCTGCCACGATGGATGTCGGTGTGATCTCAGAAGTTGATCCCCGCTTCGAAGCCGACCACGAAGGCGTCGGGGATCCGGCCGGTACCGCCCGGCCGGATGATGTACTGGAGGTCCGGCGCGAAATAGACCGAGTTCTTGAGGAAGCGGAACCGATACGTCAGCTCCAACGCGGTCTCGTACCGCTGGAGACCCACGGACGGATCCGAGGCCCGCGCGCGCCGCTGCGAGTCCTGGAGGTCATCGCCGAAGCGACCGTGGACGACGCCGAGCGCGAGGACGTCCGTTGGCCGCGACTCGAACACCCCGCGGGCGGCGAGGCCGACGTTGCCGAAGAATGGCATCACGCTGATGGATTGGTCCGGAGAGATGAGTAGTGAGCTGATGATCCCGAAACCGCGGCCGCTGCCGGGCTCGCCGAACCGCACCAGCACCTGGTCGAACATGCCGTAGAAGCCCCAGTTGCCCCGGGAGACCCCGGGCGCGACGGCGCGCGCGACCGTGTTGAATCGCACGTACTGGTGATCGTCGTACCAGAAGCCCGCCTTGTAGTTGCCGAGCAGGCCCCGGTCGCCCGGAAGACCGTTGATCTGATAGCCAACCTCGCCGATGACGAATACCGGGCCGTCCATCGAAAAGTCCGCGCCGTGTCGGTTGTTCGCGCGGATCGACGCATCGCCGTTGTAGGCGCCGGCCATCACGTACGTACGCTCCGTCGGTCGGACTTTGACGAGACCGCCCCACGTGGCGTTGGGATAGGCGGTCATGCCCGGAGCGTTGAAGAAGATCCCGACGGGGTTGCCGTCGAAGGCGTTCTGAACGAATAGGTAATCGTACGGCGACACGAGGAAATCGTCGCCCGCAGCGATGCGGCCCACACGGAGCTCGACCCGGTCGTTCAGAAGCTTTTGCTTGTAGGCCAGGTCGACGAGCCGGTATGTCTGACCTCCAAAGACCTGCTGGACCGTGAAGACGTTGCCGATGTTGTCTTCCGAGAGGCTGGATCCGAATCGTTCGGAGAAGGAGATCGCGAACGTGCCACCGTCGACCCCGAACAGCTTCTCGAAGTCGAACACGAGGTCGACGCCGAGGTTGCTGGCGCCTCTGAAGCCTTGCTCCCTTCCGCCGATCGGATTGCCGAGGGCGTCGATGACGTAGGTCACGAGCGGGTAGATGCCACGGTCCTCGAGCCAGGTGCGCGTGCCGAGCCAGTCGCCCAGAAGGTGGCCACGAGGCAGCACGAGCTGGAAGGGCGTCTCGGCCAGAGCGCGCGACGCGGCCGGAGCGCGCAGGGTGTCCTCGGCCTTCGCAGCCGCCGGAGCGCTCGTGGCGTCCTCGGCCTGGGCGGCGGCCGCCCAGCCGAGGATCACCAGAATGACGATCGCTGCCCGGTAACTACTCCTGTTGCCTATGGCCAGGTCCATTGATCGATCTCGGGCTTGTCCACGCCGAACTCGTACGCGTAGCTCTGGCAGTCGATCTGCATGTTGCGCAGCTTCTCCTTGACGTGGGCGCCGCTGATCCGCAGGCGCGGGACCCGATCGATGACGTCGATCGCGATGCTGAAGCGATCGATCTGGTTCTGGATGGCGAGGTCGAGCGGCGTATTGATGTTGCCCTTCTCTTTGTAGCCGCGCACGTGCAGGTTCTGATGATTGGTACGCCGGTACGTCAGCCGGTGGATCAGCCAGGGATATCCGTGGAAGTTGAAGATGATCGGCTTGTCCACGGTGAACAGGCTGTCGAAGTCGCGGTCCGACAGGCCATGCGGATGCTCCGTGGCCGGCGTCAATTTCAGCAGATCGACGACGTTGATGAAGCGGATCTTGAGATCGGGGAAGCTCTCCCGCAGCAACACGACCGCCGCGAGGGCCTCCTGGGTCGGGACGTCGCCGGCACTGGCGACCACCACATCCGGCTCCGAGCCCTGATCGTTGCTGGCCTGGGACCAGATGCCGAGCCCCTTGGTGCAATGCTCGATCGCCTGGTCCATGGTCATGAACTGCAGGTGCTTCTGCTTGTCCGCGACGATCACGTTGATGTAGTTCGTGCTCTTGAGGCAGTGATTGGCCATGCTGAGCAGGCAATTCGCATCGGGTGGCAGGTAGACACGACACACGTTGGGGCTCTTGTTGAGCACCACGTCGATGAAGCCGGGATCCTGGTGCGTGAAGCCGTTGTGGTCCTGGCGCCACACCACCGAGGTGATGAGCAGATTCAGCGACGACACCGGGACGCGCCAGGACAGCCCGCGGGAGGTCTCGAGCCACTTGGCGTGCTGGTTGAACATCGAGTCGATGATGTGAACGAAGGCCTCGTACGACGAGAGGAAGCCGTGCCGACCGCTGAGCAGATAGCCCTCGCACCAGCCCTCGAGCGTGTGCTCGGAGAGCATCTCCATGACGCGGCCGTCGGGCGCCAGCTCGCCGCCGTCGGCGTCCTCCGGCAGGTAGTCGGCGAGCCAGAGCTTCTTGCTCACCTCGTAGACCGCATCGAGCTTGTTCGACGTGGTCTCGTCGGGGCCGAAGA
>Ga0114129_10011000_pt1 | contig 12892 bp, 7 predicted proteins | sample RhiMetdeltSRZDD1_FD_80071 | JGI IMG/M metagenome (GOLD analysis project Ga0114129, IMG submission 80071) | Populus rhizosphere microbial communities from Tennessee, USA - Rhizosphere MetaG P. deltoides SRZDD1 (version 2) (version 2) | ecosystem: Host-associated > Plants > Roots > Rhizosphere >...
ACTCGTTAGGGACGCTTTGGCTTCTCCAACTCCTTTGGGATCGATCCGCACTTCGATCAACGTGAAGTCGTAGTCGGTTGGAGTACCGGTTGCGTTCGGTTTCCAGCCTGCGGTTCCGCCGCCGAGTCGTCGATCTGTGGCGAGGATGATGCGTTCGCCGCCGTCCGGCAACGGCGTGCGATAGGCATACTTGATCGAATAGCCTACGACTTCATTCGTCCAAAAGTATCCGACGGTTGGTGCTTTACTAAGTGCGGTCGCTAACGTCGCAATCGGATCAGGCGGTTTGGCAGCTTCAGCATCACCACGGCCCCCACGACCGCCGCCCCGTCCTCCACGACCGCGACCTGATGCGACGACATCTGCTAATGCTGGGTCGTCCGGATCCAGCCCTCGGTTTCCTCGTCCTCCACGGCCGGTCCGTCCTCCTTCAGCAGCTGCCGCCTGGGCCTTTGCCTGCGCCACAGGATCCAAGGCAGCGACAACTGGATTGCGCTCTTCATCCGTTGACCAACGGAGGATGTTGATTTTGATCGGAGTTCCCGATTCGGCGACGTTTGCAGATTTGGCCGTCAGGCTTATAACGCCTGCTCCCGCCGTTTGTTGTTGAGCCGTTCCGGAAACGGCAAATACCTGCAAGAATACGATCGCTAAGCCGAGGCGCACAGCAATCGGACTACTGAGTTTCATGGAATATCCCCCGGTATCTGTCCTTGACAGCGCTTTTGCGACGGAGTATTTCACAGACTGTCACTGTTGTGCAAAAAAGAATGGCCGGTCCTGCAGTTGCTTCCGTCGTGTTCCTGGTTTTCGGCGTACTCACAGCTCAGGCTCAGTCTGAAGCGCGTGAGAAAACCGTCCTAGACGGCGTTTATTCGAATGCGCAGGCGCAGCGCGGTCAGGAATTTTACACAACACACTGTAGCGCGTGTCACGGTAATACTCTCGAGGGCGTATCAGCCCCGCCGCTCAAGGGCAATCGCTTCATCGAGCGCTGGCGTGAAGGCGCACTGGATCCTTTGTACGACTTCATCAGAAAGACAATGCCGTTCGGCAGGCGAGCGGATACGAAACCAATACCGGATACCGAATATCTCGACATTCTTACTTACGTCTTGAAGATCAATGGCTATCAAGCAGGTGTAAGCGAGCTCACGCCAGTTCTGCTCGGCAGCGTCATGCTTGTCGGAATGAATGGACCGCAGCCGGTGCCGGACGGCTCACATGTGGCGACTGCCGGTTGCCTATCGCAAGCAGGCGATGGTCTCTGGATTTTATCTGACGCAAGCGAACCTGCGCGCACTCCGATCGAAAACACTTCAAGTTCGTTGCAAAGAAACTTGGGTAGTCTTACGTTTCGTCTCGCGGATCTGGAGGCAGTGCCCGATTTCTCACCGCCTGCGCATATCGGACATAAGGTGCAGGTGACCGGTTTCTTGACCCGCCAGCCGAACGCCGAGCGAATCAGCTTGACGTCGATGAGAATGCTCGATTCGGGCTGTGGAAAGTGAATCGTCCTTACTTCTTTTCCTCTTGCTGTTTCTGTTCCTGCTCTTTTTCCTTAACCGAGAGACCGCCCGTAATACCGGTCAGTTGATTTCCGGTTGCCAGCCTGCGCATCTTCACAATCTCTGCCGGCGTAGCAGTCTTGGGATCGACATTGACGATCGAACACGTGAATCCCCGCAGCGTGCATTCCGAAGTAGTATGTTTGATCCCCTTTTCCTTCATGAGCCGGAGCATCAGTTCGGAGGTTTCGGCGTGATTCTCGACGGAATTGTTGGGCAGGAATGTCCCGACCCCTATTGCATAATCGACGGGCATCAACGGCTCGACGCTGGCCATGAACGCGCCATCGAGCCGTTTACCTAAATCATAGGCTCCTAAGTCGGCACCCTGGTCGACGAGATATTGGACAAGAGGAGTGTCTCCCAAATTCGCGGCAGCCATGAGCGGCGTAATACCGTATGCATCGGCCCAGTTCACATCTTCTCCAAGTTCCACCAGCAATTTGGCAAGTTCGACGCGTTCCGCGTTAGGATGGCTAACTTGATATCCAGGAATGAGGGCAAGTCCCGCCGCCGCCTCGAGCATAGACTCCCTGTCGCTGGACACCGCGTGAGGATCCGCGCCGTAAGAGAGCAGAAGCTTGGACAATTCGAGATCACCGGCAAATGCGGCGCGATGCAATGCGCTTGCGAACACGATCCGCGGTGACGCGTTTCGATTGCGGCCCCTTGGAGTGTTATTAACTACAGCATTCGGGTCTGCCCCGGCATCCAGAAGCTTCTTGATGAGTGGAAGAGGATCAGTCGTGACGGTCCAGGGGAAACCATTGGTTCCGAGCTCCATGTTCCGGCGGTCCACCGCCCAGAACAGCGGAGTGAAGCGCTGCGCGTCGGCATGATTCACATTCACATGTTTGTCGATCAAGAACGACGCCAATTCATACTGGCCGTTGAAAATCGCCATCCCTAGTGCATCTTTTCCATCGCCGGCGACGGCATTCAGATCAGATCCCGCATCAATCAAAGTGCGCGCGATTTCCAGATCGCCTTCCCGTGCTGCAAACATCAACGGCGTCAACCAACCGCCGGCTAATTCTTCAACCGCTTGATTCGGATGGGCAGGCTCCGGCGTAGCGCCCTCAAAACCGCGGCCATGAGCGGATGGCACAAAATGCGAACGCGCATTGACATCTGCTCCGCTCGCGATGAGCAACTTTGCGGTATCGAGATGACGCTCGGAAACCGCCCACATCAGCGGCGTCGTACCGCCCCAAGTCTCTACTGCATTGATTTGCGCTCCATTCTCGAGCAGCAACTTCACGGCATCGGTTTTCCCCGTGCGGGCGACCAGCATCAGAGCGGTGTCTCCAAATTTGGAGAGCGAGGCATTCGGATTGGCTCCCGCCTTGATCAGTCTCTCGATCATGCGCGTGCTGCCGTTAATTGCGGCCAACTGCATCGGCGTCACGCCTTCCCGGTTCGCAGCCGACACATTCGCGCCGGCACGAATCAGCAGCTCAGCGGTTTCCAGATCGTCTGCGCGCGCAGCCCAATGCAGCGCAGTCGTGCCGTCGACTTGCGGTGCATTAACATCCGCCTTCTTCTGCAGCAAAGAACGCACGACGTCCTTATTTTTATTCATTGCCGCATCTGCGATGTCACTGCCAGCTGCAGTGAGACCCTGCGCGGACAGAAGCAACGTAACAAAACAGCCACCGATTACGCGTCTGATGGACATTTTTCGTGGTCTCCTCACCCGGTTTTTATTCTGCCGTTGTACCTTATTGATGCTCCCGTTCTTCTACTACACGCACGACTAAATTGACAACCAAATTTGCCCGAAATCATCATGCAAACCTTTATCGGAATATCACATAAAATCATTTGGCTAAGAACCGGTTGTCATGAGATAAGTGCTTAATTAAAAGAACGAAACAAGTTGATGCGGAGCGACTCATGAAGAAGACATTTCTGCTAGGTTGTGTGGCACTGTCTTTCGCCGCGTTGGTCCTCGCTCAAACGAAGACCGCGGTACCTGCACAGCAACCAACTAGCGCTTCGGCTGCGACTCAGCGCGCACTTCTTGATCAATATTGCGTGACCTGCCACAACGACAAAACGAAAAGAGCTAACCTTACACTAGAAAAACTGGATCTCACCGCTGCCGGCGATAATGCGGAGTTGTGGGAGAAGGTCATTCGCAAACTTCGCGCGGGTGTGATGCCTCCTCCAGGCATGCGCCGACCCCCCTTGGCCGAATACGAAGGGCTGCGCGACTGGTTGGAAGCCGAAATCGATCGGAAGGCAGCAGCGCGTGGGATCAATCCGGGATACGTTGTGCTCCACCGGCTCAATCGAACCGAATACGCCAACGTCATCCATGACCTCCTGGACATTGAGATCGATCCGGCGAAGTTTCTACCGCCGGACGATTCGGCCCGAGGTTTTGATAATGTCGCAGGTTCGCTAACAATTTCTCCAACACTATTGGAAGCCTACACAACGGCCGCGACAAGGATTGCCCGTATGGCGATTGGCTATTGGAAGGCGCCGGCGGAAGCGAGCTATATCGCACCGGGTGACGTGGGCCAAACTCATCACATCGAGGGCCTTCCTCTAGGCACCCGCGGCGGAATGCTGGTTCGTCATAACTTCCCGGCAGATGGTGAGTACAAATTCTCCGTTCAGAACTTCGGCGTTGGTACCTATGTTCCCGGTGAGCAACTCGAATTTCTCGTTGACGGCGAGAGAGTCAAACTACTCGACTACGTCGGTGTGGGCTTGAGCCAGGGAATGCAGGGCGAGAACGATGGCTCGATCGATGTCACCGTACCCGTTAAAGCCGGTTCCCACGTCGTAGGCGTAACCTTCCTGGAAACGAATTATCGACCCAGTCTCAATATAGTTAAGGAATATGAGCGAAAGTCGCTCGATAACAACAGCATTGCTCAGCTGCAATACTACCCGGTAATCGGCTTCTTCAGAATTTCTGGACCTTTCATTCCCCAACGTCCCGAAGACTCGCCCAGCATGCGCAAGATCCTGACGTGCCGGCCTGCGAACGCGAGTCAGGAGGAACCCTGCGCTAAGCAAATTATTTCGACTCTGGCGCGGCGAGCGTTCCGGCGTCCTGTCAATTCACAGGATCTTGAATCGTTGATGAATTTCTACGAAGAAGGCCGCAAACTCGGGAGGTTTGAAGACGGCATCGAACTGGCCCTCCGGCGACTCCTGACGAGTCCTCAATTTCTGGTACGCGCCGAAAAAGAACCTGCAAATCTGGGATCAGGAAAAACCTATCGCATCAGCGACATGGAGTTAGCTTCTCGCTTGTCCTTTTTCTTGTGGAGCAGCATTCCGGACGACCAACTGATCAATCTTGCGACACAAGCAAGGCTGAGCAATCCCGTAGTGCTCGAGCAGCAGGTGCGGCGCATGCTTGCCGATCCTCGCTCGAAGGCTCTCGTCGAAAATTTTGCCGACCAGATCCTGTACCTGCGGAATTTGCCGGTGACGTCGCCGGACGGAAAGTTTTATCCAAACTGGGATGATGAGCTGCGCAACGATTTCAGGACCGAGACGGAAATGCTTTTTGCCAGCATCATGCGCGAGGATCGCAACATTGTTGATCTATTGACGGCAGACTACACGTTTCTCAATGAGCGGCTCGCAAGGCACTACGGCATTCGTGGCGTTTACGGAGCGCACTTCCGCCGTGTGGCTCTAGGTCCGGAACTCGACTACCGTCGAGGATTGCTGGGGCAGGGAAGTTTCCTCTCGATAACCTGGGTTCAGAATTTCAGAACGTCACCCGTTAAGAGAGGCGTTTGGGTCCTTGAAAATATTCTCGGAACAGCGGCGCCCGAGCCACCGCCGAACGTGCCGCCACTGGAGGACGCGACGGCCGGTTCAACAAAGGTACTGACTTTACGTGAGCAGATGACTCTGCATCGGAAGAATGAGCCGTGCGCCAGTTGTCACAAGCTCATGGACAATATCGGTTTCCCGCTCGAAAACTTCGATGCGGATGCGACATGGCGAACCAAGCAGGGAGGCGAAGGAGGCACACCTATAGATCCCTCCGCCGAATTGTGGGATGGCACCAAGGTCAACGGACCGGTGGAGTTGAGGCGAGCGCTCCTGCACTACTCGCCGGCTTTTGTTCGGAACATGACGGAAAAAATGATGACCTATGCATTGGGCCGAGGAGTTGAATACTTCGATATGCCTGTGATCCGCTCCATCGTGCGGGATGCGGATAAGAATCAGGATAGGTTTTCTTCAATTGTTTTGGGTATCGTTAAAAGCGCTCCGTTCCAGATGAGAACGAAAATGGACGAGAGTGCAGGAAATAATTAACAATGTAGGGGCCGCCGGCTTTAGCCGGAGCCTACGGAGGCCAGACAGATGTTCATAACTAAGAAACACATTCCGCGCCGCACTTTCCTGCGCGGTGCAGGCGCCACGCTGGCGTTGCCGTTCTTAGAGGCGATGCTGCCTGCTCAAACGCCTGTGCGCCAGACAGAAGCCAGTCCGGACAAAATCAGACGGTTTGTGGGGATATGGCACCCGCATGGCGCGGCGCCTGGCTATTGGAGTCCCCTGCAGGAGGGTAAAGACTTCGAATTTTCGTTTATCACCAAACCGCTCGAGCCATTCCGTGATCACGTGGTTCTGATCACCGGACTTGATGCCACAGCGGCCGCACCCACGTTGGAAGAACCCGCCGGCGACCACGCACGCGGCGCATGCGTATTTTCCGGGGCACGCCCGCGGCGAAATGCCGTAAGTCCATACCTCGGCGTTACGGTCGATCAACTGATCGCGCAGAAATGGGGCCAGGACACGATTCTGTCGTCGCTCCAGCTCGGGGTGGAAGATACGGGCAACTTCGGCAGCTGCAACTTCGGTTATAGCTGTGCCTATTCGAACTGCGTCTCATGGCCCACGCCGACGCAACCGCTGCCGACAGAGGTCAATCCGCGTGTAGCTTTCGAGCGGCTTTTCGGCGACGGAACAAGCTCGGAAGAACGAACTACGGGGCGGAAGCAAAACGCGAGCATTCTCGATTCAGTAACACATGAACTTACTCTTCTGAAGAAGGATCTCGGCGCCGGTGATAAATCCAGACTGGATACGTACACAGAGAACGTCCGCGAAATCGAGCGTCGGATCAAGATTGCGATGACCAATTCCGTGAAGGAGCCGACTGGCGAGGTTCCGTTCGGTTTGCCGGAGAGCAAGCATGTCCATTACGGTCTGATGTACGACTTGATGGCCCTCGCCTTCGAAGGGGACATCACGCGGTCGATTACTTTCATGTTGGGCCGTGACCTGACGGGTCAAAGCTTCCCTGAATCCGGCTTCAACGGCGGCTGGCATGGATCCTCACACCATGGCGACAAGCCGGAAAACATTGCTCAATACGCGAAGATCAATCGCTATCACGTGCAGAACCTTGCGAAGTTTGTCGAGAAGTTGAGCAAGACTCCCGATGGTGATGGCACGATTCTCGATCACATGCTGATCTACAAGGGAACCAACATGGGTAATTCGCATCGGCACGCGCACGAAAAAGTTCCTGTTGAGCTCATCGGCGGCGTCGACGGAACTTTCAAGGGGAATCGCCACATTGTGTTCGCCGACAACGTGCAGCGGTGTTCGAACATGCTCTTGAGTCTTCTTGATCTGTATGACATCCACCGAGACAGTCTCGGTGACAGCACAGGACGCCTTCCCGGTCTGACTTGATGGAGAAGTTTCAGTGAAGTCGATACTCACGATTGCATTGGTCGCGTGCCTGGTCGCTCCGATAGCCGCGCAAAATCGAGGAGCAGCGCGACCGAAAGTGGATAGGCCTGACGGTCCAGTATGGCAGGTCATACGTAAGAACTGTGTCCAATGCCATGGGATCGATGACTATGCCTTCTTTGCTCTGGACAGGAATGGATGGCAATCGCTGCTCGAAACCAAGCACAAGTCGCCGTTAGCTGAAGGAACGCCGGTTCTAGGGGAGAAAGATCAGAGTCTCCTTCTCGAGTGGCTCGTAAACAAATTCGGTCCGACGTCGACGCCATTTCCTAGAGCGTATGTCCCTCCTGAGATCACCGAATTTTTTTCAGACCCCGAGGCGATCCTCGTTCTCAATAGGTCGTGTGTTTCCTGTCACGCACTAGAGCGCGTGGTGAACTCACGACATAGCGTAGATGAGTGGCGCGTCATCGCGGTGCAAATGAAAACGCGGGGCGCCAACATCACGAATGAAGATCTGGAACGCCTCGTCGAATGGCTCGGAAGGGTAAAGGGTACAAACGCGAACCAGTGACGGCGTGCAACTGTAGGGGCGGTCTGTGACCGCCCTTTTTTTGCGGCAGCGAAAGAGGGCGGTCATAGACCGCCCCTACAGGGTCAAGAAGATTTCTGCGAACGGCTCTGACGCAGATAATGCGGACTGTGAGTAAGCCCGTGGGGCGTCATTATCTTTTGCGCCTCTTTTTCCCGAGCAAATTCCTCCTTTGACCGACCGATCTCTGCAAGTTCCTCAGTGGTGCAGTCGCGCATCGTAATGTCTTCCCGTGGCACGAAGAAAACTTGTCCGATCGGCATATTGTGGGACGCGGAGATTCCTTCACCAGGCTGAAGCACGTACCGGAACTCGGTTTCGTGGGCGTACCAATCGGTTTCGACCCGAACCACCAACATCGGAGCAACAGGCCGGTCGATCATGTTGAAGATAGGCGTGTAAACGGTGTCCCAGCCTTGTGGTGTCCGAAAATTCGTAGCGCCACGCAGTGAAATCGCTCCTGGAGGTGTCGCGAGGTCTTCAGGAACAATAAATGCGCGCATCAGGCGTAGGGCATCATTGCGAGTCATCGCACTCTTGCGACTGAATATCGAGACATCTTCCTTGATCATGCCAATGCTGCCCACGGGAAGCACGATCGTAACGGAAAGCATCGGTTCAAAGTCCCCGGTTGGTTTCTTCAACGAATATATAAATTGATAACGTCCCTCTCCTTGGAATTCGATGTGAAACGATTCTTTATCCGTGAGCGGAGGATAAACCATAAATCCAAGAGCGCTGCCGGCCTCGAGAACAGGGCAGTGGCGTGCATGCTGAGGCAGGAGCGGCCGCAAAGCCTCGCGATGCGGTTTCATGCCGACACCGGGACGAATCGAGTTATAGAAAAGTCGTACTTCCATGCACGTATAGTAGGCCGTCAACTGCTGATTTGACAGAGCATATTGTTGACCCGCGGCGTAGTCTGCTGTTATTGTGCTGCCCGCCCCCTAAATCGAGACAATTAGAAAACGGAACACAGTCCAGCCTGCTCAGGAGGAGGGAGATCTTTATGATGCGAAAATTCATCTGCGTCAGTGTGCTTGTTACAGTCGTCTTCTTGTCGTTCGCCGCAACGATGACTTGGGCGCAGGCAACGGCCCAGATCAGCGGTTCTGTGAAAGATCAAACTGGAGCTGTTCTGCCAGGTGCTGAGGTCACGGCCACTCAGACCGCAACGGGAGCTAAGCGAACTGCTGTTAGCGATGAAAGCGGCTCCTACATATTGCAAAATCTGTCCATAGGGCCGTACACGATCGAGGCTGCTCTGCCCGGTTTTAAGACGTACGTCCAAACGGGAATCGTTTTGCAGGTTGGAACGAATCCGATCGTGAATGCCGTCCTCGAGGTCGGACAACTCACGGACCAGGTGGAAGTCCAAGCCGACGCGGCTCTCGTAGAATCCCGCAGTTCCGGAGTGGGAAATGTCATCGACAACCAGCGTGTTTTGGAGTTGCCACTGAACGGCCGCAATCCAACAGAGCTGATCTTTTTGGCCGGCGCTGCGGTTCCAACTACAGATGGCTCACTCAATTCGGGTGTCCGAAACTATGCGACCGTCGTCATTCAGGTAGGCGGCGGCATGAACGGCGGTTTGAACTACATGCTCGATGGAGGGACCCACGGCGATCCGGAAAACAATTTGAATCTGCCGCTGCCTTTCCCCGACGCACTCCAAGAGTTCAAAGTTGAAATGAATGGATTGGCCGCGCAATACGGTCATCATGCTGCGGGCACAATCAACGCCGTAACGAAATCGGGAACGAATGCATTTCATGGGGATGTTTTTGAATTCCTACGGAACGGCGCGCTCAATGCGCAAAATTTTTATGCCACCAGCAAGGACGGCCTGAAGCGCAATCAGTTCGGCGGCACTTTCGGCGGACCGATCGTGAAGAACAAAGTGTTCTTCTTCGTCGGAGAACAGGCGACCATCCAGCGTTCCACGCCGACGGTCAACCGGTCGTTCGTTCCTACTGCGAAGATGCTCGCCGGTGACTTTACAGAGTTCGCTTCTGCCGGTTGCCAGAGCGGTAAGGACGTCACGTTAAGAGGGCCGTTCGGTACGAATGGGTTTGCCCGGAATACAGTCGATCCCAAACTCTTTTCTGCGCAGTCTCTGGCACTCGTCAATGATCCGCGATTTCCTCGATCCAGCGATCCTTGCGGCCTGACGACATTCGGAGGCGTAAGCAATCCCAGTGAATATCTGACGGTCGCTCGTGTCGATTACCAGAAGACCGAAAAACACTCGATGTTGTTTCGCTACATGGGAGCTCGGAAAGACCAGCCGTGGGACTACGACGGCAAAAACATCCTATCGAGTTCAACAGGCCAAATCAATCAGCGAGCGCATACTTTGGTCTTCGGCGACACTTATCTGATCGGCACCGGTATCGTAAACGCGGTTCACTTGACAGGCGTCCGAACGACGAATCCACGCATTCACCCCGACGTCATCGATCTGAACGATCTCGGGGTGAAAAATGTCTGGGTGCCGTTTGCGGGTCACATGAACTTAGGCGTTGGCTCTGGACTCGCGAATGGGATCAATCCGAATGGATTCACCGTCACCGGGGTAAACGTCCAGCCCGGGTACTACAATTCGGTTGAAGGACAAGCCGCCGACGACGTGAGCTGGATCCGAGGAAAGCACCAGTTGGGATTCGGTGTTTATTACAGTCACTCGGTTTTCAATGCGAATTCCAACGTTGCTGCCAATCCGACGTTTACGTTTAACGGCAACCGCACAAGCACCATTCCAGGAGTCCCCGACGGGACAGGCCTTGCACTCTCGGATTTTCTATTGGGACTGCCATCAGGCTTTTCTGCCGGCACAAAGAGCTTTCTTTATCCACGGCAGACGTACTTCAGTGGGTACGTTCAGGACAGTTGGAAAGTCACAAGCCAACTGACTTTGAATTACGGCGTTCGATGGGAACCATTCATTGCACCCTACGATGGCCAGGGCCGCCACAATTATTTCAACTATGACTTGTACTCGTCCGGCTACAAGAGCACGTCGTACCCATTGGCGCCGGTCGGAACAGTCATGTCGGGCGACGCGCTTGCTCCAAAGAATGGCAAGTTCATGTTCAATCACCTCGCCCATTTCATGCCGCGGCTGGCATTGGCATGGGATCCGAAAGGCGATGGCATGATGGTGGTCCGTGCAGCGTATGGAATGTTCGCAGACCTGCCGCCGATGTGGACGTTTTACGGCAACGGCGCAGGCGCGCCGTGGAACGGCACGACGGCTATCACGAACCCGTCCTTTTCGGACCCTTGGAACCTCGCATCCGCCACTTACACGGGGGGATACCCGGGAGGCAATCCACTTCCGTCAACCTTCACGAAGACGACACCGTTTCAACTGAACGGCGGCTATGACAATCTCAGGCAGAACGCCAAATCCACATACATCAACCAGTGGAATCTGAGTGTTCAACGGCAGGTAGGACAGAACTGGTTATTCGCTGCGAATTATATGGGCAACGAAGACGTGCACCTCTGGGGACCGCAAATCCAGATGAATTACTCTGTGTGGGCGTCCGGAGCGAACACGGGCAATATCCCCCAACGAAAAATTCTGACTCTGCTGAACCCGGACCAGGGGAAGTACTACAACCTCATCGGCGATTTGGAAGACGGCGGCACCGGCAGTTATAACGCGATGCTGCTGACGGTTCAGCGGCGGCGGGCCAAGGGTCTGACCATCCAAGGGAACTATACGTGGTCCCACTGTATCGGTGATGGCGTCGTGTCGCAGCCGGGGTCGGGTGGAATTACTCCCGGCTTTCGAAAATACAATCGCTCGAGTTGCTCGGGCGACCGGAAACACATTGTGAATCTGTCCACCGTGGTGGAAAGCCCAAAATTCACAAATAACACGTTCCGGCTTCTGTTCAGCGGCTGGCAGCTCTCCGGCATCCTCAAAATGATGTCGGGTACGGCATTCCGTGTTACCAGCGGCATTGATACGACGTTCACAGGAACCTCGGACAACAACCGTGCAAACCAGGTGCTTGCTGATGCGTATTTGCCGAACAAAAGTAAAGACGGTTGGCTCAACCCCAAGGCCTTCGTAAATCCGACGCAGGCGACGGGTATATGCAGTCCCATTACGCTCTCGTGCGGGTACGGAAATGCGGCTGAGTTGCGCGGTCCGGGCTTGATTAATTTGGACCTGGGGTTGACGCGAAGATTTCAGATTCGCGAAGGACAGTCTGTTGAGTTCCGTGCGGAAGCATTTAATGCACCGAACCATGTGAATCCGATGAACCCGAGCTCGGCTCTCAATAGCCAGTCCTTCGGCAAATCCGTCGCCGCCGCGGATCCTCGGATCATGCAGCTCGCATTGAAGTACGTCTTCTAGCCCTGAACGTAACACTGCGCTCCGCGCACGCGGCCGGCTAAAGCCGGCCGCACCGCGGGCGGCATTTCACGCGGCAAGAACTTTGCCCTTCGTCTCCGGCAGCAGGAAGGCGGCTATGGCCATCGTGGCATAAGCCAGCGCTGCGAAGACGCCGATGGCTTGGCCTAACGGCATCGATCCCGATAAGTATCCAACTAACGTCGGAAACAGAGCCCCTGTAGCGCGGCCGAGATTGTAGGCGAAGCCTTGTCCCACGCCGCGAACGCGGGTCGGAAAATGTTCGGTGTAAAACGCACCCATCGCGCTGAACACGCCCGACGCAAAGAACCCAAGTGGAAATCCGAGTACGAGCATTGCAGTGTTACCGAATGAAACGCTGGTATACGTAAACGCAACAATTCCGGCTCCGATCGCGAAGATGAGAAACTGGAACCGGCGGCCGATCCGGTCCGATAAGAAGCCGCCGCTCAGGTAACCGCAAAAGGCGCCCACGATCAACACCGCGAGATAACCAGTCGAGTCGAGAATGGACAGGCCGCGTTCGTTTCGAAGAAATGTGGGCATCCACGTCATCACCGCGTAATAGCCGCCTTGAGCGCCGGTTCCCATCAATCCGCCAAGTAACGTGATGCGGAGCAGCGGCGGTTTGAAGATCTCAAAGAACGAAGG
>Ga0114129_10011001_pt1 | contig 12891 bp, 16 predicted proteins | sample RhiMetdeltSRZDD1_FD_80071 | JGI IMG/M metagenome (GOLD analysis project Ga0114129, IMG submission 80071) | Populus rhizosphere microbial communities from Tennessee, USA - Rhizosphere MetaG P. deltoides SRZDD1 (version 2) (version 2) | ecosystem: Host-associated > Plants > Roots > Rhizosphere >...
ATCTTCTGCACGCCCTTGATGGTGTAGCCCGCGTTCTGCAAGAGGTGGCGGATGCCCCTCAACAGCTCGACGTCGCTCGGGCGGTAGAGGCGCCGGCCGCCGCCGCGCTTCATGGGCTTGAGCTGCGGGAATTTCATTTCCCAGAAGCGCAGCACATGTTTCCTGACGCCAAGCTCAGCCGACACCTCGCCGATGTTGCGAAATGCTTCTGCCGCCTTGTTCAAGGCCAGTCCCCGCTCGGTTCGTGTGCCCTCACTGCTCCGCCGCATTGCGGCGGATAGACATTACTCCGCCGCGTTGCGGCGGATAAGGCCCGCGTTGATGCGGTCCTTCATAATATTGCTGGGCCGAAACACCAGCACGCGGCGCGGCGTGATCGGCACTTCCTGGCCGGTCTTGGGATTGCGCCCTACGCGCGGTCCCTTCTGCCGTATCCCGAAGGAGCCGAAGGAGGAGAGCTTGACGGCTTCGCCGGCCGCCAGGCTCGCCGCTATCTCCTGCAAAATAAGCTCCACCAGTTCTTGGGATTCGTTGCGAGGTAATCCGACTTTCCGAACCACCGCTTCCGCCAAGTCTGCGCGCGTGAGCGTCTTGCCACCCATGGTCCACCGCCCCTCCCAGCACCCAACCGCCGCGGAAGCTAGCCATGGTATTTTCGCGGGTCAACAACAACCGGCTGAAATTGCACACATAAATCGTGTGGTGTGGTTTTACCATCGCGCCAGCGCGGCGCCCCACGTCAGACCGCCTCCCATGGCCTCCATCAGCACCAGGCGGCCCTCGCCCAGGCGATGGTCCTCGAAGGCCTGATTGAGCGCAAGCGGTATCGAGGCGGCAGACGTGTTGCCGTGCTTGGCCAGCGTATAGACGATCTTGGATGGCGCGATGCCCAGCCGCTTGGCGATGCCGTCGAGGATGCGCTTGTTGGCCTGGTGGGGCACATAAAGGTCGATCTCGCCGGGAGCATAGCCGGTCATCACGAGGGTCTCCTCGATGACGCCGGAGATCTTCTGCACGGCATGGCGGAAGACCTCCCGCCCGTTCATGCGCAGGTAGCCGGTGGTTTTGGTCGAGCCCGGTCCACCGTCGACGTAGAGCAACTCCTCGAAGCGGCCGTCGGAGCGGATGCGGGTGGCCAGGATGCCGCGGTCCTGTCGGCTGCCGAGCTGCGTCTGCGCCTCCAGCACCACCGCTCCGGCGCCGTCGCCGAAGAGCACGCACGTGCCTCGGTCCTTCCAGTCGAGGATGCGCGAGAAGGTCTCCGTGCCGACAACGATGGCGCGCTTGAACTGCCCGGCCTTGAGGAAATTGTCGGCGATCGACAAGGCGTAGACGAAGCCCGAGCATACCGCCTGGATGTCGAATGCTGCGCCCTTGTTGATGCCGAGACCGGCCTGGATGCGCACGCCGGTGGCCGGGAAGGTGCGGTCCGGCGTCGAGGTGGCGCAGACGACGAGATCGATGTCCACGGGATCGATCCCTGCACGCACCAGCGCCTTGCGCGAGGCGGCGATCCCCAAATCGGAAGTCAGCTCGCCGTCCTCGGCGATGTGGCGCTGTTCAATGCCCGTGCGCTCGCGGATCCATTCGTCGTTGGTGTCGACGAGACGCGCCAGGTCGTCGTTCGTCATCACGCGCTTGGGCAAGTGGGCGCCGACGCCGCGGATCACGGATCGAATGAAAGCCACGGTTCCACCTCATCTTTCAAGCCCAAGCATCAACGCTGGACTGCCCCGGATGTCAAATTGCTACGGGGCCGCAGCCCTAGTGTCCTGATCGCGGAATTCGTTCCGAGCGAGCTGAACACTGAGGCGAATTTCGCGATCAGGACACTAGCAAAATCAATGACTCTGGTGTGATTCAGATGGAGAAGTCTGCCGACTGACCCCTCTGAGAGGAACGTGGCGGACGTCTCGATCATCACACTAGGACGAGCGGGCTTGCTGCGGGACTCCCCCCAATTTTCCGTGCAGCGCCTTCAGGTCGGCGGCAAGGCGCTCCAGGACATTGCTTTCGGCCATCCGGTAGCCGACCTCGATGGCGCTGGCGTATCCGAGTGCGTCCGTTCCGCCGTGGCTCTTGATGGCAATGCCGTTGAGACCGAGGAACGGCCCGCCGTTCAGGCGCCGGGGATCGATGCGCTCTCTGAGGGCCTGCAGGCCGCCCTGTGCGAGAAGGGCGCCGAGCTTGGCGGCGAGGGAACTCGTCAGCGCTTCGCGGATCCATACCGCCATTTGCTTGGCTGTGCCCTCCGCGGTCTTGAGCGCGATGTTGCCTGCAAACCCCTCGACCACGACGACGTCGGCGACGCCATGGCCGATCTGGTCCCCCTCGACGAAGCCGCGGTAGTCGATCGGCAGGTCGTTGTCCTTGAGCAGGGCGTGGGCTTGGCGCACCTCCTCGATACCCTTGATCTCCTCCACGCCGATGTTGAGAAGCGCGACACGTGGCCGCTCCAGGTTGAGGACAGCGCGGGCCATGGCGGCTCCCATGAGCGCGAAATCGGCGAGTTGGCTTGCCGTGGCGCCGATGTTGGCGCCGAGGTCGAGGACGATGCAGGCGCCCGTCAAAGTCGGCCATTGGCCGGCAATGGCCGGCCGCTCGATGCCCGGCATGGTCGTGAGCACCAGCTTGGCCATGGCCATCAGGGCGCCGGTGTTGCCCGCGGAGACGACGAAATCGGCCTGGCGTTTCTGCACCGCCTCGAGGGCGAGCCACATGCTTGAGCTGCGCCCGCGGCGGACGGCCTGGCTCGGCTTGTCCTGCATCTCCACGACCGCATCGGTGTGCATGATGCGCGACCGGTCGGCGAGTGCGGGATGCTTCTGCAGCAACGGCGCGATGCGGGCCTCATCGCCGAACAGCAGGAACTCGAGTTCGGGGTGGCGCTCGAGCGCAATGGCGGCCCCGGGCACGACAACCGCCGGCCCCGCGTCACCACCCATGGCGTCGAGCGATATGGTTCGAGGTGCTGCCATGACCCCCTGTCCGACCTGTCAACCCTGACCGTTCGGTCGGGACGGCCCCGGCCGGAACCCCTGCTCACCCCAAAGCTGCCCGAACATATCCGGTTGCCATCCCGAGAGAAACAGATTCTGGCCGGTTTGGCAGGCGGAATAGCGGGCTGGAGGCATCTGCAGAAAGTAGTCGATTCAGGTTTTCGGTTTGATTTTTGCGAGAACGGCAAATGGGCTTTCCGGCTTGCTCGCCTCGCCTCCCGGCGGACCCGAGGCACGCTGCTCGAGCTCCGCTCCGGGCTTCCTTGGGAAAGGGTCGATGGCCGCCGCAAGGCATTCGAACACGACTCGGCCGACCGCGATCTGGCCGTCCATGATCGCCTCCGGCTCCGGCTCGCCATCAAGGGTGATGGCTCCGCTCTCGGCGGCCGGCACCTGCTCCGCCGGCCAGAAGGTGACGTCGAAGCCGTCCTCGATGATGCTGTCGACAGGCTCCAGCGTTATGACACAGGCCTGGGTGACTTCTGCGGCGAAGGTGCCGAAGACCCTGTAGCGGCCGTCCAGTGACGGCTTGATCGTATACTCTGCTTTCAGGGCGGCACAGCCGGCAAGCTCGAGCGCGTGGACGACGCGCGCGCGTTCCGCCGGCGTCGCCTCCCGCTGCTCCTTGATCCCCCGCTCGGGGATGTCGAGCACGGCATGGTCCCACGCGAGATCTGAGGTCGACGTCTTCGTCTGGCTTGCCATTGCGGTATGTCCTGCGTGCTTACGCGCGCTCGCCACGCTGCGGCCAGCCCAGCCGACCGGAAAGGACCTCCGTGGCAGGCGCGCGGCCAAGCGCCTCCGCGCACTCCCGCACATACTCGGCCAAGGCCTGTGCGTCGAGGCTGCCGGCAGGGATCAAGTAGGCCAACTGCCGGCGCAACGTGTCCGCGAGTGACACATCGTGTGGGATGGAGAGCGCTGCAAGGTAGGCCGTGTGCCGGTCGAAAAGCGCGGCGGTGGCGCGTTTTATCTCCTTCGGCACCCGCAGGTCGCCGAAGGTGAGCTCGCGCATGTTGTCGTCCATGTCCACGACGAAGGTCTCGGTGAGGGACTGGCCCAAGGCCCGGCCTTCCTCGCCCTCGGTACCGAGGCGGCGCAGCACCAGAGCCAGGTGCAGCACGATCATCTCGAACCGCCCCTGCAGATTGTCGGGCACACCCCAGGCCTCATAGAGCACGGGGCTGCGGGCCTGCGTCACACTCGAGCCATAAAGGCAGCGTGCAACTTGGCGGCGGTCGCTCTTCTTCTTCAGGCTGGCGAACATGGCCAATCCGCGGCTCTCTCGGTCTCCCCGCGCATTTGCGCAGCGGGACCCGTTTGTCCTGGGGTCATCTCGTACTGGGGATGAGGCCGCGTTGCAAATTTCGGGTTGCCGGGTTAGGCCCTGAAGCTATGGGTGCAGGAGCGATTCCCCCGAGGGGCGGCGAAAGCATGAAGCGTTCGCGAAGCATGCGTCAAACAGGCGTGTGCCATGCTGCTGCCGCCTGGGTCTCCGGGCTGCGAGCCGCGCGCGGGCCGCTCCTGGCTGCCATGGCCGTGCTGGTGCTGTCGGCCTGCTCCGAGACCGTAACCAGGCACGGCCATCTGTTCCAGGAGAACGACCTGCAGCAGATTTCGGCCGGCATGAGCCAGGAACAGGTGAAGACCAGTCTCGGCACGCCCACCACGACGGCGCCTGTCGGCAGGGGGTCGGCCTACTACTACATCTCCAGCACCGAGAGCCAGTCGCTGTTCCTGTCGCCCAAGGAGAAGGATCGCACGGTGGTTGCAGTCTATTTCACGCCGACGGGATCGGTGGACCGGGTGGCGCAGTATGGGCTCAAGGACGGCAAGGTCTTCGACTATGTCAAGAACGAGACCCCGGTCCACGCCAAGGACGAGGGCCTGGTGAAGCAGCTGTTCCGCAATCTCGGCGTAAAGCAGCTGGGCCTCGAATAGGCCGGCCGGCGGCCGAGCCAGTATGCTCGGTCTCCCGCGCGAACGTCACCTGCGACATCCCCGAAAAGCGGAAGAGGCGGCCCTTGTGGACCGCCCCCCTCGTCAGCGCTTTCGCAAACCAGCTCGCCCGTCAAGGCGATCGGCCGCTCTCAGTCCTGGGTGTAGGTGATCTTGCCGCCGGCGCCCTTCTTCCACGTGTACATCACGTAGTCGGGCCGGGTGATGTCGCCCTTCTTGTCGTACTTGAGCTCGCCGATCACCGTCTTGTAGGGCTTGCCGCCGCGCACTTCGGCAGCAACCTTCTTTGTGTCCAGTGATTTGATCGCCGCTGCCGCCTGGGCGACCACTTCCATCGCCGCGTAGCTGTAGAGGGTGTAGGCTTCGGGATTGAACTTCTTGGCCTCGAACTTGGCAACGACTGCCTTTGCCTCGGGACGCTTGCGAGGATCGGGCGCGAACGTCATCAGCGTTCCCTCGACGCCGGCACCGCCGATGGCGGCGAACTCGTCCGAAGCGATGCCGTCACCGCCCATCAGTGGCGCCTTGACGCCCTGGTCGCGCATCTGGCGCACGAGCAGCCCGCCCTCCGTGTGCAGGCCGCCCCAGTAAACCAAGTCGGCACCCGCCGCCTTGATCTTGGAGACGAGTGCGGAGAAGTCCTTCTCGCCGAGGTTGACGCCCTCGTAGAGCACTTCCTTGATACCCGCCTTCGTCAGCGCCTTCTTGGTCTCGTCCGCGAGGCCCTGGCCATAGGTGGTCTTGTCGTGAACGATGGCGATCTTCTTGCCCTTGAATCTGTCGGCGATGTACTTGCCCGCCACCGCGCCCTGCTGGTCGTCGCGGCCGCAGGTGCGGAAGACGTTCCAGAGGTTGCGATCGGTGATTTTGGGATTGGTGGCCGACGGCGAGATCATGAAGATGCCGTTCTCGGCATAGACGTCGGATGCCGGCATGGTGACGCCGGAGTTGAAGTGGCCGATAACGAATTTGACGCCGTCGCCGACGAACTTGTTGGCGACCGACACGCCCTGCTTGGGATCGGAGGCATCGTCACCGAACACGAGTTCGATCTTCTGGCCGTTGATGCCGCCCTTGGCGTTGATATCCTCGGCGGCCTGCTCGGCTCCGTTCTTCAGCTGCGCGCCGAACGCGGCGTTCGGACCCGTCAGGGGACCGGCAACGCCGACCTTGACCTGCGCTGAGGCGCTGCCTGCAGCCATGACCGTCGCAGCAGCAATGGCCAGCGCTGGCCACAACACCTTCTTCATCCGAGGCCTCCCGGGGTTTCCGTGCTTTCGCACACCATGCGCGCACGTGCGAACGTGCGCCCGTCACACGGCTGATGATTCAACGAAAGTTAGACAAAGTCACGGCCAATCGGACAAACCGGGCACGTTACAACGCGGCAAGACTGCTTGTCGGGGGCGCCGACCGTCGCGATTGCGAGACCGGCCTCGGTGTGGGGCGCGGCGGAAAGCACTTCACGATCCGAATGGTGCAAGCCAGCACTTTGATTCTAGTGCGATTCAGAGGCCGATTTGCGCGCCGGACCGTTCGCGACGGTGCGGACTTCTCGATCGGCACGCTCGACTACGGCGGGCTGCGCCAGCCAAACGGGCCGCGGCGGCGGAAAAGCCAACTGTACTGGACCGCCATCTGCCGGACCCTGAACAGGCGGTAGCCCAGAGACCCTGCCGCGAACGCAACGGCGAAATCCACAAGGTATCCTTCAGCCGAAAGCAGCGGCTCCTCGAACAAGGCGAAATGGCAGAAGCGAATGGCGGCGGCCAGCAGGATCATATAGAGCGGGACGTGCCAGAACGGCCGCCAGGTCTGGGCCATTGCCCTTCCCGATGCGAAGGCAGCCCCGCCCCCCATCAGCAGGGTGATGAGGACGAACGTCCACCACGAGCTCGTGCCGTCCATCCCGCTCTCCTAGTGCCGCCCGCCCTCGAGATAGGCCTGACGTATCTCCGGACGCGCCAGCAGTTCCTGGCCCGTGCCGCTCATGGTGATGAGGCCGCTCACCATCACGTAGCCGCGGTGGGCGAGCTTCAGGGCATGGAAGGCGTTCTGCTCGACGAGGAAGATCGTCATGCCCTGCCGGTTGAGCTCCGAGAGCACCTCGAAAATCTGCCTGACGATAAGCGGCGCGAGACCGAGCGAGGGCTCGTCGAGCAGCAGCAGCTTCGGCCGGCTCATCAGCGCACGCCCGATCGCGAGCATCTGCTGCTCTCCCCCCGAAAGGGTCCCGCCGCGCTGGTCGATCCTGCGCGCCAGCACTGGGAAGAGCGCGCAGACTTTCGCCAAGTCCTCCTCGAAGTGCCGGCTCTGGTCTATCTCGGCGCCCATCTGCAGATTCTCGCGCACGGTCATGCGCGGGAAGATGCGGCGGCCCTCGGGAGACTGGGCAATGCGCAGGCGTGCGATCTCGTGGGTAGGCAGATCCGTGATGTCGCGCCCGCGATAGATGATGCTGCCTTCCCGCGCCCGCGGGTTGCCGAAGATCGTCATCATCAGGGTCGATTTGCCCGCGCCGTTGGCGCCGATCAGCGTGACGATCTCGCCTTCGTTGACATCGACGGCGACGCCTTTCAGCGCCATGACGTTGCCATAGAAACTTTTCACGCCGCGCACGGCCAGCAGCGGCATGGTCATGGCGCTGCCTCGCGCCCGTTCAGTGCGGCCACCGGCCCCGTTCCCTTCGACGGTCGGAGCTTGCGGACAGTGTGGGACGAAGCGCCCCCTTTCTCGGACGGCCGCCGGCGATCCCTCTCCGCGAGAGAGGGGGAAGCGGGCATGAGCGAGCGTGGCAGGCAGCGCGTCATCGCGCGATCTCCGCCTCGACCTTCTCCACCTCCTTGTCCTCGACGCCCAGGTAGGCGGCGATCACCTTGGGGTCGTTGCGCACGTGATCGGGGGTGCCGTCGGAGATCTTCTGGCCGTACTCGAGCACGATGATGTGGTCGGAGATCTCCATCACCACGGACATGTCGTGCTCGATCAGCAGGATCGACGTGCCGTGCTCGCTCTGAATCGACTTGAGAAATACGGTGAGCTCTCCCGACTCGCGCGGATTGAGGCCGGCAGCCGGCTCGTCGAGGCAGAGCAGGGACGGCCCCGTACACATTGCCCGCGCGATCTCGAGGCGGCGCTGGGCACCGTAGGGCAGGTCTCCCGCGGGATCGTCGGCGCGGTCGGTCAGGACGATCCGATCCAACCAGTACTTTGCGCGCTCCACCGCCTTGGCCTCGGCATCCTTGTAGCGCTGCGAGCCGAGGAGGCCGAGCACGGTCCATCCCGATGCGGCCATCAGCGCGTTGTGCTGGGCGACGATGAGGTTCTCGAGCACGGTCATGCCGGGGAAGAGGCGGATGTTCTGGAAGGTGCGCGCGATGCGGGCGCGCGCGGCGATCTGGTAGTCGGGCATGCGCTCGAGCAGAAAGGCCTCGGCGGACCCCTGGCCGCTGAAGCGCCGGCCGGAGGCGGTAAGCGCCGCCACGTCGGCTTCCGAGACGGCGTCGCCGGGGCTCAGGAGGAGACGGCCCGAGGTCGGTTTGTAGAAACCGGTGATGCAGTTGAAGACCGTCGTCTTGCCGGCGCCGTTGGGGCCGATGAGGGCGGTGATCTCGCCGCGGTTGGCAGCGAAAGAGAGGCCGTCGATGGCGACGAGGCCGCCGAAGCGCATGGTCAGGTGCTCCACGCGGAGCAGCGGGACCGGCGTGGCCTGCATCAGCCGTGTCCCTCCTTCACCATGTCGGACCTCACCATGCGGCGCTCGCGCAGGAAGATGGATGGCGCGCGGAAGGAGACGAGTCCGCGCGGCCTCCAGATCATCAGCAGCACCATGGCGAGGCCGAACAGCAGCATGCGGTACTGCGTCGGCTCGAAATCGGCACCGAAGATGCGCTTCAGCCAGTCCAACTCGCGAAGGATTTCGGTGCCGCCGATCATGGCGAACGCGGCAATGGCGACGCCGATCTGGCTGCCCATGCCGCCGAGCACCACGATCGACAACACGACGGCACTCTCCATGAAGGTGAAGGACTCCGGGCTGATGAAGCCCTGGCGTGCCGCAAAGAACGAGCCGGCGAAGCCGCCGAAGCCCGCGCCGATGGCGAACGCGGTGAGCTTGGTGTTTGTCGTGTTGATGCCGAGCGAGCGGCAGGCAATCTCGTCCTCGCGCAGCGCCTCCCAGGCGCGGCCGACGGGAAGCCGACGCAGCCGCAGCGTGACCCAGTTGGTCAGAAGCGCCAGCCCCACGATCAGATAGAACAGAAAGAGGGTGCGGTAGAGCGGCGTGAACTCGAGCCCGAAGAAGGCGGCAAAACCCTCGTCGCTGGCGTTGAACGGCAGCCCGAAGAAGGATGGTCGCGGGATGCTGGAGAGGCCGGCATAGCCGCCGGTGACCGGCACCCAGTTGATCAGCACGAGGCGGATGATCTCCCCGAAGGCCAGCGTGACGATGGCGAGGTAGTCGCCCCGAAGCCTGAGTACCGGGAACCCCAGCAGGATTCCCCAGAAGGCCGCCATCAGCCCGGCAACCGGCAGGCAGATCCAGAACGCCCAGAGCGGCCAGAAACTTGGCCCCAGCCAGGCCGCCATGAACTCCTTGACAGGATCGCTGGTGGCAAGCAGCGCGTAGGCATACGCGCCGACGGCGTAGAAGGCGACATAGCCGAGGTCGAGCAGGCCGGCGAGCCCGACGACGATGTTCAGCCCCCAGCCGAGCATCACGTAGATCAGGATCTGGATGCCGAAATTGTCGATCCACTTGATGGCGCCGGCCTTGCCGACGAGGGCGAGCGCGATGGCGGGGTAGAGCAGGAGGAGGACAAGGAGAACGCCGGAGATGACGCGGCCCAGGCCGGCAGGAGCGGAGAGGCTGCGGCGCTTGAAGCTTATCCGGGGCGCCATCAGGTAGAGGAAGCGCGCGGCGAAGGCCGCCAGCACGGCGATTGCGACATAGGTCCAGCGCGGCTGCAGGACGAGCTCGTTGGACATGTCCTGCTCGGTGCGCAGGGCCAGGATCGGCACTGCCAGTCCGAGGGCCAGCAGTGCGGTGCCGAGGGCGTCCTTGAGCGCGGCAGCGACTTTGGAGGTGGCCTTGGGGCGGTGCTCGACGGCGTCCACGGCCATGGGCGTCACACCTTCTCGACGTCCGGTTTGCCAAGCAGCCCCGACGGCAGGAACACCAGCGTGATGGCCAGGATCGAGAAGGTGGCGACGTCCTTGTAGTCGATGGAGAAGTAGGCGGACCAGAGCGTCTCGATGAGGCCGATCAGCAGTCCGCCCAGCACGGCGCCCGGAAGCGAGCCGATGCCTCCGAGCACGGCCGCGGTGAACGCCTTCACGCCCGGAACGAAGCCGTCGTTAAAGTTGACGACACCGTAGTAGATCATGAACATTAGCCCGGCGACGGCCGCGAGCGCCGCGCCCATCACGAACGTCAGCGAGATGGTGCGGTCGACATCGACGCCGAGCAGCGCCGCCATGCGGCGGTCCTGCTCGCAGGCCCGCTGGGCGCGTCCGAGCGCCGTGCGCTGCACGACATACCAGAACGCGAACAGCAGCACTGCGGTCACCACCATGATCATGATCTGCTTGTAGGAGAGCGTGACGGGGTAGACGTCTCCGCCGCTCAGCGTGATCACCTCGCCGAGGATCGAGGGGACGGGCTTGTTGCGCGGGCCCTGCGTCACCTGCACGAGGTTCGACAGGAAGATCGACATGCCGATGGCGGAGATGAGAGGCGCCAGCCGGAACGAGCCGCGCAGGGGCCGATAGGCGAGCCTTTCGATCGCCCAGGCCCAGAGCGAAGTGAGCAGCATGCCCAGGATCAGCACGATGAAGAGGGCGACAGCGAGGGATCCGAGGCCGAGCGTCTGCGTGAGCACCAGCAGAAAGATCAGGGCGATGAAGGTCGAGACCATGAAGACATCGCCATGGGCAAAGTTCACCATGCCGATGATGCCGAACACCATGGTGTAGCCGATGGCGATCAGGCCGTAGATGGAGCCCAGCGTGACACCGTTGATCAACTGCTGGAGGAAGTATTCCATGCGCTGAAGCTGCCTTGTCCCTTGAATCGGTGGGTCAGGCTAGCAGGGGCGCGGAGGCGCTACAACGCAAGAGGGTGAAGTGGACGTCGACATGTTGCTGGAATCGACCATCCGGGCCCGGTCGGCCCTCGGCGTGCCGGTCACAGCATGTTGTGGGAGCCGTCGCAGAAAGGCCGGTCGTCGGTGGTCTTGCAGCCGCACAGATTGAAGGTGCCGGAGCTCTCCGCCACGAAGCGGTGCGGCTGCAGGGTCGTGACCTTATGGGAACCGTCGCAGAAGGGCTGCTTGGCAGACCGCCCGCAGGTGCACCAAAAGTAGGGTCTGCCGGCCTGGAGCGTTACCTGGTAGGGGCCCTTCTGAGCGCAGATGGGCTCATCCGCAACGGGTTCATCCGACATGTCTTCGCGTCCCTTGTCGGTGCTGGAAGCCTGAGTCTCGCGGCCTAGACGACGTTGAGCTTGGTTCTCTCGACGACCTTGGTGCCGGCATCGTCGATCCAGGTGAATTCGAACTCGCCGGGGCCTGGCACCTTCATGTGGAAGGCGATGAAGGGGTTGGCGGAGATGCCCGGATGCAATTCCGCCCTGAAGACTTCCGCGCCGGCGTAGGTGGCCGTGAAGGTGTTGATGATGTGGCGGGGGATTGTCTTGCCGTCGGCGGACTTGCGCTGGCCGGTCTCCATTAGATGCGAGATCAGCGTCTTGATCTCGATGAGGTCCCCGACCTTGGCGCTATCGGGAAGCTTGATACGGGGTCGCGTCGTCATGCCTTCGTGTCCTTCCGGGCTAGCCGCCGCAGCCGCCGATCGTCACCTTCACGTTGCGCTTGCCGCTGAGGAAGCGGCCGTCGGGCAACTCGGCAATGGCGATGATGTCCTGCGTCCGGGCAAGGCGCATGCGGCTCGTCACCGCCGCCTTGCCGGACAGGGGCGAGAAGCGGAACGTGGCCACGCCCGGCTGGGGGTTGGCGGTGGCGATGACATGGATCGCCTTCACGAAGTCCTTCTCCGTCATGGGGCTGTCGACGGAGATCACGAAGGGGACGGTATTGCCGTTCTCGGCGATCTCCGGCATCTCGATTGCGACCTTGCCTTCGACAGGCTTGGCATCGCCGAGCACCTTCTTGACCAGCTCCTCCCATGCCTGCTGCTGATCCTGAGCCAGCAGGGCGGTGGGCAGCGTCGCCGCGGCCAGCGCGGCGGTCGAGCCGAGGGCGAACGCGCGTCGGCTGACCGCCCTGGACTGCTTCGTGTGCGTCATTTCTCTGGCGTCCTCGTGTCCCAAGCGGATCGACGCGAGCAGGCGGTGCCGGGGCGGCCGGAGCGGCTGTTTCGGCGGGCCGCACATCGTGGGCCCGGCAACCCGGTGTCTCGCATTGCCAACAGCCCCTAACATCCTAGAATGCACACACGCAAGCTTCAAAGCACACGCGACCGTGCGGGGGCTCGGATTGGCTTTTTTGGGAGGCGATGATGACGGGAATCTCGCGAAGGGACTTCACCCGGATTGCCGGTGCGACGGGGCTTGGTACGCTGGCCGGCTCGGTGTGGTCGCCCTTCGTTGCGGCGCAGGGCGCGGCGAAGGTGGTGATCGTCGGCGGCGGGGCCGGCGGGGCGACTGCCGCGCACTACATCAAGAAGGATGCCCCCGAACTCGACGTCACGCTGATCGAAGCCAATCCGATCTACAGCTCCTCGTTCTTCTCCAATTTGTACATCGGGGGTTTCCGCACCCTGGAATCACTCAATCACACATACGGCGGCCTTAGCCGCCTCGGCATCAAGGTAGTCCACGACGCGGCGACCGACGTGGATACCGCCAAGAAGACCGTGAAAACGAAGGGCGGACGCAGCTACAGGTACGATCGCCTGATTCTCTCGCCCGGCATCG
>Ga0114129_10011002_pt1 | contig 12891 bp, 9 predicted proteins | sample RhiMetdeltSRZDD1_FD_80071 | JGI IMG/M metagenome (GOLD analysis project Ga0114129, IMG submission 80071) | Populus rhizosphere microbial communities from Tennessee, USA - Rhizosphere MetaG P. deltoides SRZDD1 (version 2) (version 2) | ecosystem: Host-associated > Plants > Roots > Rhizosphere >...
ACGATCAGCTCGTCGGCGCTGCCGAAGCCGCGGCGCAGTATCCGCTCGTCGACCACGCGCCGGGCGACCTCCACGGGCAGGCGCAGCTCGTCGCGCAGGACGGCGACGGGTACGTGGTTGACGTCCACCAGGCCGCCGTCGTCGTACCGGCGGGGCAGGTCGGGCCGGCCGATGCGCAGCTCGGCGGCCATACCCGGGTCGGTGGCCACGAGGTGGCGGGCCCTCCGGCGCCGCTCCGACCGCCAGCGGGCCCACTCGACGGCGGACTCGTCCGGCATCGGGTACGCGGTGGGCGGCGGCTGGTCGGGGCGGCACGCGTACCAGACCTGGCGGCCGGCGATCGCGGCGTGCGTACCGCCGAGCAGCCACAGGCCGGCCCAGGCGGCGGCGAGGACGGCACGGCCGGACGGGCCGACCCGGGCCGCGACGAGCACGACGGCCGTGAGGGCCACGTACCCGTACGCGGCCCCGCGCAGCCGGGGCTGGTGCAGCCGGCGGCCCGCGTACCAGAGCAGGGGACCGGACGCGAAGCCCGCGGTGCCCGCGGCGAGCACGCACCACGTCCACATGGCGCCGGCCAGCGACTGCTCCTGGTGGAACCGGTCGACGAACCCGCGCCACCGGTGCCGGAGACCGGCTCGCGGGGCGGTCATCCGACGGTCAGCGGGTCGAAGCGGTTGCCGCCGGGTGCGAGCCAGAGGTCGTCGATCACCCGGATCTCGGCGGCCGCGAACTCGACCCGCCGCACAGTGCCCTGGAAGGCCAGCTTGAGCAGCTCGAAGAGTGCTGTGACCTCGTGCCACACGGTGAGGACGCCGCTCACCAGCTCGACGATCTCGTCCCACACCGCGCCCAGGCCGAGCAGCGAGCCGGCGAGCCGCAGGATCCGCAGCGCCTTCTCGACGATCCAGAACTTGAGGAAGTCGAGCGCGAGCACGATCGCGGTGAGCGTGGTCTCCGCCTCCTGGGCGAGCCACTCGAACGCCTCGGAGTGCATCTGGAGGAAGTGCTGCAGCGCGTCGACGGCCGGCAGCCACCGGTCTCGGATCGTGTACGCGAACTGGGTGGCCGCGGCCGAGTCCCAGCTCGCGGCGAGGGAGTCCATGCCGTAGGCGAGGTTGGCGCGCAGCACCTGGACCCCCTCCCGACCGGCGAGGGCGGCGTAGCCGTCGGCGTTGACCCGGAGGGTGCCCCAGTCGCCGACGATCTGCGGCAGGACGTCGGCCGACAGCGTGAAGTGGGCGAACCGGTCGAGCCAGTTGTCGATCACGCCCAGGTGCTGCCGCGCTTCGACGACGGCCTCCGCCATCTCGTCGCTGGGGCGGGGTGGCGTGAGCGCGGGCACGAACGGGTCCCGGAAGTCGGCGGGGTGCCGGGCGTCGTCGCCCTCGACGTAGCCCTGCGGCGCGTGGTCGCGTGGCACCGTGAGCCAGATGCGTTCGGCGGCGTCCGCGTCGCCGACCCGGTACGCCGTCGACGCCGCCCGCAGGTTGACCGCGACCTGGAACAGCTCCCGCTCGCCCGAGTCGAACAGGCGGGCCGACGAGTCGCGCGCGAGTGCGACGGCGGGACGCGCGAGAGCCAGCAGCCCGGTCATGCCGTCGGTGTGGCCGCAGTGCGCCATGCAGTACGCGCGGAACGGGCTCCGGAACAGCTCGGCGTTGCGCTCGAGCTGGGTGGCGTAGCCCTCGAGCTGGGCGGGGTCGACCGTGATGCTCATCCGTGGTCCCCGTGGGTTGTCGCGGGATGGCCGAGACGGGCCGCCTCGGCCGGGTCGAGGCCGTCACGCTCCATCCGCGTGCGGGCGTCGGCCAGCGCCCGCGGCAGGCCGGAGAGGGGAACGCGCCAGAGCTCGCGGACGGCGTCCACATCGGACCGGGCGTCGGGGGCCGCCGGTCCGGTGCCGACGACCTCGGCCCAGCACAACTCGCCGCGGTCGATCCGCTGCTGGACGGCGCGCAGCTCGCGCGGCGCGCGACCGGTCCGCGCGAAGTCCGCGAGGTCGGCGGCGGCCCGATCGGCGGCGCGCCGCTGCCGGTCCCGCCGCGCGGTCAACTGCTCGACCAGAAGACCGAGCCGGTCGTCTGGATTCCTTGGCGCCGAACCGTTACCGGTGGCGCTCCACATCGTCGGTCGCGAATCCACGTCGCCACGCTAGGAGGCGACCTTGGTGTCTAACAAGACCTGTGGATAGCGCCGGCCGTGCCGCATCGCCGGCCTGTGGATAACGTGCGGGAAGCCCCGACGATATGGTATGTGTCCACAAGGGACGGACGGTCGGGTCAGCTGCGGACGATCAGCGTCATCGCCTCGGCGCGCGACTTCGCGTCGCGCTGGAAGAGACCCCGGACGGCGGAGGTGATCGTGCGGGAGTCCACCTTCTGGATCCCCCGCATCGCCATGCACATGTGCTCGCATTCGAGTACGACCAGGACGCCCCTCGGGTCGAGCTTGGTCATCAACAGGTCGGCGATTTGGGAAGTGAGCCGCTCCTGGAGCTGGGGGCGGCGCGCGTACACCTCGACGAGCCGGGCGAGCTTCGACAGTCCGGTGATCCGGCCGTGCTCGCCGGGGATGTACCCGATGTGCGCGACGCCGCGGAAGGGCAGCAGGTGGTGCTCGCAGAGCGAGAACACCTCGATGTCCCGGACGAGCACGAGCTCCTCGTGGTTCGCCTCGAACGTCGTCGCCAGCACCTTCGCCGGGTCGATGCGCAGCCCCGCGAACAGCTCGGCATAGGCGCGGGCCACGCGGGCGGGCGTACGCCGCAGCCCGTCCCGGTCGGGGTCCTCGCCGACGGCGAGCAGGATCTCCCGCACCGCCTTCTCGATCCGGGCCAGGTCGACGCGCTCCTCGACGGGTACGCCTGTGAGCTTCCCATCGACCAGCCGCGCGGCGAGGTAGTCCAGCTCGTCGTCGTTCGGCTCCGTACTGGACGCGGTCAGCGGGCGCTCTCCGAGGTCGGGCTGTCGGCCGGCTGGGCCGACCCGTTGGCCGGCGTGTCCGGCGCGCCCCCGTAGCCCGAGCCCGGCAGTCCGCCGCCCGACGGGTTGGTCCCCGGCCAACCGGAGCCCACCGGGCCGTTGGACCCGCCCGCCCCACCCGCCGTCGAGGCCGGGTCCGACTCACCGAGATCCGGACCGCCCGAACCCGGGTGCGGCGCGGGGCCGTTGGCGCTGCGCCCCGCGCCGGGCGTGCCGGCGGCGAGCGCGCGGACCCCGTCGGCCTCGGCCTTCGCCTTGAGCGCGTCCTTCTCGGCCGGGGTCAGTACGGGCGGCTGGTCGGACGGGAGCCGCTTGCCGAAGCCGTTGTACGGCGCCATCGGCGGCCGCTTCGCGACCCGGCTCGCGAGCCGCGCCATGTCGGACTGGGAGATCGTCTCCTTCTCGATGAGCTCGAGAACGAGCATGTCGAGCACGTCCCGGTACTCGACGAGGATCTCCCACGCCTCGTCATGCGCGAGCTCGATGAGCGTACGGATCTCGGAGTCGATCTCGGCCGCGACCGAGTCGGAGTAGTCGCGCTCGTGCCCGTAGTTGCGGCCGAGGAAGGGCTCGCTGTCGTTGGTGCCGTACTTGACGGCGCCGAGCTTGGCGCTCATCCCGTACTGCGTGACCATCGCCCGCGCCAGGCCGGTCGCCTTCTGGATGTCGTCGCCGGCGCCGGTGGTCGGCTCGTGGAAGACGAGCTCCTCGGCCGCACGCCCGCCGAGGGCGTACGCGAGCGTGTCGATCATCTCGGCGCGGGTCTGCGTGTACTTGTCCTCGGTCGGCAGCACGAGGGTGTGCCCGAGCGAGCGCCCGCGCGGGAGGATCGTCACCTTGTGGACGGGCGGCAGGTGCGTCAGCGCCCAGGCGACGAGCGCGTGGCCGGCCTCGTGGTACGCGGTGATCTTCTTCTCGTGGTCGCTCATCGCCCGGGTGCGGCGCTCGGGGCCCGCGATGACCCGGTCGATGGCCTCTTCGAGGAAGAAGTTGGTGATGGCCCGCTTGTCGTTACGGGCGGTCAGCAGGGCCGACTCGTTGATCACGTTGGCCAGGTCGGCGCCGGTGAACCCGGGCGTCCGCCGCGCGACCGAGTCGAGGTCCACGTCGGGCGTGAACGGCTTGCCCTTGGCGTGCACCCGCAGGATCGCCTTGCGGCCCTCCATGTCGGGGGTGTCCACGGCGATCTGCCGGTCGAACCGGCCGGGGCGCAGCAACGCCGGGTCGAGGATGTCGGGCCGGTTCGTCGCGGCGATCAGGATGACGCCGCCCTTGGTGTCGAAGCCGTCCATCTCGACGAGCAGCTGGTTCAGCGTCTGCTCGCGCTCGTCGTGGCCGCCGCCGAGGCCGGCGCCACGGTGCCGGCCGACCGCGTCGATCTCGTCGACGAAGACGATCGCCGGGGCGTTGGCCTTCGCCTGCTCGAACAGGTCCCGCACGCGGGAGGCGCCGACGCCGACGAACATCTCGACGAAGTCGGAGCCGGAGATCGAGTAGAACGGCACGGCGGCCTCACCGGCCACCGCGCGGGCGAGCAGCGTCTTACCGGTACCGGGCGGGCCGAACAGCAGCACGCCCTTGGGAATCTTGGCGCCCAGCGCTTGGTACTTGCCGGGGTTCTGCAGGAAGTCCTTGATCTCGTGCAGTTCCTCGACCGCCTCGTCCGCGCCGGCGACGTCGGCGAACGTCGTCTTCGGCGTGTCCTTCGAGATCAGCTTGGCCTTCGACTTGCCGAAGTTGAGGACCCGCGAGCCGCCGCCCTGCATCTGCGACATGAACAGCAGCAGCAGGATCACCAGGACCGCGATCGGGAGCAGGTTCACCAGGAGCGTCAGGAACACGCTGTCCGAACTGACCTCGGTGTTGAGCTCACCGGTGACCTTGCCCTGCTGCTTCGCCTGGACGAGGTCGTTCCAGATCTCGTCACTCGTCTCGGCCGGGTACTGCGCCTCGATCTTGTCGGTGTCGGTGCCGTCGAACTTGGCCTTGGTGGCCAGGTCGAGGCGGAGCGTCTGCTCCTTGTCCGCAACGACCGCCTTCTTGATCCCGCCCTGCTGCAGCTGGGCCAGCGCGACCGACGTGTCGACCTTCTTGTAGCCGCCACCGCCGGTGAACAGCGAGCTCAGCGCGATGGCACCGACGATGACCAGGATGATCCAGACCACCGGGCGGCGGAAGAAACGGGTCCGTTCCATACTGTTGTCGAGCGCGGGGCGCCCGGCTCCTCCCGATCGATGTCGAGGCCACTGGGTGGCCGGGTTGCTACGACGGCCCGGCCAGTCATTCGAAGGTACACCGTGTCGGCGACCCGATGCGGCGCGGAGTCGACACCGGTGCCACAACCGCTCGAACCGGTTCAGGTGGCGCGGGAGTAGACCTCAGGCCGGAGCACCCCGACGTAGGGCATCTCGCGGTACCGCTCGGCGTAGTCGAGGCCGTACCCGACCACGAACTCGTTGGGGATGTCGAAGCCCACGTAGCGCACGGGCACGTCGACCTTGATCGCGTCCGGCTTCCGCAGCAGCGCGACGACGTCCACGCTGGCCGGCGAGCGGGAGGCGAGGTATTTCAGCAGCCAGGACAGCGTCAGGCCCGAGTCGACGATGTCCTCGACGACCACGACATGCCGCCCGGCGATGTCGCGGTCGAGGTCCTTGAGGATGCGGACGACGCCGGACGAGGTCGTGCCCTGCCCGTACGAGGAGATGGCCATGAAGTCCAGTTCGGACGAGCGCCCGTGCCGGCCGAGGGCGCGGGCGAAGTCCGCCATGAACATGAGCGCGCCCTTGAGCACGCAGATCAGGAGGAGGTTGTCGATCTCGGCACAGTCCGCGGCCACCTGGCGGGCCAGCTCATCCGTCTTGGCGCTGATCTGTTCTTCGGTGACGACCACGTGGTTGATATCGGCATCGAACCAGCTCGTCGTGGCGGTGCCCTCGGCCATGGGCACAGCCTGCCCGACGATCCGGCCAGGCCCCAAGCCGGGGTGGGAAGGCGGGATCATCCCGCCTTCGCTCAGCAGTAGGACGAGATGCGGCGGCCTTCGTCGGTCGGTTTCCAGTCGGCGCCGTCGCGGCTGTCGGTGACCAGACCCAGGGCCGAAGCCACTCCGAGGAGTACGAAGAGAGCGAGCAGCACGAGTTCCATAGGCACAGCCTCGGGCATGGCCGTCGATGGCACGAGTGGCAGGAAAGTCATACACCCTCGATTTGCTGCCATCCAGCCGGTAACCTGGGTCACATGCTGACGAGGGTGGCCGTGCTGGTCGTACCAGGGGTGGCGCCGTTCGAGCTGGGCGTGCTGTGCGAGGTGTTCGGCACCGACCGCACGCAGGACCGGTTCCCGGCCTACGACTTCGCGGTGTGCAGCCCCGACGGCAAGCCCGTCCGGACGTCGTCGGGCTTCGACATCGTCCCGCACGCCGACCTGGCACCGATGGCGGAGGCGCACCTCGTCGCCGTACCCGCGCATCCGCTGGACTCGATCGTGCCCGAACCGGCGCTCACGGCCCTGCGCGCGGCGGCGGCCCGGGGGGCGTACGTGATGAGCGTGTGCTCCGGCGCCTTCCTGCTCGGCGAGGCCGGCCTGCTGGACGGGCGCCGATGCACCACGCACTGGCGGTACGCGGACGAGCTCGCGGCGCGGTACCCGCTGGCCGACGTGCACCCGAACGCCCTCTACGTGGCCGACGGGCGGCTGCTGACGAGCGCCGGTACGGCCGCCGGCATCGACGCGTGCCTGCACCTCGTACGCCAGGAGCACGGGTCGGCGGTGGCCACCAAGCTCGCCCGCCGGATGGTCGTCCCGCCGCACCGCGACGGCGGCCAGGCGCAGTACATCGAGGCCCCGATCCCGGAGACCGCGTGCGGGCCGACGCTGGAACCGCTGCTGGAGTGGCTCGTGGCCAACCTGCACGAGCCGGTGACCGTCGAGGACCTGGCAGCCCGGGCCCACCTCGCGCCGCGGACGTTCGCCCGGCACTTCGTCGCCGAGACCGGCACGACGCCGCACGACTGGCTCACGGGGCAGCGGGTGCTGCTGGCGCGACGGCTGCTGGAGGACACCGACCTGGCCGTCGAGTCGGTGGCGAACCGGTCGGGCTTCGGCAACGCGGCGGCGCTGCGGCACCACTTCACCCGGCGGGTGGGTGCGACCCCGCAGGCGTACCGGGCGACATTCCGCGACCGGCCATCACTGACCGGGCCGGCGACGCCGGTCTGAGCGCAGCGGACAGCAGATGCCGGGCTCGGCTGACCGAGCCCGGCATCTGGTCGTGCTACTGAACTCCTACTGCGGTGGTGGAACTCCTACTGCGGTGCGCGGTTCGGGTTGCTCGTCGGTGTGATGGCGACGTTGGAATTCACCACCGTCACCCCGGGAACAATCGGTGTCGTCATCGCTGTCGTCACCGTGCCCGTACCCGTGCTCACCGCCTGCGCCGTGACCGTGTAGGTCACCGAACCACCCGGTGTCGGCGCCGTCGACGTGACCCGGAGGTCCGTCGTCGGCAGGCCAGGAGGCATCTCCTGGTCCCCGCCGGTGCCGTCGGCGTTCTCCGCCCCGACCAGGTAGTCCTGGCCGTTCGGGTCGCCCGGCAGGGCGGCCGGGTCGTAGGTGAACGAGATGTCCTGGGTGCCGCCGATGCCGAGCCAGATCTGGAAGTGCCGGTTCGACGAGGTACCGAAGACGTTCACCTGCCACTCGATCACGATCCAGGTGCTCACGCCGTCCGTCAGGGTGGCGGCGTAGATACCCGGCGCGCCGGTCCCGTCCAGGTCCGTCCAGAACGGCGCGAGCACGTTGTTGGGCGGTGCCACGTTCGGGATCGGGAGCAGGTTGCAGCAGTTGTTGTCGGTTGACGTACCACCACCGACGACGAGGTACCCGTTCGAGTCGACACCGATCCGGTTGTACGAGACACCGGTGTAGACGAACGACGGGACATTGAAGTTGATGATGTCCTCGTCACCGATCATGACCGGTGTGACCCCGAACAGCGCAAGCGGGATGAAGCCACCAGGGCTCGCTCCCGGAGCGACGGACGGGACACCGGGGTGCTGACCGTTGAGCGCGACGCCGGTCTTGGTGACCAGGTGCGAGTTGACCACGGTCGCGTTCGTCGCCCCGGTGACGTTCAGACGTGCGTTCGTCACGGTGGCGAAGTCGGCGGTCGTATCCGTCGACGAGTTGTTCTGCGCGTTGATCGTGCACGTGGTGGACCCACCGACTGCGACCGAGCTGGGGCTGCACGCGCTGGTGAGACTCACCCGGCCCTGCTGCGGCACGAAGGCCACGGGCAGGTGGAGGTTCGGCACGCCCGCACGGTCACCGTGCAGGACGATCTCACCGAAGTACTGGGCCGTGGGCGCGCTCGACGCGATGACGATCGTGAGCGTGACCGACTGGCCCGCGTTCAACGAGAAGACCGACGGCGTGACGGTGATGGAGCTACCCGCCGGCGCCGAGGTCGTCACGTGGTAGGGCTGGGTCTTGTTCGTGATGTTCTTGGCCGTACGCGTCGTGGTGACCACGCCCGGCATCACTGGTGCGTTGATGGACGGGATGTTCAGGTTGATCGCGGTGAGCGGGTTGTTGCCCAGCGCCGCCATCCGGGCCGCGGTCTCGTCGAACAAGAGGACCGGGTTGTCGGCGGGGTGGAGGTTGACCCGGCCGCTGCCGTAGTCGAACGGGTCCGCCGCAGTGGTCCCGTCCTCCTTCACGACGTCCTGTTCAGCCGTCGTCATCATGGCGGACTTCACCTGGCCCGGGGTCCAGCTCGGCCGCAGCGCGCGCAGGAGGATCGCCGACCCCGCAATGTGCGGCGAGGACATCGACGTGCCTGCGATCGCCTGGAAGAGCTCACCCGGCGGACCGTTGGTGATGGATTCCGGCGTCGGGGTGTGCCCGGCGAGGATCTGTACGCCCGGCGCGGTGATGTCCGGCTTGATGCCGAGCCCACCGGGGCCGCGCGACGAGAACGCCGCCATGACGTCACCCGGGCCGTTGACCTTCACGCCGGCCGTGAACGAGCCCGTCACCGACGGGTTGGCGGCCATGAAGGCGACGAACGACGTGCCGTCGGCCAGGTGCACCGTCGGCAGCCAGTGGTTGTCGGTTTCCGTGTCGGCGAGCGTCGGGTTGTACAGGATCATGCCGACGGCGCCACCCTGCTTGACATTGAAGCCCTTGTCCACGCGGGCGTTGACGCCGCGCTGGCACGCGACGATCTTGCCGGTGAACGAACCTGCTGGCGCTGGTGCGGTGCAGAACGAGCTGTAGCCTCCAAGCGACTGGGCGAGCACCACGGGAGCGGGGCCCGCGCCGGCCGTGATCGAAGCACCGACCAGGTTCAGCGTGTTGCTACCGGTGCCGTGCAGCGTCAGGTTGGAGTCGAACTCCCGCTTCTGCGTGCTGGCGGCAACCGTGGTCACCCACGGCGAAACGTGGTTGACCGTAGCGGCGCCCGGACCGTCGTTGCCGGCCGAAGCCGCGACGAAGATACCGGCGGCGTACGCGTCGAGGAAGGCCAGCTCGACCGGGTCGGTGAACGGATCCGTACCACCGGAGATCGAGAAGTTGATGACCTTCACACCGTCGAGGATGGCCTGAGCCACCGCGGCCGCGGAGTCAGAGTCGAAGCAACCCTGGATACCGCAGACCTTGTACGCCGAGACCCACGCGCCCGGCGCGATGCCGTTCAGCGGGCCGCGCTGCACACCGAGTACGGTCGCGGACGCGAGCACGTTGCCCGCCGCGGTCGTGCTGGTGTGGGTCCCGTGACCGTTGGAGTCGCGGGCCGTGTGGTACGGCTCCGCGGCCGCGCGGGCCGGGTTGGACAGGTAGGTAGCCAGGAACGGCCGCCCACCGATCAGCTTGTGATTGCACACGAACGGATCAGGAGCCGGAGTCAACGGGTTGTCACCGAAGTTGCAGACCCGTGCCGGTCCCGGAGGTGCCGGCAGGTTGCCCTGGTCGGCGAGTCCCGGGTGCTCCGGCCAGACACCGGTGTCGAGGACACCGAAAATGACGCCCTTACCCGAGTTCGCGGTGCCGCCCAGTGACGGGTAGATGCTGTCGGCTCCGATGAAGTGCGGGCTGGCGTCTGTGTCCGGCTTACGCAGCTGGTCCTTCTGCACCGCGACCACGCCGCCGACCTTCAGCAGGTCGGAGATGCGGTTCGCCGGCACGGTCGCCGCGACACCGCCATACACAGTCCGGAGGGACTGCGAGACGGCGAGTGTGGGTACGCGTCGCTTCATCTCTTTGACGATCGCGCTTTCGCGGGCGTTCACGAAGCTGCCGTACTGGACCTCGGCGGCCGACTGGCCGGTGAGGTCCTTACCGGTGGCGGACGGGCTGGTCGCCGTGAAGCCGTTGATCCCACCGGTGTAGGTCGCCAACGCGTCGTAGTCGAGTTTCACCATGACACTGACGGGCGTGGCGTCCGTCCGCCCCAGCAGTGAGCGGTCGGTTTGTGCGAGCCGGCTCGTTTCAGCCTTCTGGCCGACAACCCGCGACTGCGGGCTGATCGACGAGGCCTTCCACGGGCCGGGTGCTTGGGCCACCGCCGCCGACGCTCCCGAAACCACCAACATCGGTGGTACGAGAACGCCGGCGAAGATCACCCGGGCCAACTTGCTGGATCTCATCCCTCCCCCTCTCGAAGGGTTTCCGAGCCGGGAGGTGCGGTCTCCAACGGGGGTCGCACGCCGTTGGACGACCTCACCCAGCGACTACAGAACAACACGCAGGGTGGGCGAATCTTTGCATGCCAAATCGTCAATCGCCATCCCTTGTTTGGCGCGGTCTTGGTGATTTCTCGCTGTCCGGTAGCCGACAGCGTTGCGATCAGTACGCAGCCGCGCACCCATCGGCGCGAGGCTCAGAGCCAGCCACGTATCCGCCGTCCGGCAAGCGCCAGATTGCTTGCCCGTACCCGAAAACGCCGGCATTCTCCGCGACCGTTACATCATGACCACGACGACGTAGACCCTCGACTGCACCCTCGCCTTTCGCGTCGGCGACGAGCTCCGGCTCGACCTGTACCGACCGCCCGGCATGCCAGTACCAGCGCGGGACACCGAGCGCGGCCTGCGGATCGAGGGCGTCGTCCACAGTGGATACAACGAGCTGGACATGACCTTGTGGCTGCATGTGCCCGCCCATCACGCCGAACGGTCCCACCGGCGTACCGCCCCGGGTCAGGAACGCGGGAATGATCGTGTGGAACGGGCGCTTGCCCGGCGCGACGCCGTTCGGATGCCCGTCGGCGAGCGAGAACCCGGCTCCTCGGTTCTGCAGCCCGAAGCCCAGGCCCGGCACGGTGACGTGCGCGCCGAAGCCCATGTAGGTCGACTGGATCAAACTCACCATCATCCCGTCGGCATCGGCCGCGCAGAGGTAGACGGTGCCGCCGCGCATCGGGTCGCCCGCCGCCGGATCGCCCGCCCGATCTCCGATCAACGCGCGGCGCCGCGCCGCATAGGCCGGATCGAGCAGAGCATCCGTGGGTACCCGGACCCGCTGCGGATCGGCGACGTAGGCATGGGCGTCGGCGAATGCGAGTTTCGTAGCTTCGATCTCCCAGTGCAGCCTCTGCTCGAGATCCGCACCGGCGAGGTCGTACCCGGCGAGAATGTTCAACGCGATGAGAGCCGCGATGCCCTGCCCGTTCGGCGGCAACTCCCACACCTCGTGGCCGCGGTAGTCGGCGGAGACCGGGTCGTCCCAGGAGGACGCGTGGGTCGCGAGGTCGCCGGCGGTGAGCAGCCCACCGGTACGCGCCGCGAAGTCCGCCATCGTCGCGGCGAGATCACCGTGGTAGAACGCCTCGGCGCCGCTGTCCGCGATCCGGCGCAGCGTCGCCGCCGCCTGCGGGTTGCGCCAGCGCTCACCCGCGCGGGGTGCCCGTACACCGTCCACTGTGTACGTTTCGGTCCAGTGCGCGAACTCCGGCCCCTCCAACCGCGGGTGCAGCAGGCTCGCGGCCCGGTTCCAGTGGTACGCGACGGTCGGCGACACCGGGTACCCGGACTCGGCGTACGCGATCGCGTCGGTGAACAGGTCGGCGAACGGGAGCGACCCGAACCGGCCGTGCAGATCGCGCCAGCCGGCGGGGGCACCCGGTACGGTCACCGGCAGCCAGCCGTGGCTCGGCATCACCTGGGTCTCGGCGCCCTGGGAGCCGCCCAGGACCGTACTGATCGACGTCGATGCACCGGCCGCGAGGACGAGCTCGCGGGTGAGCGCGGCGGGCGAGCGGCCGGACGCATTGAGACCGTGGAGCCGGGTACCGTCCCAGACGATGGCAAAGAGATCGCCGCCGATGTCGTTCGAGCCGGGCTGGACGACCGTCAGCGCGATCGCGGCCGCAACGGCGGCGTCGACCGCGTTGCCGCCACGCCGGAGAACGCCCAGGCCAGCGGCGGCCGCGAGGGGTTGGCTGGTCGCCACGACACCGCGGGCGGCATAGATGGGCTTGCGGTCCAAGCTCGGCAGGGGCACGGTTTATTTGACCCGACAAAAGCCCTACAGATCAAGAACTATGAACCCATCACGGCGGGTGACGGTCGCGCCGCCGGGGAGGTGAACCGCTCCCTGGCCGTGCCAGTCGATCACCAACGCGTCGAGCGCGTCGAGGTGGACGTGGGTGAGCGCCGTACTGTGCCGGCTGGCCCAGTGCCGCAGGACGCGGCGGCGGATCGCCGGGTGCAGCGCCGCGAGTTCCGAGGTGTTGAGCGTCTCGCTCGCGGCCGCCAGCTCGTCGAGCAGCGCGGTGTCCTCCGCGATCAGGGCGGCGGTACGCGCCAGGTTGGCCACCACGCCCGGGCCCAGCGCGTCGACGAGGGCCGGGAGGGCGGTGGACCGTACGCGGGACCGGGCGTACGCCGGGTCGGCGTTGTGCGGG
>Ga0114129_10011003_pt1 | contig 12890 bp, 12 predicted proteins | sample RhiMetdeltSRZDD1_FD_80071 | JGI IMG/M metagenome (GOLD analysis project Ga0114129, IMG submission 80071) | Populus rhizosphere microbial communities from Tennessee, USA - Rhizosphere MetaG P. deltoides SRZDD1 (version 2) (version 2) | ecosystem: Host-associated > Plants > Roots > Rhizosphere >...
GCCTGGTACGAGGAGCGCACGCGCGCCGCGGGTCTGGAGCACGTCGAGCCGCTCTGGGGGGAAGATCCGCGTTCGCTGCTGGAGGAGTTCGTCGCGATCGGCGGGCGGGCGGTGCTCACGTGCGTCGAGACCGCGAAGCTCGACGTCTCGTGGCTGGGCCGCGTCGTCGACCGCGACTTCGTCCGCGACGTGCGCGCGGCGGGCATCGATCCCTGTGGCGAGAACGGCGAGTATCACTCGTTCGCGTTCGCCGGTCCGTTCTTCGCGCGGCCTCTCGCGTGGCGCCCCGGCGAGCTGCGTGACGACGGTCGCTTCGCGCAGCTGGACGTGAATGCTCTCGTGTCAGAGTAGTTACCGCCCTTAGATTTCCTAGGTGCGCTCGGCCCCCTTCTCCACGCGCACCGCCGCGGCGGTGTTCCTGCTCTCGTGTTCGGCGCTTCTGTTCCAGGTGGCGCAGACCCGTCTTTTCAGCGCGACGCTCGGCTACCACCTCACCTTCATCGCGGTGTCGATCGCGCTGCTCGGCGTGGGAGCCGGTGCGGCTGCCGCGACGCTGATCGACCGCCGTCCCGGCGCACCGAGCACGTCTCGCCTCGCCGCGCTCGCGAGCGCGAGCTACGTGTTCGCGATGGCCGTCGCGACCGTCGTCGACCCAGCCGCGCTCGATGTGAGCCTCGCCGTCGTATTGATCTATGCCGCCAGCAGCCTGCCGTACGTGCTTGTGAGCTGGGTGGTGGTGCGCGCACTCGCGGCCGATCCCGCATGGGCCGGCCGGACGTATGCCGCCGACCTCGCCGGTGCCGCCGTGGGCGGAGTCATCGCATTCGCGGCGATGCCGGCGCTCGGTGCGCCGGGTGAGTACGGTGCCGCGGCGGCGCTCGCGGCGACCGCCGCGCTGGTCCTGTCGGGTGCGAGGGCGCGCCGCCGCGTCGCGCTTGCGGCGGTCCTCCCTACCGTCCTGCTCACGCTCGCGCTCGCAGCCGCCGGCGATCAGATCGCGCCTCTCCGTCCGTCGGCGTTCAAGCCGATCCTTGAAGACCTCCGGCGCGGTGCGACGGTCGAGTCCGCGCGCTGGGATCCTCAGGGTCGGGTCGATGTCGTCCGTTACGGCGCGTACGGAACAGCCGGCGCGTACGACTTCCTCGTGGACACCGCGTTCGCCGGGGAGCGACCGCGCTCGCTCATCATGCGGATCGACCTCGATGCCTCGACGCTGATCATCGAAGGCGGCACCAATGCGGACGGCGCGGTCCTCGACTCGAGCGTGCTCGCCACGCCGTATCTCCTCGTCGAGCGTCCGAACGTGCTGGTCATCGGACCAGGCGGGGGCATCGATGTGCTCGTGGCGCTGCGCCGCAATGCGCGCGCGGTTACCGGCGTCGACGTGAACCGCACGGTGATCGCCACGGTGCGTGACAGCTACCGCGAATACGGTGGCGCTCTCTACGACGATCCGCGCGTGACCGTTGTCGCCGATGAGGCGCGCAGCTTCGTACGCCGCTCGGACGACCGCTACGACGTCATCGTGATGACGGTCGTCGACAGTTGGGCGGCGCTCCAGAGCGGCGCATACGCGCTCTCCGAGAGCTATCTGTACACGGAGGAGGCGTTCGCCGACTACGTCCGCCACCTCGCTCCCGGCGGGATCCTTTCGATCGGCCGCTGGTACCGCGACCCGCCGGCGGAGATGCTCCGCGCGATGGAAGTGGCCGGCGCTGGTCTTCGGCGCCTCGGCCTCCCGCGCCCGGAGCGGCACTTCACCGTCGTTCGCAGTGGTGAATTCGGACTGATGCTCGTGCGAGGCGAGGAGTTCGACGAGGGCAGCATGAAGGTCGTTCGCGACTTCGCGGGCGTCCACGGCTTCGAGGTGGCATACGACCCAGCCCGCAGGAGCGGGCGGCTCGCGGCGACATTCTCGTCGAACGGCCAGAGCAGTCCGTCCACCGACGACCGACCGTTCTTCTTCGACAGCGTTCCCCTGGGCGAAGTCCTGGCCGGGCGCCAGGCGCTGCCTCAGGGCCAGCAGACGCTCGTCGCGGCGCTCGTCACCGCCCTGCTCCTGTCGTTCGCCGTGATCATCGTGCCGCTGCGGCGCACCGTCTCGCGAGTGGATGGTCGAATGGTCCGCTGGGTCACGGGCTGCGCGCTGCTGCTTGGTACGGGCTTCATCGTCATCGAGATCGTCCTCCTCCAGCGTCTGACGCTGTACCTCGGTCAGCCCACGCTCGCGCTCGCGGTCGGGGTGGCAGGACTCCTCTCCGGTGCGGCGGTCGGCTCGGCAAGCGTTCACCGGCTTCCCGGTGGCATGCGGGGCGCCGCGATCGGCAGCACCGCGGCGCTCGCAGCCGTCCTGTTGATCCTGCCCGCCGCCGCCGACGTGACGCTCGCGGCACCGCTCGGCGTACGCGTGATCGTCGCCCTGCTTTTCGCCGTCGCTCTCGGGCTTCCTCTCGGTACCGCCTTCCCGCGCGTGCTGAAAGCCGCCGGGGCGCACGATCGGAATCTGCTTGGATGGGCGTGGGGCGTGAACGGCGTCGCGTCCGTCATCGGCTCGATCCTCGCGGCCGGACTCGCGCTCGAGACCGGATTCACCGGACTCGCGTGGCTCGCCATCGCCTGCTATGTGGTCGCGACGGCGATCGGCGAACCGCCACGCGTCGCGGCTCAGTCCGCGGTGACCTCGACCGGGGCGGACCAGCCCCAGTCCCAGCGCGCGAGCTCTTCGAGCAGTGCGTGATTGGTCAGATCGAGCGCGATAGGGGTCACGCTGATCTTGCCGGCCCCCATCGCCGCGACGTCGGTGCCCTCTTCGGCCTCACCGCTCATCGCCGGTCCACCGACCCAGTAATAGGGATTGCCGTAGGGGTCGAGGCGCTCCACGAGCTGATCGCGATACGTGCGCTTCCCCAGGCGCGTCACCTCGACGCCGGCGATCTGATCCCGGGGAAGCGGCGGGACGTTCACGTTGAGCAGCGTGTCGGGCGCGAAGCCCCGGTCCAGGATGTTCCTCGTGAGCAACGCGGCGAAGCTCGCGGCCGCGGTGTAGTCGATGTCCCCGCCGAACGCGCCGATCGAGATCGCGATCGACGGCACGTTGGAGAGGATGCCCTCCATCGCCGCGGCCACCGTGCCCGAGTAGGTGATGTCGTCGCCCATGTTCGCGCCGCGGTTTATCCCGCTCACCACGATGTCCGGTCGATGCCTCAGGAACCCGAGGACCGCGAGCCGCACGCAGTCCGTCGGCGATCCGTCGGTCATGAAGGCGGGCTGGCCGCTCCGGAGCTTCGTGGGCCGCACGCGAAGTGGCCGGAACAGCGTGATGCTGTGGCTGGCCCCGCTCCAGTTGCGCTCCGGCACGATGATGTCGACGTCACCGAGCGGCGAAAGAGCCTCGGCCAGCGGCGCGAGCGCATCCGCATCGATCCCGTCGTCGTTCGTGATGAGGATGTGCCGGATCGTGCTCACTCGCGCTTCGGCGCGAGATCCGTTCCGCGACTGCCACGCGGGGCACGGCGCGCGTCAGCGATGGCGTCCCGCGCTTCGGCCTGTGCTGCGGCTGCCGCGGCCTCGCGTTCGGCGATGAGGGTCCGCGCGTGCATGCGATCTCGGCGTCCGCGCGCCACCTCGTATCCGTAGCGCGCGAAGGTGTTGATGATCCCCGCCACGGGTACCGCGAGGAAAACGCCCCAGAACCCGGCAAGCTTCGCGCCGAGAAGCAGAGCGAGGAACACGAACATCGGATGGATGCCGATGCTGCGCGACATGATGCGCGGCCCGACGACGTTGAGCAGGACCTGTTGCACCGCGAGGACCAGGATGAATACGAGCAGCAGGCGGTCGGCCGCACCGACGAAGGTGACCGCGAGCACCGGGATCATCGCGATGATCGGCCCGAAGAACGGGATGACCATGGTCAGGCCCGATACGAGCGAGAGGACGCCGGCATACGGGACGCCGAGCGGGACGAGGATCAGCAGCGTCGCGACCCCGTAGATGACGCCGAGTATCAGCGAGCCGCGGATGAACCCACCAAAGGAGCGGTCGGCGCTCTGGCGCAGGAGCTCGGCCTCGCTCGCGAGCTCCGGTGAGAGCGCCCGCGTGAAGCGGTTCCACATCTTGTCGCCGTCGTTGAGCATCAGGAACCCGATGATCAAGACGAGCGTGACGTTGAAGAACACCGCCGCAGTGGCCGACACGACACCGAGGATGTCCGCCGCATATGCCGCGGCCAGATCCCCGAGACGGCGCGGCAACGATCCGTAGAACTCCGTGAGGTCGACGCGGATCCCGATCCGCTCGAGCGCGGACTGGATGCTCGCCGCGAGCTGCGTCGCGCGCTCGCCGTACTCGGGCCCGCGGGTGACGAGGTCGTTCAGCTGCGCGACGAGGGGCGGGATCGCGAGCAGGCCGATCAGCACGAGCATGAGCCCGATGAAGATGTACACGAACACGACCGAGAGCGTGCGATTCAACGGCGTCTCGGCATCCAAGCGCTTCACCAGTGGCGAGAGCAGATAGGCGAGCACCCACGCCGCGACGAAGATGAGGATGACGTCCGCGATCTGAGCCACCGCGACCCAACCGAATCCGAACACCTGGATCGCCAGGTACACGATCGCGAGCACCACCAGGGCCTGTAGGAGCTGATGTTCCCGCGCGCTGAGGTTCACGGCGCTCATGGTATGGGTCGTGGGAGGGCTACCATCGCCTCCCGTGACACCTGCGCTCTGTCTTATCGATCGTTGGGCCGCGCATCTGCCGGTGACGTCCCGCACGCCGCGCCTCACCCTCGGTGAAGGAGCCACACCGCTGGTGCGCGCGCCGTCGCTCGAACGCGAGACCGGCGTGGATGCGGTGTGGCTCAAGGTCGAGGGGGCGAATCCGACCGGGTCGTTCAAAGACCGCGGCATGGTCGTCGCCATCGCAAAGGCCCTTGAAGAACGCTCCCGCGCGGTCCTCTGCGCCTCCACCGGCAACACCGCGGCGTCGGCCGCCGCCTATGCGGCGCGGGCGGGGCTTCCGTGCACCGTCGTGCTGCCGGCGGGCTACGTCGCGCTGGGCAAGCTCGCCCAGGCGATCGTATTCGGCGCGACGGTCGTGGCGGTGCGCGGGCCATTCGATGCGGCGCTCGCCGTCGTGAAGGAGCTCGCCGCCCAGGGAGAAGCGACGCTCGTGAACAGCGTCAATCCGCATCGTCTCGATGGGCAGAAGACCGCCGCGTTCGAGATCTGCGAGACCCTTGGCGATGCGCCGGACGCGCTTTTCATCCCCGTCGGCAACGCCGGCAACATCACCGCGTACTGGCGCGGCTTCGTCGAAGCGGAGGCCGCCGGAATGTCGTCTCGCCGGCCACGCATGCACGGCTGGCAGGCCGAGGGCGCCGCGCCGATCGTGCTCGGGAGGCCCGTTGCCGAGCCGGAGACCATCGCGACCGCGATCCGGATCGGTGCGCCCGCCTCCTGGCAGGGAGCGCTGCGCGCCCGCGACGAGTCCGGCGGCGCGATCGAGGCGGTGACCGACGCGGAGATCCTCGCCGCGTACCAGGATCTGGCGCGTCGCGAGGGGATCTTCGTCGAGCCCGCAAGCGCCGCGTCGGTCGCTGGACTCCGGAAGCGCGCGCAGGCAGGGGGACTGCGCGGCCTGTCGAGCGTGGTCTGCGTCCTGACGGGTAACGGCCTCAAGGACCCGGACACCGCACGGTCGCTCAGTCCGGAGGTCGTCGAAGTGGCTGCGACCGCCGACGCGGTGATGGGAGCTATCGCGCAGGCCACGCGCGCATAGAGTGCGACCTTGAGCGAGCTGCGTGTCCGCGTGCCCGCGTCCAGCGCGAACCTCGGACCGGGCTTCGACTCATTTGCCGTTGCGCTCCCGCTGCTCGCGGAGTTCGAGCTCCGTCCGGCCAGAGCCTGGTCGGTCACCGTCGAAGGAGACGGGCAGGGGATCCCGCTGGACGATGACAACCTCTTCGTCGTCGCAGCGCGCGCGGCCGCGAAAGCCGCCGGTCGCGAGCTCGCTCCGCAGCACGTGGTCCAACGCTCGGCGATCCCGATCGCGCGCGGTCTCGGGTCGAGCGCCGCGGCGATCGTCGGCGGCGCCGTGGCCGCGAACGCGCTGCTGGGCGAGCCGATCGATCGTCGCACGCTGCTCCGCATCGCGAGCGAGGTCGAAGGACACGCCGACAACGTGGCCGCCGCCCTGTACGGCGCGTTCACCGTGGCGCTGCCGGACGAAAGCGGTCCGGTCGCGGCGCGTCTGGTGTTCCCCCGAACGTGGCGGGTGTGTCTGCTCATACCCGGACGTCCACTCTCCACCGAGCAGGCGCGCGCGGTCCTCCCCGCGCAGGTCTCACGCGACGACGCCGTCTTCAACGTCGCGCATGGTGCGGCGCTCATCGCCGCTGTGATGCGCGCGGATGGCGCGCTGCTCGCACTCGCGATGGTGGACCGGCTCCACCAACCCGCGCGCACCGCGCTCGTTCCCGCGCTTGGCGAGATCATCGCCGCGGCGCGCGCGGCGGGCGCGTTCGGCGCTGCGCTCTCGGGGGCCGGTCCGAGCGTCCTTGCCGTCGCGCCCACGCGTCTCGCTCCGCGCGTGGTCGCCGCGATGGAGGAAGCGGCCAGCGCATCGGGCGCTCCGGGCCGCGGACGCGTCGTGCGCGTGCGCGCCGCCGGCGCGCAGGTCCTTAGATAGCGCGGCTCGCGCTGCTGTCCGATCCCGCCGTGCGCTCAGCCTTCGCGCGCGAGCTCGGTCGCAGCGTCGAGTACCACGACGCCCTGCCGTCGACGCAGACGCGCGCGCGCGAGCTCGCCGCGCAGGGCGCCTCACGCGGCATCGTCGTCGCCAACGAACAGAGCGCGGGGCAGGGAACACGTGGACGCGTGTGGGTCGCGCCGAAAGGCACGAGCCTCCTCGCGTCGTGGATCGTCCGGCCCGCCCCGGTCGCGCCCGCGCTCTTCGCCGCGCTCGCCGGCGTGGCCGTCGCGCGTTCTCTGGAGGCGCTGACGGGCGCGGATGCCCGCCTAGAATGGCCCAACGACGTACACGTCGAGGGACGGAAAGTCGCGGGCGCGCTCGCCCATGCGACATCGGATGGCGATGGAGGCGTGCTCGTGCTTGGTATCGGGATCAACGTGCACCAGCGAGGCGACGATTTCCCGGCGGAGCTCAGCGCGCGAGCGATCTCGCTCGTGATGGCCGGGCGTCCGCTCGACCGCCTCGCCCTCCTCGCGCGGCTGACGCGAGAGCTGGACCGGCTGGAAGACACTGCCGAGCGCGCCGCCGCGCTCGACGAGTGGCGCCGCCGCTCGACGTTCCTTGGCAAGACGGTCGAGGTGCGTGCCGGCGAGCGGGCGCCGTTCCGCGGCGTCGCTTCCGCGATCGACGACGATGGCGCGCTGCTGGTGCGGACGAGCACGGGCACCGAGCGTGTCGTCGCTGGGGAGGTAGCACTGGCGTGAGCGAGAAGTTCGCGATCGTGGTGGACGGGACCGCCTGCCTCACACCCGAGATCCAGCGCGAGTTCGACATCCGCGTGCTGCCCCTCCACGTGGACGTCGCTGGCGAGACCTTCACCGCCGGAGTCGACCTCACCGCCGACGAGTTCTACCGCCGCATCGCCGCGCCCGGCGTGCTCACCGGAACATCGCAGCCGAACATCGCGGAGTGCCGCGACGTCTACGACAAGATCGTCGCCGAGGGGACCAAGCAGCTTCTGGTGCTGACGATCGCGACGGAGCTTTCGGGCACGTACTCCGTCGCGAGCACGACCGCGCAGGGGATCCTCGGCGTCACGGTCGAGGTCATCGACACGCGCTCCCTGGCCGGCGGGATCTCGCTCATCGCGACCGCGGTCGGACGCCTGCGCCGCGACGGCGGCACCTTCGATCAGGCCGTCGCTCTTTCGAAGAAGCTCGCGGGCAAGATCCCGATCTACGCCGTCGCGGACACGCTCGAGTATTTGAAACGGTCGGGGCGCGTGAGCGGCGCGCAGGCCCTGTTCGGTTCGATGCTCAAGATGAAGCCGATCCTCGAGGTCGCGAACGGCGTCGTGCATCCGGCGGACCGCGTTCGAACGCGCGAGAAGGCGGTCGAGCGCATGAAGGAGCTGGTGGCCTCGCGGGTGCCTGCGGGCTCGCGCATCCACGCGTGCACGCTCCACACGAATGCTCCGGAGCGCGCGGCGGGCGTGGCCGATTGGGTGCAAGAGCGGTATCACTGTGTCGAGCACTGGATCGCCGAAGCCGGCCCGGTCATCGGTGCCCGCGCCGGCCCCGGGGTCGTCGGGCTCTGCTGGTACCGTGAGGAAGATGCGAAGTAGATGCGACTGAGGATGCCGTTCGGTCGCAAGCCGAACGAGTTCCCCTCTCACCTGTGGACGCAGTGTCCCAACTGCAACGAGATGCTGTTCAACAAGCAGCTCGCCCGCAATCTCAACGTGTGCACCAAATGCGAGCACCACTTCCGGCTCGGCGCGCGCGAGCGCATCGAGCTCCTCGTCGACAAGGGCTCTTTTCACGAGCATGACTCCGCACTGACGTCCGGCGATCCGCTCGGCTTCACCGACAGCAAGCCATACACGGAGCGCCTCGCCGCGGCGCAAACGAAGAGCGGCGAGAAGGACGCGATCATCACCGGCGAGGCGACGATCGGTGACAACCCGGTGGTGCTCGCGGTCATGGACTTCGAATTCATGGGCGGCTCGATGGGCGCGGTCGTCGGCGAGAAGATCACGCGGGCCGCCGAGCGCGCGCTCGCCGAGCGCCGGGCGCTGGTGATCGTCTCCGCCTCCGGCGGTGCGCGCATGCAGGAGGGCACGATCGCGCTCATGCAGATGGCGAAGATCCTCGGCGCGCTTGCGCGGCTCGACGAGGCGCGGCTTCCGTACGTGAGCGTCATCACCGATCCCACGACGGGCGGCGTGCTCGCGTCGTTCGCGTCGCTCGGGGACATCATCGTCGCGGAGCCGGGCGCGCTGATCCGCTTCTCGGGCGAGCGCGTGACGAGCGGGACCGTCGGCGAGAAGCTTCCGGTCGGATTCGGAAAGGCCGAGTTCCTCCTCGAGCGCGGCTTCCTCGACCAGATCGTTCCGCGGCCGCAGCTGCGCGAGCGCCTCGCGCTCTTCCTCACCGCGTTCCGCGCGGCGTCGCAGGATCTGCGCTGGAGCCTTTGAGCATGTCCATGCTCGATCGCCTCGTCGGCACCAAGCGCGCCGTGGAGGGCAACGGCCATCTCCCGGAGGACGCGAACCTCATCACCGAGGCCGCGCAGCTCGCGTCGCGCGCGAGTCCGTGGGAGGCGGTGCAGGCGGCGCGCAACATCCAGCGGCCGCACACGCTCGAGGTCATCGGGCGTGTCTTCGACCGCTTCAACGAGCTGCACGGCGACCGGGGCTTCCGCGACGATCCCGCGATCGTCGGCGGCATCGCGGATCTTGATGGCCGGCCGGTCGTCGTCGTTGGCGAACAGAAGGGCGCGTCGACCGAGGAGAACATCGCGCGCAACTTCGGCATGCCGCATCCCGAGGGGTACCGCAAGGCCATGCGCCTGTACCGGCTTGCGGAGAAGTTCCATCTGCCGCTCATCACCTTCGTCGATACACCAGGTGCCTACCCGGGTCCCGAGGGCGAGGAGCGCGGACAGGCCGAGGCGATCGCGCAGTCGATCCTGCTCATGTCGCGGCTGCAGACGCCGATCGTCGTCGTCGTCCTCGGCGAGGGTGGTTCGGGCGGCGCGCTCGCGCTCGGCGTGGGCGACGTCGTGCTCGCGCTGCAGAACGCGATCTACTCGGTCATTTCGCCCGAGGGTTGCGCCGCGATCCTGTGGCGCAGCCCCGCGGAGGCCGAGCGCGCCGCGAAGGCGATGCGCCTCTCCGGACCCGACCTGCTCGAGCTCGGCATCGTCGACGCGCTCATCCCCGAGCCCGCGGGCGGCGCGCACACCGACCATGCCGCCACGGCCGCGGCGATCCGCAGGGCGCTCGCGGCGCAGCTCGCCAAGCTCGAGCGCGTGCCCGCGGCCGATCTCCTCTCCGCGCGCTACGAACGCTTCCGCGCTTTCGGCGTCGTCGTCGAGCCAGGGGTGACCGCCGCGCCGCCGCCACCGCCCGACTCGTGGTGGCGGCGCGTCGTGAAGCGAGTGACTTTTTGAGCGACACCGATCACGTCCTTGGCCTCCTCGACGACCTGATGCGGCTCGCCGAGGGCTCGGCCGCCGAGACGATCGAGGTCGAGGCCGACAGCTTCGCCGTCTCGGTCACCCGGCGCGGCACAGCGCGCGCGGACGCGAGCCTCGCGACGACGGAGCGGCCGGCGGCGACCGCGAGCGACGCGCAGCCGGTGCGACTTCCGACACAGCGCGTGCACGCGACGACCGTGGGCATCTTCAACCCCGAGCGAGAGTGGAAGGCCGGCGACGCCGTGTCGCGCGGCGACGTCCTCGGCGGGATCAAATCGCTCGGCCACGTCGCGAAGATCGTCGCTCCCGCCGACGGCCAGGTCCGCGAGGTCCTGGTCGCGGGCGGCGCGCCGGTCGAATACGGACAGCCGCTGCTCGTGATAACACTGCGCTGATGGCAGCCCGGAAGATCGACATCAACTACAGCGACTCGGGGAGCGGCTGGCTCGCTCACGTGACCGTGACCGCGCCGACGAAGACGACGCACGTCGTGCGCATCTCGCCCGGCGAGCTCGAGCGGTACGGCGGCGGCGACGTGCACGAGCTGCTGCGCCGCTCGTTCGAGTTCCTCCTCGACAAGGAGTCGAACACGTCGATCCTGCGCGAGTTCGATCTGACGACGATCGAGCGCTACTTCCCGGAGTACGCCGCCGCGATGAAGCGCCCGTCAGGTAAGACCTAGGCCCCAGCGCCGCTAGCATTCCGCCTCCATGGGGGGCGGTGTCGCGTGGCTCTTTCCCGGTCAGGGCTCACAGGCCGTTGGCATGGGCCGCGAGCTGGCGGAGCGCTACGCGAGTGCCGCGCGCGCGTTCGAGGAAGCGAGCGAGGCGCTCGGTCTCGACCTGCGCGCGCTCTGCTGGGAAGGACCGCAGAGCGAGCTCGACCGCACCGCGAACACGCAGCCCGCGCTCCTGACCGCGTCCGTCGCCGCGCTGCGTGCCGCGGACGAAGCCGCGGGCGGCCTCGGCGAGCCCGTGGTCGCGATGGGCCACTCGCTGGGCGAGTTCACCGCGCTCGTCGCAGTCGGCGCGCTCGCGCTCGGCGACGCCACCCGGCTCGTGCGGCGGCGCGGCGAGCTGATGCAAGAGGCAGATCCGTCGGGCGGCATGCTCGCCGTCATCGGCCTCGATGCGGACGTCATCGCGAACGCGATCGACGGAACTGGCCTCGTCGTCGCGAATGACAACGCGCCGGGTCAGGTCGTCATCTCGGGTCCGAAGAACGGCTTCGATCGCGCGATCGCCGCGCTCAAGGACGCGGGCGCCAAGCGCGTCATCCCACTGCGCACCTCCGCGGCGTTCCATTCACCGGCGATGCGTCCGGTCGGACCAGAGCTCGGGAAGACCATCAAATTGACACCATTCAGCGCCCTGCGTTACCCCGTCGTCGCAAATGTGGACGCGCAGGTGCACGAACATGCGGCGGATTTCCTGTCATTGCTGGAGAAACAGGTGTGGTCTCCAGTACAGTGGGTCGCCTCGATGCGGCGCGCGCAGGGCGCGGGCGCGAGCGCATTCGTCGAGTTCGGTCCGGGCAACGTTCTCACCGGGCTCGCGAAGCGCATCGTTCCCGAAGGGCGCACCGCGAACGTGTCCGACGTGAAGACACTTGAGGAGGCGCTCACTGTCCTTCGATAAGATCCTCATCGCGAATCGAGGCGAGATCGCGCTACGGATCATCCGCGCGTGCCGCGAGCTGGGGATCCAGACCGTGGTCGTGTACAGCGAGGCCGATGCGCACAGTCTCCCGGTGCATCTCGCGGACGAGGCGATCTGCATCGGGCCCGCGTCCGCACGCGAGAGCTACCTCAACATCCCGTCGATCATGTCGGCCGCGCTCATCAGCGGAGCGCAGGCCATCCATCCCGGCTACGGCTTCCTGTCGGAGAACGCCGACTTCGCCGAGGTCTGCAAGGAGCATGGCCTGGTGTTCATCGGCCCGCCGCCCGAGATCCTCCGGCAATTCCACGACAAGGTCGCGACGCGGGTGGCGATGAGGAAGCTCGGCCTGCCGGTGATCCCGGGCTCGGATGGTCCGGTGAAGGGGATAGCCGAGGCCCTGCGCATCGCGGAAGCGATCGGCTATCCGATCATGCTGAAGGCGCGCTCCGGCGGCGGCGGCCGCGGTATGCGCAAGGTGACCGCGCCACAGGAGCTGCAGAAGCTGTGGGACCAAGCGAGCGCCGAGGCGAAGGCATCGTTCGGGGACGCGGGCCTCTATGTCGAGCGCTGCCTCGAGGGCGTGCGGCACGTCGAAGCGCAGATCGCGGTCGACGAGTACGGCAGCGGGATCTGCCTCGGCGAGCGCGAATGCTCGATCCAGCGCCGGAACCAGAAGATGATCGAGGAGGCGCCGTCCGCGTCGATCAGCGAGGAACTGCGGCAGGAGATCGCGCGCCGCGCGACGGACGCCGCCGTCCGCTGCGGCTACCGCAACGTCGGCACGTTCGAGTTCCTCGTGGACGCGCGCGGCGAGTTCTACTTCATCGAGGTGAACTCGCGCATCCAGGTCGAACACACCGTGACGGAGATGACCACGGGCATCGACCTCGTGAAGGAGCAGATCGCGCTCGCGTCCGGACAGCCGCTCTCCTTCAGCGAGGAGCAGATCTGGGTCAGCGGACACGCGATCGAGTGCCGCATAAACGCCGAGGACAGCGAGCAGAACTTCGCGCCGTCGACCGGTGTCCTCACGACCTGGCTCCAGCCGGGCGGTCC
>Ga0114129_10011004_pt1 | contig 12889 bp, 16 predicted proteins | sample RhiMetdeltSRZDD1_FD_80071 | JGI IMG/M metagenome (GOLD analysis project Ga0114129, IMG submission 80071) | Populus rhizosphere microbial communities from Tennessee, USA - Rhizosphere MetaG P. deltoides SRZDD1 (version 2) (version 2) | ecosystem: Host-associated > Plants > Roots > Rhizosphere >...
CGCCGGCACCGGGCTCGCGGCGCAGCTGTGGCCGCACCGGCACGGTACCGACGGAATGTTCCTCGCTCTGCTGCGCCGGCACGGTGGACCCTAGACTGGCGGCGTGCTGATCCTCGCGCCCAGCCTGCTCGCCGCCGACTTCGCCCGTCTCGCCGACGCGGCCCACGCGGTGGAGGGCAGCGCGGACTGGCTGCACGTCGACGTGATGGACAACCACTTCGTACCGAACCTGACGATCGGTCTGCCGGTCGTGCAGAGCCTCCGCGCGGCAACGACGCTGCCGCTCGACGTACACCTGATGATCACCGACCCGGACCGGTGGGCGCTGGAGTACGCGCAGGCCGGCTCGGTCAACGTCTCGTTCCACGCCGAGGCCGCCGCCGACCCGGTGGGCATCGCGACGAGCCTGCGTGCGGCGGGTGTCCAGGCCGGCCTCGCGATCGACCGGGACACGCCGGTCGAGCCGTACCTGGACCTCCTCCCGCACTTCGACACCCTGCTGATCATGACGATCAAGGCGGGGTTCGGCGGCCAGGAGTTCGTGCCGGAGCTGCTGGCGAAGGTGCGCCGCGCCCGTAGCCACCTGAAGGCCGGACACCTCCACCTGCGGATCGAGGTCGACGGCGGGGTCACCGCGGACACGATCGAGCAGGCGGCGGAGGCCGGCGCGGACGCATTCGTCGCGGGCACGGCGGTCTTCGGCGCCGCCGACCCGGGCGCCGCCGTCCACGCCCTGCGCGCCGCCGCCGAGCGCGCCGCGGGCGGGGGACCTGGCCGGCCCAACGGCCACCCGGCGCCGTGACCGACCCGACCGAGCTGATCCTCGTCGTCGACGACGACCGGGACATCGCGCGGTTCGTCGAGGTCAACCTGCGCCTGCACGGGTTCGAGGTGATCGTGGCGCACGACGGCGAGGAGGCCCTCGCCGTGCTGGAGCGCCACCGCGCCGACCTGGCGCTCGTCGACGTGATGATGCCGAAGGTCGACGGGGTCGAGCTGACCCGCCGGCTGCGCGCCGACCCGTCGACCGGCGCGCTGCCCATCATCATGCTGACCGCGAAGGGCCAGACGACCGACAAGGTCCTCGGCCTGTCCACCGGCGCCGACGACTACCTGGTCAAGCCGTTCGACACCGCCGAGCTCGTGGCCCGGGTCCGCTCGATGCTGCGCCGCAACCGTGAGTTCCGCGAGGTCTCGCCCCTCACCGGCCTCCCCGGTAACTCCCGCATCATCCGCGAGATCAACGATCGGGTCCGGGGGGGTACGGACTACGCCGTCTGTCATATCGACATCGACCGCTTCAAGAGCGTGAACGACGCGTACGGGTTCGCCCGCGGCGACGAGTTCATCACGGCGCTCGCCCGCTCGCTGAACCGCGCCATGGTCACGGTCGGCCTGCCGCCCGCGTTCCTCGGCCATGTCGGCGGCGACGACTTCATCGTCGTCTGCACGCCCGACCAGGTCCGGCCGCTGACCGAGAAGGCCGTGATCGACTTCGAGACCACGGCCGACGAGCTGTACGACCCCGTGGACGCCCAGCGCGGGTACCTGGAACTGGTCGACCGCCGCGGCGTGACCCAGCGGGCGAACCTCGTGACGATCTCGATCGGGGTGGCGCTGTCGACCAACCGGGACTACGGGCACCCGCGGGAAATCGTCGCGATCGCCTCGGAGATGAAGAGCGTGGCGAAGACGCAGCCCGGCTCGTACGTCGCCGTCGACCGCCGTACGGCGACGTAACGGCCACCGAGGGTAGTCACGAGGGCCGTTTGTGAGGTAGGTCCCTCAGCGTCCGGGCCGGTCGCGTGCAAGACTCAGTGTGGTACCCACCACGCGCTGGCGGGACTCGGTGAAACTCCGAACCGGCGGTGACCGGGGCGCACAGTCCCCGGCGAGCCCGCGACCCGGCCCCAGCCAGGGGCCGGTGGACCTGGTGAGAGCCCAGGGCCGACGGTGACAGTCCGGACGGGAGACAGCGCGCGATCTGGGTGCGCTGACGCGTACCCACGAACGCCGCCCCCCTGCCGTCCGCGCGTACGAGACGACGATAGGGGCGAGATGGGCATCAGCCCGGCCGAGGACGAGGCGATGGTCCGCGCGATCGCGCTGGCCGCCCGGGGCCTCGGCACGACCAGCCCCAACCCCGTCGTCGGCTGCGTCATCCTCGACGAGGAGGGCATCCAGGTCGGCGAGGGCTTCCACGCGTACGCCGGTGGGCCGCACGCCGAGATCGTCGCGCTCGCCCAGGCCGGTGACCGGGCCCGCGGCGGGACGGCCGTGGTCACGCTGGAGCCGTGCAACCACACGGGGCGTACCGGGCCGTGCACCAAGGCGCTCGTCGGCGCGGGCATCACGCGGGTCGTGGCGGCCGTCGCCGATCCGGACCCGGTGGGCGCCGGGGGCGCGCGGGCGCTGCGCGACGCCGGGGTCGACGTCACGCTCGGTGTCCGGCGGGCCGAGGCCTCGGCGGGCAACGCGGCCTGGCTGATGGCGGTGCGGCGGCGGCGCCCGTACCTGGCCTGGAAGCTCGCGGCCACGCTGGACGGCCGGTCGACCGCGGCCGACGGCACGAGCATGTGGATCACGTCGGAGGAGTCGCGCACCGACGTACACCGGCTGCGGTCCACTGTGGACGCGGTCATCGCCGGCGTCGGTACGGTGCTCGCCGACGATCCGCGCCTGACGGTGCGCAACCTGCGCGACGGTACCCTCGCGATCCGCCAGCCGTTACGGGTGATCGTCGACAGCCACGGGCGTACCCCCGCGGATGCCCGGGTGTGGGACAACGCCGCGCCCACGTGGGTGGCGACCGCGGCGGAGGTGGGCTCCACAGTGGACGGACAGGTCGACCTGACCAAGCTGTTGAGCGTGCTGTACGAGCGCGGCGTGCGCGCGGCGCTCCTCGAGGGCGGGCCGACGCTCGCCGGATCGTTCCTGCAGGCGGGCCTGGTCGACCGGGTCATCGCCTACCTGGCGCCCAAGCTGCTCGGTGGCGGTGCCGCCGCGCTCGGGCCGGCCGGTGTCGGCACCCTCGCCGACGCGGTCGAGCTGGAGATCACGGATGTGACGAGGGTCGGCCCGGACCTGCGGGTCGACGCCGTACCGGTAGCCAGGGAGGCCTAGGTGTTCACGGGCATCGTCGAGGAGCTGGGCGTCGTGTTCTCCGTCGAACCGGTCGCCGACGGCCAGTCCGCCCGGCTCTCGGTCCGCGGACCCGTGGTGACAGCCGACGCGCGGCACGGCGACTCGATCGCGGTGGACGGCGTCTGCCTGACCGTCGTCGAGTCGCTCGAGGGGATGTTCACGGCCGACGTGATGGGGGAGACGCTGATCCGCTCGACGCTCGGCGCGCTGCGGCCCGGCGACCCGGTGAACCTGGAGCGGGCGGCGCGGCTCGGCGACCGGCTCGGTGGGCATCTGGTCCAGGGTCACGTCGACGGGGTCGGGTCCATTGTGGACAGGGTCCCCGCCGCGCAGTGGGAGACGGTCCGGTTCTCGCTCCCGGACGACCTCGACCGGTACCTGGTGGAGAAGGGATCGATCACCGTCGACGGCGTCTCGCTGACCGTCGTCGAGGTGGAGCGGGACTGGTTCACGGTCGGGCTCATCCCCACGACGATTGCGGCGACGACGTTGGGGCATAAGGGCATCGGCGACCGGGTCAACCTGGAGGTGGATGTGCTGGCGAAATACGTAGAGAAGATGGTGTCGCGATGACGTTCAGTTCCATCGAGGACGCTGTCGCTCAGATCGCGGCCGGGCGGCCGGTCGTGGTCGTCGACGACGCCGACCGCGAGAACGAGGGCGACCTGATCTTCGCGGCGGAGAAGGCCACCCCGCAACTGCTGGCGTTCATGGTGCGGCACACGTCCGGGTACGTGTGCGTCCCCCTCACCGAGGACGACTGCGACCGGCTCGAGCTGCCGCCGATGTACCACACGAACCAGGACCGGCGCGGTACGGCGTACACGGTCACGGTCGACGCGCGCGAGGGTGTCTCCACCGGCATCTCCGCCGCCGACCGGTCGCACACGATCCAGCTGCTCGCCGACCCCGCGACCAATGCCGCCGACCTCGCCCGGCCCGGACACGTGGTGCCGCTGCGCGCCAAGCGCGGCGGGGTGCTGCGCCGGCCCGGGCACACCGAGGCGGCTGTCGACCTCGCGACGACGGCGGGGCTGCGCCCGGCCGGCGTGCTCTGCGAGCTGGTCAACGACGACGGGACGATGAAGCGGCTGCCGGAGCTCATCGCGTTCGCCGCCGAGTACGGGCTCGCCCTCGTCACGATCGCCGACCTCATCGCGTACCGGCGGCGCACCGAGAAGCAGGTCGAGCGCGTCGCGGAGGCGCGGATCCCCACGGCGCACGGCGAGTTCCGGGCCGTCGGGTACCGCTCCGCGTACGACTCGGCCGAGCACATCGCCCTCGTCTACGGCGACCTGCGCGACGGGCTGGACGTGCTCGTGCGGGTGCACTCCGAGTGCCTCACCGGGGACGTGTTCGGCTCGCTGCGCTGCGACTGCGGCCCGCAGCTCGACGCCGCCCTGGACCGCGTCGCGCGGGAGGGCCGCGGGGTCGTCCTCTACGTACGCGGGCACGAGGGTCGCGGCATCGGGCTGCTGCACAAGCTGCAGGCGTACCAGCTCCAGGATCTCGGGCGGGACACGGTCGACGCGAACCTCGAACTGGGCCTCCCGGCCGACGCGCGGGACTACGGCACCGGCGCCCAGATCCTGTACGACCTCGGCGTCCGTACGATGCGCCTGCTCACCAACAACCCGGCCAAGCGGGCCGCTCTCGACGGGTACGGGCTGGCCGTGGTCGGTCGCGAGGCGCTGCCCATCCGGCCCCACCCGGAGAACGTGCGCTACCTGCGTACGAAGCGCGACCGCATGGGCCACCTCCTGGACGAGCTGGACGAGATATCCGAAGGGCTGGCCTGACGTGGCCGGATCCGGCGAACCCGACCTGTCTACTGTGGACGGTTCCGGACTGGTTCTCGGTGTGGTCGCGAGCCGCTGGCACGCCGAGCTGACCGGGCAGTTGCTGGAGCGGGCGCTCGCCGCGGCCGCCGCCTGCGGGGTGGCGGACGTGCGTACGGCCCGGGTCGTCGGGGCGGTCGAGCTGCCGGTCGTCGCGCAGGCGCTCGCCCGCGGGTGCGACGCGGTCGTGGCCCTCGGGGTGGTGATCCGCGGCGAGACTGCCCACTTCGAGTACGTGTGCCGGGCCGTCACCGACGGGCTGGGCCGGGTCGCGCTCGACGAACGTACGCCCGTCGGGCACGGCGTACTCACCGTCGACACCATCGAGCAGGCGCACGCCCGGGCCGGGTTCGCCGGCTCGGCCGAGGACAAGGGCTGGGGTACGACCGTCGCCGCGCTGGACGCGGCGCTGGCCCTCCGGTCGCTCGCCTGAGCGCAGCTGGAGCCGTCCTTTGGCGGAGGCGAGCACAGGCAACGGGTGCTCGGCTCAGCCCGACCGGCTCTGGCGCCGGACTCGCGCGGCGGGGTAAACCGGGAGCGCGGGTCGTGCGTCGTACCGGCGTGACACCCCGATTGGCCTCCGAGGTACGGGGTGGTCGCTCAATGGTCGAGGTCCAGGACTCCTGGGATGCCGACGAGGCGATCACCCGGCTGTTCGGCGCCCACTACCGCTCTCTCGTCCGGTTGGGCGTGCTGCTGCTCCGCGACCAGGGGGCCGCCGAGGAGGTCGTCCAGGACGCGTACGTGGGCCTGCACTCGCGCTGGCGGCAGCTGCGCGACGCCGATCGGGCCCTCGCGTACCTGCGCGCGAGCGTGGTCAACCGGTCCCGGTCGAGGCTGCGCCACCGGCAGGTGGTCGAGCGGTTCGCCGCCGCGTCCCGCCCGCCACCGGACATGCCGAGCGCCGAGGCGGGCGCGCTCGACGCGCTGGAGCACACCGAGGTGATCGCCGCCCTGCACGCGCTGCCGACGCGCCAGCGGGAGGCGATCGTCCTGCGCTACTACGTCGATCTGTCGGAGGCCGACATCGCCGAGGCGATGGGGATCAGCCGGGGTGCCGTGAAGAGCCACACGTCGCGGGGCGTCGCGGCGCTGCGCGCCCGCCTCGGTGAGCGGGGGGAACGGTCATGAACGAGGAGCGGCTGCGCGAGATCCTCGAGCACGAGGTGCGCCACGTGGACGTCAGCTACGACGCGCTGCCCGAGATCCGCCGGCGCATCGCGGCCCGCCGGTGGTGGCTCGGCCGGGGGTTCGTGGGCGCTCTCGGCGCCGGGCTGGCGGCGGCGGCCACGGTCGTCGCGCTCGTCGTGGCGCTGGGCGGTCCCCGGCCGTCGACGGTGCCGCCGCCCCCGGTGGGCGGGTCCCCGACCGCACCGGCCCCGACCGCGCCCCCGTCGACCACGCCGTCCGAAGGACCGGCGGGGAGCACCGCGTCGCTGCGGGTCTTCTACCTGCGCGTCGACCGCGGGCAGCCCCGGCTGTACCCGGAGTTCCACGTGCTCACCGTCGGCGACGGCTCACCCGTGGCGCGTACCCGGGCCGCGCTGGAGGAGCTGTTCGCCACCGCCTCCGCGTACGACCCCGACTACACGACCGACTGGCCGGCGGGCGTCCGCGTCCGGGACGTACGCATCGAGGGCGATGTCGCGACCGTCGACCTGACCGGGGTCGCCGGGACTCCGTCGTCGATCGCCGTCCAGCAGGTCGTGTGGACGGTCACGGCGGGCGGTACCGCCGGGGTGAGCACCGTGCGGCTGCTCGTCGACGGCGCCACCGTCGCCGGCCCGCTCCCGCGCGCCGCGGCCGCGAGCGTCATCGGCCTGATCTGGCTGATCGACCCGCAGCACGGCTCGACCGTCGGGCGGTCGTTCCAGGTCCACGTCGCGGGGATCGTCTTCGAGGCGACCATGCGGCTGCGGGTACGGCAGGGGTCGACCGTCGTCTCCGACCAGACCGTCATGCTCGACGGGGGGTCGCCCGCCCAGGGCGAGGCCTTCGTCCCGCTCACCCTCGCACCCGGCACGTACACCATCGAGGGGTACGAGATCTCCGCGGAGAACGGCTCCGAACAGCATCACGACGACCACGTCATCACGGTGCGCTGACCGCCTGCGAGAATGGCCGCGGTGAAGACCTTCGACGAGCTGTACGCGGAGCTGCGGGTGAAGGCGGCCGACCGTACCCCCGGATCGGGGACGGTCGCGGCGCTGGACCGCGGCGTACACGCGATCGGCAAGAAGGTCGTCGAGGAGGCCGCCGAGGCGTGGATGGCGGCCGAGCACGAGGGTCCGGAACGGGCGGCCGAGGAGATCGCCCAGCTGCTCTACCAGGCGCAGGTGCTGATGCTCGCCACCGGACTCGAGCTGAAGGACGTGTACCGACATCTCTGACGTGCCGACCCGGTCCGCCATCCGACGCCCCGAGGAGCACGAGAGATGCTGCGTATCGCCATCCCCAACAAGGGCACGCTGGCCGGTCCCGCCGCGGAGATGCTGCGCGAGGCGGGGTACCGCCAGCGCGCCGACGACCGCGACCTGACCTGCCGCGATCCGGACAACGACGTCGAGTTCTTCTACCTGCGCCCGCGCGACATCGCCACGTACGTCGGATCTGGCGACCTCGACCTCGGCATCACGGGCCGGGACCTGCTCATCGACGCGGCGAGCCCGGCCGAGGAGGTGCTCGACCTCGGGTTCGGCGGTGCCACGTTCCGCTTCGCCGCGCGCCCCGAGACGGTCGCCGCCATCGAGGAGCTCACAGGCCGGCGGATCGCCACCGCGTACCCCGGCGTGGTGTCGGGCTACCTCGATGGCCGCGGTATCGCGGCCGAGGTGATCCGGCTCGACGGCGCGGTCGAGAACGCGGTCCGCCTCGGCGTCGCCGACGTGATCGCCGACGTCGTGTCCACCGGGACGACCCTCCGGCAGGCCGGGCTGACGCCCGTCGGCGAGCCGATCCTCGAGTCGTCCGCGGTGCTGGTCCGCCGGGCCGGCGCGCCGGCCAACGGGGCGGTCGCGCAGCTCGTACGCCGGCTCCAGGGCGTCCTGGTCGCCCGGCGGTACGTGATGCTCGCGTACGACGTACGCGCCGACCAGCTCGACGAGGCGAGCGCGTTGACGCCGGGGATCGAGGGCCCGACGATCTCGCCGCTGCACCGGGAGGGCTGGGTGGCCGTCCAGGCGATGGTCGCGCGGTCGGAGGTGCACCGGACGATGGACGAGCTGTACGACCTGGGCGCCCGCGCGATCCTCGTGACCGACATCCACGCCTGCCGGCTATAGGGTTGGGCTGTGTCGAGCGCTCCGCTGCGGGTCCGCCCCCGCCGCACCACGGTCGTAGCGTGGATCGCGGCCGTGGTGGTCGTGGCCGGCTCGGCGGTGCTCGCGACCACCCTGCGCGGGACGACCGGCGCCGGCAACGCCACGTTCCAGGCCGGCGACCAGATCGCGATGATCGGTCTCGGGGTCGTCGGCGCGCTCGCGATCCTCGCTTTCACCCGGCCCCGGCTGGAGGCCGACGAGCGGGGTGTCCGGATCCGCAACCTGGTCGGCGGGTACGACCTGCCGTGGCAGATCGTCACCGCCGTCCGCTTCGATCACCATTCGGCGTGGGCGAGCCTGGAGCTGGCCGACGACGACCTGATCCCGGTGATGGCGATCCAGCGGGCCGACCGGGAGTACGCGGTGGCCGCCGTCCGTCAGTTGCGTGAGCTGCTGGCGGCCAGCCAGGCCGATGACCCGGCGGGAACGGCACACTGACCCATTCGCCGCAATCTCCCCGGACCTGGTATCCTTGGTCGGTCGACCAGCCATTACACCGTGTGATGGCGTCCCAAGCGGAGCGCCTGCTCCCACCCGCGCTGCCGGCCCGATGGGCGGCCGGGTCCGGTCCCCGCCACCTCGGCAGAGGCGGCGGCCGTGCGTACGTTCGTGCGCCGGGCCGGTCGAGCAGGCCCTGACACCCAAGCCGTGTCGGGGCCTTCTTCTTGGGGCAGGTCGGTACACGACGACCGACGATACGAGGAGGCCCCATCAGCGTCGAACCACGCGTCAACGAGCAGATCCGGGCACGTGAGGTCCGGCTGGTCGGCCCGGAGGGTGAGCAGGTGGGCATCGTCCCCCTGGAGCGCGCACTCCAGCTGGCCGCCGACGTCGATCTGGACCTGGTCGAGGTGGCGCCCATGGCGCGCCCGCCGGTGTGCAAGCTCATGGACTACGGCAAGTTCAAGTACGAGAGCGCACTCAAGGCTCGGGAAGCCCGGCGCAACCAGCAACAAACCGACGTCAAGGAGATGAAGCTCCGGCCGAAGATCGACTCGCACGACTACGAGACCAAGAAGGGTCACGTCGTGCGCTTCCTGAAGGCCGGCGCCAAGGTCAAGGTGACGATCATGTTCCGCGGTCGGGAGCAGAGCCGCCCGGAGCTGGGTTTCCGGCTTCTGCGGCGCCTCTCCGAAGAGGTCGCGGAGTTGGGTTTTGTCGAGGCCGCGCCGAAACAGGACGGCCGCAACATGATCATGGTGATCGCCCCCCACCGGGCGACCAAGGCGGCCGCACTCGCGGCCCGACCCGTCAAGGGCGGGCGGCCAGCCGCCGAGGACGCCGCGGAGGCCGTGCCGGCCGAGAACAACGGTGCGGCCGGCAGCGCCGGGGATTCATAAAGGGAGCAACGTCGAAATGCCGAAGATGAAGAGCCACACCGGCACGGGCAAGCGGGTCCGGGTGACCGGGACCGGGAAGCTGATGTCGGAGCAGGCGGGCAAGCGCCACAAGCTGGAGGCCAAGCCGTCCACGCGTACGCGCCGCCTGGCCGGGCTGGTCGAGATATCCAAAGTGGACAGGAAGCGAATCAAGAGGCTGCTGGGCCGCTGAGGCGCGCCGCGACAGAAAAGGAGTACCGACGTGGCACGCGTCAAGCGGGCAGTCAATGCCCAGAAGAAGCGCCGCACCATTTTGGAAGGGGCGAGCGGGTACCGGGGCCAGCGGTCGCGGCTCTACCGCAAGGCCAAGGAGCAGATGCTGCACTCGATGCAGTACGCCTACCGCGACCGCCGCGACCGTAAGGGCGACTTCCGCCAGCTCTGGATCACCCGGATCAACGCCGCCGCCCGCGCGAACGGCATGACGTACAACCGCCTCATCCAGGGCCTCCGGCTCGCCGGTGTCGAGGTCGACCGCAAGATCATGGCAGACCTCGCCGTCACCGACGCCACCGCGTTCGCGGCGCTCGTCGAGGTGGCCCGCGCCGCCGTGGCCGCCGCGACCCCGGCCACGGACGCCGCCTGAACACAGGCAGCGGTGACCGCCTGACATCGTCACGGCCCGGGGACGATCCGTTCACGCAACGGACGCCCCGGGTCGTCGGCGCGGCGCGGCTGCACCGCCGCCGGCACCGCGACGCCACCCGGACCTTCCTGGCCGAGGGGCCCCAAGCGGTCCGCGAGGCCGTGCGCCGTCCGCACACCGTCATCGATCTCTTCGGTACCCCGGAAGCACTGCGGCGGCACCCCGAACTGACCTCGGCGGCCGAGCGCGTCTCCCCGGTCACCGGGGCCGCGCTGGCCTCGCTCGGCCAAACCGTTACCCCGCAAGGGTTGGTGGCGGTGTGCCGGTACCTCGACGTGGACCTTCCGGCGCAGAGTCCGCGGCTGGCCGTACTGCTCGCCGGCATCGCGGACCCGGGGAACGCGGGTACGGTGCTGCGGACCGCCGATGCCGCGGGCGCGGATCTCGTCGTGTTCCCGGACGGGACGGTCGACCCGTACAACGGCAAGGCCGTACGCGCCTCCGCCGGCAGCCTCTTCCACGTACCGGTCGTGCGCGGGGGTGATGCCGTGCAGGCGGTGGAGGCGTTGCGCGCCGCCGGCCTGCGCGTGTACGCCGCCGACGCCCACGGCGACACCGACCTCGAATCCCTCGCGGGCACCGGCGGGCTGGGCGCCCGTACCACGTGGATATTCGGCAGTGAGGCGCACGGCCTGCCGGGTGAGGTGGCCGCGGCGGCCGACGCCCGCGTGCGCGTGCCGATCTACGGCCGCGCCGAGAGCCTTAACCTCGCTGCGGCCGCGGCGGTGTGCCTGTACGCTTCAGCGAGAAGTCTTCACTCCTGAGGAGCCCCCCGTGCGATCGATGCACCTGTTTAGCCAGCCCGCCGGTCGCGGGCTGCGGGGCTGACCTCACTCACCTCCTTTCCCGGGCACCGGCGGGCAGCGGCACGGCCGCGAGTTCGTAGACTGAGCCGGTTGTCCTGTGGGAGATGAGATGACTTATCGCAACGATCCGTACGACCCGAAAGTCGCGTCACTGCTCGGGCAGTCCTCGCTGGACGACGCGGTGGCGGCGGCGGAGAAGGCGTTCGCGGGCGCCGGCGATCTCGACGCGCTGACGGCGCTGCGCCCGGCGCATCTCGGTGACCGCGCACCCGTGTCCCTGGCCCGCCGCGAGATCGGGTCCCTGCCGCCGGCGGCAAAATCCGAGGCGGGCAAACGGGTGAACGCCGCCCGGGCGTCGGTCCAGGCGCGGTACGACGCCCGCCACGCCGAGCTCGTCGCCGAGCGCGAGCAGCGGGTCCTCGCCGAGGAGTCGGTCGACGTCACGCTGCCGTGGCCGCGCCGGCCGCGCGGGGCCCGGCACCCGTTGACGACTATGATGGAGCTGGTCGGCGACCTGTTCGTCGGCATGGGGTACGAGATCGCCGAAGGGCCCGAGGTCGAGCTGACCTGGTACAACTTCGACGCGCTCAACATCTCGCCCGACAGCCCGGTCCGTACCGAGATGGACACGTTCTATGTGGACAGTCCGGGGCTCGTGCTGCGCACCCACACGTCGCCGGTGCAGGCGCGGACGATGCTGCATCGGAAACCGCCGATCTACATTGTGTGTCCGGGCCGGGTGTACCGCACCGACGAGCTGGACGCCACGCACACGCCCGTCTTCCACCAGGTCGAGGGGCTCGTCGTCGACCGCGGCATCACGATGGCCCACCTGCGGGGCACGCTCGACCATTTCGCGAAGGCGATGTTCGGCCAGGACGCCCGTACGCGCTGGCGCCCGTCGCACTTCCCGTTCACCGAGCCGTCGGCCGAGTTCGACCTGTGGCACCCGCAGTTCCGCGACGGTCCACGATGGATCGAGTGGGGTGGCTGCGGGATGGTCAACCCCCGCGTGCTGCGGGCGTGCGGGATCGACCCGGACGAGTACACCGGTTTCGCGTTCGGCATGGGCATCGAGCGCACGCTCATGTTCCGGCACAACGTGACAGACCTGCGCGACATGGTCGAGGGTGACGTGCGGTTCTCCCGCGCATTCGGGATGGAGATCTAAAGTGCGGGTGCCACTTTCCTGGCTGCGCGAGTACGTGGACGCGCCAGCCGATCCGGCCGTACTGGAGCCGGCCCTGGTCCGCATGGGCCTCGAGGTCGAGTCCATCGTGGACCTGGCCGCCACCGTCGACGGTCCGCTCGTCGTCGGGCGGGTGTCCACTGTGGACCAGCTGCCCGGCGTGAAGAAGTCGATCCGGTACTGCCTCGTGGACGTCGGCGAGCGGGAGCCGCGCGGGATCGTGTGTGGCGCCACGAACTTCGTCGCCGGCGACCTCGTCGTCGTGGCGCTGCCCGGTGCGGTCCTGCCGGGCGGGTTCGCGATCGCGGCGCGCAAGACGTACGGCAAGGTGTCCGACGGGATGATCTGCTCGGCCCGCGAGCTGCATCTGGGCGAGGACCACAGCGGCATAGTGGTGCTGCCGTCCACTGTGGACGCGACACCGGGCGACGACGCGCGGGGCGCCCTCGGGCTCGACGATCTGGTGATCGAACTGTCGATCACCGCCGACCGCGGGTACTGCCTGTCGGTCCGCGGCATCGCGCGGGAGCTGTCCCACGCGCTGGGCCGGCCGTACCGGGACCCGGC
>Ga0114129_10011005_pt1 | contig 12889 bp, 11 predicted proteins | sample RhiMetdeltSRZDD1_FD_80071 | JGI IMG/M metagenome (GOLD analysis project Ga0114129, IMG submission 80071) | Populus rhizosphere microbial communities from Tennessee, USA - Rhizosphere MetaG P. deltoides SRZDD1 (version 2) (version 2) | ecosystem: Host-associated > Plants > Roots > Rhizosphere >...
AGGGTGCTGTTCTGAACACCTCTTTCTATCTGCGCCAGGCCGGCCGGCGTTTTAATGGCATTGCCATTGGCATCTACGGCAAAGAAAGTTCCGTAAAACACCCCTACCGGCTGCCCTTCAATAAGCGCTACAGGCGCACCCGCGTTGGTGCTCAAGCGCGCCAGCGATGGTTCAATCTTAACCATTTTATTGCGGTTGCGATTGTATATAGCAGTAATATCCCAGCGCACTTCTTTATTTTGAACGGGCGTTCCGTTCAATACTACTTCAAATCCTTTGTTCTGAAGCGAGCCAAGATTATCTAACAAGCTGGTAAAACCGTTGGTGGGTGCAATTACGCGGTTAATGAGCAGGTCGTTCACCTTTTTAATATAGTAGTTGACCTGTACACCAATGCGGTTGTTCAAAAACGCCAGATCGGTACCAAACTCAATCTCTTTCTGACGCTCGGGTTTAATATGTTCATTTACCAGCGTTGTGCCCGAAAAAAAGGCGCTGCGGCCAATATAGGCGCTGGCATTGTATGAGTTGAATCTTGCATAAGGTGTAATACCGGTGAGGTTGCCCGATTCGCCATAGGCAACGCGCAGTTTGGCAAGGTTCCACCATTTTGATATCAGCATTTTGTTCCAGAACTCTGACTCAGATAGTACATAGCTGCCGCTTCCTTTAACATATACCTGGTTGCGCTGATCTTTTTCAAAAACCGACGAACCATCTAACCGAATGGCGCCGGTTACAAACAACTGGTTGCGAAATTTAAAGTTTTGTTGCAGGTAGGCGCCTGAGGTCGACAATTCAGTAGGCTCATCGGAGCCCGGTAATACAGTGGCCGTGCCATTCACGGTTTGAATAAAAGGGGCCAGGCCGCGGCCATGGTATAATACATATCCGTTCTTTTCATATTGCACCTGGTAGCCTGCCTGGGTAGTTGAACCAAGATCGGGGCTGATGTTAAATTGATACGTTCCGTTCAATTCGTGATTGATCTGGAAAAAATTATCAGACGCCACGCTGGCATAACCGTTCAGCGTAGGGTCTAACGTACCACCACCGCCGAAAAAGGCCGTATTTACATTATAGGTAAATGGCGGCATAATAGTGGTGCCCCGCTGGCCGTAGTTATCAATCCCAAGCGTATAATCGAACGTTAACCCTTTCGCCGGTTTCATTTTAAGGGCGGCGCTTCCGATAAACCGGTTGGTTTCCTGCCTTTGTTTAATATCTTCAATGACCGATACGGGGTTTACACGGCCGCGTTCACCAACAGCTTTTAAATTACCGAATGCATCGCGTTCCCAAATGTTGTGAAAATTACCAATGATGGTTACCGAGTTCATGGGTGAGTAAAATGAATTACCATCAGGCTTTTCATTGGCCGCACTGTTTATATAGTTTAAACCAACGGTAAGATTTAACCACTTTGCCAGTTCCTGGTCGAGATTAAGGCGAAAGCTTACCCGGCGGTAGTCGGTATTTTCTATAATGCCCTGGTTGAAGAAATAACTACCCGAAGCATAATATTTGGATTTGTCTTTACCCCCGCTTACCGATATGTTGTTATCGGTTCCCAGGCCGGTACGAAAAATATAATCCTGGTAATCGTAGCGTGTAACAGGAGTTGTATTGGTTGGCAATGCTGCAGGACTTCCCACAGTAGAAATGATATCCTGTGTTAATGCGCCCGTCCCATCGGGCGGACCGCCAAATTTAACAGGCGCCTCATTTACATCTAACTTTTTGCGCAACCGGCTCATCATGATGCCCGTTGAAAAATTAACTACCGGCACTCCGGCGCTTCCCCTTTTGGTAAAAATCTGTATTACACCGGCATTGGCCCTGGAACCATAAATGGCGGCCGCTGCTGCACCGTTCAATACTTCAACATGATCAATATCGGCGGGGTTTATATCCGACATCCGGTTTTGTCCAACGCTTCCCACAAAAAGATTACCTACTGTATTGTTGGTAGATGTATTGGGCCCATCGTACGTATTCTGCGTATTGGTGACCCTGTTAGTAGCATTGTTCACAATTACACCATCAACTATATAAAGCGGTTCCGACGAACTGTTCACCGAACTGATACCACGCAGCCGAACCGAAATGCCGCCTGCCGGGTCGCCTGAGTTTTGGGTAATTTGCGCACCGGCGGTTTTACCCTGCAGGGCAGCGAGCACATTACCGGTGGCGCCCTTGTTCAGTTCATCGGCTTTAATGGTGCTGATGTAACTACCCAGTTGTTTACGGGTGGTGCCCTGCGAAGTACCTGTTACAATCACTTCTTCAAGGCCCAGTGCGTCTTCGGCCAGTGAAACGTTCACCGTATAATTTTCAGCACTGCCAATTTGAACGGTTTGTTCAATGGTTTTAAAACCAACACCCGAAAATTCGAGTGCATATTTTCCCGGTTTCAGCGGAGCAGCAATAGTAAAATCGCCAGTGGCATCCGTTGCCGTACCATAGTTAGTGTTTTTGATGGTTACTGAAATAGCGCTGAGTGTTTCATTTTTTGTGCCGGTTACTTTACCACTGATACGAACCTGCGCAATCGTTAGGCTCATTATCAGTTGACAAAACAGCAACAGGCCAATAAACCTGAATGACCGGCTGTTCGCTGATAAACATTTCGTCATAATTCTTTTTTTCGAATTAATAATTAGATACCATGAAACTGTTTAAAGGGACCGGGTTTGAAGTTCTTTCAATCTTCAGGGGGTTGTTACCAGAAGGGCCCGGAACACGTTAGCAACTAAAAAATATTAGCTGTGATAAATGAGATCGGGGGGTTGGGGTTGAAATACCAGGATGGTTATTGTTTTCCGGTTCGGCTTTATATGTGCAACAAAAGAAGATATGGATAGCAATTTTAGGCATGGTTTCAACAGTTAGCTACACCAAATTCAGCATAAAAGCGCATATAACCAAATCAAAAAGCACATTGATGCGGTTTTATGCGTTGTATATATTCTACATATTAGGTTTATTACGTCATCCTGCTAAACCTTGCAAAACATGAAAAGAAGAGGGGATAATCGGAAGTCGGAGGTTGGATGTCAGAAGTTGGAAGTTGGAAAATAGGCAAAGTGATGCGGATACGAGCTGTGTGATATTAAAAAATCTTTCCCGACTCGGGATGATCTATGCAAAACGGCAATTGAGGGCATACGACTTTTGTTATGCAAAATGAATGTATATGCCATGTATGATTTTAGTGTCACCATGTTTCATTATACGCCCATCACTTCTTATTTACCAGCCTGCTTTTGTACAAAGTTTTCCATTTCGTCAAGAATAACATATGATGCAGGGGGTGAACCTCTTTCTACGTGTGCATCGATCCATTCAAAAATATTTGTTATTTTTATAAGCGCACGAAACTCATCAGTTAAGTAATCCTTCAAACCTCTTTGGGTATCTGTCAGTTCTTGCCATATGTTGCTTCTATTTTCGAGTACAAATATGATGTCCTCAAAATCCTGACTTGTTCTGCCATCGCCTCCACCTCGTCCTTTGAAAGCCTCTAGCTTTGTGGCAATAAAATATGGTGCAGATAAAATTTTGACTCTATGATTGCTGTCGATGTTGCAATCCACTGCATTGCGAAAACCCTCTGGGTACCAAATATTTTTGAAACCAATTGTTGGATCGTCAGTGGGTATAACATCCACGATTATCCCTTGTATCGTATACCTGCATATTATGCCAGATTCTACATCATGAGCGAACCCAAATGAACGAAGTTTTTCTTCGAGAGCAACACGATCTTTATAATTGAGAATTTCAACGATCACGTCGACATCATCCGTTACACGTGTTTCAAAATACTGGCGATCCGGATAAAGCGAAATTGTAGCACCGCCTACAAAAACTACATCATCTTTTAATTCACCGAGAGCGTTACTAACTGCTTTTATCCGCAAGATATTTCTGTTATGATTCATTTAATAAAACTTTTTTTAATTCGGCAACAGCAATATTGATCTCCCTTATCTTTCCAACGCGAATCACGTCTACAAGAGCCAATAGTTTATATAGCTTATCATCTTCCCGAGCAGCCTTAACTTGTTTTTCATAAAAAGGTACCAATTCCAATCCAATTCGATCTCCTTGGGGATCTGGCCAGACATATGCAATTTCACTGGATATATATTTTTCAATAAATGGGTGAGAGTGAGCTGTTGGCATTCCACGAACCATGCTGCCAAGTCTCTGCGGAAAAACGTATTTTACACCATGCACTAAAAATTCCATGAGATTCTGCCGCATGATATTTTTTTTCTGATAATCCAGTAAGTTGGCTTGCTTGCTTCTGTTTAGAGATTCTGATATTTCTGATACGCTGATAAAAAGAGATTGGGATAACCTGGAAAGCTGCAATGATGCTTTTTCATCTGTAGAGATGAATTTTAGTAGAACCACTACGTCTTGAGGACGCATGCCATTATGAATTCTCATGGTACAAAATTAAAACAGTATTTTTGCATTTCGCAATTTGCGAAATAAAAAATTAATTCCAAATAGCATTGATTACCAATAGATTAAATATAATTCATTTGGCGAGGCGAAAAGAAGCTTCTTTGCTCATGCCCGAAGCATCATTTCCCATAGCGCACGTGTATAATTTTCCGGGGAAATAACCCGGTTTCTATGCGCAAAATATTGTTTCCCATGGGAAACGCATCATTTCCATAAGCGAAGGATCTTTGCGCATGCGCGTAGGTTCATTTCTCATGAGAAAAAGGTCGTTGCTAATGAACAAAGACATTTTATCCAAAGCGAATGACATTATTCCCAAAGCAATTATCCAATTTCCACAAGCAAATACCAATATCCTGTAAGTACAACCTCATTTCCTGTAAGTAAAAGATCATTTCATGTAAGTAAAAGCTCATTTCCTGTAAGCAAAAGATCATTTCCAGTAAGCAAAATATCATTGTTCATGGGAAATTATCCCTTATGCGTTGATTTATAACGGCCGGTCATTCATGCCCGGTTTTAATAAAAATGGCGGCCATTGCAGCCGCCATAATAATTTTAAACCGTTGTTGAGATCACTTACAGTACAGTAAAAGGAACTTCTTCGTTACCCCATATCAGGGCTACTTTACCGGTTTTGGCAATGGTAAACGTCATACGCTCGGTGAATGCCGGCGCTTTGGTGGGTTTTACCGTTACACGCAACGCATCATCTGATTCAGAATAGCCATCTGAACCCCACAAATTCGTTTTCTTATTAAAGATAACTACCCACTGGTCTTTTCCCGGAATAGTATACAGACCATATTTTCCGGCAGGCAAAGTTTTGCCTTCAACCTTTACTTCTTTGCTCACTTCAAAAGTGGTGGCTTCGTTGGCGCCTGTTCTCCAAACCTGTCCGTAAGGCGCGATTTCTTTTCCTATTTCGCGACCTTTAACAGCAGGCTGGCTATAGTCGACCGTTATTGTTACGCCTTTGCTGGTTGTTTCGGTTACCTTAGCCGGTGGGCTTGGTCTTTTTGATTTATCGCCCTGCGCCATAACGCCGGCCACGCTTAAAACCATAACAGACAAAAACAATAGTTTTTTCATACCTTTTTGATTTTACATGGAAAGTAAGCTATTATGGTTTTTTCTCCACCAACTTTTTCAGGTTCCCCAGCGATTTTTCCATAGGCGGCCCCAATTGCTTATCAAAGACGATGCTGCCGAATTTTTCCCAGGGATACCAGCGCAACTGAATATCAAAATACCATTGTACCACCAGCCGGTCGCCATTGCCCTGCCAGGTAAAACCACTCACAAACGACCGTGCATTATGCTGTTGCCAGCTGGTGAACAGCGTATCGCCAACCAATGCCTGTTTGGTAATGGTAAGCTTATCGGCGGTAATAGCATTTTCAGTATATTCTTTAGGGGTTGAATCGGCATTGTTCACCATTACATTCCACTCTTTCCATTGCCGCAGATCGCTTATGACGGGCAGCAAATTCTCTTTCGACGCCGTAATATCAACCGCCCTTGAAATGCGTATATGCGACGGGATTAGTAACGACATGCCCAGTACTAATAAAAACAAAATAACTGCGCTGATGATGGCCAGTTTAATGAAACGCATAAATGATTTTTTGGTGAATCGTGAAACGGCAAACGTGAATCTGCAATGGCAATTTCTTACTTCTCTGCTCTCATTCCCATTTGAATATTCTGATCAATATGCCATACCCTACCAAACACCATACAATAAGAATGGTTATTTCTTTTCCTACACCTAACAGATGCATACCCTCGAACGACACTTTACGCATGGCGTCGTTAAGGGCTGTAAGAGGAAGGTAGTTCACTACGGCCTGTACGCCCTGCGGCAACAAACCTTTAGGAAAAAATGTGCCCGACAAAAAATATTGGGGAAACATAAACAGGTTGGCGTAAATGGGAATAACATTCTGGTTCTTTGCAATACTGCTGATGATAAAACCAAATCCCATAAATACGGTAATGCCTAAAAAGCTCAGCACCATTAATTCGAGAAAAGTTATAAACCCATGTGCGAGCGTAAAATGATAAAAGAGGGTGCCGAACAATATCAATACAACAGAAGTGCTCAACTGAAACAATATGCGTGCAACGCTTTCGCCCAGTACAATAAAGGTTTTACGAACCGGCGTGGCAAACATGCGTTTTAATACCAGCGTTTCACGAAGGGTGAAAAATACAAATGCTACACCAAACACAGCCGAACCGATCAGTGAAAAACCTAACATGCCGGGTAAATAAAAATCGATCATGCGATACCGGCGACCGGGCATTTCTTCAACTGAAATAGTGGCCAGTTTATTTTGAGCCGAATTAACTGTTACTTCATTTATGATACTTCGTAATATCGCCTGCACCGTTGGCAAATCGCGCTGGCTGGCCGATGTTGTTTTCAAATGTATATCATACCGCGTACCTGTGGTGTTATCTTTTTGTTCCCTGATCTCGATCATGGCGGTAATTCGCCCTTTCTTTAACCGGTCTAATAACTCAGCCTCGCTACCTGTATTAATATCGAAAACCGACGCACTTTTAATAGCGAAATACACAGGGTTTAATGTATCGCTTTTTGCATCAAATGCCACATCCACCGAAATACCCCGGTTGCCGCTTAAAGCCCCGAACACCATGATCAGCACGATCGGAAAAAACAAACTAAAAAATATGGCCTGGGGGCTTTTAAAAATGGCCCGCAGGGTGGCTTTGCAAATAGCCCACATAGCGGTCCATTGGTTGTATTTACCTGGCATAGGTGATTCGTGAATTAGGCGGCAAAGCTATTATTTAATATCGAATGCCCGGTTTCCTTCAACATTCTACATTAAAAATTCAATATTCGATATTTATTCGATGGTAAATTCAAACGGTAAACGGGTTTGGGTAACGCCTACTATTTGTTTAACGCGTTTGATGGTTTGCCAGGTTTTGATGCCGTCTTCGCCCAGTTCGGCCTTCATGGCCGATTTGGTGGCCTCTTTTTCATACCCGCCGAAGAGCAGCTCCAGCACATTGTGCGTTTCGGGATATTCTTTCAGGCGGTAATCGGTTGTTTTAGCCATGCGGGCTGCACAGGCTATGGCATCATCCAAACCGCCAATGCGGTCAACAAGACCCAGTTGAATGGCGCGTGTACCGATCCATACGCGTCCCTGGCCGATGCTGTCGATATAATTAATGTCTTTTTTACGTCCTGCAGCTACCCGGCTCTTAAAAGTAAAATAGATAGAATCGACACTGTTTTGCAGGTATTTTCTCTGGGCGGGTGTTAATGGTTTGGTGGCGGTTAACATATCAGCTTCGGGCGCTGTTTTTACGCCATCGAACGTGATGCCCAGTTTTTCATTAAAGAACTTTTGCAGGTTGGGCAACATGGTGAACACGCCAATAGAACCGGTGATGGTATTGGTTTGTGCAAAAATGCTGTCGGCATTGCACGACAAATAATAAGCGCCTGAAGCCGCCACATCGCCAAAACTTACTACAACCGGTTTTACTTTGCGGGCAAGGGTAAGCTCACGCCATATGTTTTCGCTGGCCTGCGCACTTCCACCGCCCGAGTTAATACGAATTACAATGGCCTTCACTTTATCATCGAGCCTTGCTTTGCGAATAAGATCCCGGTAGGTTTCGCTGCCGATCATATCGCGGTCGCCTTTTCCATCAATGATATCGCCCTGTGCATAAATAACCGTGATCTTCTCTTTGCCATCGGCTTTAAAGTCTACCGCTTTGGCATATTTAGAAACCGGAATAAAATTCAGCTTATCAATTTTGGCAACGCCCAATTTTTTGGCAATCTCTGCTTTTACTTCATCATCATATTTCAATCCATCTACCAAACCGTATTTAGCGGCATCGGCCGCGCTTTGTATGCGGTATTGGTTGGCGTACAAATGCAGCGTAGCCGTATCTATTTTACGTGTAGCGGCTGTTTGTTCAAGCAGTCTGCCGTACATATCGCCCAACATAACCGATAACTGCAGGCGGTTGGCATCGGTCATAGACGTTTCGCGAAAAGGCTCTGTAGCGCTTTTAAACTTTCCTGCATAAAATATCTGGGGCTCTATTTCCAGTTTTTGCAACAGGCCTTTTAAAAAGGCAAGCTGAATAGCGTACCCACGCCAGTCAACACCCCCTACCGGGTTGCAGTATATTTTATCGGCTACATTGGCAACCGAGTAACCGCCCTGCGTTATAACATCGCCATAGGCATAAATGAATTTGCCGGCAGCTTTAAAATCAAGCAGGGCATTGCGTAATTCCTGACTATTGCCCATGCCGTTACCATTATGACTGCATTTGAGGTAAATGCCTTTTACAGCCGAATCTTTTTTAGCGTATTTGATCAGTCGTAATACATCGTACAGGGCAGGCACATCGCCATCTTCCTTGTCAGAAAGACGGGCAAGCGGGTTTTCCACACCAATTTCGGGGTAGTCGCGGGCAAGATCGATCACCAGCACGGCTTTGGCGCCGGTTTTTTCTTTTTCAGGAGCGGTAAGGCCGGTCACAAGTCCTACAAAAACAAAAAACAGGATGAGGCAAAACACGATCAACGCCACAAACGATGCGAGGAATATTTTTAAAAAGCTCTTCATTAACAAATTTATTTTAAACGAAATTCAAAGATATTTGACCCTTCGATGGAATGCAATATATGAATAAAGTCTTTTTACTGATAGGCGGCAATATGGGCGACCGGTTGCAAAACCTGCGGCAGGCCATAGTATTTTTACAGGATACCTGCGGTCCGGTAGTGCAACAATCAGCTGTGTATGAAACGGCGGCCTGGGGCAAAACCGATCAGGCGGCTTTTTTAAACCAGGCGGTTTTATTAACCACCACGCTCCCTGCACAGGATCTTATTGCCACTATTTTAATGGTTGAAGAAAAAATGGGCCGGCTGAGGATGGAAAAATTCGGTCCCCGGATCATTGATATCGATATCCTTTTTTATAACGATGCCGTTATCGATGAACCGAACCTTACCGTACCCCATCCGCAGTTGCAAAACCGGCGCTTTGCCCTGGAGCCATTAAACGAAATAGCGGGTACATTTGTTCACCCGGTATTGCATAAAACTGTTGAGCAGTTGTTGCTTGAGTGTAAAGATGAGCTGGAAGTGAAGAAGCTGCTTTAAGGAAGTCTGAAGTCGGAGGTCAGAAGTCAGAAGAACCTCTGGTAATATCCGATTCACAATTGCTGATTGCCGTTTCACGATTGACCATTGACCATTGACCATTCACCATTCACGATTGACCATTCACGATCATGAAATATCACTTTATCACTATTGAAGGAAATATTGGTGCAGGAAAAACCACGCTGGCGCATTTGCTGGCGAAACATTTTAATGCGCGTTTAATACTGGAAGAATTTGCCGATAATCCTTTTTTGCCCAAGTTTTATGAAAACCCGCAACAATATGCGTTTCCGCTCGAGCTGTTCTTTATGGCCGAACGGTACAAACAACTGAAGGAACTGATCCATACCACAGATCTGTTTCAAAGTATTACCATTACCGATTACCTGTTTACGAAATGTTTGTTGTTTGCGAAGGTTAATTTGCCCGAGGAGGAATTCAGGTTATACCAGAAACTATTTGATATCATTCATCAGCAACTGGTTCAACCCGATATTCTTATTTACCTGCATGCTCCTGTTAACCGGTTACAGCAAAATATCAAAAAACGCAACCGCTCATACGAACAGGGTATTGCCGATGAATACCTGCTGAACATTCAGCAAACCTATACACACTACATAAAACAGCACAATATAAAAACCCTGTTCATCGATGTGTCCAATTCCGATTTTCTGGATAACCCGGAACATTTGCAGGTAATTATCGATGCGCTTGACCAGGACTATGAGAACGGGCAACATTATTTTTCATTGCCGAAATAAATAAAGGTACAAGGTTCAAGGTCTTGCGATTCAGTCAGGTTCACTGAAATTGAACGTCTTGTTTCTTATGCCTTTTTGCCTTTATGCCTTCTTTACTTCCTTCACAACCGGAAGCTGGGCCTTTGGTTTAATAGCAGGGATGCTATTGTTATTGTTATTATTACTACTACTATTATTAACCGCTGGCATGCGATGCATACCCATTTTAAAAGCAACATACAGCAAGCTAAGCGTTACTGCAAACTGAATTACGGTAAGGCTATTTGAAACTACATGCACTGCCGGACTTATAGCTGTTTTCATTTGTATTTCGCTCATGGCCGATAAGGGAGGAAAAACAGCGGAATCGCCAAAATAGATCATTTCAGAAATGATCACCTGCTTATTGATAGTAGCTATTAATAAGATCAGCATGGCGCCTGCAACTATAATAATGATGTTGGCAGCTTTGCGGCTAAAGTGATGCCTGATCTCTTTTATGAGGTAGATAAAGAAAATGAAAAAAACATATAAAGGAAGCACGATCTTCCAGGAAGAAATGGTGAAATAAGTTTCGTGTAAACGGATGTCGAAATGATTACTGAGGAAAGTCCAGCCAAATACAAATATGGTAACGAATACGGTGGCGTTCAAAATAACAGCCAACCAGATTAATTCAATGAATAACGGCTTAAACTTTTGCATAGGTTACAAATCAGGCTTAGGATAAATATACACAATTTGACGGCAATTATTGTACCGTTTTGATATACTTACCGGGGTCTGCATCCGGCACCTCCCCACCCTGCTGCATCACGCATGGGTGGCCGCTATGCTGAACGATTGATGCTGAATAGATAAAGAATCCTTTTAATAAAGAAAAATGTAACGAATAATCACCCAAACAAATCACTGCTTAAATACCTGTCGCCCCGGTCGCAAACAATAAATACAACTACACCCGACTCAATTTCTTTTGCAAGCCTGATGGCCGCTGCTGCAGCACCGCCGCTGCTCATACCGGCAAATACGCCTTCAACTTTGGCCAGTTGCCGGGCCATTATAGTGGATTCCTGTTGCGAAACATCCATAATGCGGTCAACCCGGCTGGGGTCGAAAATTTTTGGCAAATACTCCTTTGGCCATCTGCGTATACCGGGTATCGATGATTCTTCGGTAGGCTGGCAACCTACTATCTGAATGTTCGGGTCCTTTTCTTTAAAAAACATACTGCAACCCATAATAGTGCCTGTGGTACCCATGGAGCTTACAAAATGAGTAATGGTCTGATTGGTATCGCGCCATATTTCAGGCCCGGTAGTTTTATAATGTGCTTTGTAGTTATCAGGATTTGAAAACTGGTTCAATATTACATACTCACCGGTGGCAGCTTTTTCTTCGGCATAATCACGGCATTTTTCAATGGTATCAAGCAGCGTTACTCTGGCCCCATACGCTTCCATGGTAAGCGTTCTTTCGCGGGTTGAGGTCGAAGGCATTACCAGTTCTATATCAAGATTAAACAGGCACGCTACCATAGCCAGCGCTATGCCGGTATTACCGCTGGTTGCCTCAATTAACTTTGATCCCGGTTTTATGTCACCCCGCTCCAATGCCGATTTGATCATGTTTAATGCAGGCCTGTCTTTTACACTGCCGCCCGGATTGTTACCCTCGAGCTTGGCATACATGGTAACATGCTTATTAGGATTCAGTGTTTTTATTTCTACCATCGGGGTATTGCCTACCAGGTCGATAATGCTTGCCATTGTTGTTATTAATTCAGAATACTGAAATTAGCACTTTTAGCTGAGAGGTTAACAAGTTGAAATGTTGAAAAGTTGACGAGTTGAAAAGTTGAAAAGGCAGCTAACAGTATTTTTTATAATATATCATTCAGGCTGTTAACCTGTAAACCTGTTAACTTATCAACTAATTAACTTTTAGCCCTACTTTTGCGCCTGATCATCAAATCGAATGTGAATGCCAGCCGATCTGAGTCCCGAAAATCCAGCAAGTCCCCTTGTTTCTATTCGAATAAAAGAATTTCGCCTGTATATTATTCAACGGTTCTTTTTTATCATGGCAATGCGCATGATTGGTACCGTTGTTTGGTGGAAGATGTACCAGATCACCAAAAATCCGCTGGCGCTTGCTTTTATCGGGCTATCCGAAGCCATACCTGCTATTACTTTGGCGCTGTATTCGGGTCATGTGGTAGATAAAAGCGATAAACGCACTCTGCTTTTCAGAACCATTTTGCTATATTTTTTGTGCGCATCGGCACTGATGTTCATTACGCTGCGCAATACCGAATTGAACATGGGCAACCATTTTGTTCAGTATGGTATATACCTGGTTATTTTCTGCACCGGCGTTATCCGCGCGTTTTCGGGCCCCGCTTCCAGTTCTATACTGGCGCAACTGGTGCCTAAAAATATTTTACCCAATGCAGTATCCTGGAGCTCAGGAACCTGGTTATCGGCAT
>Ga0114129_10011006_pt1 | contig 12888 bp, 15 predicted proteins | sample RhiMetdeltSRZDD1_FD_80071 | JGI IMG/M metagenome (GOLD analysis project Ga0114129, IMG submission 80071) | Populus rhizosphere microbial communities from Tennessee, USA - Rhizosphere MetaG P. deltoides SRZDD1 (version 2) (version 2) | ecosystem: Host-associated > Plants > Roots > Rhizosphere >...
ACCATTGCTGCCCAAGGGGAAGAAGCCGGGTCGTCCGCCGAAGTGGACCAGACGTCAGCTCATCGACGGGATCCGGTGGCGGACCAGGACGGGTTCGCCGTGGCGAGACGTGCCACCCGAGTACGGGCCGTGGCAGACGGTCTATGGCCGGTACCGCCGCTGGCAGCGCGACGGTACCTGGGCGCGGATCCTGACCGCGTTACAGGCCCTGGCGGACGCGGCCGGGCTGGTCTGCTGGGATGTCAGCGTGGACTCCACCATCGCCCGGGCGCACCAGCACGCGGCCGGGGCGGCCAAAAGGGGATCTACAGAAGGAACCACCCGGCGGCGTTGGCGGCATCGAACCGGCCGATCACGCGTTGGGCCGGTCGCGGGGTGGCCTGTCCACGAAGCTGCACCTGGGATGTGAGCAGGGCCGCAAACCGCTGTCCATCCTGATCACCGCCGGGCAGCGTGGGGACAGCCCACAGTTCGCCGCCGTCCTGGACCGCATCCGGGTGCCCCGACCCGACGGTGGCCGGCCCCGCACCCGCCCGGACCGAGTCCTGGGTGACAAGGCATACAGCTCGAAGGGCAACCGGGCCTACCTTCGCCGCCGCGGGATCCGATGTGTCATCCCGGTCAAGGACGACCAGGCCGCCCACCGGCGCAAACGCGGCTCCCGCGGTGGACGACCGCCCGCGTTCGACAAGCACGCATACAAGCAGCGCCACGCCGTGGAATGCGGCATCAACCTGCTCAAGCAACACCGCGCGGTGGCCACCCGCTACGACAAACTCGCCGTCCGCTACGAAGCCACCGTCCAGGTCGCCACCATCAACATCTGGCTCCGCTGCCTCGAACGGAACTTATGAAACACGGCCTAGCCTCTTGGGGCGGGCACGGACGTAGGTGCGCGGGCCTGGCGTGAACGTCATCTGTCGTGCCGTGCCCGCTGTGGTCCGGTTGCCTGGGGCGGGTCTTGGGTTCCGCTAGTGGTCCCGCTTGGAATTACGTCGGTGTAAGTTGAGTGTGTCTCGGCGAGGGGAAGCGCCGAGCCTCCGTGATCGTGGCGTCGGAGGCTCGTGGTGTCTCGTTGTTCCCCGTTCGTTGTGGTGTTGTCCGATGTGGACCGTGTGGTTTTGGAGAGTCGGGTTCGTGGTTACACCACGCCGTTCGCCGTGGTGGTGCGGGCTCGGATCGTGCTGTTGGCCGCGCGGGGTGTGACGAATGTGGGTATCGCGCAGTGCCTTGACGTCGATGTGGAACGGTCAGCAAATGGCGCAAGCGGTTCGTCACCGAAGGGCTGGCTGGGCTGAAGGACCGCCAACGGTCAGGTCGACCTCGCAGCTTCCCGGCTGAGGTCGTGGCCGAGGTCAAGGCGATGGCGTGTGAGTCGCCCCAGGCTCGGGCGGTGCCGCTGTCGCGGTGTAGTTCGGCGGAGTTGGCCGCGCAGGCGGTTGCCGAGGGTTTGACGGTGAGCGTGTCGGCGTCCACCGTGCGCCGCTGGCTGGCCGCCGACGCGATCAAGCCGTGGCAGCACCGGTCGTGGATCTTTCCGCGGGACCCGGACTTCGCCACGAAAGCGGCCCGGGTCCTCGATTTGTATGAGCGGGTCTGGCAAGGCGCCGTGTTGGGCGTGGACGAGTATGTCATCAGCGCGGATGAGAAGAGCCAGTTGCAGGCGTTGTCGCGCTGCCATCCTGAGCTTGCCCCGGCCCCAGGCCGGACCCGGCGGGTGGAGTTCGAGTACGAGCGGCACGGCACGCTGGCCTATTTCGGCGCCTACGACGTGCACCGCGCGGTGCTCACCGGTCGGGTGGCGCCCACCACCGGCATCGCAGCATTCGGTGAGCTGGTCGAGCAGGTCATGACCGCCGAACCGTACGCGTCGGCCAGGCGGGTGTTCTGGGTGGTCGACAACGGCTCCTCGCACGCCGGGCGCACCTCGATCGCCCGGATGCGCGCCGCCTGGCCGAACGCCACCCTGGTGCACCTGCCGGTCCACGCCAGTTGGTTGAATCAGATCGAGATCGTGTTCTCGGTGATCCAACGCAAGGTCGTCAAGCCAGCGGACTTCGCCGACCTGGACACCCTCGCCCAGCGGTTGGTCGATTTCGAACCCCGCTACAACGCCGCCGCCAGGCCGTTCGACTGGACGTTCACCCGCACCGACCTGGACAAGCTAATCCGGCGCATCGACGCCCACCGCACCGAGCCGGTCGCGGCCGTCGCCGCCTGAACCAGGCAGGATAGGCGCCGTGGCCACACCACCGGAATCCACCAAGAGCAGCCTGCAACAGCGGCTGACCCGCCGAGCCCGCGAACGCTGGCCGGCGCTGACCCAAGTCGAGGTCCGCTTCCGCGCCCAGTTCGCCTACGTCGACGGGCACCTGCCCGGCGGTGAGGTCCTGCCCCTGTGCCGGCTGCGCTACGGCGCATCCGCCAGCACCTGGGGCTTCGCCGTCTACCTGGCCAGCAAAGACGGCTACGAAGACTCCTACCTGCCCAACGGACAACTCGCCGGCAGCCCCGAAGACGCCCTCGACTGCGCCTGCGGCCTCTACCTCAACGACCCCACCGCCTGGCAGCAGCCCGACCCAACACCGACGAACTAACGGGCGGGACCACTAGCGTCAGCGTCCCGCCCAACGCCAGGACCGGTTCGGACACGTCAACCCCCACAATGATCGTTCACGCTTGGTCGTCTCGGGTGGGGGAGCAGCTCGACTCCGGGTTCAGCGCCAGTCTCGATCTCGCAGGTGTCCGGATCGCAGACGACGGTCAGGACGTGTTTACGTAGGTGCGCCGCGACCTGGCGTATGTCGACTTCCGGGAGTTGCGCGGCTATCCGGGCCAGGAGCTGGTCTTCGCACGTAGATGCTGCCGGGTCGGTCGGGCGCGGCGGGTTTGGCGCTGGTGTGGCCGTGGCGGCAGCGGTATCCGGGTCGGTGGCGGCCACACATTCGGCAGATGATTAGCCCGACGGACTGGTAGGTGCGGGTGCTGCCGTCCCCAGGCGTCGGTACGGCGTTGATCTTCTGGGCGGCGATGAAGTCGGCCTCGCTGACCAGCGGGTGTGCGCGACGTCTGCTGCTGCCCCATCCGCGTGGGCCTTTCCAGATCAGAGACCGGCCGAGAGCGACTGCGACGGTGGTGTACTGGGCGAGCCTGCACGCCGCGGAGGCGTTGGAGAGCTCCGGGCAGTGCGCGCAGGCTGCAGGTGAGTGCCCGCCAGCGCCGGGCGATCTCGTTGCGCCACCGGGTTATAGCGTGTGGTCGGCGGTGTGCCACCAGACGACGGTGGCGGTCACGCTGGCGACGGCGATCGCCACGACGAGGCTGTAACCGATTGGGCCAACATGGGGGTGGTTGGTGCCGCCGATCTGGCTGTAGATCGCCGGCACCGACCAAGGGAATAGGTGGCCGTAGCCGAGCACGGCGATCACCTGGGCCAGGAAGACGGTGAGGAACATGACGCCGATCGCGGCCAGGTAGCCGCGGCCGACGCTGGCGGCCAGGCCGAGCGTGGTGACCAGCAGCACCGTGAGCACCGCAGTGACCATCATGCGGGCCAGGGCTTCGACGGCCACTGCGGTGGTCCAGCCTGGCAGGCGTAGCGCCGTGCCGACCGCCAGGCCGAGCAGGTAGGTCTGGGTCGTGAGGGCCAGGCACCAGATCGCGGTCACGGTGTACTTGGCCGCGACGATGGTCGTCCGGGAGGTGGGCAGGGCGAGCAGGTCCTTGGCGGTGTGGTCGCTGAACTCGCGGCCGAAGGTCCAGATCACGATCACCCCGAAGATCAGTGCGCCGCCGACGGCGATGGTCTGGGTGAGCAGCGCGAAGTAGCCTGGCCAGTTCGCGGTACCGCCGGCCAGTTCCGCCTTGGCGCCCAGCAGTCCCATCGCTCGGGCCCGGTCGGGGTCCAGCAGGATGAACATGAACAGCCCGCCCACACCCGCGGCGACGGTGAACGCGAGCACGGTCAGCCACGGCAGCCGGGAACGGCGAGCTTTGAGTACTTCGGCCCAGATCGCCTCACCCATGGCCGCCATCCAGTCCGCCGACGGTCCGCAGGAAGTACGTCTCCAGGTCCTCCCGCGCTACGGTCAGGTGGGTCGGTGGGCAGCCGGCCGCGACCAGCACGGTGGCCACCTCGTCCGGGGCGGCCACCGCCCGCTCGTCGGGCAGCGTGAGCGCGTCACCGTCGGCCGTGGGGTGGAAGCCGGCCCGGCGCAGCACGTCGGTGGCGCCGGCCAGGTCGCGGGTCGACACTCGAAGCGAGGGGCGGGCCCAGCCGGCCAGGTCGTTGGTGTCGAGTTCGCGGACCAGCCGGCCGTGGTGGATGATGCCGATGCGGGTGGCCAGCCTGGCGACCTCGGCCAGCACGTGGCTGGACACAAACACGGTGGTGCCCGCCTCGGCCAGGTCGCGCAGCAGGTCGCGGATCTCCACCACCCCGGCCGGGTCCAGGCCGTTGGCCGGCTCGTCGAGGATCAGCAGTGGCGGTTGGTGCAGCAGTGCTTTGGCCAGCCCGAGCCGCTGAGCGTTGCCCAAGGACAGGGTGCGGGCGCGCCGGTGCGCGTATTCGCGCAGCCCCAAGCGGTCGATGACCTCGTCCACCGGTGCGCTGCCGGGCAGGTGCCGCAGCCGGGCGGCCAGGCGTAGGTTTTCCCGCACCGACAGTTCCGGATACGCCGCTGGAGTCTCCACCAGGTAACCCACTCGCGCCCACACTGCCCGCTGCCTCGGGCCGACCGGCGCACCCCACAGCGACACCTGACCGTCGGTGGGGCGGACCATGCCCAACAGCATCCGGATCAATGTGGTCTTGCCCGCCCCGTTGAGCCCCAACAGCGAGTAGATCTCCCCGGTCGCCACCGATACGTCGACCCGGTCGACCGCGAGCACCGGGCCGTACCGCTTGGTCACCGCCGACACCTGGATCACCGGTCCCGCCGCCTCGGTCGCGTCAAGCTGTCGTTTGCCGGTCGTGGACGTGGTCATCGCCGGCTCCACCGGCGGCGGCCGACGGTGTCAGACGATGGGCAGACCCGCCGGTAAGGCGATACGGCGGTCGCTCGGGCCGGCCGGCGAACCAGTCTTGACAACGGCACCTCCACCAACGAATCACCCAGCCCTCCAGCACCGGTGACTTCCACGACGTGACTGCGGTGCCGACCAGCCTTCCCGGCGCGCGCCGTTAACACTGCCGCCGATCCTAGACAGCCCCGTCCGAACAACGCCTACTATTGTGGCCGCGAACCAGACCCAGCTATCCGACACCGGGTGTTGGTAGCGAAGGAGTCGACGATCTTGTGGTAGTCCATCAACCGCAGTGCGCCCCGGCTGCGCGACTGTGTTTGGTCATCCTGCGCGCGGCGGGCTCGTCCCCGGCTGGGTTAGCCGGCAAGCACGATCGGCAGGGTCGCCACATAGATGGTCAGCAACACGGCGGCCTCGATGCGGGTCAGGCGAAGACCTCGGCGTAACAGGGCCCAGGCGATGACGCGGTGCCAACTATGGCCACCAGCACCGCCAGATTCGTCGCTGGCTGCGGGTTGCGGCCGCTGGCTACGCCGACCACGGCGCCGACCACTCGATCCCGAAGAGTGCACCCCCACGCCACGTGGGCGTCGCCGACGCGCGCAAGCACCTCCCTGCCTGCCCGGCCCGTAGGTGGGTCCATCCAGAGAGAAGCACAGAGCCGCTTCCGCGAACAGTCACCTCTTGTGGATGAGCCGGTCTCACCCCATGTCCTGACAGTCTGACGAGATCGTTCGTCAACCGCGAGGGGGGCCACGATGAAGCGATTCTTGCTCCTGGTCGCCACCGCGGTGTTCGGCTCGGTGCTCGTCGCCGGACCGGCGTCCGCGAGCCCAACACCGCCCACCAACGGCGGCAATGGCGGAGGCCAGAGTGGACAATGTACCGGGCCTCAAGATGACAGGCCCGCGAGCTGCAACCTCGCAGGGCGGCCCGGGTCAGCCGTAAGTGAGGACCAGCATAGGAAGGCCGGTCCGGTCATATCGGGCCGGCTTCACCGCTTCTGAGAGCCCGCACCACTACCGCTCCGCCTCTGCTTACCGACAGGAAGCCCGTCATCGTGGATGTTCCTCCCACCACAGATCTGGACCCCGATCCACTGCAAAGGGCGCCAGCAGGACGGTACAGCGCATGCCTTCGGCCGAATAGGCCGGGCCAACGCCATCCTCGGCATCCGGCGCGGTCCGGTTACGTGCGGAACCTATGGCAACTGCAGCAGGTCGAGGCTGCCGCCGTCCGCGACAAGACGGTAACCGCCGGCCACCGCGACGACACCCGACCGGATGGCGACCGATGCCGCTGGATCCTCGCGCTGGTGTTCCTGGCCAACCTCCTCAACGTCTATTACCGCGCGATCCCGGCGATCGTCGTCGAGCCGCTCAAGGCTGTGTTCTCGTTGTCCACGCGCAGATCCGCATGCTCGGCGCCGCTTCCACCGTCGTGTGCGCGGTAGCCGGCATCCCGCTTGGCCGGCCCAGACCGACCACGATGCGGCCGCCGGGAAAACCGTCTGGACCTACCATGCCGGCGCGGCGAACGGCGTACGCCCGCATGGGGTCGCCGGCTTACGGCCACCGGCCCGCGAGACGGGCGCCGCGGAGCAGACGTTCGCCTACGACGCGGCCGGCAACCTGACCCGCAACACCACCGAAACGGGATCGGCGCAGATCCTGACCTGAGATGCCGAAGGCAGGCTCGGCTCCGTGACCGCCGGGACGGATGTAACGTCCTACCTGTACGACGCCGATGGTGACCTGCTCATCTCGCGCGAGCCGGGCGTCTCCACGCTGCGCCTCGGCTCGACCGAGGTTTGCGAGCGCGAGCAGCGTGGCCGCAGTGCGCTACTACGACAAGGTTGCGGCGCGCACCGCGGCCGGAGTGTTCTGGACCGTTGCCGATCGCAACGGCACCCCGGTGGTGCAGACGGACGCGGACATCCTGGAGTCGGACCGGCATCAGACGCTGCCGTCAGCGAGCCCAGCGGCGACCAGCCCGACTGGTAGGGCAGTAAGGGCTTCGCTGGTGGCACGGCGGACGGCACCGGGCTCACCCACCTCGCCGCGCCTGCGCCTACCAGCTCTCGCTGCGGCAGTTCACCTCGGTCGATCCGGATCTGGACACCGACGACCCGGACTCCTGGCACGGCTACGCTATGCCGGCCACAGCCGCTCACGTTCGCCGACCCCGAGGGGCGCAGTCGCATCTGCGTCGACGTCTGCGGCAGCCCTGCCGACGGGTCGGTCCAGACAGCGCAGAACAACAGCAAAGACGGGTAAGCCCAAGGCGGGGCCGAGCAAAAAGGACAAGAAGCCGTCGGCCAAAGGCGACGGTCCGTCCATCGGCAAGGAGAAGCGCGAATGTCATGGTCCCTTCTTCGGATGCGACGACGTCGAAGGGGCCGTGGAAAGAGGAACAGGTTCGAGTTGTACCAGTTCCTCGTGGACACTGCGCTCCAGCTCTACTGCCTCTACGTAAATCGATAGTGACGGATGCATACGTGAACCTCGGTACGTTCATCTTCTGTCGTACCTGTAGGAGCGGGGCCCGTGTCAACCTTCGGGGCTGGGCTGGTTGTGGCCGGTTTTGGATGGTTTCCCGATGCCGCGTAGTCGAGGTTCCGAGCTGCTTGTCAGGGTGTGTCGTTGGTCCGGTGGATGGCGGGACTCCGGTATAGAGGTTTGTCACTCAAAGACGGCCTCCGACCGGGAGCCCCGCCGGTGGACAGTTGCCATTACGTACTCGTGTGGTCACGGTGGCGTCGGGCCGTTTCGCCCCGGGGCATCTGGGCGAGTTGACCCAGCAGGTGCCGTTCGAGATGGTCGACGCGGTACTGGCCGGTACCGGTCGGGGTTCAGTCGCGGATCAGGGACCTGCCCTCGCGGGTGGTGGTGTATCTGCTGCTGCTGCGCGCGATCGACGGCACGAGCATGTTCGTGCCGGATAGCCCGGCGAACCTGACCCGATACGGCCGGCAGACCGGCTCGCACGGCGGTTCGGGGTACCCGATGCTGCGGCTGGTCGCGGTGGTCGCGTGTGGCACTGAAACGATCATCGATGCGGTGTTCGGCCCGTACTGCATGGGTGAGCTCCGCTATGTGCCCCGTCTGTTGAGCTGTCTGCGGCCGGGGATGCTGCTGTCGGCCCACAACCGAAAGGGCCCATATCCCCGACGCCATTTGGACGCTGTGCTAATCCCTGCGTGACGTAGAAGAAAGCCGTGAACGGTCGCGCCGCTCCTCGGTCAAGGCGGCTTGCCCGTCGGGCTGCACCGCCAAATCCCGAACATTCAACAAATGTAGGAAAATCCGGCGGTCCTCCGGCGATTGGCGATGACGCGTTTTGGCGTGCCATCTCCTGAACCGGGCTCTCGCGACACCCGTGTGAGTGGTCAAAACCCCTGGGGGTTGGGGCGCCTCACCTCCCGTCCAAAGGAGATTCCGTTAACCCAATCTGCAGCGACCGCGCGTCGCGCCGATCAGGAGATTCATGATGATTACAGGTACCCCGCGGCTCTTACGAGGGCTGCGGATGTCAGGTGCCGGCGTACTCCTGGCTGCCTTCCTAACTCCTATGGGAACGGCGCAAGCCAGCCCGGCATCCCGGCTGGATCCCACGTTCAGCCAAGCGGCGGCGTTCGACACATCGAGGTCGCTACGTGAGCTGGCGAGGAGCGCGTCAGTGACTCCGGCCAGTGAAGAGGTGGACGAGGTGCGCCCCGACCGAGGGCCGGCCGTCGCCGACCGTGGCCACTCCGGCGACCCGATGGTACAGGCCGCCGCGGGGTCGCAGGCCATTCCAGCTCCGCTGACCAACTTCGAAGGGCTGAGCAACCAGGACAACTTGAACGTCCTCGGTGGCCAGGTCAACCCACCGGACCCCGTTGGCGACATCGGCCCGAACCACTACGTCGAGATGGTCAACCTGGTCTTCGCGGTCTACGACAAGACCGGCACGCGCCTGCTCGGACCGGTCGAGATCGGCGCGCTGTGGGCCGGGTTCGCCGTCACCGAGTGCACCGACCGGTCAGGCGACCCGATCGTCATCTACGACCAGTTCGCCGACCGCTGGATCCTGACCCAGTTCACCACCCGCGGACGCGGCTTCCCCAACGAGCCGCTGAACCTGTTCTACAACTGCGTGGCGATCTCGACGACCGGTGATCCGACCGGTTCGTACTTCCGGTACGCGTTCACCACCGGATTCAACTTTCCCGACTATCCGAAGTACGGCGTCTGGGGCGACTCGTACCTGATCACCACCCGCGAGTTCGGCATTCTCGACCCGTCGATCTACGGCATCGGCGTGTACGGGCTCGAGCGCACCAGAATGCTCGCCGGCGACCCAGGCGCCCGCGCGGTGAGTTTCCTCCTGCAGGATGGGCCGGTGCCGATCAACCTGATCGGTGACGGTCTACTCCCGCCGGACGTCGACGGGACGCAGGGGCCGAGCGCGGACGCCCCCGCGCCCATCGTCGGCACGCAGGACGACGACGGCCCGTACGGAGCGCCATCCGACGCCCTCAACATCTGGGAGTTCAACGTCCAGTGGCAGGAGACACCGACCGCGTCCATCGCGTTGGCCACCCAGTTGCCGGTCGCCAAGTTCGACTCCGTGTTCCCCTGCGGGCCCGACGCACGCGACTGCCTTCCGCAGCCGGGCATCACCGATCGGAGCCAGTTCCTGGACATCCTCTCGTACCGCCAGCGGCCGATCTGGCGGCTGGCGTACCGCAATTTCGGCACGCACGAAACGATGGTGACCAACCAGTCGGTGGAGGCGCGGCGCGGTGTCGCCGGTACACGGTGGTACGAGATCCGGCGCACCGGTACCGGCTACTCGGTCCACCAGCAGGGCACCTACGCGCCCAAGGACGGCGTGCACCGCTGGATGGGCAGCATCGCGACGGACAAGAACGGCAACGCTGCACTAGGCTACAGCGTCGTCAACGGGGTCAACGTGTTCCCCGGCATCCGCTACACCGGCCGGCTCGCCGGCGACAGGCTCGGCCAGATGACGCTGGGCGAGGGCACCATCGTCAACGGCTCCGGCGTGCAGACCACCACGAACTCGCGCTGGGGTGACTACACCTCGATGAACGTGGACCCGATCGACGACTGCACGTTCTGGTACGTCAACGAGTACTACACCGCGGCCGGCCAGGCATCCTCTCCGGCCGGCTGGCAAACCCGCATCGCCAGCTTCCGGCTCCCCGGATGCTGATCAGCTAAACACAACACCGCGGCGCGGCCGGAGGGTCGGCGCGAGCACGTCTCGCACCGGCCCTCGCCGGGTCCGGCGCAGCCCAGAGCTGCTCGCACCCGTGGGCGAAGCCATGACGGTGTGAGCCTGACCGGGCACATCGCTGGCTTTGGCCTCGACCCACGGATTGAGCGCGTCGGACGGTGAGGATGCCCTTTCGTGGCACCAGAATCGGGCTTGCTGAAGGAACCGATATGGTGGCTGACGAAAGGCATCTCGTAGGTGCGACATGCCGCAGCAGTCGCGCGGCAGGTCCGCCCACGACTCAGCCGACTTGCGGTAGCCATCCACTACGGCGACCAGCTCCTTGGAGCCATCGGCGCGGACCCCGACCATGACCAGGGTGTACTGAGAAGTGCGCCCCGTCCACCCACAGATACACGTAGTCCACACTGGACAACGCGGCCACGTACGCCTCGACCTCAGCCTCCAAGGCCTCAGCCAGCATCCGCCGCGCGCCCTCCCGCAGGACCTCATCCAGCCCGGCAGCGAGATCCCGTGCACCAGCTCGTCGTCTACCACTACGCTCAACATCGGCGACCTCCCTCACCGGATCGCCAACGCCGGCATCCTCAATGTCATCAATGAGGAAGGTACGCGTGCAGGTCGCCGATCCACAACGTCAGGTCATACCTCTGCATAGTGGTGCGCCCAACTTTACTACGTTGTCAAACGGGCTGATCCATATCCTTCACTTTGTGGTCCAAAAGTTCATCTGCCCTAACGGTGAGGAACTCAAGCCTGGTGTTGGTGGATCCAACCAATGAAGCTCCGCCGGAGTGGATGATTGCGCATTCTCAATTCACTGGAGGCTTGCCGGGCTGATGTGACGGCGACTATTATCTATGCGTGGCCGATCTGCTGCCGGCGCTGCCGGAAGACTGGGACCGGTGCCTGGCCGTGGCCGCGCACCCGGACGACATCGAGGAATTCTCGGCATCGGCGGTGGCTCGGTGGACCGCCCAAGGAAAGCAGGTTACCTATCTGCTGGCGACCCGGGGCGAGGCCGGCATCGACAGCATTCACCCCGACGAGGCGGCTCCGATACGTGAAGCGGAGGAGCGGGCTGGTGCACGCGAGGTCGGCGTTGATGTCGTCGAGTTCCTCGACCACCGGGACGGAGTCATCGAAGGCGGGCCGGCGCTGCGCCGCGACATCGTCCGGGCGATGCGCCGGCACCGGCCCGAGGTTGTGATCTCGAATGCGTTCTCGGTGCGGCTGATCGGCGGTTACACCAACCAGGCCGATCACCGGGTTGTCGGGCTGGCCGCGCTGGACGCCGCTCGGGACGCCGGTAACCGGTGGATTTTCCCGGAGCTTGAGGACGAGGGCCTCCAGCCGTGGAACGGCATCCGGTACGTCTGCTTCGCCGAAGCCGAACAGCCCACCCACGGCGTGGACGTGACCGGCGTCCCGCTGCAGCGCGGCATCGCCTCGTTCGCCGCCCATGCCCAGTACATGAAGGGGCTCGGGTCGAACGCCCTTGAACCAGAGCCATTCCTCACCTGGGTGGCCGCGATGAGCGGCAAGGCGCTCGGTGTCGAGCACGCTGTGCTCTTCGACGTGCACGTGCTGATCCCGGACGAACCGCCGCCCTGGCTGCTCTGAGATGTCCATAGTGGAGGTGTGGCGCACCGAACGCGTGCCGCCCGCGTGGATAGGCGTTTCACAGCCGCTTGCCCCGCTCGGCGATCAGCACACCGAGCAGCCCGAACTCGTTTGCGCGCACGGGACTGTACGCGCCACGGTAGGCCGTGCCCGGGGCGGTGCCGACACGGGCGGCGGTCGGGTATTTCGTGTCGTCGAAGACGCGCGCCAGATGGATGCGTTCAACTCCCACCACCGCTCGTCGCTTATCGCGCTATCTCGTTGGATAGCGTCGCTTCGGCCGCGGAAAGGGCGGACGCCTGCACGAAGCCGAGCAGATAGGTCAGGGCGGAGTCCATTTCGACGTCGTCGAGCCCGAGTCCGGCGGATCGTCGCGACTGCGATCTTGTAGTCCTGGAAGCGGCGATAAAGAGTGTCCGCTCGTTCTTCGTATTTCAGGCAAGTCGGGACCCGCGCCTCGAATTATGCAGCTCCATCGGAGAGGAGTCGCACTGGTACCGGTGGTCGGGTGGGTCATCAATGGTGGCAACGTGGGAGAACTGCCCGCTTTCAAGGTCGTAGACTTCGTTCCAGAAACTGTCGGGGTTGCCGCCAGGAGTCCAGTAGAGGGCACCACAGATGGTGGACCGTCAACTCGGGTCAGCTCCACTGTCCATCAGCGACGGGCCATTCGATGCCGCGCTTGCCGTCAACACGGTCGGCATGTGGCCCGACCCAACCGCCCGGCTACGCGAACTCGCCCGGCTGTTGCGCCCCGGCGGGCGCATCGCTCTGGTATCCCAGCCCCGCTGTCCCGGTGCCACCGCGGCCACGTCGGCGGCGGCCGCCAACGAGCTGGCGGGCCTGCTCACCGACGCCGGGTTCGAGCACCTCCGAACCGAAGTCCTCGACCTCGACCCGCCGGCGGCGTGCGTCCTCGGGCACGTGGCACCTGCCGATGACGCCGAACTCGTCGCCGGTCCAACCGCGCGGTCATGACCCGCGGCTGACAGTGCT
>Ga0114129_10011007_pt1 | contig 12887 bp, 11 predicted proteins | sample RhiMetdeltSRZDD1_FD_80071 | JGI IMG/M metagenome (GOLD analysis project Ga0114129, IMG submission 80071) | Populus rhizosphere microbial communities from Tennessee, USA - Rhizosphere MetaG P. deltoides SRZDD1 (version 2) (version 2) | ecosystem: Host-associated > Plants > Roots > Rhizosphere >...
GAGATGGCTGCGCAGGACGACGCCGCCTTCGAAGCGCAGGAGCAGGTTCTTGCCGGCCGCCTCGACCGCCTCGAGCCGCCGCCCGTCGAGCCGCGGCGCAAGCTGCTTGACCGCCGCGCGCGGATGCGGGGTCTCGACCTCGACCCGCTCGCCGACGAGCACCTGCAGCCGCCTAGCGGCCCTAGCGAGCGCGTCACCTTCGGGCATCCGTGTCAGGCTAGCGCCGTGCAGGCTCATCGGAAGCTCCGCTCCGCCTCGGCCGGCGCGGCGGCCGCGACTGTCTGGGGACTGCTCGAGCCGCTCGACCAGCGGGTTTTTGCGTGCGACTACTCGGACATCGCGCTACTCGGCAAGGCGGTGACCCGAGGGCCGCGCTGGCGCTCGGCCGGCTTCGCCGTCCATGCGCTGAACGGGGCGATCTTCGGAGTCGTCTTCGACGGCGCCCGTCGTCGCCTTGCGATCGAGCCACGCCGCCTGGCGCTAGGGATGGCGCTTGCGGAACACCTGCTGCTCTACCCGCTCTGCTACCTCGTCGACCGCCACCATCCGGCCCGCGGTGAAGAGGGCATTCCACCCCTTCTCACCAATCCGCGAGCATTCGCGCAGGCGACTTTTCGGCATGCATTGTTCGGTGTCGTTCTCGGCCGGCTCGCCGAAGAGAGCGTCAGACCTTGACTAGCCCGATCCCGTAGCCCTCTTGGCCGCCGCCAAGTCGGCGCGTCCTCTTTAGCGGCATCCGCAAGCACGCGTCATGCCCGCAGCACCGCGCGCCGGGGCCCGGCCAGGAAGCCAGCCTCGACGAGCAGCGGCATCGCCTCGCTTTCGGTGACCGGCTCGCCGTCGAAGCGCTCGACCGCGAGGCGCTTCCGGGTGCCGCTGCCGCGGACGTGCTCGACGAGCGCGGCCAGCGCCGGCCGCAGCCACGTCTCGTCGGGATCGCGAAGCGGGACGAGCGAGCGGCCCCCGCGCTCGACGAACAGGGCCGGCTCGCCGCCGACCATCACGACCTGAGCGCCGGCGACCCTGGCCGCTCTTGCCCCGTCCCGCTTCGGCCAGGGCAGCACGGCTCCGTAGGGCTGCGCGGGGTCAGCGGCGCCGAGCACGAGCGTCTCCGGTTCGTCGTCCTCGCGCGGCCGCAGCTCACGCAAGCGTTCGACGGCGCCTCCGAGGGCGAACTGGGCGCCGCCGAGGCCTTCGACGAAGTAGCCGCGCCGGCAGAGACCGAGCGTCTCGAGCGCCTTCAGCTCGCCGTACACGGCGCCGTAGCCGCCGGGGATGCCTTCGGCGCGGACGCCGTCGCGCGTGACGATTCCCTGCCGCTCGAGCAGCAGCTCGGCCAGGGCGCGCCGATCCGGGCCATGTCCGGGGTCAGACCCCGGACTGGTCCCGAACAGACGCTCCGTCCGCGACCAGCGCCCCTGCGTCGCCGTGATCTCCGAGGCGCGGCGGCGAGAGAAGCGGCGCGGCCGGCGCTGGGGCTTCGGGACGCCGTAGCGGCGGCCCGCCCGCAGCGGCTGCCACGCGTCGTTCGTCACCTCGCCCGCCCAGACGAGATCCCAGAGCGCGGGCAGCGCCTCCTCCGTCTCGAGCCCGGTTTCCGCGAGCAGGTCGAACCAGAAGAGCGCGGAGTGCTCGAGCGCCGCTCGCAGCCGGTCGTGGATCTCGCCCTCCGGGCGGTCTGCGGCGGACACCTGCCCGAGCACCGGCGCGTCCTCACGGAAGTAGACCGCGACACGGTCGAGCCCGGCACCGACCCAGACCACCTCGCCGGTCGCGCAGAGCTGGTCGAGCTGCGCCGGCTGATACCCGGGCACGCGCCGCGGCAGGACCGCGGACTCCCAGAGCGAGACCGGCAGCGCGAGCGCCTGAAGCGGGACGAGCGCCTCGCGCAGCGTCGCTCGGCGGTCGATCCCGTGCCAGCTCGGCAGGAAACGCCCGAGCGCAGCTTGCTCCGCAGGCTCGACCTCCTTGCGGAGCGCCGCGAGTGAGGCCCGCCTGAGCCGCCGCAAGACGTCGGGGTCGCACCATTCCCGTTCAGCTCCGCCCGGCCGCAGCTCGCCGCGGACGAGCAGCTCTTCGCGCTCTAGCTCGCGCAGGACGGGCTCCACATCGGTGCCGAACCGATCGTTCGCCTCGGCGCTCGTGAACGGGCCGCGGCCCTTCGCGTACCGGAGAACCAGCGCACGCAGAGGCTGCTCGCCGCCCTCGAGGTAGACGTCCGGCAGGCCGGCCGGCGGCATCACGCCGAGAGCGTCGCGGTACCGCCCAGCATCCTCGGCAGCGATCAGCCGCTCCTCGCCGCCGATGCGAACCCGAAGTGCGCGCCGCTCAGCGACCAGGATCGCGGCGAATGCCTCGTCGTACTCCGCTGGTTCAAGGTCGCCGCGCAGCCGCAGGAGATCGTGGAGCTCGTCCGGGCTCCGCGGGGAGCCGCGCAGCTGAGCCTCGACCTCGTCGACCGCCTCGCGATCGAGCAGGTCCCTGAGCTCCTCCTGGCCGAGCAGCTCACGCAGGAGCTCGCGGTCGAGCGAGAGCGCCTGGGCGCGCCGTTCGGCCGGAGGCGTGTCGTCCTCGTACATGTACGTGGCGACGTAGTCGAAGAGCAGCGACGCGGAGTAGGGCGAGGCGGACGGTGTCTCGACGTCGACGAGGTCGATTTGGCGCGTGCGCAGGCCCTGGAGCAACCGCTTCAGCGCCGGCAGGTCGAAGACGTCCTGGAGGCATTCACGGTACGTCTCGAGCACGACTGGAAAGGCCGGGTACTTGCGGGCCACCTGGAGCAGGGACTGGGCCTTCAGCCGCTGCTGCCAGAGCGGCGTCCGCTGGTCGGGCCGGCGCCGGGGGATCAACAGCGCGCGGGCCGCGTTCTCGCGGAAGCGCGCCCCGAAGAGAGCCGAGTCGCCGACCTCGTTGACGACCAGCTCCTCGATTTCCCCCGGTTCGATCATGACGAGGTCGCTCGGCGGCGCCGCGTCGGCGTCCGGGAGGTGGATCGCGATCCCGTCGTCCGACCAGATCGCGTTGGCATCCAGGCCGAGCGAGTCCCGCACGCGTGCGGTGAGCGCTAGCGCCCAGGGCGCATGCACGCGGGCCCCGAAAGGCGTCAGGATGCAGAGCCGCCAGTCGCCTATCTCGTCGCGGAAACGCTCGACGACGATCGTGCGGTCCGAAGGGAGCGCGCCGGTCGCGGCCGCCTGCTCGCTCAAGAACTGGAGCAGGTTCTGGGCCGCCCGCTCGTCCAGCGCATGCTCGTCGCGCAGCTTCGCCTTCGCCTTCGCGTCCGGCAGGGCCGTCAGCTCGCGCGAGACGGCGCCGACCGCCTCGCCGAGCTCGTAAGGACGGCCGACCCCCTCGCCGCGCCAGAACGGAACCGCGCCGGGCACCCCCGGCGCCGGCGAGACGAGCACTCGGTCGCGAGTGATCTCCTCGATCCGCCACGTGGAGGCGCCGAGCAGGAACGTCTGGCCCGCGCGAGCCTCGTACACCATCTCCTCGTCGAGCTCGCCGACGCGGCCCCCGCCGTCCACGAGGTGGACGCCGAAGAGCCCGCGGTCGGGGATCGTCCCGGCGTTCGTGACCGCAAGGCGACGAGCGCCTTGGCGCCCACGGACGACTCCCGCAGTCCGGTCCCAGACGATCCGCGGCCTCAGCTCGGCGAACTCGTCCGACGGGTAGCGGCCGGCGAGCATGTCGAGCACGTTCTCGAGCTGCACTCGTGAGAGCTCCGCGAATGGGTAGGCACCGCGGACGAGCCGGTGCAGCTCGTCGAGCTCCAGCTCCTCTTCGGCGCAGATCGCGACGATCTGCTGCGCAAGCACGTCGAGCGGGTTGTGCGGGATTGCCGTCTCCTCGATCGCCCCCTCGCGCATTCGCTTGGCGACGACCGCGGCCTCGAGCAGGTCGGCGCGGAACTTCGGGAAGATGCGGCCCTTCGAGACTGCGCCGAGCTCGTGGCCCGCGCGGCCGATTCGCTGCAGCCCGCGGGCGACCGACTTCGGGCTCTCGACCTGGACGACGAGGTCGACCGCGCCCATGTCGATGCCGAGCTCGAGCGAGGAGGTCGCCACGAGGCACGGGATCTCGCCTTTCTTGAGCAGCTCCTCGACCTCGAGTCGCTGCTCGCGGGCCAGCGAGCCGTGGTGCGCACGGGCGATCTCGCGCTCCGCCAGCTCGTTCAGCCGCAGCGCCAAGCGCTCGGCGAGCCGCCGGTTGTTGACGAAGACGATCGTCGAACGGTGCTCGGCTACGAGCTCGAGGATCTTGGGGTAGATCGACGGCCAGACGGAGTTGAACGATCCTTCCTCCGGAACCGTCATGTCGTCGAGGGGCACGACGATCTCGAGGTCGAGCTCCTTGGCGCGCCCGGCATCGACCAGCTCGATCTCCCGGCCGCCTGCGACGAAGCGGCCGATCTCCTCGAGCGGCCGCTGGGTCGCCGAGAGACCGATCCGCTGGACCCGTCCGGGGTCAGACCCCGGACGGGTCCGGATCAGACGGTCGAGGCGCTCCACCGAGAGCGCGAGGTGGGCTCCGCGCTTCGTGCCGGCGACGGCGTGCACCTCGTCCAGGATCAGCGTTCGGACGCCGCCCAGGATCTCCCGCGCCTGCGAGGTCAGCATCAGGAAGAGCGACTCCGGCGTCGTGATGAGGATGTCGGGCGGATGCCGGAGCATCCGCTGCCGCTCCTTCTGCGGTGTGTCGCCGGTACGTACGGCAACCGTCAGCTCAGAGCGGAGTCCGGCGAGCGGCCCGCGCAGGTTCCGCTCGATGTCGTAGTTGAGCGCCTTCAGCGGCGACACGTAGAGCAGGCGCAGTCCCTGACCGGGCTCCGGGTGCAGCCGATCGATCCCGTAGAGGAAGGCCGCGAGCGTCTTACCCGAGCCGGTCGGCGCCTGGATCAGAGTGTGGCCGCCGCTCGCAATCGCCGGCCATCCGAGCGCCTGCGCAGGGGTCGGCTCGACGAACGTACGCTCGAACCAGGCACGCGTCTGCGCAGAAAAGACGTCGAGGGGGCTCACGAGCGGAGCGCCTCCAGGTCGGAGCGGAGCTTGGCTTCATCGAGCTGGCCCGGCTTGCCGTCCGGGAAGGGGAACGGCCAGCCCGGCCTCGGGTCGTCCGCGTAGCGCGGGATGACGTGCGTATGCAGGTGCGGAAGGGAGTTCCCGAGAATCTCGTAGTTGATCTTGACGGGCTGCAAGCTGCGCTCCAGCCTTCGTCCCGCCTCGAGCAGCTCGAGCCAGTACTGGCCGGCCTCCGCCTCCGAAAGCTCGGTCGGCTCGGCGACGTGCCGTCCGCGCCAGATCACAACCGAGTAGCCGCGCTGCACTTTCTCCTTCTGAAGGTACGCGTCGGCCACGTCCCCCGCAAAAAAGCGCATGCCGGACTCAGTCTCCTCCGGGCGGCCCTCAACGCACATCGGACAGCCCTCGCCGCGCCGAAGCGCGTAGAAGGACTCCGGCCACTCCATGCCGCCGACGTTAGCATCGGCCCGAGGAGTGCCCGAAACGCCGGAACAGTTCTACGAACGCGCCAAGAATGCGCTGCGGATGCCACCGGTCGAGGAGTGGGAAACCTTCCCGTTCGAGGGTGACATCCGGCCACGGGCCTTACAGCCGCCGCTAAACGACGAGAAGCCGCGAAGGGGCGAGGGCGGGGTCGACTGCCACGCCTGCAGCAAGGGCCCGGACGACCTCATCTGGCAGGACGAGGGCTGGCAATTGACGGCGGTCGGCCCAACCGGGCTGCCGCTCGTCTTGATCCTCGAGCCGAAGCACCATTACGACATCGAGACGCTCCCGGCCGAGCTGGCCGTTGAGCTCGGGCCGCTCATGCAGCGGATCGAGAGCGCCCTCCGTGCCGCGGGAGACATCGGCCGTGTCCACATCGGGCGTTGGGGCGAAGGCAGCGAGCACCTGCACTGGTGGTTCATGGGGCGACCGGCCCGCATGCGACAGCTGAGCGACAGTTTTGCCGCGATCTGGGACGACATCCTCCCTCCCGTGCCTGACGACATCTGGCGGGCGAGTGTTGAGAAGTTCGTCGCCGCGCTGGGCTGAGGCGAACGAACTACTTGCCGCCGTAGACGAAATACAGCGTCATCGAGATCGCCAGCAGGACGACGACGATCACCCCCACGAACAGGGTGACGCCCGTGATCGCGATCAGCGGCGTGCGCGCGCTCTCCCCTATCTCGGCCTCCTTCTCGAGCGCCTTCGCGGTCTCGATCGGATGCTCGATGTCCTCGACGACCTGCTTCAGCTTGTCGACGGGCTCATGCACTTCCCCGAGGATACTCGCGTTCGATGCGCGTCAACGTGAAGGGAATCAGCGGCTCGGGAAAGACAACCTTTGCGCGCCAGCTGGCGGAGCGGCTCGGCGTGCCGTTCCTCGAGCTCGACGCCGTTCACCACATCGGACCGAACTGGACCGAGGCGACCGCGGAAGAACTTCAAACTGCCGCGCGTGAGTTTATGGCGGGCGCGCCGGACGGCTGGGTGATCGACGGCAACTACGAGGGCAAGCTCGGCGATCTTGTGCTGAACGAGGCCGACCTCATCATCTGGCTGGACCCGCCTCTACGGGTACCCATGCGCCGCCTCTGGCGCCGGACCCGCGATCGCATTCGCGACGACGTCGAGCTCTGGGGCGGCAACCGGGAGAGCTGGCGTGGCGTCTTCCTCGGCTGGGACTCCCTCTTCGTCTACGCGTTGAGATCGTGGGTTCGGCAAAAGCGCCAATGGCCCCGCACGTTCTCCGGCGATCCGCGGCTCGTCCGGCTGCGGTCCTCTGAGGAGGCGCGTCGCTGGCTGGAGAGCCGGTGAAACGGTTCGACGTGCTCGTGCTCGGCGGCGGCGCGGCGGGCTGCGTGCTCGCGGCGCGCTTGAGCGAGGATGCGGGTCGGAGCGTCTGCCTCGTCGAGGCCGGGCCCGACTACGGGCCGTTCGGCGCCGACCGCTGGCCGGCCGAGATGCTCGACGCGCGGAACATTCCCTCGACACACGACTGGGACGCGGCCACTGACGAGCGCGGGACCGCACGGGCCAGGATCATCGGCGGCTGCTCGGCCCACAACGCCTGTCTTGTCATTCGCGGCACGGACGCCGACTACGACGAGTGGGGCCACGGCTGGTCGGGCGAGGAGCTCGCGCCGTATCTCGACCGCGCAGAGGCAGAGCTGCAGACGCAACCGGCAATCGCCGACGAGGCGCCGCGCTGGCACGCGGCCACGATCGAGGCGGCGCGTTCGCTCGGGTTCGAGGCCGGCCCGTACCGCGCGAACGCGGTCGACGGCGTGCGCTGGAACGCGGCGTTCGCTTACCTCGACGTTGCGCGGCCGCGCTCGAACTTGAAGATCCGGCCGGAGTCGCATGTCGATCGCCTGCTCCTTCAAGGCGGCCGGGCGACGGGAGCCGTCCTGGCCGGCGGCGAGGAACTCCGCGCGAGGGTTGTGGTCGTTGCCTGTGGCGCGTACGGATCGCCGGCGGTGCTATTGCGGACCGGGATCGGCCCGGGCCTCCGCGTCGACCTTCCGGTCGGCGAGAACCTGATCGACCACGCGGGAGCTAACGTCGAGTGGGAGGCGGCAGCCGACACCGCCCCGGCCGATGGGCAGGCGTCGTACGGACTTGTCGCCCCCGAGCCCGACCTTCAGCTCGTCCCTTGGGCGTCCCGGCGCGACGACGGCGTGTTCGTGGTCTCGCTGCTCGCGTTCTTGATGAAGCCGCGCTCGACAGGCAGGTTGACGCTTCAGTCCGACGACCCGCTCGCGCCTCCGCTGATCGCGCACGCGCACCTGGGTGACGACCGAGATGTGGAGCCGGTCGTCCGCGCGGTCGAACACGCGCGCCGAGTCGCGGCGACCAAGCCGGTCGCGGGTCTTGTCGCACGCGAAACCGTGCCGGGGGAGACAGACGTCGAGGGGTACTTGCGCGAGAACGTCCGCGGCTACTACCACCCCGTCGGCACGTGCGCGATCGGCTCCGTCGTCGACGGACGGCTGCGGGTCCTCGGTGTCGAGAACCTCTACGTCGCGGACGCGTCAGTGATGCCGACGATCCCGCGGGCGAACACGCACCTGACGACGCTCGCGATCGCCGAACGCGCCGCAAGCTGGATCTAAAGAGTCACACTTCCGGCGCAGCTTCACGAAAACCGGTGTCGGACACCGGTTTTCGTCAACCAACCACCTAGGAGTAGTCTCCCGACCATGGCCACCGCCACGACGCCCGACAAGCTCCACTTCACGGGCAACGACGAGGCCGATCGGCTCAACGCAAGCGACCCGTTCGCACTCCTGATGGGGTTCGCGCTCGACCAGCAGGTACCGGTGCAGACCGCGTTCAGCGGGCCGCTGAAGCTGAAGCAGCGGCTGGGGACGCTCGATCCCGGCAAGGTCGCGGCCACCGATCCGGGCAAGCTCGAAGCCGCCTTCCGGGAGAAGCCGGCAATCCACCGATTCCCGGGCAACATGGCACGGCGCGTGCAGGACCTTGCGGCGCTCGTCACGGACGAGTACGGCGGCGACGCGTCGCGGATCTGGAACGAGGCGGAGGACTCGACCGAGCTCCGGCGTCGGATCTCGGAGCTGCCCGGCTTCGGCGAGATGAAGATCAAGGCGTTCGGCGCGGTGCTCGCGAAGCGGTTCGGAGTCGAGGCGGCACAGGAGCTCGCGCCGAACCATCCGACGCTCGGCGATGTCGACTCCTCCGAAGCGCTCGAGCGCTACCAGGCGATGAAGCGCGCGCACAAGGCACGGCTCAAGGCTCAACGCACCTAGGGCCGATACAAGGCGGTGATGCGCAACGCCGCCTGTCTCGCCGCGGTGCTCGCGATTGCCGCCCTGCCCGGGTCGGCGGCGGCGCTCCGCCTTCCGGCCGCGCCGCGATGCGCTGTCTTCCCGCGCTCGAATGCTTGGAACCAGCGCGTCGACAGGCTGCCGGTGGCGGCGAACTCGACGACGACGGTCCGCTCGATCGGCCTCGACACCGGCCTGCATGCCGACTTCGGCTCGGGGACGTGGGACGGCGGGCCGATCGGGATTCCGTTCGATGTCGTCACCCGGGGCACTCCGCGGGCGAAGGTGTCGTTCGAGTACGCGGACGAAAGCGACCACGTCGCCTACCCGATCCCACGACGCGTGCACATCGAGTACGGCAGCGACCACCATGCGCTGCTCGTCGACCGCGACGCCTGCCGGTTGTACGAGCTCGGCGGATTACAGCGGGCCGGCGGCCGCTGGCACGCCTGGGCGGGCGCCGTCTGGAGCCTGCGCTCGAACCGGCTGCGCCGGGCCGGGTGGACGTCGGCCGACGCGGCCGGCCTCCCGATCTTCCCGGGCCTTGCCCGGTGGGATGAGGTGCGCCGCGGCGTCATCGACCATGCGCTCCGGTTCACGGCGGCACGCACGCGGCGCGCGTACGTCTGGCCGGCGCGCCACTACGCGAGCTCCTCGACCGATCCGTCCCTCCCGCCGATGGGTTTGCGCGTGCGGCTGAAGGCGAGCTTCGACGTGCGCCCGTTTCCACGCCAGGCGCGGATCGTGCTGGTCGGGCTGAAGCGCTACGGGATGCTGCTCGCCGACAACGGCTCCAACTGGTACATCAGCGGCGCCCCGAGCCCCGGCTGGTCGAACGACCAGCTCCACACGCTCGGCCGCGTCAAGGGCTCGGACTTCGAGGTCGTGGACCCGTCCTCGTTGCGGCCCTAGACCTAGGCTCGCCCGAGATCTTTCAGCGCGACGCGCGCGGCCGAGTGGCCGCACATGCCATGGACGCCGCCGCCCGGCGGCGTCGCCGCCGAGCACAGATAGACACCTTCGAGGGGCGTCCGGTAGGGGACGAGCCTCCGCACCGGCCGGAACAACAACTGGCCGAGATCCATCACGCCCGCGTTGAGATCGCCGCCGACGAGGTTGCGGTTGTGCGCTGCGAGCTCGGCAGGCCCCATCGTGTGCCGCGCGAGCACGAGGTCGCGGAAGCCGGGCGCGAACCGCTCGACCTGCGCCTCGATCCGCTCGGCCACGTCGATCGACGAGCCGTTCGGGACGTGGCAGTACGCCCAGGCCGTGTGCTTACCGGACGGCGCGCGCGTCGGGTCGAACAGGCTCGTCTGCGCCAGCAGGACGAAGGGACGCTCGGCCGGGCGACCGCTCCAGGCACCCCATTCCGAAGCCGAGATCTCGTCCAGCGATCCCCCGAGATGGACGGTCCCTGCCCGGCGACACTCCGCGGCACGCCACGGAATCGGCCCGTCGAGCGCCCAGTCGACCTTGAAGGCCCCGGGCCCGTGCCGGTACGAGCGCAGGCGTCGCGCGTACCGGTCCGGCAGCCGGTCACCGGCCAGGCGAAGCAACTCGCGCGGCACGACGTCGCACATGACGACTTCGGCCCGTGGCAACGACTCGATCGGGCTCGCCGTCCGGATCTCGCCCCCGAGCTCGCCGAGCTTCGCGGCGAGCGCATCCGCCAGCTGCTGCGACCCGCCCCTCGGGAACGGCCAGCCGACGACGTGGCCGAGCACGATCAGCGCGAGCCCGAAGCCGCCGCTGGGCCGTCGCTCGAGCGGCAGCATCGAGTGTGCGGCGTGGCCGGCGAACCACGCGCGCGTCCGCGCGTCCGCGAACGACTCCTCCGCGAGCGCCCGTGCCGGCGCCAGCGCGGACCGCACCGCCTGCGTCAGCCCGCGTGCCCCCAGGCGGTCGCCCAGCCGCAGCACCGCGCGGGGTGAGACCGGATAGGGGCCGATGAGCACACGCTCGACCTCATGCCAGCCATCGACGAGCGGCCCGACCAGCTCGCGGTACGCGTGGCCGTCGGCGCCGAGGCCCGCAGCGGTCGCCGACAAGCCTCTCTCGAGCACCACCGCGCTTCCGTCGTCGAACGGGTGTCCGGCCGGCGCGTCTGGGTGGATCCACTCGACGTCCAGTTCGAGTGTCCGGAAGAGCGCCGAGGCCTGTCCGAGCGGATGGATCGACGAGCAGACATCGTGGACGAAGCCGGGTAGCGTCAGCTCGGCCGAGCGGAGTCCGCCTCCAAGCTCAGGCTCCGCCTCGTGCATCTCGACCGCGAGCCCCGCCCGGGCGAGCGTGATCGCAGCGGCGAGCCCGTTGGGGCCGGAGCCGATCACGACCGCGCGTTTCACGGCCCGCAGGCTCGCAGTAACGAACGGGGATGGAGCTTTACCAGGCAGAGTGGTGCCCGCACTCGCACAAGGTACGGCAGCGGCTGACCGAGCTCGGGATCGGCGTACGCTGCGGCAGGTCGCCGCTGATCCCGACGACCGCGACGAGCTCAAGAGGGTTGCCGACACGGACGAGATCCCCTTGCTCGTCGGCTCGGACGGCCGGCCGAGAACCGGCGACAACGAGATCCTCGACTACCTCGACGAGTTCGACGAGCGCCCGGACGCTGACGAGCATCGCGAGAAGGCACGCGAGGAAGTCCCGAACTTCGAAGAAGCGGCTACGACCGCAGCTTCCTGAGCGCAGGCCCCAGGCTCTGGCTGCCGCGGAGCACCGGCTCGAACAGGTCGCCGTGCGCATCAATACGAGCGAGCGCCTCGCGGCGGCCGAAGTCGCGCGGCCGCACCTTCTCCGTCAACTCCTCCCAACGGAGCGGCGTCGAGACCGGCGCACCCGGCTTCGGACGAACCGAGTAGACGGAGGCGATCGTCTTGCCGTGGCCGTTCTGGCGGTGGTCGACGAGGACGCCGCGGCGCTTGCGCTTCAGCCACTCCGTCGTCACGAGCCCCGGGTTGTCCGCTTCGAGAGCCCGGGACACGCGCTCCGCAAATTCGTACGTGTCGGGATAGGTCGACCGGCGCGAAATCGGCACGAGCACGTGAATACCGTCGGCGCCGCTCGTCTTCACGTACGAGCGCAACTCGAGCCGCTCGAGCGCCTCGCGGATGAGGTGCGCGACACGCACGGCCTGCACGAAGCCGTTGCGCGACTCCGGCGGGTCGAGGTCGAAAAGGACGAAGTCGGGACGGTCGGGCTTGTCCACGCGCGAATACCACGCATTCATGTCGACGCAGTTCATCTGGACCATCCAGACGAGCGCGGCGGGCTCGTTGACGAGCGTGAAGTCGACGAGCCGTGACTCTCCCTCGCGGGGCCAGGTGCGGAAGCGACGCGTGGGAATCCATGACGGCTTCCCCTTCGGCGCCTGCTTGTGGAAGTAGGGCCGGCCCCTAATGCCGTCCGGGTAGCGCTTGAGCGTGAACGGCCGGTCGCGTAGGTGCGGGACGATGGCGTCCCCCACCTCGGCGTAGTACTCGGCGAGGTCGCCCTTCGTGACGCCGTCCCCCGGGAAGAGCACGCGGTCGGGATGGGTCAGCCGGACGTGGCGGCGGCCTATGTGGAACTCGGACTCAGCCACGGCGCGCCCAGTACAGCACTGTCGTGATCGTCAGGTCGTACGCCGGCCCGAGCAGCGGCGCCACTTCCCGCTTCAGCGCGTCGCGCTCACCCACGGGCAGCGATGCGACCGCGCTGACGGTCGCGTAGAGATCGAGCACCTCGGCGCCCGAGAGCCGCCGCCGTTGCTCGAAGAGCTCCATCGCAGGCCGCCCGAACGGCGACCCCTCGAAGGACGCGACAGGGTCGGCCTTCTCGGCCCGGGCGGCCGCACGGCCCGACCTGACATAGACGTCGTCGAAGAGGGCCCGCGCCGCGGCGGGCAGCGGCGGATCCAGTGAGTCGCTCGTGCCGTCTTCGCCGTCGTTCCACCACAGGTTCCAGAACAGCGCAACGCCCGCGCCACGCCGCAGCACCCGGTCGAACTCGGCGACGGCCTTTGACCCATCGAACCAGTGGAATGCGTCGGCGACGAACACGGCGTCCGTCGAAGCGTCCGGAAGCGGAATCTGCTCTGCCGTCCCGGTCAAGA
>Ga0114129_10011008_pt1 | contig 12887 bp, 13 predicted proteins | sample RhiMetdeltSRZDD1_FD_80071 | JGI IMG/M metagenome (GOLD analysis project Ga0114129, IMG submission 80071) | Populus rhizosphere microbial communities from Tennessee, USA - Rhizosphere MetaG P. deltoides SRZDD1 (version 2) (version 2) | ecosystem: Host-associated > Plants > Roots > Rhizosphere >...
AGCGAGCGTTTCGATCGCCTCGGGCGTCTCGTTCAGGATCTAGTAGAGAACGGTCGAGAGGTGCTCTCCCCGGAACGGCTTGCGGAAGGTGAGGAGCTCGTACGCGAGGATCCCCAGCGAGAAAATGTCGGTCCGGCGGTCGACCGGCTCTCCGCGAATCTGCTCGGGGGCGAGGTATGCGGACGTTCCGAGCGTGATTCCGGTCTGGGTCAGGTTCGACTCCGTCTGGAGCGACTTCGCGATCCCGAAGTCCATGATCTTGACGGATCCGTCCTCCAGGATCCGCACGTTCGCGGGCTTGATGTCGCGGTGAATGATCCCCGCGGCATGCGCGTACGCGAGCCCGTCGGCGATGGCGACTAAGATCTCGACCTTGCGCAGGATCGGAAAAGGTTCGGCGCGCTTGATCTTCTTGTCGAGGTCCTCGCCGGAGAGGAACTCCTGAACGATGTAGGGGATGCCGTTCTCGACGCCGAAGTCGTAGATCGTGGTGATATGGCGATGGTGCAGATTGCCGGCGAGCTCGGCCTCCCGGAAAAACCGGCTCTTGATCTCCTCGTCGTTCAGCTGGCAGGTCTTGATCGCGACCGTTCGCTTGATGTACGGGTCGCGGCCGCTGTAGACGGCACCGAAGCCTCCGGCGCCGATCTTTCCGGTAACTTCGTATTTGCCGATTTTTTCCGGCAGCGGGGTTTCTTGCGCCATCTGGTCCTCGAGGGTCGTGGCAAGTTTAATTGATTCAGCGGGGAAGAGAAACGCGGCGGACCGACTCCGAGAAAATCGGATGCTGCCGGTAGACTCCGGCCCGTGACGGCGTCCGGTCGCCTGCTGCGCTTCTCCCTCCTGGCGCTCGTGCTCCTCCTGCCCGAAACCGCTTGCCGTCGCGAAAAGGCCGCCCTGGCGCGGGCGGCGGGCTCGACCGGCCCGCTCCTGTCGCTCAAGTTCGTTCCCCCACCCGATGGCCTCTTGACCGATCGCCACCTGGATCTCTACGTGAAGGTGCGGCGCGCCGCGCGCGATCGGTCCGAATCGGACGCGGCCCGGGCGCTCGGTGTCGACCCGGACGAATTTGCCTGGGTGCGGGCTCGAATCGTCGAAGCGCTCGTAGCGTTCGACGAATCTCGGGTCCGCGAGGCTTCCGCCGAGACGTACGCGCGTGCCATCGCTTCGCTCCGGCAGACCCTCCGAAGCGTCCGCGACGCCTCCACCGCCCGGACGATCGAGTCCCAGATCGCCGGCCTGGAGCGCGAACGGGCAGGGATGCGGCGAGCGGACCCTCTGCCGCCCGGCCTCGCGGCGAACGCCCGGAAGGTCGCCGCCCGGCGCGCCGAGGTCGAAGCAGCGCTCAAGTGACCGAACTCGAAGAGCTTCTCTCCGACGAAATCGAAAAGGGCTCGTTTCCAGGGGCCGTCGCCTTAGTCGGCGGCGCGGAGGGCGTGACCGAGGTGGCCGCGGCTGGCTGGGCGGTCCGGGAACCCGAGCAGGTCCCGGTCTCCGCGGACACAGTTTTCGACCTGGCCAGCTTGACGAAACCCTTGGTCTGCGGCGCGCTCGTCGCGGCGGCGCTTCCGGGTCTCGATCTCCGCTCTCCACCCGGCCGGTATCTCCCGGAGTGGAAGGCGAGCCGCTACGACGACATCACGCTCGAATCGCTCCTGACGCACACGTCCGGGCTCCCGGCGTGGTATCCGCTGTATGCGCGCGGCGAGGGCGCCGCGGCTTATCGTCGAACGCTCGCTTCGATCGAGCCCGAAGCAAAGCCGGGCGAGCGGGTCCTCTACAGCGACCTGAATTTCCTCCTCCTGGGAGACCTGCTCGAGCTGCACTTCTCGGCCCCGCTCGATGCCACGTTTGCGAGCGTCGTCGCGGAGCCGGCCGGCTCGGCCGCGAAGTTCCTGCCGGGCCGCGTCCTCTCCGTCGCGGCCACCGAAAAGGGGGACGTGACCGAGAGACGGATGACGGCGGAGATGGGACTCTCCTATCCGCGCTTTCGCGACGGCGTCGTCTGGGGAGAGGTCCACGACGGAAACGCCTGCCGCCGCGGAGGAGTCGCCGGAAACGCGGGTCTCTTCGCCGCCGCGCGCGACGTCTGGTCACTCGTCTGTCCGTGGCTCGATCCCGCGCTGGCCGAAATGACGCGCGACCGCACGGGAGAGCTGCCGGAGGCGCGCGGGCTCGCCTGGCAGGGGAGCCGCGGCGCGGCGTCAGCGGTCGCGTCGATGCCGGCCTCCGCGTTCGGGCACACCGGCTTCACGGGGACGTCGGTGTGGGTCGATCCGGAGGCGGATCGGATTGCCGTCCTGCTCACGAACCGCATCCATCCCGAGGTCCGCTCGGTCGACTTCAACGCGGTGCGGCGGCGGTTCCACGAGCGGGTCTTCCGACCCCCCGCCTGAATCCAAATCCTTTCGCGTGGTATAGATACGAGTGATGTCCCTCGATTCCGAAATCGTCATTCTGGAGGGGGCGCGGACCCCCATGGCCGAATACAACGGGGCGTTCTCCGACGTCTCGGCAATCGACCTGGGCGTCGTGGCCGCCAGGGAGGCCCTCACCCGCTCGGCGACGGACCCGGCCGAGATCGACCACGTGATCTTCGGCAACGCGCTCCAGACGTCCGGCGACGCGATCTACGGCGCCCGGCACGTGGGCCTGAAGGCCGGCATCCCGAAGGAAGTTCCGGCTCTGACCGTGAACCGGCTCTGCGGATCGGGCTTCGAGTCGATCATCCAGGGCGCCCAGCGGATCCTCCTGGGAGAGGCAAGGACCGTGCTCGCCGGGGGGATGGAGAACATGTCGCAGGCCCCCCACGTGATCCGCGGAGCCCGGCGGGGGCTCCGCCTCGGCCAGGGACAGCTCGAGGACTCCTTGATGGTCGCGCTCCTGGACAGCTGGTCCGGCCTGTACATGGCGCAGACCTCGGACCGCGTCGCCGCGAAATACGGGATTTCCCGGCAGCAGCAGGACGAGTACGCGCTGTCGTCCCAGAGGCGGGCGGCCGCCGCGTGGGAGAGCTGCCGAATCTCCGAAGAGAACGTCGGGGTCGACGTGAAGGCCGGGCGCAAGGCGGTCCGCGTGGATCGGGACGACCATATGCGCCCCGACACGACGATCGAGGCGCTCGCGAAGCTGCTCCCCTCTTTCGGAAAAGACGGCCAGGTCACCGCGGGCAACGCCTCGGGAATCGTCGACGGCGCGGCGGCCGTCGTGGTCACGACCGCGGAAAACGCGCGGCGAAAGGGGACGAAGCCGCTCGGGCGGCTGGTCTCGTGGGCCGTGGTCGGCTGCGACCCGGAGCTGATGGGGCTCGGTCCCGCGCCGGCCGCGGTCGAGGCGCTCGAGAAGGCGGGTCTCTCGAAGGAGGACGTCGATCTCTGGGAGATCAACGAGGCTTTCGCGGGCCAGATCCTCGGAGTCGTTCGCGAGCTCGGCCTCGATTTGGCGAAGCTGAACGTCAACGGCGGCGCGATCGCGCTCGGTCACCCGCTCGCCGCCACCGGCACGCGCTTGACGCTGACCCTGCTGAAAGAGCTGCGTCGCCGCGGCGCCCGGTACGGCCTGGCCGGCGCGTGCATCGGCGGCGGGCAGGGGATCGCGGTCGTCCTCGAATCGACCGCATCGTAGGAAGAGTTGCTGACCTGGACGGAAAGAATCCTCTCCTTTCCGGTCCGGACGGCGGCGGTCTGCGAATTTCTCCGCCAGCTCTCGGCGAGGAGTTGGGGTGACTTGAACGGAGTGCTCACGACTCTGAACGACACGGATCTCTGCCGCGAGGCCGTCGATCACTGGCTGGAGCGCGGATGGATCGTCCGGGCGCCGAGCTCCGCTCTCTCCGCGCTCGCCGGGCCGAATTTCTCCCGGGAGTTGACCGTGAGGGAGTTCTGCGGGGAAGAGCGGGAGCACGAGGAAGACCAAGTCGAAGAAGAGACGGGTGAAGCCGGCGCCCTCACCCCGGACCCCTCTCCCGAGGGGAGAGGGGAGAAAGAAGAACGATGAAGATCACCCGGGTCGGCGTGCTCGGCGGGGGCCTCATGGGCTCGGGCATCGCGGAGGTCTGCGCGAAGAGCGGTTACGAGACGGTCGTCCGGGAGGTCTCCGACGAGCTGGCTGCGAAGGGGGTGAGTCGGATCGAGTCCTCGCTCGCGAAGGCCGTCGACCGGAGCAAGCTCGCCGCCGCCGATCGGGACGCCGCCCGCGGCCGCCTTTCGGCCACCACGAAAGTCGAGGACCTGGCCGCGTGTGACCTCATCATCGAGGCGGTCGTCGAGAACCTGGAGGCGAAGAAGGAGCTTTTCCGCGAGCTCGACCGCGTTTGCCGCGAGACCGCGATCTTCTGCTCGAACACTTCGTCTCTGACCATCACCGAGCTCTCCGCGACGACGAGCCGCGCGGACCGCTTCGCGGGGCTCCATTTTTTCAACCCGGTGCCGGTGATGAAGCTGGTCGAGGTCGTCCGAACGATCGCGACCTCGGAAGAGACGATCGCGACGGTGGTCGATTTCGCGAAATCGCTCGGGAAAGATCCGATCCTCGCGCGCGACAACTCCGGTTTCATCGTGAACCGTCTCCTCGTCCCATACCTGCTGGACGCGGTGCGGGCGCTCGAAGAGGGCGTCGGGACGAAAGAAGACATCGACAAGGGAATGGAGCTCGGCTGCGGTCATCCGATGGGGCCGTTGAAGCTCCTCGACTTCGTCGGGCTCGACACGACCTATGCGATCGCGGAGATCATGTTCGCCGAATACCGGGAGAAACGCTTCGCCCCGCCGCCGTTGTTGAAGCGGATGGTCCTCGCCGGACGCCATGGCCGCAAGTCGGGTCGCGGCTTTTACGAGTACGGGTCGTGAGCGACGCCTTCGTCCGGGTCGAGAGTCCGGAGGAGGGAATCCGCGTCATCACGGTCGACCGCCCCGAGAAGCTGAACGCGCTGAACTCGGCGGTGATCGAAGAGCTGTTGCGCGCGTTCGCGGCAGCCCTGTCGGACGCGGCGCTCTCGTGCGTCGTCATCACGGGCGCGGGGGAGAAGGCCTTCATCGCGGGCGCGGACATCGGCGAGCTCGCGAAGCTGACCCCGATCGAAGGCCGGGAGCACTCGCGACGCGGCCAGGCGCTCCTCGATCGGATCGAGCAGCTGCCCGTTCCGACAATCGCCGCGATCAACGGCTACGCGTACGGCGGCGGCCTGGAGCTCGCGATGGCGTGCGCGATCCGGATCGCGTCGGAGAACGCTCGAATGGGTCTTCCCGAGACCTCGCTCGGGATCATTCCCGGCTACGGCGGCACGCAACGGCTCGCCCGCCACGTCGGCCTCGCGCGGGCGCTCGAGCTCGTGCTGACATCGGAGAAAGGGCTCACCGCCGCCGAGGCCGAACGCATTGGCCTCGTCAATCGCGTCGTGCCCGCGGGCCAGGCGCTTCCCGCGGCGCTCGAAACGGCGCGAAAGATCCGGGCGAACGGTCCGACCGCGTGCCGCTTCGCGCTCGAAGCGATTCGGCGCGGGCTCGACATGCCGCTCGCGGAAGGACAGGTTCTCGAGGCGACGCTCTTCGGCCTCTGCGCGGCGACGGAGGACATGAAGGAAGGGATGAACGCCTTCCTCGAGAAGAGGGCGGCTCGGTTCCGCGGTCGCTGAAGCGAGGATCTCTGGTCCCGCGATTCGCAGTCCCCGCTGCCGACGTCAGCGGTTTCGGGCGCGTTCTTCTCGCGGCCGCGGCCCTGCTCCTTTCGTTTTCGGCGACCGGGCAGCCGGTGGACGAATCCCCCGCCTGGGGCCCCGCGTTCGGGCAGAGGAGCCTCTACGTCCTCCACGTGCCAATGCTCGACTTCGGCCCGGCGGACCCGGATCTCCCGAAGGCCGGGAGAATTCGCTGGTCGCTCGAGACGGGCTACGCAAACTCGTTTTCGCACAGCTGGCAAGCCGTCACTTTCCACAAGTCCCTGGGTCCCTCGGGAACGCCGTTTCGCCGCGACGAGGCGGAGCGAATTCACCAGGATTTTCCGGGCGAAACGGCATGGTTCGTGGACGGCGAGGTTCTGCGAACATCGCTCGACGCGCGGATCGGTCTGACGGCCACGACGTCTCTTTCCGTGGAGATCCCGTACATCTCTCATCGGGCATTCACCGGGGATCACTTCATCTCCGGTTTCCATCGCGTGTTTGGTATTTCGCAGGCGGGCCGCAGCGACTTTCCGGCGGGTGCGTTCGTCGTCATGGCTCAGCCGGCCGGCGGCCCGCTCGGATTCTCCGCGGAGGCGCCCGTATCCGGCTTCGGGGACGTCGTCGCCTCGTTCGACTGGCGCCCGCCTCACGCCGAGTCCGGCCGCAGCTTCGGCATGGACGTGGCCGTGAAGGCTCCCACGGGGAGAGCAAGCGACTTCAACGGATCGGGAGGATGGGACGTGGGCGCGTTGTTCTTCCTCGCGCGGTCGGGAGCGAAGTGGCGTGTCGACGCCGAGGCGAGCGTGGTCGTTCCCGGAGCGTGGAAGGCTCCGGTGGCCATCTCCACCGCGCCGTTCGGGCGCGCTCTTCTGGGCGTAACCCGGCGGCTCGGAACGCGAACCCGGATCGGGGCTTCTATCACCGTCGCGCAAAGCCCGTTTCGTCGAGCCGGCCTCGACGCGGTCTCGCAGGTCGGATCCGAGGTTGCCCTCGGGCTCGATCGCGACTTCTCCCGCTGGACTTCGCGCCTCTTGCTCACGGAGCATGTGGCGGCCGCCGGAGACCGTGCCGATGTCGGGCTGACGCTGCGCCTGTGCGATCGGCCGTAGGTCTTCATCGCCCGGTCGACAATTGCGGGCTGTCGATCCGACTTTGGTCGCGATTGACCACGTCCGCTCAACGCGACGCCTCCGGCCCCATCAGCCTCCGGCGAATCTCGGCGTCGGACGTCGGCTCCGTCAGCTGGTAAACTGATCGTTCCGTGCATCCGCCAGAGTCGGATCTGATTTACGACTGGAACCGGGCGGGGGGAGCGGTCTTCCCCGCGCGTGGAAAAGTCGAGCTGGACGACGAGACGCTTCGCGACGGGCTCCAGTCCCCTTCGGTCAAGAGTCCACCCATCGAGCAGAAGCTCCGACTCCTGCACCTGATGGAGTCGCTCTCGATCGATTCGGCCGACATCGGCCTGCCAGGCGCGGGACCCCATGTCGCCGCCGGGGTGACGCGCCTCGCCCGCGAGATCGTCGAGAACGGCATGAAGATCCGCCCGAATTGCGCCGCGCGCACGGTCGAGGCCGACATCCTGCCGATCATCGAGATCTCTCAGAAGGTCGGCCTGCCCATCGAGGTCGCGTGCTTCATCGGATCCTCGCCGATCCGCCAGTACGCCGAGGACTGGGACCTGGACCGCATGCTGCGCCTTTCGGAGAACGCGGTCTCTCTCGCCGTCCGGGAGGGGCTCCCGGTCATGTACGTCACCGAAGACACCACGCGGGCGCACCCCGACCACGTCCGCGCGCTTTACACCGCCGCGCTTCGCGCCGGCGCGCAGCGCATCTGTGTCTGCGACACGGTCGGCCACGCGACGCCCAATGGAGTGCAGAACCTGATCCGGTTCGTGTGCAAGCTCGTCGAAGAGGTGAACCCGGAGGCGAAGGTCGACTGGCACGGCCACCAGGACCGGGGCTTCGGCTTGCAGAACTCGCTCTGGGCGCTCGAGTCCGGCGCGCACCGGGTCCACGCCTGCGCGATCGGCATCGGCGAGCGCGTCGGCAACACTCCGATGGACCAGCTTCTCGTGAACCTGCAACTCCTCGGCTGGATCGACCGCGACCTGACGAAGCTCCACGAGTACTGCGAGCTCGCGTCGCTCGCCACGGGAGTGCCGATTCCCGACAACTACCCGATCGTCGGCAAAGATGCGTTCCGCACCGGCACGGGAGTCCATGCGGCGGCGATCATCAAGGCCCGCAAGAAAGGGGACGACTGGCTCGCCGACCGGGTCTACTCCGGCGTTCCGGCGGGAATGGTCGGCCGCACGCAGACGATCGAGGTCGGACCGATGAGCGGGATCTCCAACGTGCAGTGCTGGCTGGAGAACCACGGCATCGCCGCCCGGCCGGAGCTCGTCGACGCCATCTTCCAGCGGGCGAAGGAAAGCGATCGCATCCTGACCGACGGCGAGATCTTCTCCCTCGTCCACGGGCTCACTTCCGCGGCGGCGGCGCGCTGACCCGCCCCGGCGACTTCCTCGCGCGATCGCTGCCCACGTACCTCGACCACCTCGCTGTGGAGCGCGGCCTTTCCCGCGCCAGCGTGGACGCCTACCGCAGCGACCTCGAGGCTTTCGGCCGCTGGATCGCAGGCGCCCGGACCTCGGCATCCGCGGCGCGTCGCGGAGAGCTCGTCCTCTACCTGCGCCATCTCCGTCGGCGAGGACTTTCGTCGCGCTCCGCGGGACGGGCACTCTCGGCCGTCCGGGGCTTCTACCGCTTCGCGACGGCTCACCTGGGCTTCCCGACGGATCCCACCGACGATCTCTCGAATCCCAAAACCGGTTTCGCGCTGCCGCGCACCCTGAGCGAAAAGGAGGTCGAGGCGCTGCTCGCTGCGCCGGACGTCGAACGGCCTCTCGGCTTGCGCGACCGGGCGATGCTCGAGCTCCTCTACGCCTCGGGTCTTCGCGTCTCCGAGCTCGTCTCGTTGCCGCGGGACCGGGTCGACCTCGAAACCAGGATCCTGCGCGTGTCGGGAAAGGGGGGAAGGGAGCGCCTCGTGCCCTTCGGGGCCTCCGCCGAGGTCTGGATCCAGCGTTATCTCGCGGCCGTGCGGCCCCGTCTCGACCGGAAGGGAAGGCCCGAAATTTTCCTTTCGGCCCGGGGCACGGCGATGACCCGGCAGCGTTTCTGGCAGCTGATCGAAGGGTACGGCCGGGCGGCCGGTATCCGGAAGAAGCTCGCCCCGCACGCCATCCGGCACGCTTTCGCCACCCATTTGCTCGAGCGGGGCGCGGACCTGCGGGCCCTGCAGATGATGCTGGGACACGCCGATATCTCGACCACCCAGATCTATACGCGGGTCTCCGCCCGGCGCCTCCGGGCCGTCTACGACCGCTTTCACCCCCGCGCCCGGTCCGCGGGTCGTGGCAAGATGAAGGTGTGAGAAGCGGGGAATTCAGCCCTCGGGAGGGCCGTTGGACGGTTCCAATGCCTCGGTTTTCCTCTCTCGCGGCGGCGGCTGCTCTGGCCGTACTCGTCGGCGCCCTCCCGGCGCGGGCCGAGCTCGTCGTGTTGACCGACGGTCGAACGATCAAGACGGCCGGCTACCAGGTGGTCGGCGACGAGGTCGAGATTCGGCTCCGCGGAGGCGGCAGCTACCAGGTGGACATGGCGCTCGTCGATCGGATCGTGGAAGACGAAGTCCTCGTCTCCGAGGTCGAGGTGAAGGAAGTCGGCTTTTCCGAGAAGGTCGCCTACGACCTGTCCTACAAGGAAGAGCGCAAGCCGCTCTTCGGAACCGCTTACGACGCGATCATCCAGGCCGCGGCGAAGAAGCACGACGTGGATGCGTCGCTGGTCTCCGCCGTGATCCGCGCGGAATCCAACTACGAGCCGAGGGCGGTCTCCCGCAAGGGCGCCCGCGGGCTCATGCAGTTGATGCCGGCCACCGCCCAGCGGCTGGCCGTGCGGCGCCCCTTCGATCCGGCATCGAACGTCGCCGGCGGAGTCCGATACCTGAAGGAGCTCCTCGAACGGTTCCATCACCGGCCCGACCTCGTCCTCGCCGCTTACAACGCGGGGGAGAACGCGGTCGCGACTTATAACGGCGTGCCGCCGTATCGCGAGACGGTCGGCTACGTGAAGCGGATCCTCTCCTGGTGGACGCCGTCACTGGCTGCAGCGGTGGCGCCCGCGGCGAATCCCGTCGGTTCGAACGGGCCGACGTCGAAATAACCCGGCGCAAGACCTCCGGTCACTCCATCGCCAGCCGCCCCAGATACCCCCTCTCCCGCACCCGTCTCATCATCCAGCCGAAGAAGGCGCCGGCCGCGCCAAGGTAGACGGCGTTCAGCGCGAATGCGGGAACGAGAGGTCCGAGCGCGGGTCGGCCGGTCTCGAGCGTCGCCCGCATTCCCTCGAAGACGTGCGTCGATGGGAGGAGCCGCGCGATCGTCTGCAGCCATCGTGGGAGAACCGCCAGCGGATAAAAGACCGCGGAGATCGGCTGCAGCAGGAACGGAGTGCCCCAGATGAGGGCCTCGGCGGCGTGTCCGAAGCGGAGGATGACTGCCATGGTGCACATCCCCACTGCCCAGCCGAACAGGATGAGGCTCGCAAAATAGGGGAGGAGCGCGATACCCAAGCGGAGGATGTCGAAGGCGTAGAGGAACCAGGCGAGAACCCCCAGGACCGCCGTCGAGAGGAGCGCCCGGATCACTCCGAGAAGGCAGGTCGCGAGGACGACCTCGGCGATTCGAACCGGGGCGATGAAGACGTTCAGGAGGTTGCGGACCCAGATCTCCTCGGTCAGCGACAGCGTGATTGCCTGCTGCGACCGGTAAAAGACGTCCCAGAAGATGAGCCCGCCGAGCAGGAACAGGATCGCCTTCGGAACGCCGATCTGCCGGAAGTAGACGCTGACGAAACCCCAGACGAGCAGGTCCATCACCGGCCAGAAGAAGATCTCCATCGACCGGGCGAGGCTCCGGCGATACAGATACAGATAGCGCAGCAGCAGAGCATTCACCCGGCCCCACATCGTCAGCCTTCCAGCCGCCCCCCGCGCGCGAGCGTGATGAAGACCTTCTCGAGCGACTCCGAGTCGGCGCGCTCGAGGATCTCGCGAGGCGTCCCCTTGGCGACGACACGCCCGTGCATGAGAAAGATGACGCGATCGCAGACGAGCTCGATCTCGCGCATGTTGTGGGACGTGTAGACCATGGTCACGCCGCGCTCCCGCTGGACGCGCTTCAGCGCCGTGCGGACCTTTTCGGCGATGTCCGGATCCAGGCTCGCCGTCGGCTCGTCCAAGAAGAGGACTTCCGGGTCGTTCAGGAAGGCTTTGCAGAGGTTGACCCGCGTGACCTGTCCGGACGAGAGCTTGCCGGTCACTGTGTTTACCACGTCGGGAATCTCGAAGAGCTCGAGAAGCTCCATGATGCGCCGCCTCCGATCCCGCACTCCGTAGAGCCGCCCGAACACGTCCAGGTTTTCCCGGACCGACAGGTTGAACGGAAGCGAGATGTACGCGGAAGAGAAGTTCACGCGCTGCAGGATCTCCCGGCGATACCGGTGGAGGTCGAGATCGAGGAGGCGGATGCTGCCGGAGGTCGGGCTCGTCAAACCGAGCAGAAGCTGGATCGTGGTCGTCTTGCCCGCGCCGTTGGGGCCGAGCAGGCCGAGGATCTCTCCGCGCTGCGCCGAAAAGGAGAGGTCGTCGACCGCGGTCACGTCGCCGAATCGCTTCGTCAGGCGCTCGACCTCGATGACGGAAGACTGTGGCATGTTCCCTCTGAGGCACAGCCTAGAATAAAAAATCGTGGTGCCCGAAGACCGGAACTTGCTCGACGATAGCCTGCTCTATGCGACCGTGCTCGCCGAGATCGGGGAGCTCTACGACGCCGAGCTCGAAGTCGCCTCCGTTCTCGAGCAGCGCCCCGAAGACCTCGGGGCGCTCGACCTGCTCGCGAAGATCAAGCACATGCGGGGGGAGCTGTCTGCGGCAATCGCCTGCTGGGCTCAGATTCACGCGAAATCACCCCAGCTCGACTCCGCCCTGATGCGCCTCTCCTCGATGCTCCAACTCGCCCGGGACACCGCGAGCGGGACCGGAGAGTTCCTGGTCCTCGGTCCCTACCAGCTCTGGCGTAAGCCCGCGGCGCACCTGGAGCTCGAAGAAGTCTTCCGTCTGTTCCTGGGCCGCAATCCGGACGAAGCCATGGAGCGGTGCGATGCCCTTTCCCACAAGTACCGCGACAAAGATGCCGAGCTCTTCAAGCTCGCTGTTCTTGCGAAGGCGTGGATCGCCGAGCTGTCCGGAGATCCCGAGCGCGCCCGGTCGATCTTAGAAGAGCTGGGCGCCCAGCGCGGCTTCGAGGCGGACAGCGATCGGATCGTCGCTCTCGCCAGGATCTACGAGCGGATCGGCTCGCCCGAGCTCCTGGAGAGGGCGGTCCACATCTACCAGCATTTCGAGCGGCAGCAACCAAAAGTCGGCGTTCTGGGGCACCTCGCCCTTCTCGCGAGGCGGCTCGGCCGGACTGAAGAGGCGGAGCGCTGCGAGCAACGGTTCACTGAGCTGTTTCGGCACCGGATGCATCGCCCCTCGTTCGAGGATGCGGTCCTCATCGCATCGCGGCGGTACGTTCCGCTCTCCAAGCTCGCGCGCATTCGGTTCTGGAACGAAAACGCTCCTGCCGATGAAACGCCGCGGGGGCGTGCAATCGATTCTGCCCTGCGCGGAAACCGCAGCACGGCTCGGGAGCTCCTCGAGAAGAGCGGGGAGGCGCTCGACCGAAAGTACCTGGCAGACCTGACCGCCCTCGACGGCTCTCTTGAAAAAGCCGTCGCCCTCTACATCGAGTGCCTCGAGACGGACTCGGACGACCTCCGCGTCGTCGAGTGGCTGCTCGAGCACTTCGCCGCTTCCGGATCGACGCGGGTGGCCCGGTACTTCCGAAAACCCGACGCCGGCGAGAGGGCTCTCCGGCTCCTCGAGTCGACTCTGCGCAGCTCTCCCAGACGCCCCAGCCTCTGGCGGGAGCTCGCCGCGTTGCACCGAATCCTCGGCCGGCGCGAAGAAGCGGCCCGCTGCGCGGAGCGGGCCTCGAGTCTCGAAGAAGCGGCGTTACGCGATCGGCACGAGGTGGGACGCGTACTGGCCGACGCGGTCTTTCGGTTTACGGGCAAGGCGAAAGGGTTGATTCACGAGGTCTGGGCTGCGCGGCGAC
>Ga0114129_10011009_pt1 | contig 12887 bp, 6 predicted proteins | sample RhiMetdeltSRZDD1_FD_80071 | JGI IMG/M metagenome (GOLD analysis project Ga0114129, IMG submission 80071) | Populus rhizosphere microbial communities from Tennessee, USA - Rhizosphere MetaG P. deltoides SRZDD1 (version 2) (version 2) | ecosystem: Host-associated > Plants > Roots > Rhizosphere >...
GCCTCGGGCCAGACCGCCAACCAGTGGCTGAGGGTGGACCTCGGCGCGGGGACCACGTACGACCGGGTGGTCGTCAAGGAGATCAACTACCCGCGGACGACGTCGCACAAGCTGCAGTCGTCGAACGACGGAACTACGTTCACCGACATCGCGGGCACCGCCGGGACGACGATCGGGGCGGCGAAGACGATCACGTTCACGGCGGTGACGTCGCGGTACGTGCGGCTCTACCTCATGACGGCCTCCGACGTGCCGACCATCAACGTCTTCGAGGCGTATTACGACGGGACTGTCACGCCGACCCCGACGCCTACTCCGACGTTCACACCGACGCCGGTGGCCACTGTGACTCCGACACCGACGCGTACGCCCACTCCAACTCCTACGGCCACCCCCACGCCGACGCCCACCCCGACACCGACGCCCACCCCGACTCCGACACCGACGCCCGGGACGGCCGACGAGGTCTCGCCCGCGCCGGCGCTGGCCACCGCCAGCACCCACGACGGCAACGTGCCGGGGAACACCCTCGACAACTCGATGGCGACGCGCTGGTCGGCCAACGGTGACAACCAGTGGCTCCAGCTCGACATGGGCGTCACCCGCAAGCTCGCCTACGTGAAGATGGCCTTCTACGCGGGCAACGTGCGCCAGGGCAAGTTCGACCTGCAGGTTTCGATGAACGGCACGAGCTGGACCAACGTGATCACGAACGGTCTCAGCAGCGGCACGACGACACTCGAAGAGACGTTCAACTTCACCGATGTGAACGCGCGCTACGTCCGCTACCTGGGCCACGGCAATACCGTGAACTGGTGGAACAGTCTCTACGAGGTGAGCCTGTTCGCGGTGCCGACGTCGTGCCAGGCCCTCATGGACAACGGCGGCCCGGCGAGCACGTGGGTCTATCACAATGGCTCGGGCAACCTCGCCTACAAGACGAAGGACGCGAACGGCGACAAGATCCTCGACTACTCGTTCGCCGGCTACGGCGGCGGCGGCGTGGCCCTGCCGAACGTGGCCGCGCAGGTGACGCTCAGCCCGTCCGGCGCCGACGACACCGCCGCCATCCAAGGCGCCATCGACAGCGTGGGCGCCATGAGTCCGGATGCGAACGGCTTCCGCGGCGCGGTGGTGATGAGCCCCGGCACCTACACGGTGACGAGCACGCTGGTCATGAACGTGAGCGGCGTCGTCCTGCGCGGCTCCGGCTCCGGCCTCTCCGGCACCGTCATCAACATGAGCGGCGCCACGCCGTTCCGCTTCATGCAGATCCTCGGCACCGCCGCCTACACCGAGAGCAACATGGTGTCGATCACCGACTCCTACGTGCCCACCGGCACCCGCTCGTTCAACGTGGACAGCACCGCCGGCTTCAGCGTCGGCGATTCGGTCTTCGTGCACCGCACGGTGACGGACCCGTGGATCCACTTCATGGGCATGGACACCCTCGTGCGCGACGGCCTGCCGCAGACGTGGCTGGCGGCGGGCACGATCATCCGCACCGATCGCAATATCGCGGGTATCTCCGGCAACACGATCACGCTCGACGCGCCGATGACGGACTCCATCGACTCCGCGTACCTGAACCCGCCCGGCGGCAAGCTCGTGAAGTACTCGTGGGATCGCCTGACGAAGATCGGCGTGGAGAACCTGCGCATCGTGGCGCCGGCGCTGGTGGCTCCGATCAGTGCTCCGCAGTGGATGTTCCTCAGCCTGGGCGTCGTCACCGACTCGTGGGTGCGGGACGTCTACGTGAAGGACTGCCAGAACTGCATGAGCATGTCCGAGACGTCGAAGCGACTGACCCTCGAAGACCTCGTCGTCGAGCACACCGTCACCGCCGACGGATCGTCGGGTTATCCCGCCGACTTCTCGGTGAACGGCACTCATCTCCTGCTCAACCGCGTGAAGTCGCTGAACGCCGCCAACGTGTACATGGTGGTCACGCAGGCCCGCGGCACCGGCGCCAGCGTGCTGCTCAACTTCACGAGCACGGGGGGCAAGGCCATCGAGCCGCACCAGCGCTGGGCCACCGGCTTCTTGATCGACAGCAGCAACAGCGCCGGCGGCATCAACTACGTCAACCGCGGCACCGCCGGCTCCGGCCACGGGTGGTCGATCGGTTGGGGTGTCTCCTGGAACACGACGGCCACGACGTTCAACATCGACGGTCCGCCGGGGGCGCTGAACTGGGGCATCGGCTCGAAGGGCACCACGACCGGCTCGACCGGCACCATGGAGTCGAACGGAACGTCAGTGAAGCCGAGCAGCCTGTTCCTGGCGCAGGTGTGTGAGCGCCTCGGACCGCAGGCCTTGCAGACGCTCGGCTACTAGAGTCCCTACCGGACGAAGTCGCACGACGGGGCCGCCTCTTCCGGGGGCGGCCCCGTTCGTTTTGCGTGCCGCCCTGCCTGCGCAAAGAATTGGAGACGCAGGCACTTGGAGGGATTCGGCGGAAAACTCGCCGCATTTGTCGAATCCGTGGGCGCCGGTTCGTCGTGGAGGTGAGGGCCGGAAATCCCGGCCTCATCGACAAGGAGAACGACATGCACATCCAGACGATCGACGACGACACGTTCGCGCGCCGCCACTCTCGCGGCCAGGCCGGCTCCAGGGGCTCCCTGTGGGCGGGCCGGTGCCTCAGCAGCCTCGCCGTCCTTTTCATGGCCCTGGACGGCGTCGCGAAGCTCCTGGAGGTGCCGCAGGTGATCGCCGGCACCACCGAGCTCGGCTACGCCGCCGGCAGCGTCTTCACGATCGGCGTCATCGAGCTGCTGTGCGTGGCCGCGTACGTGGTCCCGTCCACGTCGGTGCTGGGGGCCCTGCTCCTTACCGGCTACCTCGGCGGCGCAGTGGCCACCCACGTGCGTGTGGGGAATCCGCTCTTCAGCCACACCCTGTTTCCCATCTACGTCGCGGTCTTCGTCTGGGGCGGCCTCGTCCTGCGCGATGCCCGCCTGCGCGCATTCCTGGCCGGGCGCTGAGGAGGAAGCCATGAGCCAGGTCATCTCCAAGGACGGAACCGTCATCGCCTACGAGCGATCGGGCCAGGGGCCCGCGCTCATCCTCGTGGACGGCGCCCTCTGCAGCCGCGCTTTCGGCCCCACGCGGAAGCTGGCGCCGCTGCTCGCGCCGCATTTCACCGTGTACGTGTACGACCGGCGCGGCCGCGGCGAGAGCGGCGACACCGCGCCCTACTCGAAGGAGCGCGAGGTGGAGGACATCGACGCGCTCATCCAGCACGCGGGCGGGTCCGCGTTCGCGCTCGGGTTTTCGTCGGGAGGGGCGCTCGCGCTGGAAGCGGCCGCGTGCGGCCTCGCCATCACGAAGGTCGTGGCCTACGAGCCGCCGTACGTCGGTGACAACGGCCGCAAGCGCGGCGCCGAGTACGAAGGCGATCTCAAGACGCTGATCGCGGCCGGCGATCGGAGCGGCGCCGTGACGTATTTCATGAGGACCATGGTGGGCATCCCGGCGCCGTTCGTCGTGATGATGCGGCTCATGCCGTGGATCTGGCGCAAGATGAAGGCGGTCGCGCACACCCTGCCGTACGATGCCGCGGTGATGGGCGAGTTCAAGATCCCGTCCTCGCGCCTGGCGTCGGTCCGCGTGCCGACGCTGGCGATGTACGGCTCCAAGACCGATGCCCGCCTGATCACGGCGGCGCAGGCCCTGGCCGCGGCGGTACCCGGGGCGCAGGCGCGGTCGCTGGCGGGCCAGACACACAACGTGAGCCCCACCGTCCTCACGCCGGCGGTGGTGGAGTTCTTCACCGCGGGTACGGCGCGGGCCGACGTCAGGAGATGACCGACATGCGATTCATCATCATGCACAAGACGAGCGATCGCTGGGAGGCCGGCGAGATCCCGAGCCCGGAGCTGATCGCGCGCGTGGGCGAGCTGGTCGGCGAGCTGGCGAAAGCGGGCGTGCTGCAGGCCGGCGAAGGCCTTCGCGCCAGCTCCCTCGGTGTTCGTCTGAGGTTCTCGGGCGGCCAGCGGACGGTCATCCCCGGGCCATTCAAGGGCGAGCACGAGCTGCCCGCCGGATTCAGCGTCCTCCGCGTTCCGTCGCTCGATCAGGCCGTCGAGTGGGCGACGCGACAGGCCGCTGTCCTGGGCGACGTCGAGATCGACATCCGGCCGGTGACGGAAGCGTGGGACATCGGCATCATTCCGAAGCCGGCGAACGTGACCACGACCCGTTACATGGCGCTGCGCAAGGCCACTGCCGCCTCCGAGGCGGACGTGCCGCTGCCGCCGAAGCCGAAGGCGGATATGGCGCGCCTCGTCGAGGAGACCACCCGCACGGGTGTGCACGTCGCCACGGAAACCATGCGGTCCAGCGCGCGGGGGCGGCGCTACAAGAACACCCGGGACGGGGTCCGCTTCGTGGACGGACCGTTCACCGAGTCCAAGGAGATGATCGCCGGCTACGTCATCGTGTCGGCGGCGTCGCTGGACGACGCTTCGCAATGGGCGGTGCGCTACCTCGAGGTCGTCGAGACCGACGAGGCGGACGTGCGGGAGTTGCAAGACACGCCGTGAGGCTCCGCAAGCAATGCGGCAGGGGATCACGCACCCGCAGATCGTACGCACCCGCCTGCGCTCCGCCGGGGTGGGCGCAACCCTAACGCCTTTCGATCCAGCAAGCTCGTAGATCGGCATACATCCTGCTCAACCGACGACGCCGGGGCGAATATGGCCCGTGGCGGGTCGAGGAGGACGCATGTTGGAGCTCGAGAATCCGGTGGCGACCATCGCCGCGCTGGAGAGGCGTCTCGCGCTGAAGCGTGCGTCGCTGGCGGCACTCGCCCGGTTCGCGGACGGCGTCACCGAGAACGTTCCCCTCGAGGTGGTCCTGCGCGACCAGCTCCACTCTTCTCGGGAGGCCCTGGGTTTGTCCGGCGGCAATGTCATCCTGGAAAGTGCCGCCGGCGCCGCGGTCACCTGGGTGTTTGGAGAGTGCGGCGTCGAAGGCGTGGCCCGTCGCACCGCCGCCACCCCCATCGTGTGGCAGGGGCGTCGCCTCGGCGTGTTGGTCCTGACCGTGCCGGACGGCGAGGCGCTCGAGGACGCGAAGGAATCCGGGGAGGCCTTGGCCGCGCAGATCGCGCAGACGGTCGCTCTGTTCGAGGCCTTCGGCCACATCCGCCGGCAGGAGGAGCGCTATCGACGCATCTTCGACAGCGCGCTCGTGGGCCTGTACCAGTCGACCCCGGACGGGTTCTGCCTGGCCGCCAACGCCACCGCCGCTCGCAACCTGGGGTTCGAGTCGCCGGAGGCGCTCATGCAGGCGATGAACTCCCGGGGCTACAGCGCGTATGCGGACCCGGGCGTGCGCGCCGAGATCGTGCGCCGGCTCGCCACCGAGGATGTCGTCGAGAACGTCGAGATCGAGGCGGTGCGGCAGGACGGTAGCCACGTCTGGCTGCTGCAGAGCGCGCAGGCGGTGCGCGACGAGGCGGGCCGCGTGACCCGCATCGACGGCATCGTGCAGAACATCGACGAGCGCAAGCGCGCGGAAGGCGCGCTCGCGGCCACGCGGCGCCGGCTCGAGGACGTCCTGTCCACGAGCCCGGCCATGAGCTTCGTCCTGAGCTTCGAGCCCGACGGCTCGGTGCGGCCTCTCTGGGTCAGTGAAAGCGCGCGGCAGCTCACCGGATACTCGGCCGCCGAGTCGTGCTCGTTCGAGTGGTGGTCGGCGAACGTCCATCCCGACGACGCCCCGACCGTGTTCGCGCAGATGGAGGCGCTCCAGCGCACCGGCGGCGTTCTCCAGGAGTACCGGTTCCGTCACCGCGACGGCGTCTATCGCTGGATCCGCGACGAGGAGAAAGTGGCGCGCCGGCACGAAGACGGCAGCCTCGAGGTCGTGGGCTGCTGGATCGACATCACGGAACAGAAGAAAGCGGAGGAGGCGCGGAGCCAGAGCGTTCGGCTGTACCGGGCCATGGTGCAGAACACGACGATCGGCATCGGCCGCTGCGATGCCGACTGGCGCATCGTCCAGGTGAACCCCGCGCTGGCGCGGATGCTGGGCTATTCGGAGGACGAGCTGATCGGGCGGAGCTTCGCCGAGGTGACTCACCCCGACGACGTGCCCATCGGCCGCGCGCTCTGGGGCGAGGTCCAGCGCGGCCAGCGCGACCACTTCCAGGTGGAGAAGCGATACATCCGCAAGGACGGCGGCGTGGTATGGGTCAACCTCACGTTGTCTGCGGTGCGCGACGCACATGGACAGGTCGAATTCGGCATGGGCGTGATCCAGGACATCACCGAGCGGAAAAAGGCGGAGAGCGATCTCGAGCATCGCCGGCAGGTGCTGAGCCAGGCGGAGAAGATGGCGGACATGGGCGCGCTCCTGGCGGGTGTGGCCCACGAGCTCAACAACCCGCTGTCGGTCGTGGTCGGGCAGGCCCAGTTGATCGTCCGCGCGGCCGGCGACGGCCCCCTGGCCGTCCGCGCACGCAGCCTGGACCAGGCGGCCGACCGTTGCGCCCGCATCGTCCACAACTTCCTCTCCCTGGCGCGGCAGCGGCCGCCCGAGCGCGCCCGGGTTTCCTTGAACGACGTGATCCGCGAGGCCCTCGAGCTCATCGCCTATCCGCTGCGCGTGGACGGCGTCGAGCTGGTCCTGGAGCTGGCGGCCGATCTACCGGCACTGTGGGCGGACCCGCACCAGCTCCACCAGGTGATCGTCAACCTCGTCACCAACGCCCAGCACGCCATGGAGGGCGGCGATGGTCCGCGGCGCGTGACGGTGACGTCGGGCCTGCACCCTGTTTCCGGTGTCCGCCTGCGGATCGCCGATTCAGGTCCGGGCATCCCCGACGCGATCCGCGACCAGGTCTTCGAGCCGTTCTTCACGACCAAGCCGCAGGGCCAGGGCACGGGCCTGGGCCTGCCGCTGTGTCGCGGGATCCTCGAGACGCACGGGGGCCGGCTCTCACTCGAACCGTACGCCACCGGCTCCGGAGCCGTGTTCGTCCTCGACCTGCCGCTCGACAGTCATCCGGAGACGGCGGGCAATGCGGCCCGCGAGGAGTCGCCAAAGGTCCCGGCGACGAAACGCTCCATCCTCGTCGTGGACGACGAGGTGGGGGTGGCGGCCGTGCTCGAGGAGTTCCTGACCGCCGAGGGCCATGCCGTCGACGTGGCCGGCGGCGGCGCGGAGGGCATCGCCCGTCTCGTCGAGAAGGACTACGACCTCGTCATCACCGACATGAAGATGCCGGGCCTCGGCGGCCCCGCCGTCTTCAGCGCGGCCGGTACGACCGGACGCCGGATGCCCGCGTTCGTCTTCATGACCGGCGATGCGCTCACGCCGGAGACTTCGATGTTCCTCGCGAAGCCGGGGCGCATCCTTCTCGAGAAGCCGTTTCGAGCGGAGACGGTGCGGAAGGTGCTTGCAGGGCTGTTCGCGGACGAGGGTCTAGTCGAGGGACAGTAGATACGCGGCGAGGTCGCGCCGCTCGGCGTCGTTCAGAGGCGGCACCGGCATCGGCGGCGTCGGGGTTCGAAGGAACGCGACCAGCGAGTCGACGTCGTACCGGAGGCGGAGGTTCTTGAGCCGGCGCGGCAGAACACCTGCGATCGGCCGCTTCGCCTCGTGGCAGAACGCGCAGTCCTGCTTCTCGTACAGCGCGCGGCCGCGCTGCAGCGTTTCCGGCGGGAACGGCGGCGTCGGCGTGGCGCTGGACGGGGCCACGGCGCCGCCCGTCACCGCGCTGGCGGTCGATGTTTCGCCGGTCGATGTCTCACCCGCCGACGTTTCACCGTACGCGATGCGGAACACCGCGCCGCCGTAGTCGTCGGAGACGTAGAGCGCGCCGTCCGGTCCCTCCGCCACGTCCACGGGCCGGCCGATCACGTCCTCCTCGTTGTCGAGGAAGCCCGTCAGGAAGTCGCGCTCCTCGATGCGCCCGTCGGCGCCGAAATGCAGTGACACGACCTTGTAGCCGTCCTTGCGCGTGCGGTTCCACGAGCCATGGAGGGCCACCAGCGCCGCGCCCCGCAGCGACGGCGCCGGCGGCCGCCGCAGGAACGTGATGCCGAGCGGGGCGTTGTGCGGGCGGAAGGCGTGGACAGGCGACAGGGAACGCGCGACATCGGCCTCGTGCCCGGCGCCGAGATCGGGATCCGGGACGCGCATCCCGTTCGCGAACGGGAAGCCGTAGAAGCCGCCGCGCACGATGCGGTTGAGCTCGCACGGCGGGAAGTCGTCGCCCAGAAGATCGCGGCCGTTGTCGGTGGCGTAGAGGTCGCCGGTTTCGGGATGCCAGTCGAAGCCCACGCTGTTGCGGAGGCCGGTCGCGTAGACCTCCTGGCCCGACCCGTCGGCGGCGAAGCGCAGCATCGACGCGCGACGCTCGTCCTCGATGCACGCGTTGCAGCTCGCGCCGGTGGTGGCGTACAGCGCGCCGTCGGGCCCGACTCGCAGCGTACGCGACCAGTGATTGCCGCCCGCGGGCAGGCCGCTCACCAGCGTCTCCGGGGTTCCCGAGACGGTGCGCGTGGCCGGATCGAATCGCACGCGGCGGATGGAGCGGGACTCCCCAAGGTAGAGCCAGCCGTCGCGCCAGTCGATGCCGTGCGGGCGGTCGAGGCCTTCGAGCAGCGTGACGACGCCCGCCGTGCGCGCCTGGCCGGGGACCGCCGCCCGCAGCAGCAGCACGCGGCCGGCACGGGACTGCGTGGCCAGGATGTCGCCCTCGCTCGTGACGTGCAGCAGTCGGACATTCGGCAGGTCGGCCGTGAATCGCGTGACCGTGAATCCCGGCGGGACGCGCAGGCGCGCCAGGACGTGATCCTCGGACTGGGGCGGAAGCGTACGGCCGAGCAGGATGTGGAGCATCGGCCCGTTGACGGCCCAGCGCGCCGGCCAGAACAGCCAGGCGCTCCCCGCCGCCACGAGAATGAAAACGAGGACATAGCGGGCGCGGCGCATCGAGGCACTCTACATGCAAATCGCTTGACAGGTTCCCAGGCGCGGCTTACGTTGCCGTCTCACGAACCCGGGGGAGGCACTTGTGGAGATGCGATCGGTCCGGCTGGCCGCGATGTTGTCGCTGGGCGCCGCGGTGGCGCACGCGGAGGTCGTGAAGGAGCGGCAGTGGACGGTCGAGTCTCCGAACGGCGAGCTGGCCTTCACGCTGCAGCTCGAGGACGGGCGACTCCGCTACACGGTGTCTCGCGGGCCGGCGGCGGCGCGCGGCGTCGTCCTGGCGCCATCACCGCTGGGGATCACCACGAACAACAGCGGGAACTTCGTGGAGAACCTGCGGCTGGACGCGGTGGGGTCGCCGGTGGTGATCGACGAGACGTATGCGCTGCCGCACGGCAAGCACCTCGTCAACCGGCATCACGCCCACGAGCGGACGTTCACGTTCTCGAACCACAGCGTGGCGGAGGGTGGGTTCGGCGGTGGTGGCGGCCGCGGTCAACGCGGCATGGCGAACGACCGGCGGGTCTCGGTGGTGGTGCGCGTGGCCGACGACGGCGTGGCCTTCCGCTACGTGATCCCCGACAAGCGCGGCGGCCTGCTGCTGCAATCCGAGGCCACCGGCTTCAAGGTCCCCGCCGGCTCGACGGCGTGGATCGCGCCGCAGCAGGTACCGGACCGGTATTCGCCGGCCTACGAAGACTTCTTCGTCGAAGTCCCGTCCGGGACCAGCGCGCCGACCCCGTCGGGCTGGGCGTTCCCCGCGCTGTTCCGTATCGACGGCGGCAAGCACTGGCTGCTGATCAGCGAGTCCGGCGTCGACGAGAGTTATTGCGGCAGCCGCCTGGCCACCGAGGCCGAGGGCGGCGTGTATCGCATCCGCCTGCCGGAGGTGAACGAAGGCATGGGCGTGGGTCTCGTCGAACCGCGCGGCGAGACGCCGTGGGCGCTGCCCTGGCGCGTCCTCATCGTGGGCGGCACCCTGGCGAAGGTCGTGGAGTCGACGCTCGTGAGCGACGTCGCGCCGGCGTCGACCCTGGCCAGCACCGGCTGGATCAAGCCCGGGCGCGCGTCGTGGAGCTGGTGGTCCGACGACGACAGCCCGAAAGACGAGGCGAAGCTCAAGGACTTCATCGACCTCGCGGGCGAGATGGGCTGGGAGTATTCGCTGGTCGACGCCAACTGGAACTTCATGCCCGAGGGCACCATCCAGCGGCTGGTGGAGTACGCGCGGCCGAAGAACGTCGGCATCCTCCTCTGGTACAACTCCGGCGGCCCGCACAACGACGTCACGGAGGCGCCGCGCGACCGCATGCACCGGCAGGACATCCGGCGCAAGGAGTTCCAGAAGCTGCGCGAGTGGGGGGTCAAGGGCGTGAAGGTCGACTTCTGGCACAGCGACAAACAGGACCGCATCCAGGAGTACATCGAGATCCTGAAGGATGCCGCCGACTTCCAGATGCTCGTGAATTTCCACGGCTGCACGATCCCGCGCGGCTGGTCGCGCACGTACCCGCAGCTCATCGGCATGGAGGCCGTGCTCGGCGCCGAGCAGTACAAGTTCCGCGAGAAGTACCCCGAGCGCGCCCCGTGGCACAACATCGTGCTCGCGTTCACGCGCAACGTGATCGGGCCGATGGACTACACGCCCGTCACCTTCATGGACAAGAAGTACCCGCGCCTCACCACCGACGCCCACGAGCTGGCCCTCGCCGTGGTCTTCGAGACGCCGGTCCAGCACCTGGCCGACTCCTCGAAGAACTACCGCGCGCTGCCGGAGGCGGCCAAGGCCTACTTGAAGGCGGTGCCGTCGGTGTGGGACGAGACGCGGCTCGTCTCCGGTGATCCGGGCGTGCGCGCCGTCTTCGCGCGCCGTTCGGGCAAGGCGTGGTTCGTGGGCGGGCTCAACGGCCAGACGGCCCCGCAGGCCTATGACCTCGACCTGTCGTTCCTCGGCGACGGCGCCCATACGCTCAGCCTCATCACCGACAAGGAGACGCGCGCGATCTCGAGCGAGACGCGCACGGTGCGCCGCACCGATCGCGTGAAGATTACGATGCTGCCGCGGGGTGGCTTCGTCGCGGTGCTGAAGTAGTCGCGCGATCGAGCACGCGCCGCACCGCCGAGGCGAGGGCCTCCGGCGTGAACGGCTTCTCGAGGAGGTCGACGGTTCCTTCGACGATGCCGTGGCGGAGGATCTCGTCGTCGGTGTAGCCGGAGATGTAGAGGACGCGCGTCTCCGGCCGCTCGGCCACCAGCCGCTCGGCGAGCTCGCGGCCGCTCATGCCCGCCATCACGATGTCGGTGACGAGCAGCGGCAGCGATCCCGGGTGGCGTCGGCAGAGGTCCAGCCCTTCCTCGCCGCCGGCGGCCTGCAGCACGCTGTAGCCGGCGTTTTCCAGGATGTCGGCGGCCACGCGGCGCAGCATCGCATCGTCTTCGACGAGCAGGATCGTCTCGCCCCCGCGCGCCGCGCGCGGCCGGGGCACATCGTCGACGCGCGCCGGCCGCCCGTGCACCCGCGGCAGGAAGATGGTGAAGCGCGTGCCCAGCCCGGGCGTGCTGTCGACGACGATGTGTCCGCCGCTCTGCTTCACGATCCCGTAGGTGGTGGAGAGGCCGAGGCCGGTGCCCTTGCCGCGCTCCTTGGTGGTGAAGAACGGCTCGAAGGCGCGGCGCTGCGTCTCGACGTCCATCCCCACGCCGTTGTCGATCACGGAGAGCCGCACGTAGACGCCCGGCGGCACGCCGAAGCGCTCCCCGGAGCTGTCATCCTCGACGTCGACGTCCGACGCCTCCACCGTCACCCGGCCGCCGTGCGGCATGGCGTCGCGAGCGTTGACCACGAGGTTGGTGAGGGCCTGCTCGAGCTGGCTGCGGTCCACCCGCACGCGGCCGGTGCGCGGCGGCACCGCCGTCACGAGCTCGATCTCCTCGCCGACCAGGCGCCCGAGCATCTCCGCCACCTCGCGCACCACCCCGCCGACGTCCACCACCTCCGGCATCAGGACCTGCTTGCGGCTGAACGCCAGGAGCTGGCGGGTGAGGGCGGCCGCCTTCTCCGCCGCGAGCTGGACGTGGTCGAGTCGCTGGCGCGTTTCCAACTCCGAAGGCGCGGTGGCGGCCAGGCGCGCGGAGCCCAGGATCACCCCGATCAGGTTGTTGAAGTCGTGGGCCACACCGCCGGCCAGGCGGCCGAGGGCCTCGATCTTCTGCGCCTGGCGCAGCTCCTCCTCGAGATGCTGCGCGCGATGGCGATGGGTCACGTCGCGGTAGTTCACGACGATGGCGCGCACCTCGGGGGACGAGAGATGGTTCACCACCACGCCTTCGATGACGCGCCAGGTGCCGTCGCGGTGGCGGCAACGCAGCTCCGCGGACACCGGCAGGCCCGGCTGCTCGAGACAGCGGCGCCGGACCTGGCGCGCGGACTCCACGTCGTCCGGGTCGACGAGCTCGTCGAACGTGCGGCCGACGAGATCCTGGGGCAGATATCCCAGCATGCGGGCGGCGGACGTCGTCAGGTCGCGGAAACGCCCGTCGTGCTCGAGCAGGGCGATGCCGTCGGCGCTGTGCTCGACCAGCGCCCGGAAGCGGCGTTGGGTGGCCTGGAGCTCGTCGACGAGATGGCGGCGATGGATGGCGTCGCGCGCGTGGAGCGCCCAGAACGTGCGGCCCTTCGACGTGAACGGGCTGAACGTCAGCTCCAGGTGGACCGGCTTGCCGTCGGCGCCGGCGAGTGTCGCTTCCATCGGCTGCGCCCGCAGGTGCTCCGAAGCCACGTTCTGCTGCGCCAGCGCGCCGCGGAAAAACTGCTGCGCCGGCTCCGGCACCAGGCGCGTGGCGGCGGGCGTGCCGAGCACCTCGTCGCGCCCGCAGCCGTAGAGGCGCTCCGCGGCCGGGTTCATCTCGCGCAGGATTCCGTGATCGTCGAAGAGCACGAC
>Ga0114129_10011012_pt1 | contig 12884 bp, 5 predicted proteins | sample RhiMetdeltSRZDD1_FD_80071 | JGI IMG/M metagenome (GOLD analysis project Ga0114129, IMG submission 80071) | Populus rhizosphere microbial communities from Tennessee, USA - Rhizosphere MetaG P. deltoides SRZDD1 (version 2) (version 2) | ecosystem: Host-associated > Plants > Roots > Rhizosphere >...
CCCACAGCAGCTGAACCGAAAGGCAGGCAGTAATACGAACTTTATTGCATCACTAACAAAACCTCATTATATGAAAAAAATCTACCTGCTTTTTCTTCCCATCTTCTTCATTCTTATTGCCGCCTGCAGTAAAGACGTTTTAAAATCATACGACAAGCGTATAACCGGAGGCACCTGGGAGCTATACGATGTAAATACCTTCGGCATCGGCAGCCGGTATACCCCGGCTTTCGTCAATGGCTATTTTACGTTTATGGAATCGGGCCGGGTGCAATACCAAACCCCTCAGGGCGAGGTGTACGAAGGCAGTTGGGATATTCGCCATGATCGACGGTCAGACGACGGTAGCCAGGTACGCAGCTTATTTGTAACGGTGGTAAATTTTCAAACCCAGGATGTGTTGTCGGAGTACTTCGATGAAATGTGGTTTACCGGCACCAACCGCTTCAAGGCGCAGATCAACAGTGGTTCGAGGTCGTATACGTTTAAGTTTAAAAGATGATCGACTCCCCTTTAGGGAATGGGATAACGCCCCTTTAGGGTATGGCGGCAAAAAATAAGCCCCGCCAATGACGGAGCTTAATTTCATATCGTTCTAAAACTTATAACTTATTACCTAAAACTTACTACTTAAATAACCAGCATCGCATCACCGTAGCTGAAGAAGCGATACTTGTCTTTGATAGCTTTTCTGTACGCTTCCATAGCCAGGTCGTAACCGGCAAATGCGCAAGTCATGATCAGCAAACTGGTTTTAGGCAGGTGCAGGTTGGTAACCAGTGAATCGGCAATATTGAACTGGTAAGGCGGATGTATAAAAATGTTCGTCCAGCCCTCAGACGGCTTCAGCAGCTTTTCAGCGGTATACGAGCTTTCAAGTGCCCGCATGGTGGTAGTACCAATGGAGCAGATACGGTGATTGCCCTGGATCGCTTTATTTACAACTTTGCATGCCAGGTCTTCAATTTTATAATATTCCGCATCCATCTTGTGCTTGCTCAGGTCTTCTACTTCAATGGGTCTGAAGGTACCTAAACCGGTGTGCAGGGTTACTTCGGCAAAACGAACGCCTTTAATTTCAAGGCGTTTGATCAGTTCGATGCTGAAATGCAATCCGGCGGTAGGCGCTGCCACAGCTCCTTCGTGCTTGGCATATACTGTTTGATAACGTTCTTTATCTTCTGCCTCGGGTTTGCGCTTGATATATTTTGGCAGTGGTGTTTCGCCCAGGAACTCAAGCATATTGCGAAACTCGTCGTCGGTACCATCCCACAAAAAGCGAATGGTTCTTCCGCGCGAAGTGGTATTATCAATAACTTCAGCAACCAGTTCATCGTTCTCGCCAAAGTACAGCTTATTGCCAACGCGAATTTTACGGGCCGGATCAACGATAACATCCCACAGCCTGTTTGGCTTGTTCAGCTCACGCAACAGGAACACCTCAATTTTTGCTCCTGTCTTTTCTTTTCTGCCATACATACGGGCCGGAAACACTTTTGTGTTGTTCACTACGAACACATCCTTGTCATCAAAATAATCCATGATGTCGCGGAAATGTTTGTTTTCAATCTGGCCGGTCTTACGATGCACTACCATCAAACGGGAATCCTCACGTTTTTTTGCAGGGTGCTGGGCAATAAGGTTAAGTGGTAAATCGAACCGGAACTGTGAAAGTTTCATGTGTATTTTTAACTGTTTTTAAATGCCACATGATACGAACGAGGGGGGAAGTAAGATCAGGGTACATCGGGGGCTATTCCGATACAAACGAGGTCTTACGGCACCAGGTTTGATATCATGTAAGGCTCAAATTCGAGCGGGCAAAGGTAAATAAAAAAAATGCCAAACCCAAATTAAAAATCAATAATATGCTCCGCATATAGCCGGTTCGCAGCTATTCCCGTAATTGTGTAGGGGCAACAAATATTCTTCTTTGATTAATCCTTCACCGGGCTTGCACTGCCCTTTATCTATACTTAAACTACTTTTCAGCTACCTTAAAAGCGCACAGGGGTAGTAAAGTGCGCTTTTAAGGTAGCCACGGGGTAGTCTAAAACCGGATCAGAGGTAGTGAAAACCTGCTTTGTGGCAACAGTTATTTCTTTGTGGCAACAGCTATTTATTGACTGTTAAACTTACCGGCATTGATAAATTTTGAAATAAACCACTGCCCCGATGTGGCATATTATTACGAAATTTATGTTGGTAAATAAAAGCGCCTGCGACCAGCCTGCGGTAATAATTTTAAAATATGAGAAAATTTATCCCCCTTCTGCCTGTCCTGTTAATAGCAATAGCCATTCCGTCACTGGCGCAGCGACCTGCGCATAATCCTAAATTACCCGCTCTGCATAATGCGCCCGCTACCCCCCGCCCCGCTTCAAAAAAATATCCCAGCCTGTTATGGGAGATCAGCGGTCATGGTCTTAAAAGACCTTCGTACCTCTTTGGCACCATGCATGTAAGCGATAAGCTGGCATTTCATCTGGGAGATTCATTTTATACCGCCATCAAAAGCGCCGATATAGTTGCCCTTGAAACCAATCCCGAAAGCTGGCAGGACGATTACAGCCAGTCGGTTTTCTTCAGAGGCCGCCGCAATTCAAATAGTTTGCTGAATATATATAACAACCGGTGGGAATGGCCATCTGACCATATGCGCATTACCACATTTGCCATCGACCGCTACGAAGAAGCTATTAAAGCGGCGCTGGCCGTTGAACCTTCGATGATCAATGGCATGCTGTACCGCACCTACGGCCGGCAGTCGGAAGATTTTGAAGAAGATACTTTTCTGGATATGTACATTTTTCAAACCGGTAAAAAACTCGGCAAAAGAGTGAGCGGGGTTGAAAATTTTCAGGAAAGTGAAAAACTGGTTATGGAAGCCTATCGCGATATGGTGCGCGATCAAAATAAAAAAAGAAGAAGTTACGATTACGAGGGCATGATGACCAATCCCAAAAAGGTCGAAGATGCCTATCGCAAAGGCGATCTCGATCTGCTCGATTCGCTGGAAAGCCTTACCGTGTTTTCCGATGCCTTTCAGGAAAAATTTTTATACAAACGCAATGAAATACAGGCCAACTCAATCGACTCCATCATAAAAAAAATGTCGCTGTTTGTAGGCGTGGGCGCCGCTCACCTGCCCGGCAAACGCGGGGTGATTGAATTATTACGTCAAAAAGGATATACCATGCGGCCCGTTCTTATGGACGACCGCAACAGCTACCAGAAAGAAACGGTTGATAAAATTCGCATCAACAACGCCTTTACCACGCAAACCACCGACGACGGTTTTTATTCGGTAGCCATTCCCGGAAAAAAGTTTTACCGGTTTACCGACTGGAACGGCATGGACGTAGTGCAATATGCCGACATGGTAAATGGCGCCTATTATATGGTAACCCGCATCAAAACAAACAGTCTTTCGTGGGGCCATAACAGTGAAATGGTATACCACAAAATTGATAGTTTGCTGTATGAGAACATTCCCGGTAAGATACTCCGCAAAACGCCCCTGGTTAAAAACGGTTATAAGGGACTGGATGTGATCAACCGTACACGCCGCGGTGATTACCAGCGCTACCAGATCTTTGTTACACCTTTCGAGATCGTTCTGTTCAAAATGAGCGGCAACGGCGAATATGTAAACACAGGCACCGAATCACAGGAGTTTTTCGGATCTGTTAAGCTGAAAGAATATACTGCCGGCAACTGGCTTACCTGGCATCCATCGGCCGGCGGGTTCAGCATACAGGTGCCGCATGTACCGTCGTTATTAAAGGATAATAGCTTTGGTACAGACAGGCTCGAATACGCCGCCCATGATCAGGCAACCGGCAACAGCTTCCTCATCATGAAGGCAAGCCTGCACAATTATTCTTTTATTGAAGAAGACAGTTTTGAGCTGAACCTGATGGATGAGAGCTACGGCTACTCCAACTTCATCAACAGGGAACTCAGCCGCCGGTTCACGAGTGTGAACGGCTATCCCGCTCTTGAATGCAAATACAAGCATTACGATGGCAGTTTCAGCAGCGTAAAATATATTATTCACGGACCGGTTTATTACGCCGTTATTGCTAATTATAAAAACGAAAACCCCGGCGTGCAACGCTTTTTACAATCCTTTACCATTACACCCTATATTTATCCGCCGGCACAAACACACACAGATACTTTACTGAATATAACGGTAACATCGCCCTTATACATCGAGGCGGATAAAAAAAGCGAAGCAAGTGACGGACTCGAAGAATTTATTCAAATGGCCTATGGATTAAGTGATGACGACGACAACGACTATAATTTTTCATCGTTCAGTACCCGGTTAATCGGCAATGATACCATAGGCGAAAAGATCCTCGTGACGCACCTGCGCCTGCCTCAATACCAATATAAAAAAGACAGCACACAATTATGGAAGAACATCAGCGGCAACAGCTTGTTTTCTGACAGTTCATTTATCATAAAGCAAAACGACCAGTATACGTTGACCAATGGCATGCACTGCAGGGATATTCAGCTAACAGATACCAATAGCAGCCGCCTGATAATGGCCCGGTTGTTTTATAAGAACGGACATTTCTTCAGCATTTCAACACTCACCGATACTTTAAGCACACAAAGCACCTTAATAAAAAGCTTCTTCAATACGTTTAAACCGGCCGACACCCTTAAAGGCGAGTCGATGTTTGTTCGAAAAACCGACCGTTTCTTTAAAGACCTGTTCAGCAAAGACACCGTGGCCGTAAAAAAAGCCCGCAAGGTATTGTACCAGGTGTCGTTCGATTCGCTCGATGTGCCATTGATCAAAGCAGCCATTGATTCGCTGAACTGGAACATGAAAGATTACCTGACGCTGAAAAAATATTTCATTGAAAGTCTTGGCCTCCTGCAGGACTCCTCCATTACTCCCTGGCTGCAAAAATTATATTGGAAAGTAAAGGATACGGCCGACTGGCAATCGGCTATTTTAAACGCCCTGCTGAACCAACGCACCAAAGCATCTTTTATAGCATTCAAAGACCTCGTATTGCAGGAACCTCCTATTACCGATGAAGATGCTTCGTATATAAGACCATACCGGATACCGGGCATGGCCAGCGTAAATGCAATGTTGCAAAAACAAGCCAAAAAGAGTTCATGGTACGGTCGCTGGACGCCTTTATTTGATACGCTGGCGCTTACAAAAGTTATTTTCCCCGATATTCTGCAACTGATGAATATCGAAGACTACCGCAGCGATATAATGGGTCTGCTGGTAACCATGGTCGACAGCGGCTATTTGCATGCGGCAGATTATGAATCGTATTTTCCCAAAATATATCTCGAAGGAAAACAAATGCTGAAGAAACAGCTTGCCAAAGAAAATAAAGTCAAAATGGAAAGGGCCGCGCGTAAAGATGTGCCCCTTTCACTGTATTCGGGTTATGATGATGACGATGCCGACCAGGTATCTGATGCAGGAAATAGTGAGTTGGACAAATACTCAGTATTATTGCTGCCTTTCCACGATAAGAATCCCGGCGTGCAAAGCTTTTTTGAGCAACTGTTAAAAACGCAGGACAGGCGCCTGCTATATAACACGTTTATTTTGCTGGTGCGCAATAACCATAAAATAAATGATTCGCTGTTTATGAAATATGCGCAAATTGATGAATACCGTAGCGAATTGTACGATGACCTCGAAAAGATGAAAAAGGCCGACAGATTTCCGCGTCAGTTTAAAAACCAGCCGGCCATTACCAAAAGTCTGCTTACAAAAACCCTTACCAACTACGATAAAATCGATACGCTTATATTCCTTGATAAACTACCCGTATCGTATGAACATAAAAAAGGGTATGTATATTTTTACAAGTACAAACGCATGCGCGACGATGTAGCCTGGCAACTGGCCAGCGTGGGCCTTCAACCCGAAAAAGCCGATGCAGTTGATGTACAGAACGACGACTTTACTTCGGCCGAAGAAAACCGCAAACTCGAAACCGACAAACCGGTAAAAGAACAGTTGCAAAAATTGTTAAAGGAAATGCTGTATGCCCGCCGCGGCAGCGCCTCGGTATTTTACGACGCCCGTTCGTACAGTTTGTATAAAAATTATTTATCAGAGATGGTGAAGAGCCAGCGGTATCGGGATTAACAACCTACCTTTACCTCTTATGGTTGATGAGCAACTGGTGATAACCCAAACAAAAAACTGGATACAAAGCCTGGTGATAGGATGTAATTTTTGTCCTTTTGCATCGAGGGAGTTTAAGCAAAACAGCATCCATTACCAGGTTGAAACCGGTACTACGCTTACAGCTGGCCGGCAGGCAATACTGAACGAATGCAAACGGCTCGATAAGGATAAATCCATCGGCACTACTTTACTTATTTTTCCGAATGCCTTCCGGGAGTTTGAAGCGTACTGGCAATTTGTTGCCTATGCCGAAAAGTTGTTGCAGCAAAAGAAATACACAGGCGTTTACCAGATAGCCAGTTTTCATCCGTTATATCAGTTCGAAAATACACCCTTCGACGACCCGGCCAATTTCACCAACCGGTCGATATACCCTATGCTGCATTTCCTGCGCGAAGACCACGTACGCCAGGCTCTGAAACATTATCCCAATGCCGAAGCCATTCCCGAACGCAATATTCAGTTTGCGAGGGAAAAAGGGGAGGCTTATTTGAAAATGCTTATTGAGAGTTGTTTGTGACGGCAGGGATTGCCGCAATCAATTGCCGCGTGTATTCTTTCTGCGGATGAAAATACACCTGTTCAGCATCGCCTATCTCCTCGATCTTTCCTTTATTCATTACCATAATGCGATCGCTGATATAACGCACTACCGACAGATCGTGCGAGATAAAAACGATCGTGAAGCCCATTTCTTTTTTCAGATCGTTTAACAGGTTCAATACCTGCGCCTGCACGCTTACATCCAGGGCCGATACCGATTCATCGCACACAACAAAAGAAGGATTAAGCGCCAGCGCCCGGGCAATAACAATACGTTGCCGCTGACCACCCGAAAATTCATGCGGATAACGATGAAAATGTTCCGCCTTCAGGTTTACTTTTTCAAGCAGCTCAACCACCTTGTCTTTACGCTGTTGCTTTGTAGTTATAATATTATGCACCTTTAAAGGTTCAGCTATGGCCGACCCGATCGTTAAGCGGGGATTGAGTGAAGAATACGGATCCTGAAAAATGATCTGTATATCTTTTCGCATTTGCTTCATAGCCCCGGTATCTACTGCGCTCAGATCTACGCCATCGTAATACACCGAACCCGATGTAGGCCGTATAAGCCCCAGCAGCGCCCGGCCCAGGGTGGTTTTGCCGCAACCCGACTCCCCTACCAGCCCCAGCGTTTCGCCTTTATATATTTCAAACCTGATATTGTCTACAGCCTTTACATATTCCAACGGCTTGCCCAGCAAACTTCTTTTCGAAGGGAACCATACATTCAACCGCGACACCTGTATAAACGGCGGCCTGACGGTAGTTGTTTGCGGTGTTGCAGCAACAGGAGGCTCACTGACGGGGCCTGTAAAATTTATGGTGTTGAAGGAACGGTTGTTTTCCAGAAAATCACTTACAACAGGCAGCCGCTCTCCTTTTGGATGCAATACAGGCCGGCAGGCCAGCAGCCCCCTGGTATAGGCATGTTGCGGACGACGGAAAATATCCTGCACATTACCTGCTTCAACAATTTCTCCTTTATACATTACTACCGCCCGGTCGGCCACTTCGGCTACTACGCCCAGATCGTGTGTAATAAATATTACGCCCATCTGCTGCGTTTGCTGCAGTTCTTTTATCAACTGCAGAATGGTTTTCTGTACGGTTACATCCAATGCGGTGGTAGGCTCATCGCATATCAATAACGACGGTTCACAACTCATGGCCATGGCAATCATCACGCGTTGCTTTTGTCCGCCGCTGAGCTGGTGCGGATACCGGCGAAACAATTGTTCAGGATTGGGCAGCCGCACCTGTCGGAACAATTCAATTGTTTTTTGAGCAGCTTCTTTTTTGGGGATGCGCTGATGCAAACGGATGGCCTCCTGCACCTGGTGCCCGCAGGTAAAAACCGGGTTCAGCGAACTCATGGGTTCCTGAAAGATCATGGCTATTTTATTGCCCCGTATATTTCGCAATTGATCCTGCGACTGAGTAAGCAGGTTTACCGGCATTTCGCCATCGGGTGAAAATAATATCTCTCCGCTGGGATACCTGGCCGGCGGTTTGGGCAACAATTGCAGTATTGATAATGAAGTAACCGATTTACCCGAACCCGATTCGCCCACAATAGCAACGATTTCGCCACGATTAACAGTGAGCGAAATATTTTTAACCGCAGTAGTTGTTCCGATATCTGTTACAAAATCTACCTGCAGGTTGTTGATCTGTAGTAACGGGTTCGCCATATTGTTGAACTGGATGTAAACAAATATAGTAATTAAAGGCAAAGGGTGGCACGGTCTGAAATCCGAGCCACCCTTGTGCCTTGTATCTTGTGCCTTGTACCTTTACTTCTTAATCACTTTTATCACTCCCGCCCCATTATACGAATGATATTCTCCGTTATACATGGCTTCGGCGCTAACCGGGCCCATGCGGTAAATACCGGGCGATACGGCGCGAACAGCAAAATAATATACCTGACGGCTATTATTCAGATCAACGAATAAATTAATGCGATCGTCGCGCACGTCCAGTGCAGTAGGCGTGCCTGCATCCTGTATCCAGTCCATACCCGGAATTTCTTTGGTGCGTGGGTTTTCGATTTCAAAACCGGCCGGCAGCATGTCGGTGATCACAATATTATCAACATCACCGGCATAGGCTTTTTCGAGCGTGATCTGCACAACCACCAGGTCGTTTTGGGTAAATGAATTATCGCTCACCGGGCGACCAAACCGATCGAAGAACCGGCGGCGCACCCGTATGAAATTGTCTTCTTCTTTATAGGTACCACTGGCGCTAATGCCTTCGCTTTGCCAGTAATAATATAAACGGCCATCGCCTTTTGATGCGATCTCGATATTGGTACCGCCCAGTTGTTTGGCAGTTAATTTAAGCGGACTGGCCTCTACCCCTGCTATTGTTTTGCCGTTTACTTTAACATCTGCGCTAATGGTCGCTTTATTGGCAGCACGCGCCATTTTACCCAGGGCCAGAAAACTAAACGAACATTCCTGTGTGCTGTACCAGGGCCGTTGTTTCAATTTATCGGCTACGTGTTTGGCCATAACCGGTATTTGCGGGTTCGAAGGATCTGCATCCACCAATGCATTCAGCGCAATAGCTTCATCGCGAATGTCAGAATAAAAGCTGCCGCCGGTTTGCGCCACCGATACTTCGCCGCTGAACGATGAAGGCAGCATTTCACGGAACTTTGCTTTATCGCCTGCAATAGCATAGGCTACGCTTAACAGGTACTTACAATCCAAACTCAACAATTGCGGATTGGCTTTATAATAGTTCATAGCGCTCACATTAGGTTTGCCTGCCAAAGCCAGCACATATAAACCATAAGCCACTTCCTTCGGTGCAATTTTCTTTTTCTCGTTTTGATTATAGTAGTACAAAATAGTTTCTTTCCGTTTCAACTGGTTGTTGATGTAATTCAGAATACCATTCAGTACGTTCTTATCAACATCAAACCCCGCCTTTTGGGCTTCCAGTAAAAAGTGGCCGGCATAAATGGTAGCCCACTCATTTTCTGAACCTTCCCCATCCCACAGCGTAATGGCGCCACTGTATAATTGCCGCAATTTTATTTTACGAATTGCTTCCAGTACATTCCAGTTAGCATTTGAACGCGCACCAGGTTTGCCTTGCAACTGATCGGCCAGATCGCCAAAATACAACTGCGGGAAAGCGATAGATACTGTTTGTTCGGTACATCCATACGGATACATCACCAGGTACTTCATTTGTTTACCCAACTCAAGCGCCGGGCTACGGCTCACCACCAGTTGGTAATCGGTACTGTTTGGCAGAAAATCGTTCAACGGAATATTAATGCGCTGTACACTGCTGTTGGTTATAGAACCGCTTCCGGTAACAATCTGCAATGGCGATGCAGGCCGTACGCTGATCTCGGTTTCATCGGCAAACTTTTCGCCCAGTCCCTGTACTTCTACCATCACCTTTCCAACACTTACGGCCGGTGAAGCCACTACCTGAAACAATGCCTGGCTTTCACTATTGCTGTTGAGCGAAAGAGATTGTGTTTTATCGCCCAGCACACGCAACGGTCCGTTTACATTTAACGTGGCAGTTGCCGAGGCCGACTTGCTGGTGGTATTGGTAATAGTAACCGGAATATTCACCGTATCGCCCGGACTCAAAAAGCGTGGCAAGGCAGTACTTAATACCAACGGATCGGCAACGGTCATCGCCGCTTCACCACTGCCAAAGCTTTCGTCTTTATAAGCTACAGCCATCAATCGCACTTCGCCACTGAACTGCGGAATATCAAATTCAAAATCCGCTTCACCACTGCCGTTCGTTTTTACAGAACCACTCCAGTACGATACAATTTTAAATCGTTTAGCCGGCATGGGGTTGGTGCGCTTGTTCATCTCCTGTTCACCATCACCACCGGTGCTGCTCAGCTGAGCTTTTAATTCGGGAAACAACAACGGATATAAGTCATATGCGTTTACTTCAAGCGCTTTGGCCGCATAGAAGTGATTATACGGATCGGGTGTTGAAAAATTGGTGATCTGCAATACGCCATTATCAACCGCAGCCAGTGTTACATAGCTGTTGGGCGCTGCTTTTACCGTAACCTTTTGATGCGTGCGCGAACGGACCGCTTTCTGCGCTACAATTTCAACCGGTATTTTGCGGCTCTTCTCTTCAACTTTCAAACTTTTATAACCATGCGCTACTGTAAGCGGAATATCGCTTACATCGTGTGGTTTGATCAACGTAGCGGTTACATACACGTTCGGCAGGTGATCGGAAGTCATTTTCAGATCAACCGAAGCAGTGCGGTTATCAACATTTACATATTGGTACGATACTACCTTATCGGTTTCCATGGTTACCAGCATGCGACCACTGAATGGTGTTTTAAACAACAGCTTAGCGCTTTCACCTGCCTGGTACGATGTTTTATCGGTTTCGATATCAATATTCCCTTCGGTATTTACTTCAAACGACGTATTATCGCCGCCCCAGAAACCATAACTGTAGAACTCTTTGCTTACATAACTATTTGAACCGGGCACCGCCACACGCAATTCATAGGTTCCTGGCGAACGCGGAACGAATGAATAGCTTGCGCTCTCTCCACTGATGCTGATCGTTTGCGCTGCAACTATTTTATCATCGGGCTGCGATTCGTACCGGAAGTAACTGCCGCTTTTGGTAAGCACGGTACGAAACTCGTGTTTGATCACTGTAACATCGGCCTTTGCTCCATTCAGTACATTTTCACTTTTATCAAGGGCAATCAGCGGGAACTTCACCATCTGGTTCAAAGGATAATACCAGTAGCCGTCGCTGCCGATGCCAAAAAATACATTCTGCGTAAAAATATCGGCCGAAATACTGCGGCTAACCGGGCGCCCTGTTTCATCAAATACCGTAGCATAGAATGTAGCTTCCAATAATCCTTTGTTCTTAAACAGGTCGGGCACGGAATATACTTCGCGGGCATTGCCATTGTCGTCGGTGCTGCCTTCTTTAACTGTTTTATCGAACGACATGCCCTGGTTAACAATGCTGTAATCGAACTGGTTATATTTTTTAGGATTGAAGTTAACGGCACTCACCTGTATCTCGGCTTCATAATTGCGATGGGCCGCAGGCGGACCAAAAAAGTTAACGGCATTGATATTTAAACTGGTGGTTTGACCGGGCTCCAGCGAAGGTCTGTCGAGCTTAGCGGTTACCTTAATGCGATCGGGCACAAATTCTTCAATACTGAAATTCTTACTGGCCAGCAATACATCGTTCGAAGTATAAATCTCCAGGGTATAACTACCTGTAATAGCCGCTTCTGAAATATCCACATCGCCATCAGTGGCGCCCTGCACATTCAGGGTTTTGCGAAAGTTCTTTAATTCTTTTCCGTTTGGCAGTAAGAACTTCATCTTCACCGGCAGTTCACCCGGCGACTTCCACAAACGGTCGCGCAGGATAACAGAGAAGTTTACTTTTTCACCGGGGCGGTAAATATCGCGCCCGGCATAAATAAAGGCATCCAATCCGGTGCTGTTGCTGCGCTTGCCGCCCACTGAAAATTTCGAAGTATTTACTTTGGTATTATTAAACGGCAGGTAGTTGAAATCATCGGCTGTTTTGGCAATGATCATAGCCGGTTTAAACCCGGCATACTCTTTTCGCGATAAAGCAACTTCTGCAACCCCATCGGCATTGGTAGGGCCGGTTCCCAGCACCTGGTTATTGTTACCATACACCACTACATTCATGCCGCTTAACGGCTGTGCTGTTTTAATAGAGTTGGCAAATACAAACAGTTTATCTTTTCCTTCTTTAGCAATTAAACCGATATCTGATTTGGAAATAAAGCGGCTGTCGCTGATCCAGTAATCGGTTGCCGACCTAATCTTAATATGATAAATACCTTTGAAATCGGGTAAGCGGTCTTCGATATTAAAGCTGAACAACCGGCTGTTGCCATATTTGGGTAGCGAACGCGAATCGATCTCCTGTTCATAGATCACATCGCCGAAAGAAACATCACTGTTATTATCATAATCACCATAATATTCTTCATCATCACTGCCGCCGCTGTTTTCATCTTTCGGGCTATACCCATAGCGTTGCGCCGCCAGCAGGTTGCTTTCATAGATCTTTGAAATGATCACTTTTACTTTGGGTATATTAATTATGCGCACTTCAA
>Ga0114129_10011013_pt1 | contig 12884 bp, 15 predicted proteins | sample RhiMetdeltSRZDD1_FD_80071 | JGI IMG/M metagenome (GOLD analysis project Ga0114129, IMG submission 80071) | Populus rhizosphere microbial communities from Tennessee, USA - Rhizosphere MetaG P. deltoides SRZDD1 (version 2) (version 2) | ecosystem: Host-associated > Plants > Roots > Rhizosphere >...
GACCTGAATAGCAGTGGAATCGTCATTCAGCCTAGCAGGACTGTAAAGCTCTCATATGAGCTGGCTGAAGTTTTAACTGCGAAAGGAGCATACGACAACGCAAAAATCGTTTACCAGCACGCGCTGCAAGATAGCCCAAAAGAAACCGCAGAGACAGCCATGGTGTTGGAACATTTTTCGAAGCTTCTGCGCAAGATGAATGCGGACCGCCCGGCAGAAGAAATGGAATTCCGAGCAAAAAGAATCCGCGCAGCGCTTACGTACACTACACCGATCAGGTGAGCTCCATGAAACTCAAGTATGGATGGCAGTCGATTCAGCGGACCAGCCTTCTCACAACACAGTTAGAATTACGCCATGTACGACGTGATCGTCATCGGCGGGGGCGTCATCGGATTAGCGATTGCCCGCGAACTCGTTGGACGCCACACTGTGCTGCTGTTGGATCGTGGGCCGACAGGACAGGGAACTTCACGAGCTGCCGCGGGCATGTTGTCTCCGTTGAGTGAGGCTGACGATCAGGGACCGTTCTTCCAGCTATCCCGTGCAAGCCACGCTTTGTATGACCGATTCGTCGAAGAGCTCCAGACAGAAACTGGATTGGATGTCGGTTATTCGACCGAAGGCCTGATTTGCCTGGCCTCAACGGAAGAAACCGCGAAGACGCTTCTTTGCCGTTACGAATGGCAGAGTAATTCCGGTTTCGATGTACGGCTTTTGTCTGCCGATGACGTTCGTCGAATGGAGCCGTTGATTACCGCGCCAATTCGCGCGGCGGTCTTCATTCCAGGTGAGCGGTGCGTTACGCCTCGGCGGTTGGTGAATGCTTTACGAGAAGCGTGTTTCAATCGAGGCGTCGAAATTCGTGTAGGTGTGCACGTCGAAAGCATCGCACAGAATCAGGTGTGCGTCGGACAGATGATGCTCGAAGCTCGCAACATTGTGATCGCGTCGGGCGTGTGGACCGCTGAGCTGGCGGGGTTGAATCCGCCCATACCTGTTTATCCCCGCAAGGGTCAGATCTTGTCTTTGGGAATGCCGCAGGGCGCATTTCGGCGAATGGTCCGGTGCGGTCATTCTTATTTCGTGCCGCGGAGTTCGGGTGAGCTTGTCGTGGGCGCCACCAATGAAGATGCCGGCTTCGATGTCATGAATACCGCCGCAGGTGTTGGTCGATTGTTGATGGATGCCCAACAGATCTCGTCGCATGTCGGGCCATATCCGATATTAGAGACGTGGACGGGGTTACGGCCGGCCACACCCGATAGTCTGCCGGTCTTAGGCGAAAGCGCCTTGCCGGGCGTGTACTACGCGACCGGACACTATCGCAATGGCGTATTGCTGGCGCCAATCACGGCGGCGATCGTTGCAGACTTGATCGACGGTCGACAGCCGAGGTTATCGATTCACGCGTACAGGCCGTCTCGATTCCATCATGTATAATTCCTCACGGCATGTCGTCGATTGCTGACAAGGTGTTCGCCGGTGAACGACTCACTTTTGAAGAAGGAGTCGAACTCTATTATTCGAACGACATCGTTACACTCGGGCGTCTGGCCAATCACGTCCGCGAGCGGTTGAACGGCAACGTCACGTATTACAACGTCAACCGCCACATCAATTACACGAATGTTTGTGTGATTGACTGCCAGCTTTGCCAGGGTGCCTACGCACGAAAACCCGGCCAAGAGGGCGGGTACACGATGCAGTTGGAACAGGTCCTTCACTTCGCGGAGCAGGAATATTCCGACTCTTTAACCGAGTTTCATATCGTCGGCGGATTGAACCCCGATCTACCGTTCGATTACTACCTCGATGTCCTGCGCGGTCTGAAGCAGCGTTTCCCATCGGTACATCTCAAAACATTCACCATGATCGAGCTGGACTTCTTTACCAAGATCACTAAGAAGCCGCTCGAATGGGTGATCGAACAGTTACGCGATGCGGGCATGGGAAGCTGTCCAGGCGGGGGCGCCGAAATTTTTTCCGAACGCGCCAGGCCGCTGATTGCCGGACACAAAATTTCAGCGGCTCGATGGCTTGAAGTCGCGAGAACCGTTCACAGGATGGGCATCCGGTCGAACGCGACGATGCTGTACGGACACATCGAGACGCTCGAGGAACGCGTCGATCACTTAATTCGCTTGCGCGAACTTCAGGATGAGACAGGCGGATTCAATTGTTTTATTCCTCTGGCTTTCCATCCGGAACACACGGTGTATGGGCATTTGCCGACGACCACGGGAATGGATGATCTGAAAACGATCGCCGTATCCCGGCTCATGCTGGACAACTTTCCGCATATCAAAGCCTATTGGGTGACGCTGACGCCATCGCTTGCCCAAATCGCGCTGCGGTTCGGCGCCGACGATCTCGACGGCACGATCATCGAAGAGAGGATCATTCATGGCGCCGGTACGCCGACGAGTCAAGGAATGACTCGAGTGCAGATCGAGCAACTGATCCGTGATGCCGGCCGCACTCCGGTCGAGCGCGATACGCTCTACAATCCCGTCCAGAGAGTTTCCGAGCTTGTTTAATGCCCGCTTGCTGGCTCTGCTGAAGCGTCTGGTTCCTCGCGGTCTCTATGGGAAGTTAGATCCGTTTGAGGCATCGATTGAAGTGTTCGTTCAGGGAATTGCGGCGGAAATCAAACCTGGGAAGCGAGTTTTGGATGCCGGCGCCGGCGAATGCAGGTTCAAACCGCTGTTCAGCCATGTGGAATATGTCGGCGTTGATTTCGCTCAGGGAGAGCCTAGCTGGGATTACTCGAAACTGAACGCCATTGCCCGGCTTGAAGAGTTGCCGTTTCCAGATGCCTCATTCGATCACGTGCTCTCGATCGTCGTGCTGGAACATACGCCGCAGCCTGCGCGAGTCGTTGAGGAATTTCAGCGCGTGCTGAAGCCTGGGGGAATGGTTCATCTGGTGGTTCCGCATATGTGGGAGGAACATCAGAGGCCGTACGACTTCTTCCGATTCACATCGAGCGGCGTCCGGTTTTTGCTTCAGTCTGCGGGGATTCGCATTCGACGAATTCATCCCGTTGGCGGGTTCTTTTGGCAGCTCGGCCGACGCCTGATGGGCGTCCTGGCTTTCAGTCAGAGCGGATGGCGCTGGCTGTTGTTTCCCGTGTTAGCGCCTGTTTTCGGCCTCATCCTGCCCCTGTGCTGTTATTATCTGGATACTATCGACCAAGATCGCGCGTATACGCTGGGATTCATCGCCGAAGGTTGGAAACAATAAGCCGAATGGGTGGAAAACTTCGAAACCGGTTAAGTATTGCGGCGAGCTACTTCCGCCACAAGACCGTCCTCGCGGGTGGACCTATCGAAATTACGCTCGAGAGTACCGCCAAGTGCAATCTGTATTGCCCGATGTGCCCGCGCCACATTTACACCTTCGACAACGAGAACATGGACCTCGAGCTGTATAAGAAGATCGTCCAGGACTGCAAAGATTACGTCGAGTTCCTTTGGCCTTACGGTATTGGCGAACCGATGATTCATCCGCATTTATTCGAGATGATCCGCATCACCCGGGATGCTGGAATTCGGACGGGCATGTCTACGAATGCCACGCTGCTTGATGACCGTCGTGCAGACATGTTGCTGGAGTCCGGCCTCGATTACGTGATCTTCGCCTTCGATGGCGCAACGAAAGAGACATACGAGAAGTACCGTCTCGGCGCGACTTTCGAGAAGACTCGCGAGAACATTTTGAGTTTTTTGTCGAAGAAGCTGGCGCGAAAGTCACCCATGTATGTTGTGCTTCAAATGGTGTTATTGAAGGACAACGAGCGGGAGATTCAGGCGTATCGAAAGCTCTGGTCGGTTGCAGGCGTGGATGAGGTCCGGTTCAAGCGCGATGAAATTCAAATTGAGGGATCCAAAATTCCGGACGTCGAGTTCAGGACTCAGCGCCGGAACCCGTGTCATCTGCTTTGGCGTGGACCTTTGTATGTCCGTTACGACGGGCTTGCATATCCCTGCTGCTACATGTACGACGATCCGCCGGTCGGCGATTTGAAGAAACAATCGGTAATGGAAGTGTGGAACTCGGAAGGGATGGTCAAGCTGCGTGAGGCGCATATCCAGGGCGACCTTGCCGATTTTCCGGTTTGCCAAACGTGTCAGGCCGCCCGCCCTTCACGCCCGGCTTTTTACGGCAGTCTTGCGCTGAATAGTCTGACCGTGCGCAAAGCCGTCCCCGCAATGGAAAAGCTCGCCCGCTTCTACAACCTCGGCGTCTTTGAAAAATAATTCGGGGTCAGACGCATAAATCACCCAAACAGACTTCGAACCTTCTCCTTATCGTTGTCCTGCGATGTAGATGATTCAGGTTGTGGACGCGGACCTCGTTTTTGAGGTAGCAATTTGCGGCCTGTCTGATTTTCTAGACGCTGAAGAAATTCTTTACAGCCGAGCGGACGCCCTGTCCGAGTATGTCGACGAATAAGATCGTTCTGCTTGGCATCTTCGATCTTCAGCCAATCAGACCAATTTGAAATCTCCTTCACCAATGGATGATCATTGCTGATCAGAGAATCATCGCGTAAGCCGCATCGGGCCGCTGCACTGGACCACAGGTAATCCTCCGCTCTCACCACGACACCCGCCCGAACCGGATTCTGCAACACGTACCTGACAGCGTTAACGTAATAGTCCCAGTCCATTGGAAAAGACTTGAACCGGCCTTGCCACGCGTGACCAACCAACCCGTACTTTGTGTTTAGATAACTCGAATACTCACCGTGTGCTTCTTTAATCGTTTTAGCCAATGAGTCGACGCGTTCAGGAACCAAAATCAGATGGACGTGATTATCCATCAATGTGTACTCCCACACCGACGTACCATGCTTTTTGCAGGCCTCGAGCATCAAGCGCAGGTACACAAGACGATCAGCGTCATCTCCGAAGACATTCGATTTTCTATTTCCTCGCTGAAGTACATGGTGTGGCCAACCGGGTACAACAACACGTGGAAATCTCAATGAATTTTTCCTAGAGGAGGGCAGGGCGAAAACGAATCTACACTGCGAGCGCGATCCATGCAATGGCCTAATAGCAGAAAGGTAATTTAGGTGATTTATACGTCTGACCCCGAATTACCAAAGGTGAGATCGAGCTGCATGAAGGCCATGCCTTCCGGGACGACAACAAGCGAAATGAAATCAGACCCCAAGAAATCCCGCAGGTCATCGACGGTTTTGTCATCAATCTTATCGATGCGCAAGGCAAGCCGGTGCGTGCCGGCTTCCGACACAAGCTCACACTCCAGTGCGTGCACTCTCTTGATCACGTAGTGCAGCTTTTCGAGAAAACTCGTGTATCCCATCCGCTCCGGACGGACCCGAGCAATGGCATCGCGCGGCAGCCAGCAGCGTTTGTCGTTGGGATACAGGACTTTGAAGTTGCTGCGTTTGATCTCAATGACCAGCCCGAGCTGTTCCGGCAGCTCGAGCTGATCACGGTAATACTTTGACCGGCAATAGACGAAGTCGCCGACGTGGATCGAGCTCGCCTTCACCCTCGATTCGATGTGGTCTGCACGGCGCACACAAATTCCGGAATCGATGCCAAGTCAATATGGGCGTTGGGACCGCATGCCGAGCAAGCCGGATCACGGCGAATCTTGAATTGCCGGAACGTCATTTCGAGTGCGTCGTACGTCAGCAGACGCCCTACCAGCGGGGTGCCAAGATTCAGCAGGAGCTTGATGGTTTCGGTCGCCTGAATCAAACCGATCACACCCGGCAACACGCCCAGGACACCGGCTTCGTCGCAACTGGGCGCAAGCTCGGGAGGCGTGGCCGTCGCGTACAAGCAGCGGAAGCAAGGACCCTCATATGGAATGAACGTGGACGCCTGACCGTCGAATCTCAAAATGCTTCCGTAGACGACCGGCTTCTTCATCATCACGGCGGCATCGTTCACCATGTAAGCGGTGGTGAAATTGTCGGATCCGCTGACAATTACGTCGTAATCCTTCAAAATATCGACAATGTTCGATGCATCGAGATGCACCGCGTGCGTTCGCACCTTCACATCGGGATTGACCTCGAAGAGTGTACGCCGTGCAGAATCGACTTTTGGCATTCCTACCGATGAGGTCCAATGCAGAATCTGCCGTTGAAGATTCGATTCATCGACGACGTCATAGTCGACAAGCCCGATGGTTCCCACACCCGACGCCGCCAAATAGACGCCGGCCGGGGATCCCAGTCCACCTGCGCCAACCAGAAGAACCTTGCTCTTCAGGAGCTTTAACTGTCCCTCTTCGCCGACTTCAGGAATTCGCAGATGCCGGCTGTATCGCGCCATTTGATCTTTTCCCACTTTTTCTGGAACGGCAAAAGGCAAGCCGTTGTTCTTCCACTCGGTGAAGCCGCCGCGCATCGAATAGACATCGGTATACCCAAGATCTTGAAGGGTCTTCGCGGCGAGAGCGGACCGGGTCCCTCCGGCGCAGTACACGACGATAGGTTGCGTCTTGTCGGGTAATGCCTTTTCCACCTTCACTTCAAGAAAACCTCGAGGAAGGAAGATAGCTTTCTTCAGGTGGCCCTGCTCGAATTCGTCTGCCTCGCGGACGTCCAGAAGAGTAAACCCATTGTCAGGATTGAGTTTCTCCTGAACATCGTGAACGGTTACCTCTCGAATCTGGGCCTTCACTTGATTGAGTATTTCTCTAAAGTCGCTCATCGTTACCTTTACTCTACTAAGTTAGTCAGGTTTGTAATATACGCGAACTGTATGGGGCTGTCGACTACCAGCGCGAATCGCCTTCGACCCGCAACGTATCCAGAGTCACCTGCATTCGCTGTTGGAGGTCGCGAAGGTGCGCCTCGGAGGCATCGACTGGCACCCAGATGGGGGGCGCCTGGAGCACCAGGGCCCGTGTAAAGGGCAGTGGAATCTGGAATTCGTCCCAGCTTTTCAGCTGTAGCTTGTGCTTCATCGAAATGTGAAAGCAAAAGATTGCCGCTCCGGTTTTAAACGCCAACAGGACCGGACCTTGTTTGGCGACATATTTCGGGCCGCGTGGACCGTCCACGGTGAAGCCGCAATCGCGCCCTTGACGAATTTCTCGCGCCATTTCCGCTAAGGCCCTCAAACCGCCTCGCGAACTGGAACCGCGAGGGGCGACATATCCGAATCGCTTGATACATTGGGCTATCGCTTCGCCGTCGCGATTCAGGCTCGTCATGACTGCGATTCCTCGCTGGCGCCAGTAGTACGTCGCCGGGAAAATCCGTCCGTGCCACACGGTGAATATCGCGCGCTTTCCGGATCGATAGATTTCGTCCAGGTGCGAGTCACCTTCGGATTGCCAGCGGATTGTGCTGCCGATGATTCGGATAACGAGGTATCCGACCCAACCGATCAACCTGGCTTTGAAACGATCCATTCGTACGGATCACATGGAGGTCGCCGACTTGCTCGTGCGTGTATTGCGTGGCTGCACTTGCTCTAACAATTCAGCCATTTCGCCTCGACATTTGCGCCGGCGAATGCCACTTTCGTCGACGATCCAGAATCGCGAAGCTTCCGCAAGGATTTGTTCATATGCAGGGAATCCTATCGAGTTGCCGATCTTTTCCGGTTCGACGTATGAACCACCTCTATGGAGGACGCGGCCGCTGAAAATCATCAAACTTCCAAACAGTGGGGCGTCGATGGTGATGAGCGTCTTCGATCGGTCGGTGAACAGGCAGAGTTTTTCGAGAGTGATTTCGGAAACATCGACCATGCGCCGGACCTCTAAACTGTAGCGGAGGCGCTTATAGAGCGCTCCCTAAAGCACAAGTCGGAAAGCATAATCAAAATCCGCGGGAAGCCAAAAACTTTATTTCGTGTTGTTCGTCTAAGAAGGCCGCTGTTGGAAGCCGAAGTGCTCTTGGAATTCGAGGAGGTGAAGTACGATGATCTGTCCTGCATGTCGCAGCCACGACGAAATGGCGTATTCCATTCTCTGTCATAGCTTCATTTGTCTGGATCCCACTTGTGGCTTTGAACTAGAAATGGAACCGGTTCAGGCACAGGAGGTGCTTGAACCCGAGGAAGAATTGGTGTGTTGTTAAGGGGTGAAACTATTCTTATTCGATATCGATCAGACCCTTATCAACACCGGAGGGGCGGGTCTACGTGCCCTCGATCGAGCTTGCCGCAGGGTTCTGGGTCTGGACAATGCCATGAATGGAATCAGTCCACATGGCAAGACCGATCCGGCCATCGTCCGTGAAATTCTCCTTAAGAAACTAGGATCTGATAAATCACATAGCTCTGAACTAACCACGATCCTCGATGCCTACGCGACGTTCCTTAAAGACGAGGTTCAAACCTCACCAACCTATCGTGTATTGCCGGGAGTTCTTCAGCTCCTGAAGGAATCGGTCGTACGCAAGGACGTGATGCTGGGGCTAGCGACTGGAAATATCGAGCTGGGCGCCAGGATCAAACTGGATCGAGGCGGACTCAACCCCTATTTCTCGTTTGGCGGTTTCGGATCTGACTCCGAAGATCGAACTGAGCTGGTCCGGATGGCTGCTGAAAAGGCAGCCGACAAAAATGGCGGCTCTATCTTGCCCTCTAACATTTTTGTTATAGGCGATACACCTTTGGATATTGACGCGGGGAATCGGTGCGGTTTTAAGACGGTGGGTGTCGCCACCGGCACATACACCGTTGACCAATTGCTTGCAAGCGGCGCCACGATCGCCGTTGCGGATTTAGCTCAAGGCGCGGACTATTTTTTGCGTTCCGCCTTCATGGAATAAATATCATCACGCTCTTTAGGCCGTTCGTTTTCCGCTGGAGTTGCGGCGATCTTTTCAACAACGTCCATTCCCTCGACGACGCGGCCGAATACCGTGTACGTGCCATCCAGCGCCGGCTGATCGCCCAGCACGATAAAAAACGATGTCAAAGCGCTGTCGATTTCCTCACCGCGAGCCATTGAAACAATCCCGGCTTTGTGTTTCACATCGCTGATCTCTGCCCGGATTTTCACGATGTACCTCTGCGCGGACTGTGCAACCGGTTGCGATCGCGTGTTGAGATCGCCCGCCTGAATCACAAATCCCGGTGCAATGCGATGGAATGCAGACTTGTCATAAACGCCAAGAGATGTGAGCCGTAGGAAATGTCGAACGTGATTGGGCGCTTTCTCCGGAAGCATTTCGATCACAATGTTTCCCTTGGATGTTTCGAGCACAACGCGATACTGCGAAAGCTCCTCTGTCGTCTCCTGACTGAACGGTGGGGGCGCTGGAGCGGGTCGAGGCCGCACCGTGATGTCGGTGATTTCGATTCGCTCTTTGGCGATCTGCTTGTCGTCCACGGGGGTCGTTGAGATCTTATCCACGACTTCAATGCCCTCGACCACACGCGCAAATGCCGTGAACTGACGCGTAAATTGGGGCTGATCGGTCACGATGAGGATGAATTCCGATCCGGCGCTATTGGGCTCACCCGGAAGCAACGTCGCCGCCACCGTTCCCTGAGTGAAAGGAATGTCGCTGATCTCCGGTTTCAAACCCATGTTGAAACCACCGCTACCGTAATTCGCGCGTGCCTGGAGATTTTTCGTTTCAGGATCTCCACCCTGCACCACTCCATGTCCGACCATGCTGTGGAAGATCGTTCCTTTGTAAAACCCCTGCCGGGCGAGTTCGATAAACTTCCGCACATGGTTCGGCGCCTGATCCGGATAAAACTCGATAACAAAACTGCCCACTGATGTATTAACGACGGCCTGCAGTTGTTTCAGATCTTCTTGAGGCGAAAAAAGAAAAGCGGCGACGAGCAGAATGTGCATAGCGGCGCCAATTTTATTCGACACGGATGTGGTCGGTCTAGCTATTGGCAACGCAGGCCAACGCGGCTTTCAGGGCTGTTGCCGAACGGTTCAGGCGAGCAAACTCCCCTCCTTGGTAAAGGAGGGGTGGACGCGACATCAAGAAGATGCCGCGAAGCCACCTTTGATTCGAGCGGCCGGGGTGGTTCGTTCAACTACCGATAATAGTGGCTGGAACGAACCACCCCGTCTGCGCCCGCCAAGGAAGCTTCGCGCCATTTTTTTAGTGGGCGCATCCACCCCTCCTTTACCAAGGAGGGGAATTTCGCTCGACTGTCACCGTTGGGCAACACCCCCTATCCAGTGGCGTCCGTTCTGCTTGCGTTACTCTGGAAACCATAACCGGATATCATCCTCCTGATGCCGCTCGCACCCTTTCTGCTATCGCTGCCGGAACGAGTGTTGCGATCCACAACGGCGCTCGCAGCGGGGTTGCTGCGTGAAATCGGAGAAGTGACCATTCCGCAGACTGTGCGGCGCAGTCAGCTGTATCAAAATCTCGTTGACGCGACTCTGAGGTTCTTGATCGAGCAGGTCGGAGGTGTGGAAGGTGTGTACCCAACAGAGGAAAAAATCGCAGAAGATTTTCTGATGCGGCGGACTGCAGGAAACGGCATCGAATTGATTGGAATCCTTGCTTTCCGCGCTTCACCGGTATGGGTATTGGCAGCCCTTGCCGACGCTTCAGGCGGTGGACGATATCTGATTCGAGAGATTTCAACCGCTCTGAAAGACGAAGGCCTGCTTGATCGCAACACGGATTTCGCGACTGTCGATCAGATGCTCGATGGTCTCGAGGCAACCGCCGGTCGGCTGGCGTCGACGATCAACATGCCTCCCTTCGATGTGCAGACGCTGCGAGAGGAATGGAACGCGATCCGGCGTGATCTTGCCAGAATTCCTCCGAAGAATCTTCCGTCGTTAGATGCCGTTCGAGACCTTTGGACGGAGATAACGAACGAAGCACGGCTCCAGAATCGCACCGTGTTTGAAGTCTCATCGGTCATGGCGCTATCGGCGATTGCGGATATTCCGAGGAAGGCGCGGTGGCTGTCAGCTTCGGCGCGCCTTGCTGTGGGCAAGACCGGCTCTGTAGTGGCGGGCGTTTTGTTCGATCACTATCGATCAACGTTGAAACGAATTCGTGAGACGGGTTACGCCCGCTATGCGGTGCAGCAATTCAGGCCTTATTTGTATGGAGCCGCACGACAATTTTCGCCGAGCCGGCGCACACTAACCGAACACCTGCTGAACAAGAAACGGCTGTAAGTTCGATCACGGATTTGCAACGTTGAACGTATTGCACGACGATATCGCGCCCCCCCGGAATCCTTTGTTGAACCAACGAGCACGCTGCTCGGCGGTACCGTGTGTGAAGGATTCGGGGACGATGTAGCCGCGCGACTGCATCTGCAAGCGATCGTCGCCGATCATGCTCGCGGCATTTAAGGCTTCATCAACATCGCCGGGATCGAGGAATTTCTGCATCTGTTCTGTATGCGTCGCCCACACTCCGGCAAAACAATCGGCTTGCAATTCCAACCGTACGGAGGCGTCATTCGCGCGCTCTCTGCGCGCTTGTTGCTGGTAGACGTGAACCTGATCACTGATCCCCAACAGATTCTGAACGTGATGTCCGACCTCGTGAGCGATGACATAGGCCTGCGCAAAATCTCCCGGCGAATGGAACCGGTTTTTTAGATCTTGAAAGAAGCTCGTGTCGAGGTACACCTTTTCATCCGGAGGACAATAGAATGGACCCATCGCAGCTTGTCCGAACCCGCATGCGGACTCCACAGCCCCAGTGAACAAGACGAGTTTTGGTTCACGGTATCTCATCCCTGAGCGCCGGAAGATATCCGACCACGTATCCTCCGTATAACCTAGGACGGTTGCGACAAAGTCTTTGGTTGCCTCATCCGCCGGTGCGGTATTTGCCGGGCCTCCCGCGTTGACAGGGGTCTCTCTCCCAGAATTGGTCAATGCTCCGGGATCGACGCCGAAAAATAATGCAACCAACAGGAGCAGAATGCCGCCGATTCCTCCGCCAACCACAGCCGGACTCATTCCACGTCGATCTTCGATATTGCCACTGCGTCGACCGCCTAATTGCATACCTTCCCCCGTATTCAGGATTCAAAAATGCATTAGAGAGAGTCCCCGTGTATTGCTCGCAATTCAGATTCCTCAAACGGGATAGGATGGCCGCACAAGTAGCTATACTGGAAAGACAAATTTTGCACGAGAGGTAGACACAATGGCTACGTTTGAAGAATTGAAGACGAAATATCAATCTGTATTGCAGGTCATACAGAGTCAACAAGTCCACTTAGCCAACCTTCACATCGAAAACGGAAAGCTCCTGATGAAGGGAAGAGCGCCATCGCAGGAAGCAGCGAACGCGGTGTGGGATGAAATCAAGCGTGTCAACCCGAAGCTGGACGACGTCATCGCAGACTTTCCGGTCGATACCAGCCTTAAGGCCGCGGCAATCAAGACGTACACCGTAAAGCCAGGAGACACACTTTCCAAGATCAGCAAACAGTTTTACGGCAGTCCGAACGACTATATGAAAATCTTCAACGCCAACAGGGACAAGCTCAACGATCCCGACAAAATCCAGCCCGGTCAGGAATTGAAAATACCGGCATAGATGGAGAGCTGTTTTGAAGAGCCGCGGCTTATCGCGATGGATACTGTGAAAATCCGCGGCTCAAACCCCGCGCCGATAACAGCAATCATCAACCCGGCAGCCGGCCGCGGCCGAGCCGCGAGAGCTTGGACGAATATACAAGCCCATCTTAGCGAACCCGTTGAAACACATCAGACCGATGCTCCGGGACATGCGTCTCGACTGACGGCACAAGCAATCAAACGCGGCGCCGATACGATCGTTGCCGTCGGCGGTGACGGGACGATCAACGAGGTCGTAAACGGATTTTTCGAAGACGACAAATTGATATCGGATCGAGCAATGTTAGGAATCGTTCCGCACGGAACGGGGTCCGATTTCATTAAGATGCTGA